>Ga0182738_1000078_pt1 | contig 177157 bp, 170 predicted proteins | sample eDN5th30CBELigMG_FD_128876 | JGI IMG/M metagenome (GOLD analysis project Ga0182738, IMG submission 128876) | Enriched Miracle-Growth compost microbial communities from Emeryville, California, USA - eDNA 5th pass 30_C BE-Lig MG (version 2)... ...
CGTCGAGATGGTGATGCCTGGCGACAACATCAAGATGACGGTGGAGCTGATCGCCCCGATCGCGATGGAAGACGGGCTGCGCTTCGCGATCCGCGAAGGCGGCAAGACCGTCGGCGCCGGCGTCGTCTCCAAGATCCTGAAGTAAACCAACATGGCCACCAATCAAAACATCCGCATCCGTCTGAAGGCGTTCGATCACCGGCTGATCGACAATTCCGCGCGCGAGATCGTGGAAACGGCCAAGCGCACGGGCGCCACGGTGCGTGGCCCGGTGCCGCTGCCGACCAAGATGGAGCGTTTCACCATTCTGGCTGCCCCGCACGGCGACAAGGACGCGCGCGATCAGTACGAGATCCGCACGCACAAGCGCCTGATGGACATCCTGAACCCCACGGACAAGACCGTGGACGCCCTGATGAAGCTGGAGCTGCCGGCGGGCGTGGACGTTCAGATCAAGCTGAACTGACGACAGACGGGCCGGCTCCGGCCCGGATCGTCGTCGTCCCCGCGCAGGCGGGGATCCAGGGATTCCCGCTCATGTGGGGATTGCTGGAAGACCGAAGATGGATTCCCGCCCTACGCGGGAATGACGGAAAAAGAGCGGCGGAATCTCGGTTCCGCCGCTTTCGTAAGCGGGGCGCGCCGTCGGCCGAATCATGACGGCTGACAAAGGCTTGCAAAGCGGGCCGACCTGACTATAATCGCGCCTCCTTTGCGCCGAGGCCTGGCCCTGACGGGGTACCGCTCGAGCGGCCTGAACGGCAAATTCGCCGGTTCACGCCTCTCTGTCGGACCCGATAACGCATCCAGTGCCTGATTTTGCAGGCGCAAGCCGGTTGACGATCTCCGCGCTTCGAGCGCGAGTCCGTTCGCCGTTGCTCGCGACGATTTGTATTGCCGCGCCAGCCAATCGCAGCTGGCGCGACGAAGAGGAAGAAGAGGACATTACGATGAGCGCTACCAAGACCGTGGGTCTGGTCGGTCGCAAAGCTGGTATGACGCGCGTCTTTACCGAGGCGGGCGAGGCTGTACCGGTGACTGTGATCGAGGCACTGCCGAACCGCGTCACGCAGGTTCGGACCGCTGAAACCGACGGCTATCGCGCCGTGCAGGTCGCTTTCGGAAGCCGCAAGGCCTCCCATCTGAGCAAGCCCCAGGCCGGCCACTACGCCAAGGTCAAGGTGGCGCCGGGCCAGTCGCTGGTCGAGTTCCGGCTCTCCGGTGAAGAGGGCAAGGACCTGGTCGCCGGCACCGAGGTCAAGGTCGATCGCTTCAGCGTCGGCCAGATCGTCGATGTCACCGGCACCACCATCGGTAAGGGCTACGCCGGCACCATGAAGCGCCACAACTTCGGCGGTCTGCCGGCTACGCACGGCGTGTCCGTGTCGCACCGTTCGCCGGGCTCCATCGGTCAGCGTCAGACGCCGGGCCGCGTGTTCCGCGGCAAGCGCATGTCGGGCCACATGGGCGTGGTGCGTCGCACCATCGAGAATCTCGAAGTCGTGCGCGTCGACGTGGAACGCAACCTGCTTCTGATCCGCGGTGCCGTTCCCGGCGCCCCGGGCGGCCAGGTGATCGTGCGTCCGTCGGTCAAGACTGCCGCCCAGGCAGCTCGCAAGACCAAGGCCCCGGTCAAAGTCCCGGCCAAGAAGTAAGCCCTCTTAAGACAGTACCGCCATGAAATTGAAGCTGGTAGGCAAGGGCGCGCAGTCGCAGGACGTTCAGGTCTCTGACGCAACGTTTGCGCGCGAGTACAACGAGACACTGGTGCACCAGGTCGTGACGGCTTACATGGCCGCCGGCCGTGCGGGCACCAAGAGGCAGAAGTCGCGCGCTGAAGTCAGCGGCGGCGGCAAGAAGCCGTGGAACCAGAAGGGCACGGGTCAGGCCCGTTCCGGCTCCATCCGCAGCCCGATCTGGGTCGGCGGCGGCAAGGCGTTCGCGGCGCGGCCTCGCGATTATTCGCAGAAGGTCAATCGCAAGATGTATCGCGCGGCGATCCAGGTGATGTTGTCCGAGCTGGCGCGCCAGGAGCGTCTGTCGGTCGTCAACGGCCTGGAACTCGAGGCGCCGAAGACCAAGCTGCTGCTCTCGCAACTCAAGGAGCTGGGGTTCGGCGACGACGTGCTGGTGCTGATCGAGGCGCACGACGAGAAGCTCGATCTGGCCTCGCGCAATCTGCCGTACATCAACGTGCTGCCGGTGAGCGCCATCGATCCGGTGAGCCTGGCGCGGCACAAGAACGTGGTAGCGACCGTTGGCGCGGTCCGTCTGCTTGAAGAGAGGCTCGCATGAGTCAGGAAAGATTGATGACCGTGCTGCTCGGCCCGCACGTGTCGGAAAAGGGCGCGCGCATTGCCGAAGGCGCGAACCAGTTCGTGTTCCGCGTGCGGCGCGATGCCAGCAAGCCTGAGATCAAGGCAGCGGTCGAGCTGATGTTCGAGGTGAAGGTCGACTACGTGAACGTGGTCAACGCCGCCGGCAAGCAGAAGCGTTTCGGCCAGCGTCTTGGCCGGCGCCAGGATTTCAAGAAGGCGTACGTGCGCCTGGCTCCGGGGCAGAGCATCGATCTGTCCGGCGCCGAAGCCTGATTTAAGGATCGGTCATCATGGCATTGATCAAAGCAAAACCCACCTCCCCAGGTCGGCGTTTCCAGGTCTCGATCTCCCGTCAGCACCTGCACAAGGGCGCGCCGGAGTCGTCGCTGGTCGTCGCCAAGAATCGCACCGGCGCGCGCAACAACTCCGGCCGGCAGACGGTTCGTCACCAGGGCGGCGGTCACAAGCAGAAGTACCGTCTGGTCGACTTCGTCCGTAACAAGGACGGCGTGCCGGGCAAGGTCGAGCGCATCGAATACGATCCGAACCGCACGGCGCATCTGGCGCTGGTGCTGTACGCGGACGGCGAACGCCGCTACATCATCGCCCCCAAGGGCGTGGTCGCTGGCGACAGCGTGATTTCCGGTCCGGAAGCGCCGATCAAGCCGGGCAACACCCTGCAGCTGCGCAACATCCCGATCGGCACCACGATTCACTGCGTCGAGCTGAAGCCCGGCAAGGGCGCCCAGCTGGCGCGCAGCGCCGGTGGTTCGGCGCAGCTCGCAGCGCGCGAAGGTTCGTACGCAACCCTGCGTCTGCGTTCCACCGAAATGCGCAAGGTGCACGTCGACTGCCGCGCGACTATCGGTGAGGTGGCGAACGACGAGCACAGTCTGCGCAACTACGGCAAGGCCGGTGCGATCCGCTGGCGCGGCATTCGCCCGACGGTTCGTGGCGTGGTCATGAACCCGGTCGATCATCCGCACGGCGGCGGCGAAGGCAAGTCCCCTCAAGGTAATCCGCATCCCGTGAGCCCATGGGGCTGGAACACCAAGGGCAAGAAGACTCGCCGCAACAAGCGCACGGCCGGCATGATCCTGCGCCGCCGCAACTAATTGAGGAGCTGACAGTGCCTCGTTCGATCAAGAAGGGTCCGTTCGTCGATCTGCACCTCGCCAAGAAGGTGCGTGTTGCCGCGGAGAAGAACGACCGTCGTCCGATCAAGACCTGGTCGCGCCGTTCCATGGTGCTGCCGGACATGGTGGGCCTGACGATTGCCGTGCATAACGGCCGTCAGCACGTGCCGGTGCTGGTGTCGGAAAACATGGTCGGCCACAAGCTGGGTGAATTTGCGCCGACGCGCACGTTCAAGTCCCACTCGGGCGACAAGAAGTCGGGAGCCTGATCATGCAGGTTGCAGCCAAACTGAAGTACGCGCGGATTTCTCCGCAGAAGTGCCGGCTGATCGCCGACATGGTGCGCGGCCAGCCGGTGGGCCAGGCGCTCAACACGCTGCGCTTCACGCCCAAGAAGGGCGCCGAGCTGGTGCGCAAGGTGCTCGAGTCCGCCATCGCCAACGCCGAGAACAATCTCAGCGCCGATGTCGACGAGCTGAAGGTGCAGACGATCACCGTGGACGCCGCCCCCGTGCTGAAGCGTTTTGCCGCTCGCGCCAAGGGCCGCGGCACGCGGATCTGGAAGCGCAACAGTCACATCATCGTGACGGTTGGCGACGGCAAGAAGGATTAACGGTAGGCGACGAGCGGAAGCTACAGCGAGTCAATCATGGGTCAGAAAGTCAATCCGATCGGGTTTCGCCTCGGCATCACGCGCGACTGGAGCTCCAAGTGGTTTGCATCCACGAAGAACTTCCCCGCGCATCTGTACGCCGATTTCCTGGTGCGCGAGTTCCTGAAAAAGAAGCTCGTCGAGGCATCGGTGAGCCGGGTGCAGATCGAACGCGCCGCGCGCAAGATCAACATCACGATCCACACGGCACGTCCGGGCATCGTGATCGGCAAGAAGGGCGAGGACATCGAGAAGCTGCGCGGCCAGGTCGCGAAGATCATGAAGATGCCGGTGGCCGACGTGCGCCTGAACATCTCCGAGATCCGCAAGCCCGAGCTCGATGCGCAGCTGGTTGCTGACGGCATCGCGCAGCAGCTCGAACGCCGTGTGATGTTCCGTCGCGCCATGAAGCGCGCGGTGACGAACACGATGCGCATCGGCGCGCTCGGCATCAAGGTGCGCGCTTCGGGTCGTCTGAACGGTTCGGAAATCGCGCGTACGGAGTCGTATCGCGAAGGTCGTGTGCCGCTGCACACCCTGCGCGCCGAGATCGACTACGGTCTGGCCGAAGCCAAGACCACGTACGGCATCATCGGCGTGAAGGTCTGGATTTTCAAAGGTGAGGTCTTCAACCAGCAGGAAACGCCTGCGGTGGAAGGCGCGGACGCCCAGGCGGCAACGCCGGCGGCGGAGGCGACGGCCTGAGAGCCGTTGGGCTCACGTCGTTGCGGAGTAATTCATCATGATGCAACCTAAAAGAACCAAGTACCGCAAGGCGTTCAAGGGCCGCAATGCCGGCCTCGCGCAGGGCGGCAACTACGTCGCTTTCGGCGAATACGGCCTGAAGGCGACCAGCCGCGCACGCATGACCTCGCGCGAGCTCGAAGCGGCACGTCGTGCGATGACCCGTTACGTGAAGCGCGGCGGCCAGATCTGGGTGCGCGTGTTCCCGGACGTGCCGATCACCAAGAAGCCGCTGGAAGTGCGTATGGGCAGCGGCAAGGGCAACGTCGAGTACTACGTGGCCAAGGTCAAGCCCGGCAAAGTGCTGTTCGAGATGGAAGGCGTGACCGAAGCGATCGCTCGCGAAGCGTTCCGCCTGGCGTCCTCGAAGTTGTCGGTGGATACACAGTTCGTCACGCGGCAGGTTCGCTAAATGAGCGCCAAAGAGTACCGCCAGAAGACGGCTGCGGACCTGCAGAAAGAGCTGCTGGATCTGCGCCGCGAGCAATTCAATCTCCGCATGGCCCGGGCAACCGGCCAGGCGGCGAAGCCCGACCAGTTCACCAAGGTCCGTCGCAACATTGCGCGCCTGAAGACTGTGCAGGCCGAGCAGCGTCGCGCGGCCCCGGCCGCTGCGGCAAAGGGTAAGTGAGCATGAGCAAGCAAGCGAAACCGGCCGCGGCGGAAGCGTCGGCGAAGGCCGCCAAGACCCTGACGGGCAAGGTCGTCAGCAACAAGATGCAGAAGACCATCACCGTCGAGGTGGAGCGGTTCGTGCCGCACCCGGTGTATGGCAAGTACCTGCGTCGCAGCACCCGTTTTCTCGCCCACGACGAGAACGGCGAGAGCCGTGAGGGCGACGTGGTGACGATCGAGCAGTGCCGTCCGTTGTCGCGCCACAAGAGCTTTCGCCTGGTGCGCGTGGTCAGCCGTGCGGTCCAGACCCAGGGAGCCACGCCATGATCCAGATGCAGACGATGCTCAATGCCGCCGACAACAGCGGCGCGCGCAGCCTGGTGTGCATCAAGGTGCTGGGCGGCTCTAAGCGCCGCTACGCCACCGTCGGTGACGTCATCAAGGTCAGCGTGCGCGATGCGATCCCGCGCGGCAAGGTGAAGAAGGGCGAGGTGTACGACGCCGTGGTGGTGCGTACCAAGTTCGGCGTGCGCCGTCCGGACGGCTCGATGATCCGCTTCGACGGCAACGCCGCAGTGCTGCTGAACCCGAAGCTGGAGCCGATCGGCACCCGTATCTTCGGACCCGTGACGCGCGAGCTGCGTACGTCGCAGTTCATGAAGATCATTTCGCTCGCGCCGGAAGTGCTCTGAGACAGCTATGAACAAGATTCGTAAAGGTGACGAAGTCGTCGTGATCGCCGGCCGCGACAAGGGCCGTCGGGGCACGGTCGTCAAAATGCTCGAAGGCCAGGTGATCGTGGAAAGCGTGAACATGGTCAAGCGCCACACCAAGCCGAACCCGCAGAAGAACGTGCAGGGCGGCATCATCGAGAAGGAAGCCGCGATCGACCTGTCGAACGTGATGCTGTGGAACCCGGTGGCCAAGAAGGGCGACCGCGTGGGCATCCGCACGCTCGCCGATGGCCGCAAGGTGCGCTTCTTCAAGTCCAACAAGGAAGTCGTGGACGCCTAAGGTGAAATGACAATGGCAAGACTGGAACAGCATTACCGCGAGAAAGTCGTCCCCGAGCTGCGCAAGAGCCTGGGGCTGGCGAACGTCATGCAAGTGCCGAAGATCACCAAGATCACGGTCAACATGGGCGTGGGCGAAGCGGTCGCCGACAAGAAGATCATGGACAACGCGGTGGCCGATCTGACCAAGATCACCGGCCAGAAGCCGCTGGTGACGCGTTCGCGCAAGTCGGTCGCGACTTTCAAGTTGCGCGACGGCCTGGCGATCGGCTGCAAGGTCACGCTGCGCGGCGCCCGCATGTACGAGTTCCTGGACCGGCTGGTGAACATCGCCATGCCGCGTATCCGCGACTTCCGCGGCGTGAGCGCGCGTTCTTTCGACGGCCAGGGCAACTACAACTTCGGCGTCAAGGAACAGATCATTTTCCCGGAGATCGCCTACGACCAGATCGATGCGATCCGGGGCATGGACATCACGATCACGACCACGGCGCCGGACGACAAGTCGGGCCGGGCGTTGCTCGAAGCATTCAATTTTCCGTTCCGCAAGTAACTCGGAAAGCTTAGGTTTAGTTATGGCCAAGACATCGATGCTGAATCGCGAAGCCAAGCGCGCCAAGCTGGTCAAGCGTTACGCTGCCAAGCGTGCGCGGCTGAAAGAGATCATCCGCAAGCCGACGAGCTCGCCCGCCGAGCGCGAAGCTGCGGTTGCGCAGCTGCAGTCAATGCCGCGCGACTCGAGCAAGATCCGCCAGCGCAACCGGTGCCAGATCACCGGGCGTTCGCGCGGCGTGTACCGCAAATTTGGTCTTGCCCGCCAGAAACTGCGTGAAGCCACCATGCGTGGCGAAATTCCGGGCCTCGGGATGGCCAGCTGGTAACAGCTGGTACCACTGGAGCACCACATGAGCATGACGGATCCGATCGCCGATTTCCTGACCCGCATTCGCAACGGCCAGTCCTCGGGCAAGCCCGAGATCGTGGCGCCGACTTCCAAGGTGAAGCTGGCAATTGCGAAGGTCCTGAAGGATGAAGGCTACATCGAAGACTTTTCTTCGGCCGTGCAGGATGGCAAGCCCACCCTGGCCGTGCAGCTGAAGTATTACCAGGGCCGCCCGGTCATCGACCGCCTGGAGCGCGTGAGCCGTCCCGGCCTGCGTGTCTACAAGGGCAAGGATGAGCTGCCGACGATTCTCGGCGGCCTGGGTATTGCGATCGTCTCCACCTCGCGGGGTGTGATGACCGACGCCCAAGCACGCGCGGCCGGCCACGGCGGCGAAGTGCTCTGCATCGTTTCCTAACGGGTCAGATCACATGTCACGAGTAGCAAAGCAGCCGGTGCCCCTGCCGCAGGGCGTCACCGCCACCATCAGCGCCGAAGCGGTCACGGTGAAAGGCGCCAAGGGCACCCTGACGCTGGGCCTGAACAGCCGGCACGTCAAGATCGTGCAGGACGCCAATGTGCTGACGATCGAGAAGGTGAGCGCCGAGCGCGACGCCGACATGGTCGCGGGCACCACGCGGGCGCACCTGGCGAACATCGTGGAAGGCGTCAGCAAGGGCTACGAGCGCAAGCTCGAGCTGGTCGGCGTCGGTTACCGCGCGCAGGCGCAGGGCAAGAACCTGAACCTGACGCTGGGTTTCTCGCACCCCGTCGTCTACGAGGCGCCGGAAGGCATCACCATCGAGACGCCGAGCCAGACCGAAATCCTGGTGAAGGGCGTGGACGTGCAGCGCGTCGGCCAGGTGGCAGCAGACATCCGCGCTTTCCGGCCGCCGGAGCCCTACAAGGGCAAGGGCGTGCGCTACGGCGGCGAGAAGATCGAGCTGAAGGAAGCGAAGAAGAAGTGATCGGGTCGCGGCCAGCGCCGCGGTAAGACCGCTCACTGCTTTCATTGAACGTACTAGGTAACGAGTGATGAACAAGAACGTCCAGAGGCTGCGCCGCGCAGCGCGCGCACGCGCCAAGATCCGCGAGCTGAAGGCGTTGCGCCTGTCGGTGCATCGCACGTCGCAGCACATCTATGCGCAGATCTTCGACACGGAGTCGAAGGTGCTGGCGGCAGCTTCGACGCTGCAGAAGGATGTGCGCGCCGATCTCAAGGGCACCAGCAACATCGCCGCTGCCGCGGCGGTCGGCAAGGCGATCGCCGAGCGGGCGAAGGCGGCCGGCATCAAGCAGGTCGCGTTCGATCGCTCGGGTTTCAAGTATCACGGTCGCATCAAGGCCTTGGCCGATGCGGCGCGCGAACACGGGCTTGAGTTCTAAGAGCTCTCGAGGAAAAAGCTAAATGGCCAGAGTTGAAAAAGCTGCGGCGACCGACGAGTACATCGAGAAGCTCGTAGCCGTGAATCGCGTTGCCAAAGTCGTGAAGGGCGGCCGCCAGTTCGGCTTCACCGCGCTCACCGTCGTGGGCGACGGCCGCGGCAAGGTCGGATTCGGATACGGCAAGGCGCGTGAAGTGCCGGTCGCGATCCAGAAGGCGATGCAGGCAGCCCGCAAGAACCTCGCCAACGTCGCGCTCAAGAACGCGACGCTGCACTACGCGCTCAAGGGTGCCCACGGCACGACCCGCGTGTACATGCAGCCGGCCGCTGACGGTACCGGCCTGATCGCCGGCGGCGGCATGCGCGCAGTGTTCGAGTGCGCCGGCGTGCGCAACGTGCTCGCCAAGAGCTACGGCTCGCGCAACCCGATCAACGTGGTGCGGGCGACCTTCAAGGCACTGACCAGCATTCAGTCGCCGGAAGAGATCGCAGCCAAGCGTGGCAAGCGCATCGAAGAGATCCTCGGATCGTAAGATTTACGTAGCGGGATGAAGTCATGGCGAACGCCAAAGCGAAAAACCTGAAAGTCACGCTCGTGAAGAGCGTGTTCGGCCAGTTGAAGCGCCACCAGGCCACCGTGCGTGGACTGGGTCTGCGCCGCATCCGCGATACCGCGACTCTGGTGGATACGCCGGAAGTGCGCGGCATGATTCGCGCGTCGGGCCACCTGCTCAAGGTGGAAGAGCTGGGCTGATTGCCCGCGGTCGATGGGAATTGAATTTATGAAGCTGAACACCATTTCTCCCGCTCCAGGCAGCAAGAAGCCCCGGTTGCGCGTCGGTCGCGGTGCCTCGGCCGGCCAGGGCAAGACCTGCGGCCGCGGCGTCAAGGGTCAGCGCGCCCGCAAGGGCGGCTACCACAAGGTCGGTTTCGAAGGCGGCCAGATGCCGCTGCAGCGCCGCCTGCCCAAGATCGGCTTTCGCTCCAAGGTGAAGCCGACGGTGGCGGAAGTGCGCCTGTCGGAGCTGGCGAAGATCGCCGGCGACGTGATCGACCTGGCTGCGCTCAAGGCCGCGAACGTGATCCCGGCGCAGGCGCTGCGGGCCCGCATCGTGGCTTCGGGCGAATTCGCCAAGGCTGTGACGGTCAAAGGTGTGCACCTGACCAAGGGTGCGCGCGCGGCGATCGAAGCGGCCGGCGGCAAGGTCGAAGCTGCCTGACGTAGGGTGTTCCCCGTCAGTCAACTGAACTTACCCGGAAGATCCAGTGGCCACCAAATCCGCCACCGCTAACACGCTGTCCGCTTTCGGCGAAATGACTCGTTTCGCCGAGCTGCGGCAGCGCCTGTTCTTCCTGCTGGGCGCGCTGATCGTCTATCGCATCGGCACCTTCATCCCGGTGCCGGGCATCGATCCGGTGGCGCTGGCGCGGTTCTTCGAATCGCAGCAGGGCACGATCCTGAACATGGTGAACATGTTCTCGGGCGGCGCCATCTCGCGCCTGTCGATCTTCGCCCTGGGCGTGATGCCGTACATCTCGGCCTCCATCATCATCCAGATGATGGCGGTGGTGATGCCGCAGCTGGCCGCGATCAAGAAGGAAGGCCAGTCGGGCCAGCGCAAGCTGACCCAGTACACGCGCTACGGCACCGTGCTGCTGGCGGCTGTGCAGGCATCCTCGGCCGCGATCGCACTGCAGAACCAGGGCGTGGTGATCGCGCCGGGTCCGCAGTTCGTATTCATCGCCTCGGTGACGCTGGTGGCCGGCAGCATGTTCCTGATGTGGCTGGGCGAGCAGATCACCGAGCGCGGTCTGGGCAACGGTATTTCGATGATCATTCTCGCGGGCATCGTCGCGGGATTGCCGGCGGCGATCGCCGGCACGCTGGAGCTGGTGCGCACCGGCGAGCTGAACCCGGCGCTGGCGCTGATCCTGTTCGGCATGGTGATCGCAGTGACGGCGTTCGTGGTGTTCGTGGAGCGCGGCCAGCGTCGCATCCAGGTGAACTACGCCAAGCGGCAGCAGGGCCGCCGGCTGTACGCCGGCCAGAGCACGCATCTGCCGTTCAAGCTGAACATGTCGGGCGTGATTCCGCCGATCTTCGCCTCCAGCCTGCTGCTGTTCCCGGCGACCATCGCCAGCTGGTCGGGTACCGCCAACGGCTTCAGCTGGCTGCAGAACATCGCCACGGGCCTGAGCCCGGGGCAGCCGCTGCACATGATGCTGTACGGCGGCCTGATCATTTTCTTCTGCTTCTTCTACACCGCGCTGGTGTTCAACTCGCGCGAGACGGCGGACAACCTGAAGAAGTCGGGCGCCTTCATTCCGGGCATCCGCCCCGGGCAGCAGACCGGCGAGTACATCGACAAGGTGCTCACCCGGCTGACGGTGTGGGGCGCGCTGTACGTGACCGTAGTGTGCCTGTTGCCGGAGTTCCTGATCGCGCGCTTCAACGTGCCGTTCTACTTCGGCGGTACGTCGCTGCTGATCATGGTGGTCGTGGCCATGGATTTTCAGGCTCAGGTGGCGGCGCACCTGATGTCGCACCAGTACGAAGGCCTGATGAAGAAGGCCAACCTGCGCGGCTACGGCCGTCCGGGGCAGTCATAGGTTGAGCGCGGCGCCGGGCGCGGGCAGCTGGCCCGGGTCGGGTATTCGCATCGAGTGGAGAAAGTCATGAAGGTTCGTGCTTCCGTCAAGAAGATCTGCAAGAACTGCAAAATCGTGCGCCGCCGGCGGGTGGTGTACGTGATCTGTTCCGATGCACGTCACAAGCAGCGCCAGGGCTGATGCCCTTAAAGCGTTGAGTCACAGGGTTTTTTAGTTTAAAGTTCCGCGCTTTTCGTCGCGGGGAGAGAGACACGCAATGGCCCGCATCGCCGGTATCAACATACCGATGAACAAGCACGTGTGGGTGGGATTGACCCACATCTACGGCGTCGGCAGAACCCAGGCCAAGAAGGCCTGCGAGGCTGCGAACGTCAAGCTCACGACGCTGGTGAAGGACCTGACCGACGCCGAGGTTGCGGCCCTGCGCTCGCAGGTTGGCAAGCTCACGGTCGAAGGCGACCTGCGTCGTGAAGTCTCGATGAACATCAAGCGCCTGATGGACCTGGGTTGCTACCGGGGCATCCGGCATCGCCGCGGCCTGCCGCTGCGTGGCCAGCGCACCCGCACCAATGCCCGTACCCGCAAGGGTCCGCGCAAGGCGGCGGTCAAGATGAATGCGGCTCCGGGCAAGTAGCGCCGTGAGACGACATGACCGGCTTCGAGGTGAAGGCGGTCAGGACAGAGTGAACTGACGAGGCAACATGGCTGAGCAGAAGCAACAGAGCGCGACAGGTCCGAAAGGCGGTCGCAAGAAGGTCAAGAAGCATGTGACCGACGGGATCGCGCACGTGCACGCTTCCTTCAACAACACGATCATCACGATCACGGACCGCCAGGGCAACGCCCTGTCGTGGGCCACGTCGGGTGGTTGTGGTTTCCGCGGTTCGCGCAAGAGCACGCCGTTCGCCGCGCAGGTCGCGTCGGAGAAGGCCGGCGTGGCCGCGCAGGAACACGGCCTGAAGACGGTCGAAGTGCGCGTCACGGGCCCCGGCCCGGGCCGCGAGTCCGCCGTACGCGCCCTGAACGCCTGTGGTCTGAAGGTCACCAATATTTCCGACGTGACGCCGATCCCGCACAACGGGTGCCGTCCGCCGAAGAAGCGCCGCGTCTGATTGCCCGTTAAAGAACAGGGCGAGGAAGAGATTTAATGGCTCGTTATCTAGGTCCCAAGTGCAAGCTGTCGCGCCGCGAAGGCACGGACTTGTTTCTGAAGAGCGGGGTCAAGCCGCTCGAATCCAAGTGCAAGCTGGAAGTGCCGCCGGGCGGCATCAAGGGCGAGCGCAAGAGCCGTCTGTCGGATTACGGCCTGCAGCTGCGCGAGAAGCAGAAGCTGCGTCGCATGTACGGTGTGCTGGAGCGTCAGTTCCGCAACTACTACGTCAAGGCCACCGGCCGTCCCGGCGCCACCGGCTCGAACCTGCTGCAGATGCTGGAAGGCCGCCTGGACAACGTGGTCTATCGCATGGGCTTCGCCGCCACGCGCTCCGAAGCGCGTCAGCTGGTCAGCCACAAGGCGATCGCGGTGAACGGCGAAGTGGTCAGCATTGCCTCCTTCCAGTGCAAGGCCGGCGACGTGGTCGCGGTGCGCGAGAAGGCGCAGAAGCAGCTGCGCATCCAGTCGGCGCTGCAGATCAAGGCCCAGGTCGGTTTCCCGGAATGGGTCGAGGTCGACGAGAAGAAGTTCAGCGGCGTGTTCAAGCAGCTGCCGGACCGCGAAGACATTCTGCCCGAGATCAACGAAAACCTCGTGGTCGAGTTGTACTCGAAGTAATGGTTTGATGCCGGCGGCGCGAGCCGCCGGTGAGTCGATTCGTCGGGTGGCAGTGACGCCGCCGACAGGTTGAGTGCTCCGACGGCACGGGTGCCGCCGGAGACGAGATTTGGTTGCGCTCCTCGAGCGCGAAAGCCGTAAACGGCACACTAGCAGGTGAATCCTCCATGCAGGCATCCGTTGGCGAATTCCTGAAGCCTCGCGTCGTCAAAGTCACGCCCACCACCGCCCGTCAGGCGAAAGTGGTGATCGAGCCGTTCGAGCGTGGCTTCGGTCATACCCTCGGTAACGCGCTGCGCCGCGTGCTGCTGTCGTCCATGCCGGGCTGCGCGATCACCGAAGCGGAGATCGACGGCGTGCTGCACGAGTACACCAGCATCGAAGGCGTGCAGGAAGACGTGGTCGACATCCTGCTCAACCTGAAGCAGGTGGCGATCCGTCTGAACGCGCGCGAGAGCACCGAGCTGCGCCTGCACAAGAAGGGCCCGGGCCCGGTCACCGCCGGCGACATCCAGCTCGACCACGACGTGGAAGTGCTGAACAGCGACCTGGTGATTGCCAACCTGACCAAGGCCGGCGAGCTCAACATGATGCTCAAGGTCGAGCGCGGCCGCGGCTACCGCCCGGCGATCCAGCGCGCGACCTTCGAAGAGTCCTCCGGCCCGATCGGCCGCTTGCAGCTCGATGCGTCGTTCAGCCCGATCCGCCGCGTTACCTACACGGTCGAAAGCGCCCGTGTGGAACAGCGCACCAACCTGGACAAGCTGATTCTCGACATCGAGACCAACGGCACCATCGACGCCGAAGAGGCGATCCGCCGCGCCGGCTCCATCCTCAAGGATCAGCTGTCGGTGTTCGTGGACCTGCAGGGCCAGGACGAGGGCGCCGCCAAGACCGCCGAGCAGCAGTTCGATCCGATCCTGCTGCGCCCGGTCGACGAGCTGGAGCTCACCGTCCGCAGCGCCAACTGCCTCAAGGCCGAGAACATCCATTACATCGGCGACCTGGTGCAGCGCACCGAGGTGGAGCTGCTGCGCACGCCGAACCTGGGCAAGAAGTCGCTCACCGAGATCAAGGAAGTGCTGGAGAGCCACGGCCTGTCGCTCGGCATGCGCCTGGACAACTGGCCGCCGGTCAGCCTGAAGCGCGACGACGACCGGGATGTGATCTGAAGACAAGCCTGGCGGCAAGCGGAGGGCTGAAACCGTCCGCGCCACGAATCACGATTACGAGTCACTGAAGAACAATGCGTCACCAACTTTCCGGCCGGCAGCTCAGCCGCAACGCACCGCATCGCCAAGCGATGCTTCGCAACATGGCGGCCTCGTTGCTTCGGCACGAGACCATCCGTACCACCTTGCCGAAGGCCAAGGAGCTGCGGCGCGTGGTCGAGCCGTTGATCACCCTGGGCAAGAAGGACAGCGATGCGAACCGTCGCCGTGCATTCGCGCAGCTGCGCGATGCCGAAGTGGTGGTGAAGCTGTTCGAGGACCTGGGTCCCCGTTTCAAGACCCGCCCGGGCGGTTACACCCGCATCCTGCGCATGGATCCGCGCGCCGGCGATGCAGCGCCGATGGCGCTGATGCAGCTGCTCGACCAGCCTGAAGTCGTCGAAGCCGCTGCCGCCGAGGAAGGTGCCGAGCCGGCCAAGAAGAAGGCTGCCAAGGCTCCCGCCAAGAAGACTTCGCCGAAGAAGAAAGCGGTGAAGACGGACGCGGAAAAGGCCGAGAAGAAGGCGCGCGCCGAGAAGAAGGCCGAGGCCAAGACCGAGAAGGTTGAAGCCAAGAGCCAGAAGAAGACTGCGGCCCCGAAGAAGAAGGCGGCAGTCAAGAAGAAGGCCGCGAAGTAATCTTTCGAGTAACAGCGTTACGAGAAAAAGCCGGGCAATGCCCGGCTTTTTCTTTGGGCAGCTCCGTCATTCCCGCGCAGGCGGGAATCCATCTTTGGTTGGCAGAATGGACTCCCGCCTGCGCGGGAGTGACGAAGACGACTTTGCCGCGAGTGACGAAAGGGCCTTCATTGCGACCCTTTCGGCGCCTCCAGCCCCTTCGTGTACAGCACCCGTCCGTCCGGCGTCACCAGCACGGCGTCGATGCCTTCGAGCCGGTTGTATATTTCCAGTGCGCGCTCCGCGCCCAACACGAACGCGGTCTTGGACAAGCCGTCGGTGCGGGTGGCGGTCGGGCCGATGATGGTGGCGCTGCGTACTTTGCGTGCCGACTGTCCCGAGTGCGGATCGATGATGTGGTGATAGCGCACGCCGTTCTCGTCGAAATAGCGCTCGTAGTCGCCGGAGGTGGAGATCGCCGCGTCTTCGAGCGGAATCCGCGCGATCACCTCGTCTTTGCGATCCGGATGACGGATGCCGATGACCCACGGCTTGCCGAAGCGGTCGCCGATGATGCGGCTGTCGCCGCCGGCGGTGACCAGCGCGTGCTGGATGCCGCGTGCCTGCAGGATCTTGATGCCCTGATCGACCGCATGGCCCTTGCCGATGCCGCCCAGGTCGATGCGCACGCCCGGCTGCGAGAACTTCACGGTGTGCGCCTTGGGGTCGAGCAGGATGTGGCGATAGTTGATGGCCGGCAGCGCCTTTTCGATCTGCGCCTGGTCGGGACGCACATGGCGGCGGAAGTCGTACATGTAGCCGACGCTGGCGTAGGTGATGTCGAAGGCGCCGTCGGTGATGCGCGAATATTCGAGCGCCTGCGTCAGCAGGTCGAACAGCTCCGGGCTGATCCTGAGCGGCGCCTTGGCGGCTTCGGCGTTGACCCTGGAAACCTCGCTGGTCGGCTTGTAGGTGCTCATGTCGCGATCGACACGCCGCATCTCGTCCAGTACGGCTTCGACCGCCGCGTCGCCCTGTTCGCGGTTGTCGGCCCATAGCTCGACCACGATCCGGGTGCCCATGATTCCGTCCTCGACGCGCTCGATCCATTCGGCCTGCGCGGTGCTCGCGAAGACACAGGTCAGAGCGGCGAAGAAGGCCAGTCGTAGGGTTTGCATATGAGGCATGTTAGCCAGGCCCGGCGGTGGCCACAAAACATCTCTGGGAGCGATCCCGACGGGGGCGGAGATCCACGATGGCTTCAAAGCCCGCGCATCCACCGATGCGCGGGCCGTGAGAGGCGAGGGGTCGTTTCAATAGCGGACGCGGAACGTCGCGCCGTACATCCTGGGGGCGGCAGGGAACGCGTTGAAGGTGTTGAGCGGGTTGCCCGGATTGGGGAACAGCGCCTGCAGCGGACCGTCGAAGCCGACCTGCACGTACTCGGTATCGGTGATGTTGGTGCCCCACAGCTCCAGCACCCAGCGATCATCGGCGCGCCCGATACCGATCCTGGCGTTGGCCACCGTGTAGGAGTCCTGGTGCTTCTCGACGTCCAGGTCGGAGCCGGTGTTGTAGCTGCCCATGTACTTGGCGCCGACGTTGAAGCGGGCCACCAGGTTGCCGGTGAAGCTCCACTCGTAGGTCGCCGCCAGCGAGCCGGACCACTCCGGTGCGAACGGCATGGTGGCGCCAGGCAGCTTGTACAGCGCGCCGGAGCTGCTCAGCGGTGTGCGCTCCATGAAGTCTGCCCCCGGGATGTGCTTGCCGAACTCGGTCTTGGCGTACATCAGGCCGCCCTGCAGCGTCAGCCCCCGCGCGGCAGCCGGCTGCCACAGCAGCTCGGCGTCGAGGCCCGAGGAGGTGACCTTCGGGATGGAGCGCACCACGAAGCTGGTGCCGAGGAAGCTGTTGAGCTGGAAGTCCTCGTACTCCTGGTGGAACGCGGTTGCGTTCAGCATCAGCCGGCCGCCGGCCAGAGTGTTCTTGATACCCAGCTCGTAGCTGTCGACGAACTCGCCGGGGAACGACGTATCGCTGACTGGCGTGATGCTCGCGCCGCTGGCTGAATTCCCATCCGCGGACTGCACTCGGTCGAGGTTGAAGCCGCCGCCCTTGTAGCCGCGCGCGTATGAGGCATAGGTCATCACCTGTTCGTTCCAGCGGTAGGCTGCTTTCAGCGTGCCCGACCATTCTTTCTCTTTGCTTTCTTGGAGCGTGGTGCCGCGGCCGCCGTGCAGCGCGTTGGCCCAGGGCAGGCACATGTAGCCCGCGATCTGTGGACCGGCCGCCGCCATGATCGCGTTCTGAACTGGCGCCGGCAGGCCCGCGAAAGTGGAGCTGCGCGAGCTGAGCGCAGTTCGCAGAAGGTCGTAGCGATTTGGGTTGGCCGGATTCTGGTCGGTCAGCGTGCCGGTGCAGGCCAGGCTGCCGTTCGGGTTGCTGTAGACCGACGTCAGATCCTTGTCCTCGCGCGTGTAGCGCAGGCCCAGGGTGATATCCAGCGCGTCGGTTGCGTGCCAGGTGTTGTTGGTGAACAGCGCCACGCTCTTCGCGTCCTGGTCGTAACGGTCGAGCGCGCCAAGGCCCGCAAAACCGCTGCCGAATGGCGTACCGCCCACCTGCGACAGGAACGCTGCCGGAGGCAGGCCCACTGGGTTGTCCAGCGGCACGCCGCTCGCGGCAAGGCTCTGCCCGACCAACTGGTAGACGAGTGTGGATACGTAGGGCTCGTAGTGCGCACCGACGCGGTAGGTTTCATTGCGCTTCAAGTGCTCGTCGGAATAGAACGCGCCGACCATCCAGTCGAAGCGGTCGCTGGTGCCGGTCAGCCGCAGTTCCTGGCTGAAGGTCTTGAAGCCAGTGAACGACTCGTCCTGGTCCGCCTCGCGATAGATCAGGTCGGCGGTGCTGAAGTCGTAGTCGAGGCCATTGATCGACTGCCAGTCGCGGATCGCGCTGATCGAGGTCAAGGTCATGGCGTCGGTGGCATCCCAATTGATCTCCGCCTGGATGCCCTTGTCCTTGATGTACTGCGTGGTTGCACGGTTGCTGTAGGCGACGCGATCGAAGGGATCGTCGCCTGGCGCCGCAACCGCCTTGCCACCGGCCAATGCGTTGAGCAGCGCCGCGGTGGCGCCGACGGTGGTCTGCACCGCCGTGCAGCAGCTTTCATCGCGGCTGGTGTGGTCGGCAGAAATCAGGATGTCGAGGCTGTCGCCGGGCTCGAGCAGCAGCTTGAGGCGCTGCGTGTTGAAGTTCTGGTCGTAATCCTTGTCTTGGGTGCGTGGGCCCTGGCCGGTGCGCACGTCCATCCAGCCATCGCGCTGGCGTCGGGCAACGAAAATGCTGAAGGCGGCGGCATCGCTGAAGGCATCGTTGTAGCTGCCGGAGATGCCGAACGCGTCGTAATTGCCGGCTGTGAGCTCGGCTTCGGCGCTGCGAGTGTGGCTCGGGCGGCGCGTGACGACGTTGATCACGCCCGCCGAAGTGTTCTTGCCGAACACGGTGCCCTGCGGCCCTTTCAGCACTTCGATGCGCTCCACCTGGCCGAGGTCGCCGAAGGCGACGCTGTTGCGCGGCCGGTAGACGCCGTCGATGACCACGCCCACGGAGGATTCGAGGCCGACGTTGTCGCCGACCGTGCCGATGCCGCGGATGCGGGCGGTGGTGATGGCTTCGTTCTGCGTGCTGGTGACCGTCAGGCCGGGGACCAGGATCTGCATGTCCTTGATGTCACGAACGTTGCTGTCTTGCAGGAGCTGCTGGTCGAGCACCGTGACCGCGATCGGCACGTCCTGCAGTGCCTCCTCGCGCTTCTGCGCGGTGACGATGATGTTCTCGATGGTGCGTGTATCGGTCGAGGCGGCTTCCTGTGCGCCCGCCGGCAGGGTAGCAACGGTCAGGATTGCGACGATTGCATGACGCAGGGCGAGGTTCGGTGTCTTCATACGTCCCCCTTGAGTTCCTTTGCGTTGTCGACACAACGGTCCTGTCCCACGCAGGCCGGCTCTTCTTCAGTGCCTTCACGTGGCGCGATGAGGGTACTGGCTTGGATGCAGCTGCTGAAATCGGGGCCTGCCGAAATGCCCCTTCGGGCAGGCGATGACCGCCGGCCGAGGGGTGACTGGCGTTTCGCGGTGCGGACGACGTTTGGGTACTGCTTGGTAAGGTTGGCGGCAAGCGTGTAAAGTTTTGCGCTGCAGGAGCATCCGCCGCGCCACGCGTGACCGTTGTGAACGGACAACGCGAGCGCCCCAACCTTCGAGTTCGACCGCTTGAGCACCGAAAAACCCGTGGAACAGTTCGACGTTCTCGTCATTGGCAGCGGCCCCGCCGGCGAAGGCGCGGCATTGATGGCCGCCAAGAACCACCAGCGCGTGGCGCTCGTCGAGCGCTATTTCGAGGTCGGCGGCGGCTGCACCCACTGGGGCACCATCCCCAGCAAGGCGCTGCGTCATGCGGTCAAGATCCTGCACGACCTGCGCCGCAATCCGTTGCTGCGGGAGTTCCACGCGGCCAGCCAGCTGACCTATCCGCAGCTGCTGGCCTCGGCCTCCAAGGTGGTGGAGTCGCAGGTGGCGAGCCGCCGGCGTTTCTATGAGCGCAACCGTGTGCCGATCTTCTCCGGCGAGGCCTCGTTCATCGACGAGCACACCGTCGAGATCCAGCCGGCGATCGGCAAGCCGCAGCGGCTGTTGGGCCGCAATATCGTGATCGCGGCCGGCTCGCGCCCCTACCATCCGCCGGAAGTCGACTTCAGCCACGAGCACGTCCGCGACAGCGACTCGATCCTGCGCTACGCGGAGCACCCGTTCGCCGTGACCATCTACGGCGCCGGCGTCATCGGCTGCGAGTACGCCTCGATCTTCATCAATCTCGGCGCCAAGGTGACGTTGGTCAACACCCACGACCGGCTGCTGTCCTTCCTCGACGACGAGATCGCCGAGGCGCTGTCGTATCACCTGCGCGAGCAGGGCTGCGTCATCCGCCACAACGAGCAGTTCAAGGAGTTGGAGGCGCGCGAGCGCGACGTGGTGCTGCACCTGGAGTCGGGCCGCAAGATCAAATCCGACCTGCTGCTGTGGGCCAACGGGCGCACCGGCAACTCGCAGCAGCTGCAGCTCGAGCGGGTCGGCCTGAGCAGCAACTCCCGCGGCCAGATCGCGGTGAACGGCCATTACCAGACGGCCGTGCCGCACATCTACGCGGTTGGCGACATCGCCGGTCCGCCGGCGCTGGCCAGCGCTGCGTACGTGCAGGGATCGCACGCCGTGCAGCACATGCTGAATCCGGACATCGAAGTGCACCGGCTCGACATGGTGCCCAGCGGCATCTACACCATTCCGGAGATTTCCTCGATCGGCCGCACCGAGCGCGAGCTGCAGGAAGCCAAGGTGCCGTACGAAGTGGGGCACTGCCAGTTCAAGAACCTGGCGCGCGCACAGATGACCGACGAGCGCGTCGGCATGCTCAAGATCATTTTCCATGCCGAGACGCTGGCAGTGCTCGGCGTGCACTGCTTCGGCGACGGCGCCTCGGAGATCGTGCACATCGGCCAGACCGTGATGGCCAGCCGCGACCTGAACGACATCCGTTACTTCACCAGTACCACCTTCAACTACCCGACCATGGCCGAGGCGTACCGGGTTGCGGCCTACAACGGACTGAACCGCCTGACCTAGTTGCCTGTAACAAAGGAATCGGCGCCGCCGCTGGCGGGCCGTTCCGGCGGCGGGGATTTCCTGCATTGTCTGTCGTGGCAGCGACGGTTATTGTGCGGAACGCAGCTTATGTCCCGCGCCGCGGGGCCTCCAACGAACAACTGAACACGGGAGACGAAGCGCAATGAGCGTTCTGAAAGAATTCCGCGAATTTGCCGTCAAGGGCAACGTGGTGGACATGGCCGTCGGTATCATCATCGGCGCGGCCTTCGGCAAGATCGTCAGCTCCCTGGTGAGCGACGTGGTGACGCCGCCGCTGGGCTACCTGATCGGCGGTGTCGATTTCACCAAGCTCGCCTACACCATGCCGGCGTTGCGGGAAGGGCAGGAGGCCGTGACCGTCAATTACGGCGTGTTCCTGCAGACGCTGTTCGATTTCATCATCGTGGCGTTCGCCATCTTCATGCTGGTCAAGCTGATCAACCGGCTCAAGCGCAAGGAAGAGGCCGCTCCCGCCGCCCCGGCTGCGCCGCCGCGGCAGGAAGTACTGCTGGAAGAGATTCGCGATCTGCTGAAGAAGCAGTAACCTTTTCGACACGTCCTCGCAGAGCGCCGGTCGGCCCGGCCGGCGCTCCCGCGTTCAGCGAGCTGACGCGCATTAATGACAGTTATCGGCCGGAGCGGATGGCAGCGAATGCCGCCCGTGTCAGATTCTCCGGCTCGCCCTGCGTACAAGCCACATCGTCCTCGACGCGGATGCCGCCATACGGCTTGAAGCGTTCGACCTGTTTCCAGTTGATCTGCTGCGCATGCGGACCTTTGCGTGCCTGCGCGAGCAGCGACTCGATGAAGTACAGGCCCGGCTCGATCGTGACGACGAAGCCCGGCTCCAGTGTGCGCGTCAGTCGCAGATAGGGATGTCCTGCCGGCCGCGGCTTCTGCTTGCCTTCGAGATTGATGCTGAAACCGGCCACGTCATGGACCTGCAATCCCAGCAGGTGGCCGACGCCATGCGGAAAGAAGACTCCGGACAGCCCCGAAGCCACCGCATCGTCCGCGTTCATCGAGATCACATCGCTGGCGCGCAGCAGCTCGGCGATGCGGCGGTGTGCGTCCAGATGGATGCTGGCGTAGTCGACGCCCGGCCGGACTTGGGCGCACAGCGCGAGCTGCAGCCGGTCCATGCCATCGATCAGCGCCTGGAACTCGCCGCCATCGCTCGAGTAGGTGCGCGTGATGTCGCTGGCATAGCCAGCTACTTCCGCGCCCGCATCGATCAGGAACGAGCGCAGCTGTTGCGGCGCCTGCCGATCCAGATGCTGGTAGTGCAGCACCGCGGCATGAGTGTTCAGCGCCACGATGTCGGGGTAGGGCAGCTCGTTGTCGGTGTGGCCGGTGCCGCGCAGGAACGCCAGGTGGATCTCATACTCTGAAGCCCTGGAGCGGAACGCTGCTTCGGCTGCCTCGTGTCCGCGGGCGCCGCGCGCCGAGGCGAGTCTCATGCATTCCAGCTCGTACCCGGTCTTGATGGCGCGGTGATAGTGGAGCTGATCGAGCAGTTGCTTGGGATTGCCTTCGGCAAAGCCCCAGTCCGCGTATTCGGTCTGCCACTCGCCGATCAGGGCGCAGTTGCTGAGCTGGGTGACATGCGCCTTGGCTTCGGCGGCATCGCGAATCACCTCGATGGTGAAATGCCCGGCCCAGTAATCGGTCGGCAGGGCCGGCGGCTGGTGCCAGTAGTCATCCGGCTGCAGGAAGATCAATCGCAGCGGCTGGCCGGGCTGGTAGAGGAGCCAGCTATCGGGCGCATCGGTGAGCGGCACCCAGGCCTTGAAATGCGGGTTGACCTTGAACGGGTAGGGCTGGTCGTCCAGGAACTGCATCCAGCTGCGGCCGGAATGGATGGCGACCGAATCGAAGCCGGTGGCCCGCAGCGCCTGGTCGGTGCGCGCGTGCAAGGTCTTCAGGTGCGCCGGATAGAGCGAATCGAGTGTTGGCATGGGAAGCTCTCTCGAATGGGGGCTGCGCCGCCGAAGCCCGACCCTGCAGCCGGCAGCCGCGAACCCTCGACAGATTACACCCAGGTTCTTGCAGGCAGGTTGCCGACAGGTCGGGTTGTCGCTGCGCGCAGCTCCTGCGGCGCAATGCGGATTTCGATTGTGCCACCGATCGCCTGATGCATCACATTCGGGGAGTGCTGTTGACTTGCGCCGGCGAGCCATTGCGGCTCCGGTCGTCCCTGTTGACTTCTTCTGCTTCCGGTTCGGTCTCGGGTGCGATGTCGGCGACGCGTTGCTGCGATCCATCGATCGCTTTCGAGTGTCGTATGCAGCAGCAAGTCGCAGGCGTTCAATGTCGAGTTCGAGTCGATCCTGTTTCACGATGCAGCCGCTGCGCATCGCTAGATTGTCAACGTTTCGTCAATGCAAGGTGTCCTGCAATGCGAGCTGCGTACGATGCGATCGCATTTCGCTCTGGAATTACCGATGTTTGCGCGCTGTCTTCAGAAGGCGACGCTGTCGAAGCGTTTCAAACACTGCGGAAACGCTCTAGAATTCGCGCCGCAATCATTGAGAGAGTGATCTCCCAATTGCTGATTGGCTCGACTCACACTCACATCAATTCCATATAAGGGTGTTTGACATGAACACGAAACTGATCCTCGCCGCTCTCGCTCTGTCGCTGTCGCTCGCCGCTTGCGCGAAGAAGGAAGCTGCCACCGACGCCATGCAGGACGCTGCTGCTACGGCTGGCGAAGCTGCACAGGCTGCCGGTGACGCTGCGGGCGATGCCGCTGCCGCCGCTGGTGATGCTGCTGCTGCCGCGGGCGACGCCGCTGCGGGCGCTGCTGCTGACGCTGCCGCTGCTGCTGGCGACGCCGCTGGCGATGCCGCTGCTGCTGCTGGCGACGCTGCTGCCGCTGCCGGCGACGCTGCTCAGGACGCCGCTGCTGCCGCTCAGGACGCTGCTGCTCCCAAGCAGTAATCGATGATGATGCCGGGCGGCGCTTCGCCGCCCGGTGTCATTTGCTATAAAGGCGGCACTGCACAGCCCGGAGTCCGAAGTGCCAGTCAGTATCCGCGACGCCCAGCATTCCCCCGCCGACCGGGCGTGGATCCAGAATCAGTACGCCGAGTACCTGGAAGACCTCTCGCGACTGAGCATGAATACCGGCGTCTTCCCCGCCGCCGGAGAATACGGCGAGCGCGAGCAGGAACTGATGGCGCGCTGGTTCGCCGACGACAGTTCCCATCCCCTGATCCTGCTGAAGAACGAGCGACCGGTGGGCTTCGCCCTGGTCAGCCGTCCGCCGCGCAATCTGCGCGAGAGCATCGATTTTCGAATGGCCGAGTTCTTCGTGGCCGCCAAGGCTCGACGCCTGGGTGTCGGTCGCGACGCGGCGTTGCTGATCTTCAGCCGCTTTGCCGGCGCCTGGGAGATCACCGAGTTCCAGTACAACCGGCCCGCCGTCGAGTTCTGGCGCTCGGTGGTGAGCAAGTACACCGGTGGCCGCTTCCGGGAGTCGGTCGCGCACGGCGAAGTGCGCCAGGTGTTCAGCTCGAAGAATCTGCCGAGCCGGCGCTAAGGATTGCCGAGCCGCGCAAACCGGTAGCGAACGCCGCCGTATTCAGCAGGCGCGGTGTAATCGTCGAAACCGTCGATCCAATAGCGAACGGCGTGCTGGAAACCCGGGCCGTCGTACACGAAGGTATGGAATTCACCGTTCTCGCCGCAGGCATCCACACCTGAGGGCAGATCGGCAATGAACTGCGTATCGTACTGGCGGCCGCAGAATTCATCGCCCAGATATCTCGAATCGGTGCAGACCACGACAGCGCGAAAGCCCGACGCCAGTACTTCATCCGCCAGCGCGCGACGATCCTGAAGCCACAGTGGCAGCACCGCCTCGATGCCCGCCGCCGCGCACACGCGCTCTTCCCAATCTCGATGCGCCTGCAGATCGATGTCGCCGAACACCGCCTGCTCATGTCCGCTGGCGCGCAGTTGCCGCAAGGTTTCGATGAACACGGTTTCGTAAGTCTTCCAGCTGGCGTTGCGTACGACCAGGTCGAGGCCGAGTGCCTGCGCCTGGAGCTGGATCAGCGGCAACGGAATGGCGTGCGAGCGGCTGCGCTCGCCGGATTCTTCGAACATCACCAGCAGCGTGCGTACGTCGATCCCGAGCTTACGCGCGCGCCACAAAGCGAGGCACGAGTCCTTGCCGCCGCTGAAAGAGCAAAGCGCCGTCATGCTCAGGCGCGCTTGCGCCGGCCGGCCTGGCTGGCGCGTTCGAGAATCGGCGCCAGGAACTGGCCGGTGTACGACTTCGGGTTGCGCGCAATCTCTTCGGGCGTGCCGACGCCGACGAGAGTGCCGCCGCCCGAGCCGCCCTCGGGCCCGAGGTCGATGATCCAGTCCGCCGTCTTGATCACGTCCAGGTTGTGCTCGATGACCACGATGGTGTTGCCTTCGTTGCGCAGGCGCTGCAGCACCGCCAGCAACTGCTCGATGTCGTAGAAGTGCAGGCCGGTGGTCGGCTCATCGAGGATGTACAGCGTGCGGCCGGTGGAACGCTTGGACAGTTCCTTCGCCAGCTTCACGCGCTGCGCTTCGCCGCCCGACAGGGTCGTGGCGTTCTGGCCGAGGCGGACATAGGACAGTCCGACATCGATCAGCGTCTGCAGCTTCGGCGCGATCACCGGCGCATGGCGGAAGAATTCCATGGCGTCCTCGACCGTCATCTCCAGCACTTCGCTGATGCTCTTGCCCTTGTAGCGGATCTCCAGCGTCTCGCGGTTGTAGCGTTTGCCCTTGCACACGTCGCAGGGCACGTACACATCCGGCAGGAAGTGCATTTCCACCTTGATCACGCCGTCGCCCTGGCAGGCCTCGCAGCGGCCGCCCTTGACGTTGAAGCTGAAACGTCCCGGCTCGTAACCGCGCGTACGCGCTTCGGGTACGGCAGCGAAGATTTCACGGATCGGCGTGAACAGGCCGGTGTATGTCGCCGGATTCGAGCGCGGTGTGCGGCCGATCGGGCTTTGATCGATGTCGATTACGCGGTCGATGTTCTCCAGGCCTTCCACGCCGTCGTTGGGCGCGGGGTCGGTCGAGGCATCGTTCAGCGCTCGCGCCACGAACTGGTACAGCGTGTCGTTGATGAGCGTGGATTTGCCCGAGCCCGAAACGCCGGTGACGCAGGTCATAACGCCAAGCGGAATATCCACCGTCACGTTGCGCAGGTTGTTGCCGCGGGCGTTCATGATGCGCAGGAAACGATCGTCCTGCCGCGGTGTGCGCATCGGCGGAATGGCGATCTGTCGCGCGCCTGACAGGTACTGCCCAGTGATGGACTTGGGATTCGCCGCCACTTCCTCCGGCGTGCCTTTCGCAATCACTTCGCCGCCGTGTACGCCGGCGCCCGGACCCAGGTCGACCACGAAATCGGCATGCCGGATCGCGTCCTCGTCGTGCTCGACCACGATCACGGTGTTGCCCAGGTCGCGCAGCCGGTTCAGCGTGAACAGCAGCCGCTCGTTGTCTTTCTGGTGCAGGCCGATGGACGGCTCATCCAGGATGTACATGACACCGACCAGGCCGGAACCGATCTGGCTGGCGAGCCGGATGCGCTGCGCCTCACCGCCTGACAGGGTTTCGGCGCTGCGATCCAGGGTCAGGTAGTCCAGGCCCACGTCGCACAGGAAGCGCAGCCGGTCGCCCACTTCCTTGACGATCTTGGCCGCCACCTCGCCGCGCCAGCCGTCCAGCTTCAGATCCAGGCTGAAGCGCATCGAATCGCCCACCGACAGGCGGCTGAGTTCCGGCAGGCTGCGGCCGGCGACGAACACGTTGCGGGCGGCGCGGTTCAGTCTCGTGCCTTCGCAATCGGGGCAGGGCTGGTTGCTCAGGTACTTCGCCAGCTCCTCGCGCACTGCCACCGATTCGGTCTCGCGGTAGCGGCGCTCCAGGTTGGGAATGACGCCTTCCCACTTGTGCGAGCGGCGCGTCACGCCGCCCTTGGCGTCGACGTAGCGGAAATCGATCTTTTCCTCGCCGCTGCCGTACAGCACCACTTTCTGGTGCTTGGCCGACAGCTCTTCCCACGGCGTTTCGATATCGAACTTGTACTGCTTCGCCAGCGACTGGATCAGCGCGAAGTAATAGGCATTGCGCCGGTCCCAGCCGCGGATCGCGCCGCCGGCCAGCGACAGGTGCGGGTGATGGACCACGCGCGCCGGGTCGAAGAACTGCTGTACGCCCAGGCCCGAGCAGGTGGTGCAGGCCCCGGCGGGATTGTTGAAGGAGAACAGCCGCGGCTCGAGCTCGGCGATGCTGTAGCCGCAGATCTTGCAGGCGAAGCGGTCGGAGAAAATCAGCTCCTCGCGGGTCGGCTCGTCCATGAAGGCGATGCGCGCCGTGCCGTCGGACAAGCGCAGGGCGGTTTCGAACGACTCGGCCAGGCGCTGGCCGACGTCGGTACGCACCTTGAACCGGTCCACCACGACTTCGATGGTGTGCTTGCGCTTGGCATCGAGCTTGGGTGGCTGGTCGAGCTCCACGACCTTGCCGTCGATGCGGGCGCGCACGAAGCCCTGGCCACGCAGCTCTTCGATCACCTGGGCATGCTCGCCCTTGCGGCCGTCGATCATGGGCGCCAGCAGCATCGCCGGCGTGCCCTCCGGCAGCCGCAGTACCTGGTCGACCATCTGGCTGACCGTCTGCGCCGCCAGGTCCACGCCGTGGTCCGGGCAGCGCGGCACGCCCACGCGGGCAAACAGCAGACGCAGGTGATCGTAGATCTCGGTGACCGTGCCGACCGTGGAGCGCGGATTGTGCGAAGTGGACTTCTGCTCGATGGCGATCGCCGGCGACAGGCCGTCGATGGAGTCCACGTCCGGCTTCTCCATCATGGACAGGAACTGCCGGGCGTAGGCCGAAAGGGACTCGACGTAGCGCCGCTGGCCTTCGGCGTAGATGGTGTCGAACGCCAGTGAGGACTTTCCCGACCCGGACAGGCCGGTCAGGACGATCAGCTGGTCGCGTGGCAGCTCCAGGTCGATGTTGCGCAGGTTGTGGGTGCGCGCGCCGCGGATGAGGATGGAGGCTAGGGGCATGGTTCGGGCCGGATCAGCCGAGGACCGGTCACTATAAAGGGGCCCATAAGGTGGGGGCAAAGGGCCGGAACGGAAGGCCGGCCGGACCGGCGGGCCATTATTGGGCACCCCCGCATGAAATCGGCTCACTCGAAGCGCCGGGCGCGTCTAAAATGCGCCTCTTATCCTTAAGTTCTCGACTGGAAGGGCAGAAATCCATGGCGCGCGGTATCAACAAAGTCATCCTGGTGGGCAATCTGGGCAAGGACCCGGAAACCCGCTACATGCCCAGCGGCAAGGCGGTCACCAACTTCAGCATTGCCACCTCCGAGTCCTGGACGGACCGGCAATCCGGCGACAAGCAGGAGCGCACCGAGTGGCACAACATCGTGCTGTTCGACAAGCTCGGCGAAATCGCCGCGGAATATCTGCGCAAGGGCTCTCAGGTCTACATCGAGGGCAGCCTGCGCACCCGCAAGTGGCAGGACAAGGAAGGCAAGGATCGCTACACCACCGAAATCGTCGGCCGCGACATGCAGATGCTCGGCGGCCGTGGTGGCGCGGGTGGAAGCAGCGGTGGTGGTGGCGGCGGCGGCGAGATGCGCCAGTCACGCCAGGCGCCTGCTGAAGACCGCGGTGCGCCGCCGAGCGATGACGGCGGTTTCGACGACGACATTCCGTTCTGATCCGCGACTGTTTCGGCTGATCGATTCGAACCCCGTGGCGCCCAGCGCCACGGGGTTTTTGCTGTCCGCGCCTTTCATCCAGATGCTGAAGGGTCGTTGCACTGATCCCACATCAGGGGTTGCAGCAGTGCGCTGATTTTTCGGCGACAGCACGTTGCCAGGCCTGATGGTCACGAGGCGCGTTCACTGCGGAAAATCCAGCACCAAGCTGCGGGAGCCGCCGCAGAATGCATGCTTCTCACGCTGGCGCGCGACTGCAAGCGTGATGCAAGTCACGGCCTACATGATCGCGATCGGTAAGGTCGCGCTCCTATCGATCCGGTTGAGATTCATTGCTCATGGTGTTGCACGCCTGCCGTCTTCTCGTCACTTCCCTCCGCCATCTCATCCCACCGTAAAGCTTCGCCGGTAACGCGGCGCAATGTCGGCGCGCGCGTCTCGGATGGCCACTGGCGTGCGGCTGTCCGCATCGAATCGGTTTGGGCAGTGGATCTGAGGGATCGAATAGTGAACAAGGTGTATCGGCTGGTATGGAACCACGCGCAGCAGGCGTGGGTGGTCGCTTCTGAGTTGGCGCGCGGCGCGACAAAGGGAGCATCCAGATCGGCGATGGGCGCCATTCGCGCCAGTCATATCCAACCTGCGACCAGTCGCGACAGTCTGCTCTGCGGCGTGGGGGGCGCAGCGCTCACCCTGGCCTTGCTGTACGCGGGCCCCGCCCGAGCGCAGACCGTCGACGTGGGAGACTCGAATTCGACAGTCGTGCTGCAAAACACAGGCCCGGCTAACTCCAAGACTTTCGTGATCCTGTCGGATTCGGAGATCACGCCGGCAACCGGCGATGGTGTTTCGGCGAACAGCACGCAGAACTGGGATATCACCAACAACGGATCGATTACCGGCCAGACGGGCGGTATCCGCTTCGGGTCAGCCAACGTCAATGCCACCACCGGCGCCCAGATCAAGAATTTCGGCTCCATCGTCAATCTCGGGACCGCATCAGGCGGTGCCAACGCCGGCATCGTCGCCCTGAGGGGCGGCGGCATCATCAATCAGCAGGGCGGGTCGATCACCAGCCAGTCGGACGGCATATACGCCGCCGTTGCGCAAACTTCCGTCACCAACTCCGGGACCATCGGGGCCAATCTCACGGGTGTCTATTTCAACGCGGGCGGCACGTTCAATCAAACAGCGACCGGTATCGTTGAAGGCGTCACCGGTGCCAACAGTGTCACCTATGGCGTGATCGCCAATGCCGGCATATTCACGGGTAGCAACGCCGGCTCCATCAGCGCGCTGGGCAATGGCTATGCCTATTGGCAGCGCGGCGGATCGGGCTCCTTCACCAACACAGGCAGCCTATCGGCCTCCATCGGCGCGCTACTGGCCACCAACGCTTCGAGTCTCAGCAACTCGGGCACGGTCACCGGTACGTCAGGGACGGCCATCAGCATCACGGGTAGCGGCAATAGCCTGATACTGGGCAGCGGCTCGATCCTGAACGGCAATGCCGTCAGCACCAACGTCAACAATTCGCTGCGTCTGGAGGGAAGCGGCAGCGAAGACAGCGACCTCACCGGTTTCCAATCGCTCACCATGGCGGGTGCGAACTGGACGCTCAGCGGCACCGTCCAGACGACGGGCGCCATTTCCGGATCCACGAATGTTCGCAGCGGCGTGCTGACGGTGACGGGCTCTCTTACGAACGTGGGCGACGCTTTGATCGGCGGCGTCGGCGGCGGGGAGCTGCGTATCCAGAACGGCGGCACGGTGAGCGATGCCACCGGCACGATTGGTCGCGATGCGGGGGAACACGGCACGGTCACGGTCGGTGGCCGGGATGGCAGCGGCAATGCCGCGACCTGGACCAATAGCAATTCGATGCGGATCGGCGATCTGGGGACCGGTTCGTTGACGATCGACAGCGGCGGGTTTGTCCGCTCCCAATTCTCGTTCAATCTGGGTTACGGCGCCGAGGATGCCAGCGGCACCCTGCTGCTGAAGGGCACGGCAGCAGATCGTGGCGTTCTGGAAGCGCTCTCGGTCCGACGCGGTCAAGGCACAGCAAGCGTCACCTTCGACGGTGGTTTGCTGCGGGCGATACAAAACAGTGCCTCCTTCTTTACCGGCTTCGGGACGCAGGACGTCACCCTCGACGCCAACGGCGGTGTCATCGACAGCAATGGCTTTGCGATCGGTATCTCGCCTCGGTTCGTCGGGACGGGCGGCCTGACCAAGGTTGGCGCGGGCACGCTGACGCTGACCGGGGACAGCACCTATATCGGCGGTACGACGATCGCGGCGGGCGCGCTGCAACTGGGCAATAACGGCACCACCGGTTCCATCGTCGGAGACATCGTGAACGATGGTTCGCTGGTCTTCAGTCGCAGCAACAGCCTGACGTTCGACGGCCTGGTCTCGGGAACGGGATCGCTGATCAAGAACGGCGCAGGCACCCTCACATTGACCGGCGCGAACAGCTATGACGGCGCGACCACGGTCAATGCCGGCACGTTGCAGATCAACGGCAATCAATCGGCGGCGACCGGGCTCGTGACCATCGCCTCGGGCGCCACGCTCGGCGGCAATGGGACAGTCGGCGGCTCCGTGGCAGTGAACGACGGAACATTGGCGCCGGGCGCGGGCGGCGTCGGCACGCTCACGATCCTCGGCGATCTCAATCTCGGCGCGAATTCCGTCCTCAGCTTCGAACTCGGCGCGTCGGATACCGTGGGCGGTGCGTACAACGATCTGCTGGAAGTACAGGGCAACCTGACGCTCGACGGCACGCTGGATGTGGCGGTCTCGGCCGGTGGCAACTATGGCCCGGGCTTCTATCGCCTGATCAACTACAGCGGCACGCTCATCGACAACACGCTGAACCTGGGCACCATGCCCGCGGGCGCGGCGCAGACGCTGCAGACCAGCGTCACAGGCCAGGTGAATCTCATCAACACCCAGGGTCTGGTGCTGCGCTGGTGGGATGGCGATGCCGGCGTTCGTCACGATGGCGTGATCGCAGGCGGCGCGGGCACGTGGCTGGCGGACGCGCCCGGAAGCAACATCGACTGGACCGACGAGACCGGCACGCCGAACGGCGCGTTCCTGGATTCGTCCTTTGCGATGTTCACCAACGCGCCCGGAACGGTCGCCGTGGATGACAGCCTCGGCGCGGTGCGCGTGACTGGAATGCAGTTCACCGTCGATGGTTATCGCATCGAGGGTGACGCACTCACGTTGAGCAGCGGCACCAACACGATTCGTGTTGGCGACGGCACGGCGGCGAGCGCCAACATGAGCGCGACAATCGCCGCGGATCTCACCGGCGCCGGTCGACTCGACAAGGGCGACGGCGGCACGCTGATTCTCACCGCGAACAATACCTACACCGGCGGCACGACCATCTCCGCCGGTACGCTGCAGCTCGGCGATGGCGGCACGGCCGGCGGCATCGTTGGCGATGTGGTCAGCAACGGCACGCTGGCATTCAATCGTTCGGACGCCGTGACGTTCGGCAACGTGATTTCCGGTGACGGCTCGGTGAGCCAGCGCGGCAGCGGCAACACGACGCTGAGTGCAGTCAATACTTACGGCGGCGGTACGACGATCTCCGCCGGCACGCTCACCGGCTCGGCGACCAGCTTCGGCAGCGGCAACATCCTCGACAACGCAGCGCTGGTCATCAATCAGCCGACCAATGCCGAGTTCGCGAACGCCATCAGCGGCTCGGGCACGCTGACCAAGCTGGGTGCGGGTGTGCTCACGCTGACCGGCAGCAACACGCACACGGGCGCCACCACGATCGGCGCCGGCACGCTGCAACTCGGCAACGGCGGCACCTCCGGGTCGCTGTCCGGCGATATCGTCAACAATGGCCTGCTCAGCTTCAATCGTTCCGATGCCGTTACGCACGCGGGCAATATTTCCGCGTTCGGCAATGTGACTCACGCGGGTACCGGCACGACGACGCTGACCGGTGCGAGCGAAGTCAAGGTCCTGGCCGTGACAGAAGGTGAGCTGCGTCTGGCCGATGGCGCCCGGATGCAGATTCAGGGCGGAGTCAATGACAACCTGCTGGTGGGAGGCACGGCGACGCCGGTGCTGACGCTGAGCGGATCGAATACGTCGCTGACCATGAACAACGCGGCGTTCAGGATCGTCGACACCACCGCGGGCAATGGCATAGCCAACATCGAGGCGGGTGCTGAAGTCAAAGTGGCTGCTCTGCACGTGGGCGGCGGAGTGAAAACCGGCAAGCAGGCCGTCCTCAACGTCTCGGGCGAAGGGACGCGGCTCGAGCTGACCGGCGTGCTGTCGATGGCTGCGAATGCGCAGAGCGGTAGCCGTGCCGAGGTGAACGTCAGTGACGGCGCCAGCGTGAGTGTCAGCAGCCATACGGCCGGCGGCATCGCGCCAGTGGGGGTCATCGCCGCGACAACCGTTTCCGGCTCGGGTACCCGTTGGACCAACTCCGCAATACAGGGCCTGAACCTTTATACCGGCACACTGGATGTCCTGGACGGGGCCACCTATCAAACGACCGCTGGGCGTATCGGCAGCTACAACGGAGCGATCCAGAGAGCCTATACCGGTTCACTGCGCGTCGACGGGGATGGTTCCGTCTTCAACGCCAGCGGCGATGTCTCCGTCGGGTTCAGGGATACGGTGACCGGCATCGTGACGCTGTCGAACGGCGGTACCCTGAGGGCGGGTGGTAATTTGAGAGTGGCCGAGGTTGCGACCAGCGTCGGTCGATTCAACATTGGCGCGGCTTCGGGCGAGGCGGCCGCCCGCGCCGGTGTTCTCGATGCTGCGACCCTATCTTTCGGAGCCGGTACCGGCTCGCTGACTTTCAATCACACCGATGCGGATTACGTGTTCGGCACGGGGATCGGCGGCAACGGCACGATCCATCATGAAGCCGGCACCACGACACTAACCGGCAACGGCTCGGCGTTCGCAGGCACGACGACCGTGAACGGCGGCACGCTGTACGTAGGCGATGGCGGTATCGGCTCGCTCGGCAACGCAACCAGCACGCTTACCGTCGCCAGCGGCGCAACGCTCGGCGGCAGCGGCGTGATCGGCGGTGCCGTGACAGTAGCGAACGGCGGCCGCATCGCACCCGGCAACAGCCCAGGCACGCTGACCACCGCCTCGCTGACGTTGAACAGTGGCTCGCTGCTCGATTACGAGCTCGGCGCCCGCAACGTCGCGGGCGGTGCGCTCAACGATCTCATCAACGTCAACGGCGATCTGACGCTCGCCGGCACGGTGAACGTCGCGCAGGCAGCAGGCGGCTCGTTCGACGTGGGCATCTATCGCCTCATCAACTACACCGGCGCCTTCACCAACAACACTCTGAACATCGGCACGCTGCCGACCGGCAGCAATCCGGCGAACATCCTGGTGCAGACCGAGATCGCCAACCAGGTGAACCTGATCAATACCGGCGGCCTGCAGTTCCGCTTCTGGGACGGTCCGACCGGTCACGGCAACGGTGCTTTCGACGGCAACGACGGCGTCTGGCTGGCCACCAGCGACAGCAACTGGACGGTGTTCGATCCGTACGCCAACGGTGCGTGGACCGATACGGCATTCGCCGTGTTTCAGGGTACGCCCGGCATGGTGAGCGTGAACGATTCGGCCGGTGACGTGCGGTTCTCCGGCGCGCAGTTCCTGGTCGACGGTTACACGATCGACGGGCCCAGCACGCTCGGCACCGACGCCGCCAGCACGGTGATCCGCGTCGGCGACGGCACCGCGGCAGGTGCAGCGATGACGGCCACTATCAACACGCAGATCGTGGGCAGCGGCGGGCTGGTCAAGTCCGATGCCGGCACGCTGATCCTGGGTGGCGACAACAGCTACACCGGCGGCACGCAGATCAATGGCGGCACCTTGCAGATCGGCGATGGCGGCTTTGCCGGTTCGATCGTTACTAGCGACATCGTCAATGACGGCACGCTGGCCTTCGGCCGCGCCGATGCCGTGAGCTTCGGCGGGACCATCTCGGGCAGCGGTTCGGTCGATCAGCGCGGCTCCGGCCCGACGACGCTGGCGGATGTGAACACTTACAGCGGCGGCACGAGCATTACCGCCGGCACGCTCGTCGGTACCGCGCGCAGCTTCGGCTCCGGCGCGATTACCAGCAACGGCACTCTGATCGTCGATCAAGCAGCCGATGCGACGATGGCCAACGTCATCGATGGCACCGGCAACGTCGACAAGCAAGGTGCGGGCGCGCTGAACTTGACCGGCGACAGCAGCGCCTTCGCCGGCTCGATGAACGTGACTGGCGGCACGCTGCGGGTCAATAACGTGCTCGGTGATGCGACGAGCACGGTAGGCGTCAGCAATGGCGCAACGCTGGGTGGCGCAGGCACTATCGGCGGCTCAGTCACTGTCACGAATGGTCGCCTCGCCGCAGGCAACAGCCCTGGCACGCTGACGATTGGCGGCGATCTCGATCTCGACGCCGCCTCGCTGCTCGATTTCGAGCTCGGCGAGGCGGGCGTGGTGGGCGGCGCACTCAACGACCTGATCGTGGTCGGCGGCAATCTCACGCTCGACGGCACGCTCAACGTGAGTGCGTCTGTCGGTGGCACGTACGGCGCCGGTATCTACCGCCTCATCAACTACAGCGGCACGCTGACCGACAACGGCCTGCAGCTCGGTCTGATGCCGGCCGGCTCGACCAACTATGTGCAGACCTCCATTGCGCACCAGGTCAACCTGGTGAACACGCAGGGATTGCTGCTGCGCTACTGGGATGGCCCGGCACTGCCGCGCAACAATAACCGGATCGATGGTGGCAACGGCGTGTGGCTGGCCGCGGGCGACGAGAACTGGACGTTGCCGGATGGCTCGATCAATGGCGCCTATCAGAACGCCGCATACGCGGTCTTCGCGGGCGCGCCCGGCACCGTGGCAGTGGACGATAGCGTCGGCGCCATCAACGTCAGTGGCATGCAGTTTGCGGTGGATGGCTATCGCATCGAAGGCGACGCGGTCGCGCTCGTCGCCGGATCGAACGAGATCCGCGTTGGCGACAACTCGGCAGCGAGCGCGGGCTATCGCGCCACCATCGCGAACGAGTTGACCGGCGCCGGTGCGCTCAACAAGCGCGATCTGGGCACGCTGGTGCTGGCTGGCACGAACAGTTACACCGGTGGCACGATGATTTCCGAAGGCACGCTGCAACTGGGCGAGGGCGGCACGAGCGGCAGCATCGTCGGCGATGTCGCGAACGACGGCACACTGGCATTCGATCGCTCGGATGCGGTGACCTTCGGCGGCGCGATCTCCGGTACAGGAGCGGTTCACCAGATTGGCACCGGGGCCACGGCGCTTACGAGCGTCAATACCTACACCGGCGAGACGCGCATCGATTCCGGCACGCTCACGCTGAATGGTGCAGGCAGCATTGCCAGTTCCAGTAATGTCGTAGCCGATGGTGTTTTCGATATCTCTGCCACCGACAGCGGTGCGTCGATCACGACCTTGTCCGGCAGCGGTTCGGCAGTGCTCGGCGCGAAAGCGCTCACGCTCACGGCGGCTACAGGCACCTTCGACGGTATCGTTACTGGCGCGGGCACACTCAACAAAGCAGGCGCCGATACCTGGACCTTGAACGGTGCCGGTTCCGCAGTCGGCACGCTCAACGTTCAGTCAGGCTCGCTCGCGATTGCCAGTGGCGCTAGCGTAGCTGCGCAGACAACGCACGTAGTTGCCGGTACAGCGCTGCTGAACGCTGGCACCCTGACGGGCACCAACGCGGCGGATCGCTTCATGCTCGATGGCCGGCTCACCGGCAATGTGTCTTTGCTGGACGGTGACGACCGAGTCCAGGTCGCGACGAGTGCGGATTTCGCCCAGGCGGCCTTCGACGGTGGCGCAGGCGTCGACACGCTGGAGCTGACCCACGGCAGCGCGCTGACGTACCGAGATACGCTGGCGACGAACTTCGAGCACCTGATCAAGCGTGGCAGCGGTGTGCTGACATTCGCAGGCGCGGTAACCGGTTTCAGCGACAGCATTGCTGTGGCGGAGGGTGCTGCTCATCTGTCGAATGCGGCGCTCGCTACCAGCCGGGTCCACGTGCAAACGGGTGCAACCCTCACCGGCATCGGCTCGATGAGCGGGGATCTCGCGAACGACGGCCTGCTATCGCCGGGCGCGAGCCCAGGGACTCTGAGCATCGGCGGGAGTTTCGTGCAGAGCGCAAGCGGCACGCTGCGCTCGGAAATCCAGCGGGGCGGCAACGATCTGCTGAGCATCGCCGGCAGCGCGACGCTGGCGGGCACGCATCAGGTGCAGATCGACTATGGCCTGTATCTGGACGGTACGACCCAGACCCTGTTGCGCTCCACTGGTGGAGTCGGCGGCACGTTCGGCACGGTCACGATCAATCCCAGCGCCTTGATGAGCGCCGACCATCGGGTGGGCAGCAACGATGTCACAGTGAGCTTCGCGCGCCGGGCCACCACCACGGTGACGCAGCCTGGCACCGGTCGCGGCAATTTCGCCGAGTGGCTGGAGGAGCAGATCGCGCGCGGCGGGCTCACGCCCGGCATGGTCGAATACATCGACACGCTGTTGCAGCAGCCGACGGCGGAACAAGCCTCGAACCTGCTCGGAGAAATGGCCGAGCCGATTGCGAGCACGAGCCAGGAGAGCGTTTCGATCCTCGGTGCTGGCTTCGCCGGCGCGGTGTTCGATCGCTTCGTTGTCAACGATCGCGCGCAGTGTGCGAGCGCGACGGATAACCTGGATGCGGCTCGCAACTGCGCCTGGATCCACGGCGTGCGGCAGTGGGGCGATGCGAGTGGCGATCGGTTCGGACCGCGTTACGACTGGACCACCGACGGCGTGCAGATCGGCATCGATCACACCACCGCCGCGTCGTGGACACTAGGCGCGAGCGCGGGTTACGCCGATACCAACACGCGCGATGTTCGTGACGGTCGCAATAACGTGCATTCGATATTGGGCGGGCTCTACGCGAACTACGCCGGCGACCGACTTGGTGCCAGCGCCGTACTGCTCTATGCCGATCACGAAAGCCGTACCGCGCGCAACGCAAGGCTAGGCACAACGACTTATAGGGCACGCGCGCAATTCGACTACGACAGCTACGGCGCCGGTCTGCGGCTCGACTATCGCCTGACCGATGCACAGCATCCGCTAGTGCGGCCGTTCGCCGAAGTGTTCTACGACCGCGTCGAAGGCATTGCCTTCGCCGAACACGACGCAGGCGCGGGCAATCTCGCCGGCCGCATCCATGCTCGCGAAGGCTTGCGCGGCACGCTCGGCGTGCAGCTCGCGGATGACTATGAAGGCTACGGTCTGGTGTTCCGTCCGTCGCTGGAGCTGGGCGTGGTGCATCAGTTCCTCGACACGCAATCGACGCTGGATCTGCAGCCCTTCGGTCTCGCTTCCGGCTTCCGTGCCTACGGCGTGCAGCTGGATCGCACCGCGGTGAAGGCCAATGCGGCGCTGGATGTTGCGTTGAGCCGGAACGCTACGCTGACGCTGGGCTACGGCGGTGAGCTGGCGAACGACCGAGCGCAGCACGAGGTCAGCCTGGGCTTCAGGGTCCTGTGGTGAGGGTGCCAGGACTGCGCTGTGCTTGCGCAGTCCTGCGGACAATCCCCGGCGATGCGGCGCCGGGGGCTGCCGTGACCGTCGTATAACTCACATAACTCATTGATTATTAATGGCCGGCTCGACTCTGGGAGCCGGTCCGGGCGGGCCGTTGGAACCCTCAACCCCATCTTGAGTATCCTTGCCGTCCCCGTTTCACGCCCCGGTCCATGCCTTTTCTCCATATCCGCACCCACGGCTGCCAGATGAACGAGTACGACTCCACCAAGATGGTGGACGTACTGCGCGACAGCGGCGGCTACCAGTTGACCGACGATCCGGCGCAGGCCGACGTCATCCTGCTGAACACCTGCTCGATCCGTGAGAAGGCGCAGGAGAAGGTGTTCTCGCAGCTCGGTCACTGGCGCCTGCTCAAGCAGGCCAAGCCCGAGCTGATCATCGGCGTGGGCGGCTGCGTGGCCAGCCAGGAAGGCGAGGGCATCACCAGCCGTGCGCCGTTCGTCGATCTGGTGTTCGGTCCGCAGACGCTGCACCGGCTGCCGGACATGATCCAGCAGCTGAAAGCCACCGGGCGCTCCGTGGTCGACATCAGCTTTCCGGAAATCGAGAAGTTCGATCATCTGCCGCAGCCGCGCGCCGAAGGCGCGACCGCGTTCGTCTCGATCATGGAAGGTTGCAGCAAGTACTGCTCGTTCTGCGTCGTGCCGTACACGCGCGGTGAGGAAGTCAGCCGGCCGTTCGAGTCGGTCATGGACGAGATTCGCGAGCTGGCGGCGCAGGGCGTGCGCGAAGTGAATCTGCTGGGCCAGAACGTCAACGGTTATCGCGGCCCGATGGACGACGGCACGCTGTGCGATCTGGCGACGCTCATCTATTGCGTGGCCGAGATCGAGGGCATCGAGCGCATCCGCTTCACCACCTCGCATCCGCTCGAATTCAACGACGCGCTGATCGAGGCCTATCGCGACGTGCCGAAGCTGGCGAACTATCTGCACCTGCCGGTGCAGTCCGGCTCGGACCGCATTCTTGCGGCGATGAAGCGCGGCTACACCTCGCTCGAGTTCAAGCAGAAGATCCGCCGGCTGCGCGCCGTGCGGCCGGACATCAGCGTGTCCTCCGATTTCATCGTCGGCTTCCCCGGCGAGACCGAGCGCGATTTCGAAGCGACCATGAACCTGATCGCCGACGTGAATTTCGATCAATCCTTCAGCTTTATCTACAGCCGCCGTCCCGGCACGCCTGCCGCCTCGCTGCCTGATGACGTGACGCACGATCAGAAGCAGCAGCGGCTGGAAATCCTGCAGGCACGCTTGAACAGCCAGGCCAAGGCGATCAGCGATGCCATGGTTGGCACGGTGCAGCGCGTGCTGGTGGAGCGCCCTTCGAAGCGCGAAGGTGGGCAGCTAGCGGGGCGCACCGAGAACATGCGCTGGGTGAACTTTGATGGGCCTGACGCGTTGATAGGGCAGTTCGCCGATGTGCTGGTGACCGAAGCCTTGCGCAATTCCCTGCGTGGTCGATGGACGGATGCCGAAGTCACGGCGGGCAGCCGCACGTCCGCAGTCGACCTGACACTCGCATGAGCGTGCCCATAGCGACACGCGATCTCGCGTTCGAGCCCGTGGACAACGCCCGGCTCGCCAATTTCGTCGGACCGCTGGATGAGAACCTGCGCCATGTCGAGCAGCGCCTCGGCGTGGAAGTGCGGCGGCGCGGCGGCTGGATGGAAGTTTCCGGTCCGCCCGAAGCGGCCGACGCGGCGCAGCGCGTCCTGCATCACATGTTCGAGCTCTCCGCCAGCGAATCGCTGACGCCGGACCGCGTACACCTGGCGTTGCAGGAAGCGACGATGGATGCGGCGGCAAGCACGGCCACGGTGATTCGTCCCACGGAAGACACGCCGATTCACACGCAGCGCGGTGGCATTCGCGGCCGCGGCCCGAATCAGAAGCAATACCTGCACAACATCCACACCTGCGATCTGACGTTCGGCATCGGTCCGGCGGGCACGGGCAAGACTTTTCTTGCGGTCGCCTGTGCGGTCGAAGCGCTCCAGTCGGATCGCGTGCGGCGCATCGTGCTGGTGCGTCCGGCGGTGGAAGCGGGCGAACGCCTGGGCTTTCTGCCGGGCGACCTGGCGCAGAAAGTCGATCCGTACCTGCGGCCGATGTACGACGCGCTGTACGAAATGATGGGTTTCGACCGCGTGGCGCGCGCCATCGAGCGCCAAGTGATCGAGATCGCGCCGCTGGCTTTCATGCGCGGCCGTTCGCTCAACGATTCCTTCATCATCCTCGACGAGGCGCAGAACACCTCGGTGGAGCAGATGAAGATGTTCCTGACGCGGCTGGGCTTCGGCTCCAAGGCCGTGGTCACCGGCGACATCACCCAGACCGATCTGCCCAAGCAGCAGACCTCGGGCCTGAAGAATGCGATGAAGGTGCTGCCGGGAGTCGAGGGCGTGGCCTTCACCCACTTCACCTCCAAGGACGTGGTGCGCCATCCGCTGGTCCAGCGCATCGTCGAAGCATACGAACGCAAGCCGCCGGCTGCGACGGGCGAGTCCGCCGAACAGTGAAGATGCAGCGACTCGTCCTCAGCCCGGAAATCACAGTTCAGTTCGCGACACGCCGCGCCGGTGTGCCGCATCCGCGGGCCCTGCGTGAATGGGCAATCGCAGCGATGAAACAGAAGCCCGCTCCTTCGGCGATGCGCGCCGCGCGTGATGCGAGCCTCTCCATTCGCGTGGTCGGGTCCGCCGAAAGCCGGCGTCTGAATCGCACCTGGCGCGGCAAAGACAAGCCCACCAATGTGCTGTCCTTTCCGGCGCCGGCCACGCAGTCGCCGCAGTTGGGCGACCTGGCCATCTGTGCTCCGGTCGTCGCCCGCGAGGCGCGCGAACAGGGAAAATCGATGCAGGCGCACTGGGCGCACATGGTGGTGCACGGCGTCCTGCATCTTTTAGGGTACGATCACGAGCTGGATCGCGACGCGGCCATCATGGAAGCGCGCGAGACAGCGTTACTGGCGAATTTCGGGTACGCAGATCCCTATGGCTGAGGAACAGGGTGCGACAGGCCGCTGGCTGAAACGGATCACCGACTCTTTCAGCGGCGAACCGCGCGACAGGGAGGATCTCAACGAGGTTCTCGTCAGCGCCAAGGCGCGCGGCATCATCGATCCGGACGCTTTCGAGATGCTCGAAGGCGTGCTGGAGGTCATCGAAATGCAGGTGCGCGACATCATGGTGCCGCGCTCGCAGATGGTGATCGTCAACCGCGACGACGCCCCGGAGGAGATCCTGCCGGCGGTGATCGAGGCCGGCCATTCGCGCTACCCGGTGATCGGCGAGGACCGCGACCAGGTGGTCGGCATCCTGCTGGCCAAGGACCTGCTGCGCTACTTCATGAACGGCGCCAGGGAAGCGTTCGACATCAAGGAGTGCCTGCGCCCGGCGGCCTTCATCCCGGAAAGCAAGCGCCTGAGCGAGCTGCTCAAGGAGTTTCGCGCCAGCCATCACCACATGGCCATCGTGGTGGACGAGTACGGCGGCGTGTCGGGGCTGGTGACCATCGAGGACGTGCTGGAGCAGATCGTCGGCGATATCGGCGATGAATATGACGTGGACGACGACCTGGACATCCGCCGCGAAGGCGAGCGCCAGTTCAGCGTCAAGGGCCAGACGCGCATCGACGACTTCAACAGCTTCTTCAACACCACGTTCAGCGACGAGGAGTTCGACACCATCGGCGGGCTCATCATCAACTTCCTGAGCCGCCTGCCGCGTCGTGGCGAAACCTTCGAGCTCGGCGGGCTGGAGTTCCGCGTGCTGCGCGCGGACCGTCGTCGTCTCGACACGTTGCGTGTGATCACTCCGCAGGACATCGCCCCTGGCGAAGAATAGGGGGTCGGGATTGGCCGCGAACAAGAAAGAGAAAGAACGGGGCCGGTCACTTCCTCTCGGTGCCGAATGAGGCGCTTCTTCGAAACACGCTATGCGCTGTGGCTGGCGCTGCCGATGGGTGCAGTGCTGTCGCTGGCGTTTGCGCCGTTCGAATGGTGGCCGCTGGCGATCCTGTGCCTGGCGTACCTGTTCGCCGCCTGGCAATACGCGCCGCCGCGGCTGGCCGCGAAGTTCGGCTTCCTGTTCACCGCCGGCATTTTTCTGGCCGGCACTTACTGGCTGTACAACACCATTCATGAGATCGGTCACGCGCCGGCGTGGATCGCGATCTTTCTGATGTTCGGCATGGTCGCCATCATCGGCGGCTACTGCGGTTTGCTCGGCCATGCGATTGGCCGCTGGCTGAACCCCTCGACGCCGGGCCCGAGTGGCAATCGCGCTTCGCTGCTTTTCCTGCTGCTGGTTCTTCCCGCCGCATGGACGTTGCTCGAATGGTTTCGCGGCTGGTTCCTCAGCGGTTTTCCCTGGTTCGCGCTCGGCTATTCGCAAACCGATACGCCGCTGGCGGGCTTTGCACCGGTCGGTGGTGTGTACACGATCAGTCTGCTGGTGGCGATTTCGGCGGGCGCACTCGTGGCGCTGCTCGGTGGATCGTCGCGCCAGCGGCTCGTTGCAGCGATCACGATCGTCGCGATCTGGGGCAGCGGCGCCGTCCTGTGGAAGCATGAATGGACACGCCCGGTGAACGGACCGCTGACGGTCGCGGTGGTGCAGGGCGCGGTGCCACAGGATGTGAAGTGGAGCGAGGAGTATCGCGATTCGACCCTGAAGCTGTATCGCGACCTGACGCTGCCGCACCTGGGCAGCGACATCATTCTCTGGCCCGAAGCAGCGTTGCCGGACATGCCGGAACAGCTGCGCGACTATCTTTCCTTCATGTGGTCCGCGGCACGCGCCAAGAACTCAACCCTGATCACGGGCCTGCTTCATTACGGCGAGAACGAGAGCGACGTTCGCAACGGCCTGTTGTCGTTGGACAAGGACCTGCAGTGGTACGACAAGCGCCGCCTCGTGCCCTTCGGCGAGTTTTTCCCTGTGCCTGCGTTCGTTCGCGAATGGATGCGGCTACAGAGTCTGCCGTACTCGGACATCACGCCGGGCGCGCGTCATCAGTCCGCGCTGCATGCAGCCGGCCAGAGAATCGGCGCAACGATTTGCTACGAAGATGCCTACGGCTCAGAGCAACTGGAGGTGCTGAAGGAGGCGACGCTGCTGGTGAACGTCACCAACGACGCCTGGTTCGGCGATACGACGGCGGCACCGCAACACCTGCAGATCAGCCGCATGCGCGTCATGGAAGCCGAGCGCCCGCTGCTGCGAGCAGCCAACGACGGCATCTCGGCCATCATCGATGCCAGCGGCAAGGTCGAGAAAACGCTGCCGCGCTTCAAGCCGGGCGTGCTGACCGGCTCGGTGCAGCCTCGCACCGGGCTCACTCCGTACGCACACGTGGGCAACTGGCCGCTGGTATCGTTTTGCATGGCCATACTGGTGCTCGCGCTGTGGCCGGCGATCGCGAGCCTGCAGCGAGCCGGGCGTCTGCGAGTCAAGAGCGCGACGGCGCAGAAATAAGCTGCCTTGTCCGTCACTCCCGCGTAGGCGGGAGTCCATCTTGCTGACTCGGATGGATTCCCGCTTGCGCGGGAATGACGTTTACATTTGGTCGAACATCGAGCGCACGGCCGCGACACAGAACGGCGGCACCAGCGTCGAGTGATACGCCTCCACGACGGCGCTCGCGCCACCATCGGTGGCTCCGCCTGCCACCGCAGCCGCCGCGATCAAGTCCCTGAACGCAGCAAACCCAGTTTTCAGGTCCTCGAACGGATCGCCATCGCTGGCCGCGGAGTCGACGTCGAGGATCGTCACTGGCGGATTGCCGCCGGACGCCGCCCAGTAACCTTGTTGCAGCTGCGTGTTCATGAAGAACACGGTCGGGTCCTGGCTGCCTGCACACAACAGCACAGGCGAAGTGGGCGTCCAGTTGCGCAGGTCGTTGGTCTTGAACGCCTGTCGCAACGTGTTCGCCGGCGCCGTCGCGGGAACGCCGGTGGTCGTCGTCGGCCAGCCGCCGTCCGGATTGGCCAGTGCGTCATTCAGGTACGCCAGCCGATAGCTGTTGGTGACGAGATTCTCCGGTCCGAAGCCGACGGCAAAGACCGGCGCCAGGTTGGCAGGCTCGGTCGCCGGCGTGTTGGCGGCGAAGGCCGGATCGGGCGGCGTGCTGCTGAACAGCTGGGTGCGCGGCAGCTTGCCCTGATCGAACAGGGTGCTGCGCGGTAGTGTCGTCGGCAGCAGCGTGTCGATGCCCGTGGCGTAACGCGCTTCGAAAATGTCGGTGGTGTTGCTGTAGATGTTGCCGTAAGCGTGCTGATAGCTGTTGATGGTGAACGTCGCCAACAGCGGCGCGCCGGCATTCACCTGTCCAAAAAAGATCGCGTCGCTGAAGGCGGCGAGGGCGTATGGCCCGGACATCGGTCCGGAGGCCGTCACTGTCATCGAGGCTGCTTGCATGGCGCGATGCGTGGCCATCGCCACATGACCGCCTTGCGAATAACCAGTGATGAAGAGTTTGCCGTTGTCGCTCGTGCCCGGAGTAACTTGCGTCGGCAGTGCGCTGCGCGCGGCCGTCAGGGCATCGATCATCTCGCCCGATGACTGTTCGGCGTTGAGATAGGGGTGATATTGCAGCGTCGAGGTGTCGTAGCCTGCGTAGTTCGGCGCGACCACGATGTACCCATGCGCGGCGAACACGGCTGCGATGATCAACCCTTCCGCATTCTCGGTGTTGTCCAGATTCGCGATGTTGAAGTTGCGATCGGTGGTCGTGCCGTGCGCGTACAGCAATATCGGGCGCGGTCCATCACAGGCAGTGGAGCCGTGCGGCACCATCAGGGCGCCCGACGCCGTGGTGGCCTCGCCAGTGGCGTCGACGGTGTTGTACTGGATCTGGTGCACGTCGATGGTGCATTCGGGTTCACTGAACAACTCCAGCACCTGCTTCACCTCGTCGCTGCCGCCGGCCAGTTTCGCCAGCAGGTCCGTCGTGTTGACGGTGCTCAGATGCGTCGGAGGGCTCTGCAGCAAGGTGCCGCGCTGGGGTGGTGGTGGCGGAGGTGGAGTGTCCGAGCCTCCCGAGCCATTGTTGTCATTGCCGGAATGGCAGCCCGCGGCCAGCGTAGCCAGCAGCAGGACGGAGACCAGTCTTCGTATATAGGACATTCGCCGACCTCACGCGCCCGCCCTGCGGGCTTTGAGCCTTCAACGTACCCATCAACAACTCACCGACCAGACGCGTGGTTCGATGCCGACGCGACTTCCTTGTCTGCCGGTCCATATCTGAGACCGGGACTTGACGGGTATTTACTGCCCCGGCACTCTCTGCCGAGGCAATCATTGTCCTGGCAGACATAATCCCGGCCCGTTCCCGATGAGTTCCAAGCACTACGACGTGAAGACGTTCACCTCGGCGCGCAGCCTCGGCTACCTGCTGAAGCTGTCGCATTCGCTGATGCATGCGGCGGGGGCGGCGGCGTTCGCCGGACACGACCTGAGCTTCATGCAGTGGCTGGCGCTGGTGAAGTTGCGCGAAGGCACCGAGACCACGGCCAGCGGCCTGTGTCGGCTGATGCACCACGACACCGGCGCGTTCACCCGGCTGCTCGACCAGCTCGAGGAACGCGGCCTGATCGTGCGCCAGCGCAGCGAAGCGGATCGACGCGTGGTGCAGCTGGAGCTGACCGAGGCGGGCCGCCGCAAGATCGATGAGCTGCTGCCGTTGACGGTCGGCTGCCTCAACGGTGCGCTGGCCGATTTCAGCAAGGCGGAATTCGCCGAGCTGACGCGGCTGCTCAACAAGCTGATCGACAACCTGAGGGCGTCTCAACAGCCCCCCGGGAGCGGGGAATCCTCATGAAAACGGCAGTAGCCCTCACGGTGGCGCTCGGGGTCACACTCGGGCTTGCAGGATGCGTGACGCCGCAGCGCGAGGAGCCGCAAGGTACGGCGTTGGAAGCACAGTCGCTGGGCCTGACCGGCGAAGCCATCACTCCCGCCACCTCGAAGTGGTGGAAGTCTTTCGGCGATCCGCAGCTCGACCGCCTGGTCGACGATGCGCTGCGTAACTCTCCGAGCCTGTCGCAGGCACTGGCGCGCGTACGGGTAGCGCAGGCACAGACCCAGGCGGCGGGAGCGGGCAACGATCCCAGCTTCACGCTGGACGGCGATGAGTCCTGGCAACGCTTTTCCGCCAACTACTACATTCCGCCGCCGTACGGCGGCAGCAAGTACTGGATCGGGCAGGTCAATGCCAACCTGAACTGGAACCTGGATTTCTGGGGCCGGCAGGCGGCGCTGATCGAGCAGTCGAACTCGCAGTTGTCCGCAAGCGTGCTGGATGTCGCCTCAGCGCGCCTGGCCTTGGCGGGCTCGATGGCGCAGGCGTACGTCGACCTGTACCGCGCCTGGGAAATGATCGACATCGCCACTCGCCAACTTGAGCAGCGCGAGCAGCTGCTGAAGTTGACGCAGCAGCGTGTCACCGCAGGGCTCGACACGCAGATCGAGCTGAAAATTGCCGAGTCCGCGTTACCCCAGGCGCGCAATGCTTTGCTTCAAGCGCAGAGTGCGCGTGATCTCGCAGTGCATCGTCTCGCCGCATTGGCGGGGCATGGTGCTGACAGCTACGCGCAGATCGGACGGCCGCAGTTGTCGCTCGACGCCGCGCTGCCGCTGCCCGATCAGCTACCGATGGATCTGCTTGCGCATCGACCGGACGTGCTGGCCGCGCGGGCGCGCATCGATGCGGCCACGGCAGGCCGCGAAGCCGCGCATGCTGCGTTCTATCCCGACATCAGCCTGAAAGCGTTCGTCGGCATGCAGGCCATCGGCCTGGACAAGCTGACTGATGGCGAGAGCCTGGTGTACGGCGTCGGTCCCGCCCTGCATCTGCCGATCTTCGATGCGAAGCGGCTGCGGGCTGGTTACAAGAGCGCGACCGCGGAGCTGGATGCTTCGGTCGCCAGCTACAACGCGACCGTTCTCGGCGCCGTGCGCGAAACCGCCGATCAGATCAGTCTGAACGATTCGCTCACGCGCCAGCTCGACCAGGTGCAGCAGATGCTGCAGGCCGCCACCGCGGCCTACGACCTCGCCAAGAAGCGCTACGCCGCCGGCCTGACGACGCAGCTGGTGGTGCTCGATGCCGAAGCCCGCGTTCTCGATGCGCAGCGTGGGCTGGTTGCTGCGAACGCCAATCGTGTCACTTCACGCGTCACCCTGTTGTTGCTGCTGGGCGGCAGTTTCGATCCCGCCGCGCCGGCTTCCGGAGCCATCTGATGAACAATCCCGATCCCGTTGCCGCAGCTGCCGAGCCTGCGAACGGCAAACGTCGCCAGCGCCTGACGATACTGGCGCTGGTCGTCGCCGTCGTCGGCGTGGGTTACGCCGCGTACTGGTTCCTGCACGCGCGCTACTTCGAAGAGACCGACGATGCCTACGTCGCTTCCGACGTGGTGCAGATCACCAGCGAAGTCGTGGGCACCGTGACCGCCGTTCATGTGGACGATACCCAGCACGTCGAGCGCGGCCAGCTGCTGGTGGAACTCGACAAAGCAGATGCCGAGCTGGCCATGGCGCGCGCCGAAGCCGACCTCGCCCGCACGGTGCGTGAAGTGCGGGCGTTGTTCGCGCAGGCCGGTGGCTTGCGGGCGCAGATTCGCGAGCGTGAAGTGACACTGAAGGCTGCCCGTGCGGATCTTGCGCGACGGGAGCAGGCCGGCGGCGATGGTGCGGTGTCTGTCGAAGAATTACAGCATGCGCGCGATCAGGTAGCTGCGCTCGATGCATCGTTGAGTGTCGCTCGCGGGTCCTTGCGAACGGTGCGCGCCCAGATCGACGACACGACACTGGAGAACCATCCTCAGGTGCTGGCGGCGTCCGCCCGCGTTCGTGAAGCGGCGTTGGCGCTGAAGCGCACCAGGATCGTGGCGCCGGTTACCGGCACCGTCGCGCGTCGCAGCGTCCAGATCGGCGCCCGCATCGCGGCGGGCACGCCGCTGATGGCTGTGGTCGAGCTGTCGGACGCGTGGGTGGACGCGAACTTCAAGGAAAGCCAGCTCGTCGACATCCGGGTCGGCCAGCCGGTGGAGCTGCATGCCGATGTGTATCACGGCGACGTGGTGTATCACGGTAAGGTTGCCGGCCTGGGAGCGGGCAGTGGCAGTGCCTTCGCGTTGCTGCCGGCGCAGAACGCCAGCGGCAACTGGATCAAGGTCGTGCAGCGCGTTCCGGTACGGATTGCGCTGGACCCGAAAGAGTTGGCAGAGCATCCGTTGCGCGTGGGTTTGTCGATGCGTGTTAGCGTCGATCTGCACGACACCTCCGGCTCGCTCGTCGCCAACGAGATCCGCAGCTCACCGCGGCAGCTGCTACCCGGCGACGACAGCAGCGCGCCGCAGATCCAGCGCATCATCTCGGCCAATGCTGGCAACGCTCAGCTCGGAAGTGCCGCCCCTTGAGCGATTCCGCTGCAGACGCGCCACTGGGTAGCTCGCGCCCGCTGATCGCGACGGCGCTGGCGCTCGGCACCTTCATGCAGGTGCTCGACACCACCATCGCCAACGTTTCCATTCCCACCATCGCCGGCAATCTCGGCGTCTCCGTCGATCAGGGCACGTGGGTGATCACGTCCTTCGCAGTCGCCAACGGCATTTCGGTGCCGCTGACCGGCTGGCTGATGCAGCGCTTCGGCGTGGTGCGCGTGTTCGTCGCATCGGTGGTGATGTTCACGCTGGCGTCGTTCCTGTGCGGCGTCGCCTGGAGCCTTTCGACCCTGGTGGGGTTTCGCGTGTTGCAGGGACTGGTATCGGGCCCGATGGTGCCTGGCTCGCAGGCGCTGCTGCTGTCGGTATTCCCGCCCCATAAAAAGGGGGCGGCGCTTGCCATCTGGTCGATGACCACGCTGATCGCGCCGATCACCGGCCCGATCCTGGGCGGGCACATTTCAGACAATTATTCCTGGCCCTGGATCTTCTACATCAACGTGCCGGTGGGCCTGCTGTGCGCGGCGGTCTGCTGGCAGGGGCTGAAGCACCGGGAGACGCCGACGCGACGGTTGCCGATCGACAGCATCGGCCTGGGATTGCTGGTCATCTGGGTCGGCGCCTTGCAGCTCATGCTCGACACCGGCAAGGACCACGACTGGTTCGCCTCGCCGCTGATCGTCGCCGAGGCGGTGATCGCGGTGGTGGGCTTCGTGGCCTTCGTCATCTGGGAGCTGGGCGAGAAGCATCCCATCGTCGACCTGTCGTTGTTCAAGCGCCGCAATTTCACGCTGGGTGTGCTGGCGTTCTGCGTCGGCTACGCGGTGTTCTTCGGTGCCGTGGTGCTGCAACCGCTGTGGATGCAGACCTGGCTGGGCTACACCGCGACCTGGGCCGGACTGGTGGCCGCGCCCAGCGGCGCCGTGGCGGTGCTGCTGTCGCCGCTGATCGGCAAGTACCTGGACAAATTCGATGCCCGCCTGTTTGCGTCCATCGCGTTCGTCGCCTTCGGCATCTCCTACTTCATGCGGGCGGGTTACACGGCCGATGCGAGCTTCGGTGTGTACGTGATGCCGCTGCTGGTGCAGGGCGTGGGCATGTCCATGTTCTTCATCGCCATGCTCAGTATCCTGCTGGACGGCATCCCGCAGTCGCAGATGCCGGCGGCATCGGGCCTGTCCAACTTCATGCGCATCATCGCCGGCGCCTTCGCCGCGTCCATCGTCACGACCTTCTGGGATCGCCACGCGGCGTTGCATCAGACCCGGCTGGCGGAGGCGACCAGCATTTACGATCCACGCTTGCAGCAGGCGATGGACACGCTGCACGGCATGGGGCTGAGCGACGGGCAGTCGCTCGCGGCTCTGACGCGCTCGCTCACCAATCAGGCCTATCTGCTGTCCACCCTCGATTTCTTCTGGATCGGCGGCTGGCTGTCCTTCGTGATGATCGCCTTCGTGTGGCTGGCGCATCGTCCGCACGGCGGTGCTCCCGTGGCGGCCGCGGACTGAGCGAACTGCACGGGCGTGCCGTTGCAGCACGCCCGTATCGTTTGACGGACCTAGCCGATCGGTTCCACCGAGATCAGGCCTGCTTCGCCGACCGTGGTGGCGATTCCCATGATCCAGTCGATGACCTCACGCTGGTCGACCCGGTAGGCATAGCCGTTGCCCAGGCATTGCTCGTGTTTGCCGAAGCTGGTGACGCCGGCCACGATGTCGCTGCCTTTCCAGAGCACCGGGCCGCCGGAGTCGCCGCTGCAGATACCGCCGCGATCGTTGCCCTGGGCGCTGGAGAGCTGGATATTGAAGCCGCTGGTCCAGACGTTCTTCAGGTTCTGCAGTGTCGAGGTGGCCATCAGGCGCTCGCGGAACGACAGCACCGGCTTGTTCGCCGGCCAGTTGTCCGAAACGCCGTAACCGCTGATGGTGAAGCTCGTGTTCTGCACGCCCCGGCGCGTAGCCAGCTGATCGAGGGTGCGTGGCTCTGCCAGGCTGGCAAAACCGGTCGGGAACGAGACCGGCTGATCGAGCACCACGATGCCGACATCGTGAATGTTGGGGAAGCCAGCGAAGTTGTCGAAGCCGAAGTCGTGCAGGCCGCTGCCGGTGACGCAGTACGGATCGTTGGCGATGCACTCGTCCGGATAACCGGTGACCGGATCGTGTTGCGTCACCGGGTCGAAATGCGTGCCGGCGAACTGGTGGAAATAGATTCGGGCGTACGACAGCTCCTCGGCGTCATCGGTGCAATGGCCGGCCGTGAGAAAGATTCGTGGCGACAACAGGCTGCCGGAGCAGCGGTGCGAGAAGGCTCCGTCCTGGTCATAGAAGACGGCGAGTCCGACGTAGGTATGGATCGGGTCGGGATGGTAGCTTCCAGTGATGGCGCGGGCCGGCGGCGCTGCGACCAGAGCGATGACGGCGGCAAGGCAGGCACCGGCAAGCCAGCGCAGGGACATCCGGGAACGCGGTGACAAGGGCAGCATGGTGTGCTCCTTTCTTGATCGTTGGATGTGGGCCAGGAACGCCGGCCGGGGCGGCGATGCACAGTGCGCTGCATCATCCACCGCTGCCGGCAAGCGCAGCACAATGGGCCGGCGGCCGCTTCGTTCCTACTGTGGCTTACCTTGACGGCGCTCTTCCTAGCCGCAGGCGCCCACCCTGACTGCATGTTTGAAGCGCATCACAAATACGCACAAAACCTCGTATCCAAACGGATTCGTCGATGCTCCGCCGCATGGCTGTAACTTTCCGCCGTCATCCTGTGTCTTGACGCTGCACACACCGCAATCACGCGGTCATTGCGTAAGGAGACGAGGAGATTGCCATGCTCATTCCAGGAACCACTCAGAACGTTCAGCGGGTCGTCTGCATGCTGTTGTCCGTGGTCGTAGTCGCCGTGAGTTTTTCTTTTGGATTGCATACCCCCCAGCAGGAAGCGCATCACGGCTACAGCGTGACCGTCACGCAGTTGCAGTAATGTGGGAGTAGCCTCCGGCGCCGCGTGCGAAGAGCACGCCGCCGGACCGGGCCTGCGGCCGGCGCTAAGCAGGCGAGAGCAATGAGGCGCGCCGTGTGGCCAACGAGATCGGCACCCCGATACAGAACATGTGCACCAGCAGACCCGTCGTCACGACGATGGGCACGAATTTGAGCTGGTGCGGAAAGGCGGATAGCGGAATCACCACCAGGTTCATCACGGCGTAGACCACGATGCCGTACAACGCGCCCCAGGTGATCGGGTTGCGCGTCAGAAATGTCAGCCGCCGGCTGGCGAAATAGAAGATGGCCGCGATCAGCAGCGCCATCAGGTAATGCAGGATCAGTCCCAGGACCGCCGTCGCGGTACCTCCTTCGTAAGAGGCCGAGCCGAGCAGACCGCTAGCCACCGATTGCAACAGGCGCGTGGGCGGCACGCCGCGCCAGGCCGAAAAGCTGATCGCATAAGTGATGTCGAGCGTTGCGGCGATCAGGCCACCGACCAGGATGGCGAACACGGCGGGGTTACGGCGCATGGTGAATCCTTCTACCGGGAGATCGTGCTGCGCCGTATCTTCCATGCTTGTCATCGATTGCGTCAAACGCTCTGCGGTTGTTGCCACAACCGGTGCGACCAACGGAGGTTTGTGGCGGCCTGCCACGACTGACCAAATACACTCCGTCATTCCCGCGAAAGCGGGAATCCAGGCTTTCGGATGCCCGCCTGCGCGAGCATGACCAGATAAAGGGATGGCGCCATTTCCCGCTATGGGCCACTGGTCGAGCGGGTGCCGCGGTCCAGCCTTACGGACTCGCGTAGAAGAAAACGGCGCGTCTCAGTCCACGGAAGCATGAATTTGGCTACGCACGACCGATGTCGCACCCGGCTGTGACGTGGGCCGCGCGCGCCCGTTATCATCGGCACTTCCCTCGAGGTGCATCGATGAAAGTAATCATTACCGGCGGCACGGGTTTTCTCGGCTTGCGACTGGCGCGGCGGATACTGGAACGCGGCTCGCTGCCCGGGCCAGACGGCCGTGCCCGGCCCGTCGACCAGATCGTGCTGTTCGACAACCAGATCCCGAGCGATCTGGCGATCACCGATTGGCGCATGGTGCCGGTGCAGGGCGACATCGCCGATCGCACCCTGCTCGAAAAGCTCATCGATCGGCCCGACATTGCCGTGTTTCATCTCGCGTCCGTCGTCAGTGCCGGCGCGGAGCAGGATTTCGATCTGGCGATGCGCGTCAATCTGGACGGGCATCGCAGTATTCTCGAAGCGCTGCGCGCCGTGGGCTCGCGTCCTCGCTACGTATTCACCAGCTCGCTCGCCGTCTACGGCGGAGAAGACGCGCGAGGCGAGGTGAACGATCGCACGCATCAGTCCCCGCAGACTACCTACGGCATCACCAAAGCCATCGGTGAGCTGCTGGTCAATGACTACACGCGCAAGGGATTCATCGACGGCCGCAGTGCGCGGCTGGGGATGGTCATCGTGCGTCCCGGCAAGGCCAACAAGGCGGCATCGAGCTTCGCTAGCGCTGTGTTGCGCGAGCCGTTGAGCGGCATCGACTATGTGCTGCCGGTGCCCACAGCTACCAAGGTGGCCGTTGCCGGTTACCGCAGCGTGGTCGATGGCCTGCTGGCGCTGCACGATCTCGATGGCGCGCGGCTCGGGCACGATCGCGCCCTGAACCTGCCGACGCTGTCGGTCTCGGTGGCGGAAATGATTGATAGCCTGCAGCGCGTGGCCAAGGATCGGAAGCTCGGCACGATCCAGGTCGAGCCCGATGAATTCACGCTGGCTGTGGTATCCGGCTGGCCGCCATCGATGGGATCGGAGCGCGCCGCGGCGCTGGGCCTGCCGCGGGACGAGGGCATCGACGCCATCGTGCGCGATTACATCCGGGATTATCTGAGCTGATTGCCGGTCGAGGAGGCATCGATGAGCAAAGTAGCCGTGATCACCGGCGCCGGCAGCGGGATCGGCCGCAGTGCCGCCCTGTCCCTGGCGCAGCGTGGCTTCAGCCTCGTACTGGCCGGGCGCACGCTCGAGTCGCTGCACGAGACCGCGCGCCTGACGCCGGAGACGAAGAGCCTGGTCGTGGTCACGGATGTGACCAGCCCGGCATCGGTGAGTCATTTGTTCGAGCAGGCCGTTGCAGCTTTCGGGCGCGTCGATCTGTTGTTCAACAATGCCGGAACCGCAGCGCCGCCGGTGCCGTTCGAGCAAATCTCGCCGGAACAATGGAATGCCGTCATCGCGGTCAACCTGACCGGAGCCTTCCTGGTGGCACAGACGGCCTACCGGGTGATGAAGGACCAGCAGCCGCAGGGCGGGCGCATCATCAATAACGGCTCGATCTCGGCGCACGTGCCGCGCCCCAACTCGGCGCCGTATACGACCACCAAGCACGCCATTACCGGGCTCACCCGCTCCATGTCGCTCGACGGGCGCCAGCACAACATCGCCTGCGGCCAGATCGATATCGGCAATGCCGACACCGGACTGCTGGGCGCCATTCCCAAGGGAGTGCTGCAGGCGAACGGCTCGACCCTGGCGGAGCCGACCATGGACGTGGCCCATGTCGGCGAGGCAGTGGCCTATATGGCTTCGCTGCCGCTGAGCGCCAACGTGCAGTTCATGACCGTCATGGCGACGACCATGCCATATATCGGTCGTGGATGAGGACGACGACGGCGAGGGCAGGCAGGACGGCGGCGAGCACGCCGGCTGCTCTGGGGTAATACGTCAGCAGCAGCACACAAGCGACCGCGCTCGCTGTCAGCATTCCGAACCATTCCACGGTTCCCACCGGCCAGCCGCTGCTGGCAGCGGTAAGGATCAGCGACACGACAAGCAGACACCCTCCAGCGCTACGCAGGGCGAGGCGGGGTCCGTCGGCCAGTTCACGCTGAAATACCTCGCGCGCATGCCGGTTCATCGCCAGGCTCAGCGCCGCAAGTCCGGCATAGGCGAGTGCGAAAGTGAGGAAGGACATCAGCTGCGTTCTTCGAGCATGGGTGTACCCGAGGGGAGTGTGTCGCCCGCTGCTTCCTTGCGCTCAGGACGCTCACGCGAGGTATTCCACGCGGCAATGGCCAGCAGCGCCGCGATGCCGAGCATGCTGAGATCGAAGCCTGCGTAGATCGCCGGACCTTGCATCAGCGTGATTCCCAGATGAGCTGACGTCGTCAGCCCATTCACCAGCGGCAGCAATGCAAACAGCAGCGCGCCGGCGAAGAAATGGCGAGGCCACGCCGTGCGTGCGTTCTGCAGCAGCGCAGCGACATACATCAGCGCCCAAGCGGCGAAGAAACAGCGAACTTCCCAGGCGGGCCGCTCGGCCAACGTAACCGGCAGCAGGCGATTGGCCCAGAAGTAAACGGCCACGGCGATGGGCAGGCCGGTGATGGTGCCGTTGTTGAGTATCTCCACGACGCGCTGGCTCAACATCGCGCGTTCACCTTCCGCTCGCTGCGGCATGCGCTTCACCGACCACAGTACCAAGCCGGTCGCGACCATGACCGTACCGAGCACACCGCAGAGCGCAAACATCCAGCGCAGCGAGGCCGACGAGAAGCGTGCCATGTGCAGGCCGTACAGCACGCCGTGCGCCTGCATCGCGCCAGATTCTTCGCCCCAGATCGAAAGCATTTCTCCGCTGACGCCGTCGAAGATGATGAACTGGCCGGTGTGCGTGAGCTTGCCGTGAGCAGAGCGTTGCATCTGGACGCGGGCGCCGGCATCGCCGGGATACTCGATGACGATGGTCGCGGGCGCCGCGCCATTCCATTGACGTTCGGCCTGCTGCAACAAAGGTTCGATGGCAGTCAGCCGGGCGCTGCGGCCGGTGGCTTGTGCGTGCGGCGGATTGGGGAACGCTTCGATCAGGAAGCCGCCGGGATCGTAGCGATAGGCCGTTTCGACCGCCGCCGGCATGTACATGAACATCATCGTGATCAGGCCGGTGTACGTGATCAGCAAGTGATAGGGCAGGGCCAGCACGCCCACGGCATGATGCGCATCGAGCCACGAGCGCTGGCCCTTGCCGGGACGGAAGGTGAAGAAATTCCGGAACAGCTGCTTGTGCGCGATCACGCCGCTGAGAATGGCGATCAGCATGGCCATGGCGCAGACGCCGACCAGCCAGCGGCCCCACACCTGGCCCAACCCCAACTCGTAGTGGAAGCGCTGGAAGAAGTCTCCACCGCGTGTTTGGCGCGGCTGCAATTCCTTGCCGGTGGATGGATCGAGCACCACGCCATCGAAACGTCCGATCAGGCGGTCCGCCTTACCGGGCTCGGTCGCCGCCATCCAGCCGACGCGCAAGGTTGGCTCGCGCTCGTTGGGAAGGTTGATGACCCAGCGCGACGAGTCGGGCGCGCGCTCCTGCAAGATGCGCATGGCCATCGCGACCGAATCCGGGTGCTCGCGCGCAGTGGCCAGCTCGGGGCGCATCCAATGCGAGATCTCCGGGCGGAAATAGCTGAGCGTGCCGCTGATGAATACCGCGTACAGAATCCAGCCCGCCGGCCATCCGGCCCACGCGTGCAGCCAGGCCATCGATTGACGCAGAGACGCCTTCACGGGATCACCAGCAGCGAACGCGACCACAGCAGCGCTTCGAGCGCCAGTGCGGGCAGGGCGATGACCGCCCACGCAAGCCAGGCGCTGCGCGCAGCGAACGCCCACAGAACGCTGCATGCGTAAATTGCGAAGGAGAGCATCGTTGCAGTGAGCGCAGCCGCGGCGCGCTCCATCGGCAGGAAGAGAGCCAGCGCGCCGATCATCGAAGCCGTCAGCAGGTATCCACCGGCCAGGGCGGCCAGTGCCCGCGACGCGACGGCCAAGCGGTAGGAAGTTGACGGTGATGCCATGTCCGAGCGCGAAATCGTGGGTCCCGCTTTGCCTTGGGTTAGATGTAGTGACGGATTATGGCAGTTGAGGATAGGCGTCGGGCGTTACGCGCAACAGTTCCAGATCCTGCGCGGAATTTGCGTAGCAGAGGCGGCGACTGGCGATTGCGCGCAGCGGCGCGCGTTCGGTACGCGCCAGCCCGTCGTATTCAGTTGATACCAGCATGAAAAAATAATGATCTGTATATATGTACAGTCACAAAAAGCAGAGGTAGCATCGATCCGACTCATCCAAGATCAGGGAGCCCGAAGGAATCGAGCTGCAAGAACAAGAAAGAAGAGAAGGATGAGAGCGAGGAAGATCGGAAGGTAGATGGAGAGAAATTCGACCACGAGAGCTTCGAGCTTCCAAAAGAGGCGGCGCCCGACGATGCGCGAACACCGCCGAGCGCCTGACCACAATCAACCTGCAAACGAGGTATGACCATGGCTAAGCGAAATGATACGTCGAAGTCCCGCCCCGCCGGCAACCCGAAAGCCGCACGCGCAAAATCCGCGCCCTGTCACGTGATCCCCGAACCGGTCGAAGACCTGATCGAAGAAGAGCGCGAACGCCTGATGCGCGCCCATTCGGTTCTGGATTGCATCCTCATGGCGATGGGCGACGACGATTCGATGCCGACCGACGGCCCGCACTATCCCAGCCTGATCGAAATCGCCCGCGACCTGATCAACGAGTCGGTGCGCCAGCTCGACATCGTGAACCTGCAGAGCGCCGCACCGAAAGAAGAAGACGAAGACGAGCCCAAGAAGCTGCCCGATCTCAGCAGCACCCCTTACACGGTGCGAGAAGCCGCGCCTCCGCTCATCCTGTACAACCGGCCGGCTGCCAACCAGGCATCCGCGCCGATTTCGGAGGTCCCGCAGCCCGTCACTCGGTAACGACCGAAGCGCCCCTTCCTTCGCCGGGAAGGGGCGTTCTCACGGTAAAGCGCCACTTTCTGCGAAGCATCGACCCTTCCGACCCTCCAACCCTCCGACCCTTCCACAGGAATCGATTTTTTCGCGAAGCCTGCACGCGTTCCGCAAGAGATCGATCCTCATCTGGAGCCCAGCATGGACGGCAGCCTCCCGAACGACACCTTCGCCGCGCCGATCGCCGTTCCGATCCCGACCCTCGCGGCCGAGATCACCGAACTGGCCGGCCACCTGAACGCCGGCGCCTACCGCTTCTTGAAACTCATCGCCGAATTCGACCACCGCAAGGGCTGGTCGGATTCAGCCACCCAATCCTGCGCGCACTGGCTGAACTGGAAATGCGGCATCGATATGGGCGCCGCCCGCGAGAAGGTCCGCACCGCCCACGCGCTGGAGTCCTTACCCAAGATCGCCGCCGCGATGTCCCGCGGCGAACTGAGCTACGCCAAGGCGCGCGCCCTGACGCGTGTCGCCTGCGCGTCGACTGAGGACTACTTTCTCTCCATCGCCCTGCACGGCACCGCGCATCACGTCGAAACGCTGGTCCGCCACTATCGTCGCGCGAAGGAAGCTGAGGAGCTGTCGCGCGATGCCCAGCAGCAGGCGAATCGTTACGTTCGCTATCAGTGGGATGACGATGGCTCGATCGTCATCAAAGCCCGGCTTCCCGCCGAGGCCGGCGCGCTGCTGATCAAAGCCTTGGAAGCCGCCGCCCAGGACCTGCCAGTACAAATCGATCCGGCTCCACCTGGCAAGCCCGTTTCCGACGTTCCCGCGGAGACATCAACTATTCACTTGCAGCCGCCCGACGTTTCCGCGGAAACGTCTACTGTTAAATCCCGGTCGCCAGGCGCTTCTGCGAAAACCTCCATCATTGAGGCATCGCTGCCTGCTAGCGTTTCCGCGGAAACGCCAACTGTTAAATTGCCGCCAGCCATGCGCCGCGCCGACGCCCTGACTCTGATGGCCGAAAGCTACCTCGCGCATGGCGCGAAGCCCCTGAGCGGCGGCGACAAGCACCAGATCGTCATCCACATCGACCACGAAACGCTTACCACCAGCACTGCTGGCCGTTGCGAGCTCGACGACGGCCCAGCGCTAGCCGCCGAAACCGCGCGTCGCCTCGCGTGCGACGCGAGCCGCGTAATCCTCATTGAGAACGCGAAGGGCGAGCTACTCAACATCGGCCGCAAGACCCGCAGCATTCCACCCGCCATCCAGCGGGCACTGAACGCGCGAGATCAGGGTTGCCGATTCCCAGGCTGCTGCAACAAGCGCTTCGTCGATGCGCACCACATTCAGCACTGGGCGCACGGCGGTGAAACGAAGCTCTCCAACTTGGTCACGCTCTGCCGCTTCCACCATCGCGCCGCGCACGAAGGCGGCATCCAGATCCTCATCCTCGACGACGGCGCGCTGCGCTTCCTAAAGCCCGATGGCAGCGCACTCGACAGCATTCATCCCGGACACACGCAGCCGCTAGGCGACTGGACGGATCTACCCAGGCGGCATCACGAACACGACATTCATATCGATCCGAAGACTGCCGTAACGCGCTGGGGCGGGGAATCGATGGACTACGGGCTGGCGGTTCAGGTTCTGCTGCAGCAATCGCAGCGACAAAAGGGCGTTTCAGCCGGAAGGTCAGCATGAGAGCAGGGAGCTGAGGAAGGGATCGACACGACTCGGCTGAGAATCTCGTGACGATTAGCCCTCGACAGGACGATGCTCCTGCTATTGGCGAGAGCCTGGTGGATCAGCAGGGCGCTCGATACGCAGACTGTCAGATGCTTTGGCGGTCTACAGCAGGTACGTCCCGAATCTCATTCGGCAGGACGGAACGGCCATCGAGAATGTTTTAGCCTAGCTGCTGCGTAGAACCAAGGCGTGGAGTGCGGCCCGGAACCGCGGTTACTATCACGGCCATGAGTACGCCCGATTCAGCGGACCCAGACCTGCCCAGCAATTCTTCAGGCCTCGAACATTCGCGGACGCCGCCAGGCGAAGGCGAAAGACGCGCCCAGCGTGGCTATACGCGTCAGTACGATGCCGCGGCCGCCGCTATCTATCACGGGCTGGACCACGGAGACCTACGTTGGGTAGGTCTTGCAGATCGTTGTGCGGGAATCGCTGATGATGTGGTGCTGGGGTATGACAATGACGTTGTGGGTCATCAGTTCAAGACCTCGCGTAACCCTGGAACCTTTCGCATCCGAACCCTACTCACGGGCGCGAGCGGACTGCTCCCCGGTTTGGTGGTCGCCTGGGGCGAACTTAGTGGCAGTTGCCCTGGACAGAACGTTCGCATCAGGGTGGTGGTTTCGGATACGCCGGCGGACAATGATGACGTAGGGGGGGTGGCTGGATCCACGCGGCAGTTTGTCTCGCACTGGCAGTCGCATCCGTCGTGGAGCGTTACCGATTGGCGAGCCTCGCCATGGTGGCCGATCGTCGAGCACCTCTGGACGTCATCCGGTCTTTCAGAATCTGAATTCGAAGAATTCTTTCGCCGATTGGAACTGATCCACGGTGACCAGGCAGACTTTGCAACGCGCTACGGTATTACGGCCCAGTCGCGACCACAGGTCGACCTGATTGCGCAGCGATTGCCGACACTGGTCGCGCGCGTTCCCGAGCAGGACCGATGGACGCGGGAGCAATTCCTTAGGGAAATGGGCTGGCGTGACACTGAGACGCGTCATCGCCATCAGTTCCCGATTGGCATTGCGGTCCAGCGCAATCCGGCCACGGAAATCCAGTTGAGACGAGTGCTGACCGCAAGCCCTTCGGGCTACCTGTCGCTCGTCGGTCCCCCGGGGTCGGGCAAATCGACTCTGCTGCAAATCGCGCTGGAATCCGAGCTACAACTGACTGTTGTTCGCTATCTCGCATTCGTGCCTGGAGCCGCCCAGGGAATCGGACGCGCCGAAGCGGCTGACTTTCACGAGGACCTCATCGTTGGATTGAGGCGCACCGGCTTGTCGGGAGTTCGGTTTCGGCGAGAGTCGCCGCAGGACCGTCGGGAGGAATTCGAAGCCCTGCTGGCGGCAGCCGGGCAGCGATTTCAGGAGATTGGGGTCCGGACCCTCATCGTAGTGGACGGCCTAGATCACGTACCGCGTGAAGAGCGTCCCGAGCGATCGTTCCTATGCGAACTTCCATTGCCAGCCTCGGTTCCGCAGGGCGTCATCTTTTTGCTCGGCACCCAGCGTCTGGATCTTCCCGGAATCCCGCCGGCTGTCCGGGATCAGGCTGACACGGCGGCAAGACGCGTGGACATGGCCCCGCTTTCACAGGTCGCGATTTCTTCAATGGCGGGCGCCATAGGCCTACCGGAGTCGGTGCCGAGATCGCGCCTTCGCGAACTCGCCCACGGTCATCCGCTCGCCACGCACTACTTGATCCAGTCCTTGCTTTCGGCGGAAAGCGAGCAAGCGAGAAACTCCATCCTGGAAGATGGGTTCGAGTATGCGGGCGACATTGAAGCGTACTACGCCTCTGCTCTACGCGGGCTTGTTGACGACGATGAGGTTATGGACATCCTGAGCCTCGTCGCGCTTGCGGAGGCACCGCTGGACTTGAACCTCCTCGAGCACCTCTACTCACGGGCGGGACTTGAAAGAGCGTGGCGCGCCGCGCATCACCTTCTGAAGCGTTCCCAAGGAGGCTTGTCGATTTTCCACAATAGCTTTCGGTTGTATGTCGCTCGCGTCCCTCGATTCAGGTTCGGCGAGCCGGATGCTGGATCCTCCTCGCGCCTCTACCGTCGACTTGTCGAGATTGCCGAGCGAGCTGGTCCTGACTCGCCGCAACGCTTCCTGAGGTTGCGGTACCTGATGAGGGTAGGTGATCACGCGGAAGTACTCGCAGCTGCGACGCCCGTATTCTTTCGCGAGCAATATCTGACCGGGCGGCCGGCATACGACATTCGAGACGACATCAGGTTGGCCTTCAGTTCCCTCAAGCATGTAAGGGATGCGACTGCTGCCTTCAACCTGATCCTTGCCTCCGACGAGATCTCTCGCAGGGCCTCTTCCTTTGAAGACGATAACGAGACCATCAAGGCCCTGATCGCATTGGGACAGGTTGATGATGCAGAAGCACTCTTCGACGAAACCGGGGGAGACGGCTACGTTGTCGTGGATGCATGGCAGAATCAAGGAAACGTCGAGCGCGCGAGGGCGTTGTTCGAGCGCATCGAGCCATTGCACGACCTAGGTTCGAGTTCTTCGATGAGCAGTCCGATGGCCCGGCAGAGCGAGCTGGAGAGTTGGGCCGTGCGCGCTGTCGATTTCCGCAGTCCCGCCGAAATCATGGCTGGAATAGATCGAATCATTGAAATGGTTCGGCGGGAGCGCGACCAATTCAATGACCCCGATGACTTGGGATTGTCGATTCGTTGGCAAGCTGCGTTAGCTACCATCGCCGAAGATCCCTCTGCGGATGTGGAGGCGGTGATTGCAGCTTATCGGTTGGAGCCGTCCGAGCGTGCAACCCTGCGGCTCCATGCTGTCTGGCACGCTCTATCGGACGGGACGCCAGACCAAAAGACCTCAGCGATGGCGGCGATAGACGGAATCGCCGCGGACGCTTCTGGATTGGCAGAGGCGCCTCGCGGATTGAGGCGCGGCGTTTCGTTAATGGCTGCACGCAGCGGAGCTGTGATGAGTGCGCGATCGCTCGTGACCGGACTGGAGCTGCCGGCCATCGCCGAAATGGACGACTCAACAGACTACGACCTTTCCAGGGATATTACCCGAGCAGTGATTGAGCACGCCGAACTCGTAACGTTGCTCAATGAAGCTCTGCCCGTGTCCTCCCTGTCGAGCAAGCCCCAACTTCGTCCGCTTCAGCAATTTGCGGAGCGCGCGGGCATCCTGGCCGCCCGAAGCAGGCGCGATCCGGAAGGCATGCAGGCAGGTGAAGTTGCGCAGGAATGCGCAGCTTTCGTTCGCTACGTTTGTCGCACAGTTCCGGGAAGGGGTGGGGAGTATTTCGTCATCGGCCAGCTAGACAGGGCGGCTACCGAAGCACTGAGTTCGCTTCTGAACACTGCAGCACGTATCAGCGGCAACGAGTTCGCGCGATGCGTAGAAGCGGTAGACCGAATTCTCGCGGACCATCCGATGGTCCGGGATCGAACGTTCTCTCTCGAGATGATGATCGCTAAGGCCGTAGCGAAACTGGGGCAGGACGCCGAAGGCGCGGAGCGGCGACTGGATGGCCTGCTTGAACGCCGCGACCAAGGGACGCCCGCTCAATTCCTGGAGAGCACCGCGCGCCTCGCCGAGGCCTTTGCGCGCGTAGGCCGTCCGGCCCGCGGCCAAGCCCTTCTGGCGGAGCAGCGAGCGCATACCTTGGGATATGCGCTGCGTGCAAAGAAGGACCCGCAGTACGCGTTCTGGGTGACTTTGCTGCAGAAGGCCAACCAAGCGGACCCAAGTCGGCGCTCTGAGCGAGTCCGAGTGCTTGCGCGGCAAGCGATTGGTATGGCCTCGACGGAGGGGAGCGATGCGGCGGGTCGGATCGCGAACGATCTGATTCTCGAGGCTGGCATGGACAGTGCGCAACTGGGCTCGAGTGTCGCCGATGCGCTGCTCGAAGCAGGCCTGATCGACATGCCTGAAATCGTGGACGCGTTGATGACCGGCATGGTCCGGCGCGATCCACGGCTCGTCCTTCCTTGCGTGGAGACATGGCGTTCACTTTGCCTGCCATTCTACCGAGCTGCCTATTACCGAGAATCTCAGGAGGGCAACTTCATTCAGGAGGCAATTCAGGCCGTGAATCCAGAAATTCTGGACGATGTCGGGAGATTGCTGCTCGACGATATCGAGATTCACGCTCAGATTGACGTTCGGCCAGCCCTCGTTAATGCGTTGAAGGCTGCGCTCTCCCAACGCGGAGCAAACCTGGCTGCCGTCGAGGCGGCGAGAGTCCGTATCGCCGGCGACGCGCCGTTACCCAGAGATAGCGGCAACTCTCCAATGCGCTACGACGACGCGCTAGACATGTCGGGATTGGCGGAGAGATTGGACGCCGACGCGGCTTCCGGTGCCGTCAGCTTCGATGCGGCGTTGGCGTTTCAACGGCTGGTGTCGTCTTCAGATTTCGATCTTGCACTAGGTGTATTTGATCGGCACCCAGAAATTTGTGAGGACAATCGAGCCAGATTCGCTCTCGTGGACCGCGCCTTAGCTGCGGGACAGCGGGAGGTTGCCGTTCGGCTGACAAGTGAATATCAGTCAGGTACCGACCGCAGTTTCAGTTGGTCGTGGATGATGGGTGGTGGGCGACAACGCTACTTCCGAGCTCGTCTGCAGTTAGAGGGAGAAAGCGTCCACGAATTGGCTTATGAAAGTCTGGCCTCGAGCCTGGCCGCTGGGGACGATGCGACCAACTCGCTGCTTTGGGACATTGATGACATCTGGCCACTTCTTGAGCCTGCTCCAAACTGGCCAGGTATGTGGAGGGCAGTGGAGGATCAGCTGCCATACACCCGTGACTACGCATTAGGCCGGGATGTCGATTGGCAGGGAGGATTGTCGGATACGGCACTAATCGCTAAGGTTTTTCAAAAGATCATGACGCTGCCGGTTGCGGAGCTTCAATGGCAGGCGGGGCGTGGGGCACTGTCACTTTCAAAATCTGATCCAGTCGCTTTTGGGATCCTGATCAATTGTCTGCTGAGTGATTCCGGGGATTCGATCATCGCAGGGCTTAGGCTGCTTCGGTCGGCAGACAACGCTGCGTTTCGGGAAGGGTTTGCCTCGCGAATTGGTGATCTGGTAGATCACGACGACTTTGGAGTGCGCGTCCTCGCACGAAGGCTAGCCGAACACTGGCGGCTGGAAGTCACCACTGAACACGGCGCATTGCCGGCGTTTTATGGACTTGCCCTTCCTCCGCTAGATGTGGCCGCGCACGACGAGACGCTTCGCGAACAGCCCTTCGGTCCGCCACTTGTATCGGACCCTGCGGCGTGGTGTGCGCCGTTCACTGATCTGACCGAGCGAATCGCGTCGATGGCTGGCGCATCTGAAGATCACATTCGTTACCGAGTCCAACAGCTGATTGAAGGCTGGGGTGGTGTCCAGAAGTTCGGTCCGCCAAGTGTTGTCGACCTTCGAGGAACCCTTCAGGATCTGGGTTTGCGGCTGACGTACTTTTTCCCCCATTTTGTTGGCGGGTTGCGCGCATTGCGACATGTGGCTGGTGAGTTGGAGCGCGCCGGCCGAATCGACGCCGTGGAAATGGATTCGCTGCTCGGTGAATTTGCGATTTCTCCGGAGTGGATGCGGACTGTGGTCGATCGACGGCCGGAGTTTGTGGTCCGACCAGTACTGCCACGCGGTTTCAGTGTGGAGGAGGAGGCTTGGCTAACCCAGGTGGAGGAAGACATCGCTCCAGCGGGAGGCGCCGAAATTATCTTGGCGGAGATGACCCACTTCCAAGGTCGATCTAGTTTCACGGTCTACGAGTGGAGTCGGATGCGACTCCTTGGGACTAGGCTGCCTCCTGGGCGAGACCCCGTGTTGCTGTTCGAACGTCTATCCGACTCTGGTTTTCTGGTCCGTACCATTACTCAGCGAGGGCTTGCGTCGCTGCCGCGCTTCCAGTTGACGCTTGATCCGGGTTTGGTCAGTCGACTGGGGTGGCAGGCGGCAACGGACGGTACATCCCGGTGGTTCGACGCCAACGCTCAGTTGGTGGCAACCGCGTATTGTTGGCGAGACGGTGGTCCGGACGGGCAGAAGCACGGGGACTGCTTGTATGGAGAGGGCGCGGCGATTGCGCTGACCGAGGTCGGCCGCGGGCAACTTGAAGGGCTGGTCGGACCCCGCTGCGTCGAGACTGTGGCTCGGCGCGTCAGATCTCATGGCGCACAGAACCAGGAACGATTCGCTACCTCCAGACCACCCGATGCTCCAGGATCACTCGAATAGCGGCGTCCAGTGTAGACACGAGCTGCTGCTCCACTTAGGGATTTGACCAACGCAGTATTTCGAGGGCAAAAGCCTACTAACCACAATATCTGGGCCGCCGATCTGGTTCTTGGCGTGGCCCGCTGTCAGATCCGTTGAGAGCGCCGCTTATGGTTGGAGCTCGCCAGACTGATCTTGTAAGGAGTCAATACGGGAGGCCGGATCGCGATCCGAGGGGGGAGGTTAAGAGCATCCGTCGATGTCCGTTCTTGGTCCGTCAGTCGGCCTCTGTGATTTTCCAAAGCGGACAGCAACATTGAATGACCTGGAGACGCAGTCATGAATCGTCTTGCGCAGATCTTCCGTCGAATCCTGCTGCTCGGCTTCGCTGTATGCATGGTCGAAGCAGCCGAGGTCGTGCCAGACCCACCCCCAGTGCGTATGCCCATCGTCGACCTCGACAAAGTCGAGATCGCCATCACGCGCGTCGCGGACAGTCTGTATGTACTGGAAGGTCAGGGCGGCAAGATCACCGTACTTACGGGGCCGGATGGTGTGCTGGTGGTCGACAGCCAGTTTGCCCAGTTGACCGACAAGATCGTTGCGGCGATACGGACGTTCTCCGATCAACCGATTCGCTTCTTGATCAACACGCACGTTCACGCCGATCACACAGGAGGCAACGAGAACCTTGCCAGGCTCGGTGCGGCTATATTCAGTCGCGATCAGCTGCGTGCCCGGCTCGCTCATCCCTCGCCAGGGGCTTTCGGACGAGTTGCGCCGCCCGCACCAGCTAAAGCTCTGCCGGTAGTCACCTACGACGGCCCAGTTACGCTTCACCTCAATGGAGAGGACGTGCAGCTCATCCCAGTCCGCGAGGCGCATACGGACGGTGACACGCTGGTTCGCTTTCCGAGAGCAGATGTGATGGCAGTCGGAGACTACTACCGCTCGGTTGGCTATCCGTTCGTGGATATCTTCAACGGCGGCACGCTCGAAGGTTTGTTGGCAGGACTCGGGATGACCATCGATCTTGCCGGGCCGAATACGAAGATCATTCCCGGCCACGGACCGATCGTCGACCGCAAAGCAGTCATCGCGCAGCGGGACTTCGTTCTTGCGATGCGCGATCGTATGTTGCCGCTGGTTTCGAAGGGCATGTCATTCGATCAAGTGCTGGCTGCGAATTTGACCGCCAACTCCGGCATTCAAGTTCCCGACGGTGCCTATCCGGCGGAGCAATTCGTTTGGTGGATGTATGTTGAGCTCCTGCGAGCACAGAGGTCAGCGTCGCATTCGGCCAAGTAGCAGAGGTATAGCAATTGGTCCGCTTTCGCCCGAAGACCTTTGCTTGGATATAAGCACCAGCCGCCTCTCTGGCTTGCTCCGTTGTATCCAACCACTGCAGTCGGATAACGGATCGCCCAGATTTCCTCGGCAGTGCAGCACGATGCAGTCTTGGCGCGGCGAAAGTGGATGACCTCTCGCATCTCCGTTCTGCCTCATGTGCGCATTGACACCTTTACAGGCAGGAGTACTAGTGCCCCTCGCTCACTGTCCTGGCATGAACAAACAAAACGGGGGCTCTATGAAACGTCCGTATTGCACGGCGCTGGCTGCGCTGTTGTTGTCCTCTACGTTGATGCTGCAGGCGACACAGGCCCAGACGCCGGCTACTGTGTCTGGCACGGATGTGTATCACGTGCTGTTCGCCAAGGCCGCGCCGGGCCAGGCTGCAGCGCTCGCGAAGGAGTTGCAGGAGGTCGATCCGAAGGATCCGATGGGTTCGCACTTTCTGCTGTTGCGACACCAATGGGGAGACGACTGGGATTACTGCCTGATCCAGCATCTCGGGGCGAAAGCGTCGGTCGATCTCACGAACGCTAACCCGAACCGGCCGCCCACGATGGCATGGCACACGGACTCGTATGTGGCCGGACCGTCATGGAGCGAGTTGACGCGCGTCATGATGCCTGCGCCGAACAATGACAAGGCGTCGAGTCCGGTCTACGTGGTGGCCGTGCACCGGGCGATCCCGGGGCACCGAGCGCAGCTCGAGAATATGCTGAAGCAGCCGAGTCCGAACGCAAAGACGCCGGTTGCCAACATCGTGCTTACGCACCTCGAGGGCGGGCCCTGGACGTTCGTCAGCATCGACCGGTATGACTCCTGGCAGGACCTGGCGACGGACGCGGGCGCGAGCGCGGACGATCCGAGCTGGGCTGCCGTGCGGGACCATTCCGCGTTCCACCACGACACGCTTGCCGATCGCATCGTGCCGAGGTGAAAGGCGTGAGGTGAAAAGCGTGTTTGCCGCACTCCCGCGATCGATGAGGGAGTGCGGCAGGCGGCGCAGCTATCAAGCGATTCTGATTCTCCGCGCTACGACGCGACCGCGAGATCCGTGATCGCGGCGGTGCTCGGCATGTCCGCCGGCGCCACCATTTGTTCGCTTCTGGCCGCTCGCGGCATACAACGCGACGCCAGCACCCTCGGCCTCTGGCGTGAGCAGGCAGATAAGCTGATACAGTTGTCATGCCACCGACATGCCAGAACTCCCATGCGACTGAAACACATCCTCCTCACTGCATTGCTCTTCTCAAGTTTCGCGACCGCGGAGGCGGCGCAGGACAAGCCAGTCGTGGTGCTGCTCGCAACCGGCGGCACCATTGCCATGAAGATCGATCCGCAGAAGAACGCGCCCGTGCCGGCCATCTCGGGCGAGGATCTGGTGGCGACGGTGCCGGCAGTGGCGAAGTACGCGACCGTGGAGGTCAAGAATCTCTCCAATGTGCCCTCGGCCTACATGGATCCCGTTCGATGGGCTGCATTGACGAACGAGGTCACGGCCGCGCTCGCACGCAGCGAAGTGGCGGGTGTCGTGGTATCGCACGGCACTGATACGCTGGAGGAAACGGCCTACTGGCTCGATCTCACGGTCGGCTCCGACAAACCGGTGGTACTTATCGGCGCGCAGCGTAACGCGTCCGAATCCGATTTCGACGGGCCGCGCAATCTCACGAACGCGGTGCGCATAGCAGTCGACTCGCAGTCTCGCGGCAAGGGCGTGGTTCTGGCCATGAACGGACAGATCAATGCGGCGCGCAGCGTTACCAAAACGCACACGGCCAGTGTGGAGACATTCAAGTCGGGCGACTTCGGCTTTCTGGGCGAAGTGTATGACGACCGTATCGTGTATTCGCGTTCGCCGATGCGCCGCCAGCATGTCGAATTGCGAGCCGGTCTGATGCCTCGTATCGACATCATCGCCACGTACGGGGGTGTCGACGGCTATCTACTGAAGGCGGCTGTGGATCGCGGTGCCAAGGGGATTGTCGTGCAGGGCCTGGGCATGGGGAACGTCAACCCATCTGTGTATGCCGCAGTCAAGGACGCGATCGGGCGAGGAGTGCCTGTCGTCATCACGTCGCGCGTGCCGAATGGCCGCGTGTTGCCGAACTATGGTTTCGAAGGCGGTGGCCAGACGCTGGTCGCGGCGGGTGCCGTGATGGGCGATGATCTGTCTCCGCAGAAGGCGCGCATTCTATTGATGCTGCTATTGAGCAACGGTCGCAGCAGCCAGCAGGCGCTGCAGATGGCGTTCGATCGATGAACCGGTAGGCGGGTAGCGCGACGGTTTCGTTCACGCACCCGCTTCGATCACGACCGGCCTGCGATGAGCGGCCAGGCAGGAAACCACGCTCATCATCACGAACACCAGAGCCGCCATCTCCAGCAACGTCGGCAGGCGCTGCTCCCAGAGCAGCCCGTAGATCAGGGCGAACACAGTCTCGAACAGAATCATCTGGCCGACCAGCGTCAACGGCAGCAGGCGGCTCATCCGATTCCACAGTGAATTGCCGACGATGGAGGCGAGCACGGCGATGCCGATGGACACGGCGCCGAATCGCGCCCACTCGCCGACGCCGTGATGTGCGGTGTCGAGAACGAGTGCGAGCGGGATCAGGGCGATGCTTTGTGCGCCGGCGACGATTCCCGTGAGCAGATTCCAGTCGTGCGCCGAAACGTGGTCCAGCTGCGTGAGGCAGCGGGCATTGCCGACCGTGAAGGCCGTCCATGAGGCCAGTGCGCCGATGGCGCAGAGCAAGCCGATCACCTGGTTGGCGGCTGAGGTGGTGGCCGGCGCGGCGAGGGCCTGCCAACCGATGCAGACAGCGCCGGCGGCGCACAGCAGCAGCGATGGCAACAGTTTTCCAAAAGGGATCGCACCGTGATCGCGACTGCCGATGACCGTGACGGCAACGGGCAGGAAGCCGATCACCAGAGAGGTCATCGCGATGCCGCCGAGCTGCACGGCACTCGACAGCAGGATGTAATAAAGCGTGTTGCCGGCGAAGGCGATCCAGAGCAGGTCTAGCCACTGGCGCTGGGGGATGCGGGCGATGAGTGAGTGCCATCTCGGGGCGATCAGCGCTGCCGCGATCAGTCCATAGCAGAGATACCGCCCGATGGTCAGCTGCAGCGGGCTGAACTCCCGCGCCAGTTCGGGGGCGAGAAATACCAGGCCCCAGAGCGCGCCCGCGCCCATGCCGTAGGCGATTCCGGTGAACAGGGTGTCCTGCCGGCTGGGCGTGCCAGCAGCGTGGGCGGGGGAGAGCGTTGTCATCCATGAAATTTATCCTCGGAAGTGCGAGGATTGCGCTCCATTTCTGGCATTCAAACGCAACAAATACTCATTTATGCCCCGAAAAGTCGCCGATCCCGGCTTCGTGCTGGACCGCTACGACCGAGGCATCCTGCGGATCATCCAGCGCGACAACAAGACGCCGCAGCGGACCATCGCCGAGGAAGTGAGCCTGTCCGCCGCCGCCGTGCAGCGGCGTATCGCTGCGATGGAGAAGGCCGAGGTGATCGCCCGGAACGTGGCCGTGGTCGATCCCGACACGGTCTCCGTGACGATCACTGCCATCGTGGAGGTGTATCTGAAGGATGAGCGCGCGCCCACAGTCGATCGCGCGAAGGCGTTGTTCCGTAGCACCCCCGAGGTGCAGCAGTGCTACTACGTGACGGGCGGGGTTAGCTTCGTTCTGATCATCGTGGCGCCGGACATGCGCACCTACGAAGGTTTGACCCGCCGCCTGTTCGCGGAGAACGAGCTGGTCGACAACTTCCGAACCCTGGTCGCGCTGGATCGGGTGAAGGCCGATACAGCCATCGTCATTCCGTGAAGAGTGGCGGCGCTTCCGGAGGTCGCTGACGAGAGTGCCGCTGGCCTGGCACGATTCCAATGAACTGACCCTGTGCGATGGTCCAGTTTTCCCTGAGAATGCCCTGGATCCGCGTCCTTCCGAGCAGCCGCCATGTACGTTCCGCCGCATTTCGCCGAGCCGCGTCCCGAAGCTCTCTACGAGCTGATCGAGAACCATGCGCTCGGCATCCTGATGACGCACGGCAAGGCGGGGCTCGATGCCAACCACATTCCGTTCGAACTCGACCGGTCTCAGGGAGCGCATGGCGTATTGCGCTGTCACGTGGCGCGCAACAATCCGGTCTGGCAGGACATTGCTACGGGTGACGAGGTTCTTGTCGTGTTCCGCGCGGCGGATGCTTACATCTCGCCGCAGTGGTATCCGAGCAAGCAGGAATTCCACAAGCAGGTGCCCACCTGGAATTACCTGGTGGCCCATGTGCATGGCCGGATCACCGTCCACGACGACGAGCGCTATGTGCGCGGCAACGTCGCACGGCTGACCCGCAAGCACGAGGCGACGCAGCCGGTGCCGTGGAAGATGACGGATGCGCCCAGCGACTACATCGAGCAGATGCTCAAGTTGATCGTCGGCCTGGAGATCGAGATCACCCGCCTGGTCGGCAAGGTCAAGCTCAGCCAGAACAAGGAAGTGCGCGACATTCGCAGCGCCGGCGAAACGCTGAGCGCCCAGGGCGACACGATTGTTGGCGAGGCCATGATCGCTGCCGCAAATGCCAAGGCCAAGCAGGGCTGAGGCCAGGTGGCCGGCGGGTGAGACGGGGCGCGATTACGAAGATCATTTCGAGTGGAGATTTCCGTTGCCCGCCATACGAAAAGCGATTCCCGCTGACGCCCAGCGGCTTTCCCGGCTCGCGGAAAGTACCTTCAGGGACACCTTCGGTGCGGTGAATACGCCGGAGGACATGGACCTTCATTGCCAGGCCACCTACAGCGAAGCCCTTCAGGCCGGCGAAATCTCCAATCCGCAGATGCTCACCCTGCTGAGCGAGCATGACGGCAAGCTCATTGGTTTCGCGCAGCTTCGCTGGGACGAGGTGCCAGATTGCGTTTCGGCCCAGTCTCCGGGAGGGATTCAGCGGTTGTACGTCATCGCTGACTGGCACGGCAAGGGCATTGCACAAGCTCTCATGCGGGCCTGTCTCGAAGAGATGAGAGTTCGTGACCGTGACCTGGTGTGGCTGGGCGTATGGGAACACAACCCGCGAGCAATTTCGTTCTACCGGAAATTCGGTTTCAGGGAAGTCGGCGATCTCGTTTTCCCCTTGGGGCGTGATCCGCAGCGGGATATCGTCATGGTCCGCGCGGTTACGGAACCCAGCGGCTGACCGGCGATTTCATCTCGTCGAGGCCGGTTGTCGGTTCGGGTGCTGCTGCTTCGTCCTAGGAGCAACGGCTTGCTCAACCGATCCATCAACGGAGACAGACCATGACCCAGAACGTAATTTGCGTTTGGTACGAGAACGCAGCCGAAGAGGCTGCCCGGTTCTACGCCCGGACTTTTCCGGACAGCGCCGTGACCGCGGTTCACCTGGCTCCCGGCGACTATCCGAATGGCAAGCAGGGGCAGGTGCTCACGGTCGAGTTCACGGTGGTGGGCGTGCGCTGCGTCGGCATCAATGGCGGTCCGGCGTTCAAGCACAGCGAGGCGTTCTCGTTCCAGATCGTCACCGAGGACCAGGCCGAGACCGATCGTTACTGGAATGCGATCGTCGGCAATGGCGGCACCGAAAGCGTATGCGGCTGGTGCAAGGACAAATGGGGTCTGTCCTGGCAGATCACTCCACGCGTACTCCTGGAAGCAACGACTGGCTCGGATCGCCAGGCTGCGAAGCGCGCGTTCGATGCGATGATGAAGATGGGGAAGATCGACATCGCCGCCATCCAAGCAGCGCGACGCGGAGGATAAGCCGATGCGTAGGCTCATCGTCTCCATCCACAGTACGGCCAACGGCATCGTCACCGGGCCGCCTTCCGATGAGACCAACTTCATGGTGTGGGCACAGGCCGGCATCGAGGATTCTCTGCAGCCGTTTCTGAAATCCCTGGCAAATGTCGACACCATCCTGCTGGGCCGCGCCACCTACGAAGACCTGGTCAGGAAGTGGCCGAAGGTCAAGGAATGGCCCGATGTGCCCGAGGTCGCGTTGCGCATCGGAGAAAAGGTCAATACCACGCCCAAGCTTGTCGTAACTGGCAAGCATCCACGCGCGGATCTGGAGTGGGGAGAATTCGAACCGCCGACGCAGCTTACGGGCGCCGACATCGAAGAGCAGATCAGGGTGCTGAAACAGCGCGAGGGTGGCGACATCATCACGTTCGGCAGTCCCACGCTGGTGCAATCCCTGACGAATGCTCGCCTGGTCGATGAGTACCGGATCCTGATTCATCCGGTCATCGTGAATGAAGGTGAGCGCTTGTTCGAGAATCTGCAGGGCCGTACGGATTTCCGGCTGGTCAGCGTAGAGGCGCTTGAACGCGGTGCGCTTATGGTCACGTACGCACCACGGCCGGCCGGTTGAGTGACGCGTCAATAGGGGCATGAGCGGGATGGTGGGCTTGCGGCGCGCCAGCTTGGAGCTGCAGGACTGGTAGGCGCCTTCCGGAGTCGCATGCGCTGGGCGGAGATGGTGAGCCGACTGGACCTGCTGCGCTAGACTCCTGCCAAGCCCACATCAGCCGAGATGCGCAGTGCTTCCTACTCTCAGTCAGATCGAATCGACCCAGCAGCTCGTCTATTCAGTGCTCCCGGCGACGCCGCAGTATCACTGGCCGCTGCTCAGTGAGCGGCTTGGCGCCGAGGTGTGGCTCAAACACGAGAACCACACGCCGGTCGGTGCATTCAAGGTGCGCGGTGGCCTGGTCTACTTCGCCGACCTCGCCCGGAATGACAAGGTACGGGAAGTCATCACCGCGACCCGTGGCAACCACGGACAGTCGGTGGCGCTCAGTGCCGGGCGCTATGGGTTGGCTGCGACGGTCGTCGTGCCGTTCGGCAACAGCGTGGAAAAGAACAATGCCATGCGGGCCCTCGGGGCGAAGCTGATCGAGCACGGTGAGGACTTCCAGGCGGCACGCCAGCACGCGGCCGGTCTGGCTGAAGCCTCGGGCGCCCACATGGTTCCCTCGTTTCACCCGTTGCTGGTGCAAGGCGTGGCGACCTACGGTGTCGAGCTGTTCGGCGCCGTACAAGATCTGGACAGCGTGTACGTGCCGATCGGTCTGGGCTCAGGTATTTGCGCCACCGTCGCAGCTCGCAATGCGCTCAGCCTCCGGACCAAAGTGGTCGGGGTGGTGTCGGCGCAGGCTCGCGCCTATTCGCTGTCGTTCGCCTCGAAGCGGGCGATCGAATCGCCGGTGACGACGCGCTTGGCCGACGGCATGGCGTGCCGGACGCCCGAGCTGCAGGCGCTGGAAGCGATCTGGAAGTATGTCGACCGGATCGTGGAGGTCACGGACGAGGAGGTGGCCGAAGCGATGCGGGCCATCTACGAATGCACGCACAACGTCGCCGAGGGTGCCGGGGCGGCGGCCGTTGCTGCCATAGCCCAGGAACGCGGCAACATTGGCGGCCGCAAGGTCGCCGCCGTGCTTTCCGGCGGCAATGTGGATCGGTCGATCTTCGCCGAAGTGCTCGCTGGGGCTGGCATCGAAGGTTGACCGCCGGCCGGCCTGCGGCTGCCACAATTGATCACAATGCCGCGGCTGTCCGCGGCTATCCTGCGTCCTCCTTGCAGGAGCTGCCATGTACCGCTGGTGGATCGTCGTCGCCTGTTTGCTACCGCTTGCTGACATCAGCGCCGAGTCCATCGAGTGCGAACAGTGTGAGGCCTGGAACCAGGACCAGGCACCGTTCCGGATTTTCGGCAACACGTACTACGTCGGCACGCGTGGCCTGAGCTCGGTCCTGATCGTCGCTCCGAGCGGACATGTGCTGATCGATGGAGCGTTGCCGCAGTCGGCCCCGCTGATTGCCCGGCACATCGAGCAACTTGGATTTCGCATGAGCGACGTCAAGCTCATCCTGAACTCGCATGTGCACTTCGATCACGCCGGCGGCATTGCCGAGTTGCAGAAGCTCAGCGGTGCGAAGGTGATCGTGAGCGATGCTGCCGCGGCTGCCTTGCGAAGCGGCGAGCCCGATCGCGCCGATCCGCAGTTCAGAACGCTGATTCCCTATCCCGGTGCGGACAATGTCCAGACGCTCGGAAGTCGCAACTCGGTGAGCATCGGCAAGCTCGAGTTGAAGGCGATTCGCACGCCGGGCCATACGCGCGGCGGTACGTCCTGGACCTGGCAGTCGTGCGAAGCCGAGCGCTGCCTGACCATGGTTTACGGCGACAGCCTGAGTGCGGTCTCCGACGACACTTTCAGATACAGCGGCGACGAGCGCTATCCCGAGGCGAAGGCTGACCTGCTGGGCAGCATGAAAGCCCTCGATGCCGTCGCTTGCGACATACTCGTCACTGCGCATCCGGGGCTTGCCCAGTTGTGGCTCGTGTTCGATGAGCAGGGCCGGGGAGATCGTGAACGGCTGGTCGATGCGGCTGCCTGCAAACACTATGCGGCGACGGCCAGGGATCGGTTCGCAAGACGTCTGGAAAGCGAGCGGAAGGAGTAGAGGAACCGGCGCCGGCCGTCGCGAATTCTCCCCCTATTTGCGCGTCGTGCTCGTGTCAGGTTTTGCGTCAACGGGCGACGGGGTGCGCTGTGCTATTGCGCCTTGAATCGGCATGACATTGCCGGTGGCTTTTTGCATCGTCACGCTTATGATTGCCCGAATTGCCATAAGAACGGGTCGCGCGTGGAAAATCTGATTCAGGTCATCCTGCTGGGAATCATCGAGGGCATCACCGAGTTTCTTCCGATCTCCAGCACCGGGCATCTGCTGATCGCGCAGCACTGGCTCGGCCGCCGCTCCGATCTGTTCAACGTGGCGATCCAGGCCGGCGCGATTCTCGCCGTGGTGGTGATCTACTGGCGGCGGCTGTGGGACATGGCGCTGCACCTGTCGCGCCCGGACAATCGCGACTACCTGTTCAAGCTGGCGACGGCCTTTCTCATCACCGTGGTCGGCGGCCTGGTGGCGAAGAAAATGGGCCTGAAGCTGCCGGAGACCATTGCGCCGATCGCGATTGCGCTGATCGTCGGCGGCTTTGTCATTTTTGCAGTGGAGGCCTACGCGGCGCGTCAGCCGGACCGCGATACGCTTACCTGGCGGGTCGCATTCTGGGTCGGTATCGGTCAGATCGTCGCGGCGGTATTCCCGGGCACGTCGCGCTCCGCGGCGACCATATTCGCGGCGATGCTGGCGGGGATGACCTCGCGGGCGGCCGCGGCAGAGTTCTCGTTCCTGGTCGGTATTCCGACCATGTTCGCCGCCACCGTCTATGAGGCCTACGATCTGTACCAGTCCGGTCAGATGGCGCAGGAGCACTGGAGCGATCTGGCGGTGGGCTTCGTGGTTTCCTGTATCGTGGCGTTCATTGCCGTGAAGTGGCTGCTGCACTACGTGCAGTCGCACCGCTTCACACCGTTCGCCTGGTATCGCATCGTGTTCGGCGCGCTGCTGCTGGCCTTCATTCCGAACTAGAGGTAGCCCGATGTCCTCCGGATCGAACCCGAACCGCCTGACCACCTGGATCGTCGTTGGTTTAGTGCTCGGCCTCGTTTCCGGTTACGTCTGCTACCGGTTCTTTCCGCACGCCAGCCACAGCTTCTCGGCAACGGCCTCGCTGCTGCCGACGGCGTTTCTGCGGCTGATCAAGATGATCATCGCGCCGCTGGTGTTCACCACGCTGGTGGTGGGCATCGGCAAGATGGGCGACATCGCCACGGTGGGGCGGGTCGGCGGCAAGGCGCTGGGCTGGTTCATTTTCGCCTCGCTGATCTCGCTGACCCTGGGACTGGTGCTGGTCGGCCTGTTGGAGCCCGGCAAGGCTATGCACCTGCCGATCCCGGCGGCGGATGCGAGCTCCGGCGTGCAGGCCAGCGGGCTGTCGCTGGAAGGATTCATCTCGCATCTGATCCCGACCAGCGCGCTGGATGCCATGGCCCGCAACGAGATCCTGCAGATCGTGGTGTTCTCGCTGTTCTTCGGCACCGCGATGGCGGCATTGGGCGAGCGCTCGCGCCCGGTCATCGAGGTGCTGGACGCCACCGCGCACATCATGCTGAAGGTCACCGGCTACGTGATGTGGTTCGCGCCCCTGGCCGTGTTCGGCGCGCTCGCCAGCACGGTCGCCGAGGAAGGGCTCGACATCATCCGCGTGTACGGCATTTTCATGGGCGAGTTCTATCTCGCCATCTTCATCCTGTGGGGAGTGTTGATCGCGCTCGGCGGATTCGTGATCGGGCCGCGCATCCTGCGCTTGATGAAGCGCATGCGCGAGCCGGTGCTGCTGGCTTTCTCTACCGCCAGTTCCGAGGCCGCCTATCCGAAAACGCTGGAGCAGCTGGAGAAATTCGGCTGCAGCAACCGCATCGCCAGCTTCGTACTGCCGGTGGGTTACTCGTTCAACCTGGACGGCTCGATGATGTACTGCACCTTTGCGGTGATGTTCATCGCGCAGGTCTACGGCATCGAGATCAGCATCGGCGAGCAGATCGTCATGGTGGCCATCCTGATGCTGACTTCCAAGGGCATCGCCGGCGTGCCGCGCGCTTCGCTGGTGGTGATCGCCGCGACGCTGGCGCAGTTCAACATTCCGGAAGCCGGCCTGCTGTTGCTGCTCGGCGTCGATCACTTCCTGGACATGGGCCGCTCGGCCACCAACGTCATCGGCAACAGCATCGCCGCCGCGGTGGTCTCCAAGTGGGAGGGCGAGCTCAACACGGAAACCGAAGAGGGCGTGCTCACAGCCACTTAGCCTTGCGCAGCTTGTAGAACAGGTAGCCGTCGATGCCGCCCATCAGGGCCAGCGCCAGCGCGTAGCCGTGGCGCCAGTGCAGCTCGGGCATGACATCGAAGTTCATGCCGTAGATGCCGGCGATCAGGGTCGGCACCGCCACCAGTGCGCCGTACGCGGCCAGCCGCTTCATGGTCTCGTTTTCCTGCAGGGCGATCATCGACAGGTTGACCGAGGTGGCCGTCGCCACGCTTTCGCGCACGGTCTCGATGGTCTGATTCAGGCGCAGCAGGTGATCGTAGATGTCGCGGAAGTATTCCTGCATGCCGCTGCACATGGTCGGTACCCGAGCGCCGTAGAGCGTGCCCACGCCTTCCAGTAGCGGTGCGACCGCATGTTTGACCACCATGAGTCGCTGCTTGAGCGCGTACAGCGCTTCGATGTTGGCCCGCGGCGAGGTGTTGGCGAAGATGCGCTCCTCCAGGGTTTCCAGCTCGCTTTCCAGTTTCTCCAGGATCGGGAAGTAGCGGTCGACTACGGCGTCCATGAGCGCGTACAACACATAGCCGGCGCCGTGGCGCAGCAGCTCGGGTTCGCGCTCCGAGCGGGCGCGCACTTCCTGGAAGCCGCGTTGGGTAGCACTGCGAACCGAAAGCACGTAGTTGCGCCCGGCGAAGATGGCCACCTCGCCGACGTGCAGGTCCTCGCCGCTGTCTTCGACGACGTGCAGCACCACGAACAGGCAGTCGCCGTATTCCTCGATCTTCGGCCGCTGATGGCCGTGCAGCGCATCCTCGATCGCCAGCGGGTGCAGGCCGAATTCCTCGCGCATCTGCTCCAGGGCGGATGCGTTGGGATCCCGCAGTGCCACCCAGACCAGGCAGTCGGGCTGGTCCACGTACTTGTGGATCTCGGCCGCCTCGATATCGGCGAGTTTCTTGCCGTTCTTGTAAACAACGCAGCTGATCAGCATCGGTCCCCTCCCCGGATCGGACCCCGCATGATGCCTGCTCGCGGGCCTCGAGGGGACCTCGGCTCATTCTAGGAAAAACAGTAGAAGAAAAGCGACAGAACGCCGAAGAACGCCTGGCGGGGTGGCGTCTTTACGCTTTCTTTATGCGCCGGCTGCCGTTTCTGGCAGCAACTTTATTGACGCCTGCCTAGCATGGCTCCTGCAAACCACGAGGACGGCGGTCATGCAGGATCTGATTTTTCTGGGATTGATCGTCGCGGCGTACGCCGTGACGCACGCCATGCTGCTCGGCCTGTCCCGGCTGGGACGGTGAGATGACCATGATCGAGCTGCTGGCGAATCTTGCCGCGGCGCTCGCGGCGTACCTGATCTACGCGCTGCTCAAAGCCGAAAAATTCTAGCGCGGTAATTCCTTCAAGCGGAGCGATGTCGATGACCATGGCGGCGATGATGCTGGGCGTGTTGCTGCTCGGCGTGACGATTCTGTGCGCGAGGCCGCTGGGCGGCTACATCGCGGATGTGATGGAAGGCAGGCCGATTCTGGTCGTGCGTCTGGGCGCGAATCTGGAGCGGGCGCTGTATCGCCTCGCGGGCGTCGATTCGGCCAAGGAGATGGACTGGAAGCAGTACGCGGTGAGCGTGCTGCTGTTCAGTCTCTGTGGCGTGCTGGCTGTTTATCTGCTGCAACGCCTGCAAGTGTGGCTGCCGCTGAATCCGCAGCATTTCGGCGCGGTGACGCCGGATTCGGCCTTCAACACCGCGATCAGCTTCGTCACCAACACCAATTGGCAGGGCTATTCGGGCGAGTCCACGATGAGCTATCTCACGCAGATGGCCGGACTGGCGGTGCAGAACTTCGTATCAGCCGCGACCGGCATCTCGGTCGCCATCGCGCTGATTCGCGGCTTCGCGCGCCACTGCGCCGGCACCATCGGAAATTTCTGGGTCGATCTGACGCGCTCGACGCTCTACGTGCTGGTGCCGATTGCTGCCGTGATCGCGCTGGCCTTGATCTCGCAGGGCGTGATCCAGAACTTCGATTCCTACAAGGACGTGACGACGCTGGCTGCGTCGCAGGCGCAGGCCTTGCCGATGGGTCCGGTGGCGACGCAGGAAGCCATCAAGGAGCTGGGCACCAACGGCGGCGGCTTCTTCAACGCCAACTCGTCGCACCCCTACGAGAACCCGAACTCGTTCACCAATTTCCTGGAGATGTTCGCGATCCTGCTGATCCCGATCGCGCTGACGTTCACACTGGGCAAGATGGTCGGCGATCGCCGCCAGGGCTGGGCGGTGCTGACGGCGATGCTGGTGCTGTTCGTGTCGCTGTGGCTGGTCGCGATTCACAACGAGCAGCAAGGCAACCCGCAGATTGCCGCGTTGAACGTGGACGACGCGCGTAGCGAAATCCAGCCGGGCGGCAACATGGAAGGCAAGGAGGCGCGCTTCGGTGTTGGAGCGTCGGCGCTGTTCGCGGCTGTCACCACCGCGACGTCGACCGGTGCCGTCAACAGCATGCACGACTCGATGACGCCGCTGGGCGGCCTGGTGCCCATGTTCCTGATGCAGCTGGGCGAGGTCGCATTCGGCGGCGTCGGCTCGGGTCTGTACGGGATGCTGATCTACGCGCTGCTGGGCGTGTTCATCGCCGGGCTCATGATCGGCCGCACGCCGGAGTACCTGGGCAAGAAGATCGAAGCCTTCGACATGAAGATGACTTCGCTGGTCATCCTGGCGACGCCGGTCGTGGTGCTGATCGGCACGGCGGTGGCGGTTTCCGTCGCCTCGGGCAAAGCCGGTGTTGCCAATCCCGGCGCGCATGGCTTCTCGGAAATCCTCTACGCCTTCAGTTCCGCCGGCAACAACAACGGCAGCGCTTTCGCCGGTCTTTCGGCCAACACACCTTTCTACAACGCTGCGCTGGGACTGGCCATGTGGTTCGGCCGCTTCTGGGTGCTGGTGCCGGTGCTGGCGATCGCTGGCTCGCTGGCGGGCAAGAAGCGCTCGCCGGTCACGGCCGGCACCATGCCCACGCACGGCCCGCTGTTCATCGTGCTGCTGATCGGCTCGGTGCTGCTGATCGGCGCACTGACCTACGTGCCGGCGCTGGCGCTGGGACCGATCGTCGAGCACCTGATGCTGTGGCGCTGAGGCGGAGATTCGGATGACACGCGAGAAACTGTCGATGTTCGATCGCCGGCTGGTCGGCCCGGCGCTGCTGGATTCGTTGCGCAAGCTCGATCCGCGGGCGCAATGGCGCAACCCGGTGATGTTCGTGGTGTACGCGGGCGCGATCGTCACGACCGTGCTGTGGACGCAATCGCTGGACGGTACGGGCGATGCGCCTTCTGGATTCATCCTCGGGGTCGCTGCCTGGCTGTGGGTCACGGTGCTGTTCGCGAATTTCGCGGAGTCGCTGGCGGAAGGGCGGAGCAAGGCCCAGGCGGCGACGCTGCGCGGCCTGAAGCAAACGGTGCAGGCGAAGTCGCTCACGCATTTCAAGCATCGCTCCAGCTATCAGAAGGTGCCTGCCACCGATCTGCGGGTGGACGACATCGTGCTGGTGGAAGCCGGTGACATCGTTCCGGCCGACGGCGTGGTCATCGATGGCGCCGCATCCGTGGATGAGAGCGCGATTACCGGCGAATCGGCACCGGTCATTCGTGAGTCCGGCGGCGATTTTTCCTCTGTGACCGGCGGTACGCGGGTGCTGTCGGACTGGATCGTGGTCAAGATCACGGTCAATCCGGGCCAGACCTTCATCGATCGCATGATCGCCATGGTGGAAGGCGCGCGGCGCCAGAAGACACCGAACGAAGTGGCGCTCACCATCTTGCTGGTGGCGCTGACGCTGATCTTCCTGCTGGCGACCGTGACCTTGCTGCCGTTCTCGACCTTCAGCGTCGAAGCGACGCAGCTGGGCAAGCCGGTCGCCATCACGGCGCTGGTGGCGCTGCTGGTGTGCCTGATCCCGACCACCATCGGCGGCCTGTTGTCGGCCATCGGCATCGCCGGCATGAGCCGCATGATGCAGGCGAACGTCATTGCCACTTCCGGGCGTGCGGTCGAAGCGGCCGGCGATGTCGACGTGCTGCTGCTGGACAAGACCGGCACCATCACGCTGGGCAATCGGCAAGCTGCAGCCTTTCTGCCTGCGCACGGAGTCACCGAGCAGCAGCTGGCCGACGCAGCCCAGCTCGCATCGCTGGCCGACGAAACTCCGGAAGGACGCAGCGTCGTGGTGCTGGCGAAGCGTTACAACCTGCGCGAGCGTTCCTCGCAGAACGTGACGTTCGTGCCGTTCTCGGCGCACACCCGCATGAGCGGCGTCGACATCGGCGAGCGCCGTATCCGCAAGGGCGCGCCCGATGCCATTCGCAAGCACGTCGTTGCCCTCGGCCAGGCGTTTCCGGCCGGCGTCAGCGAGATGATCGAAACCGTCGCGCGTCGCGGCAGCACGCCACTGGTGGTTGCGGATGACGCTCACGTCCTGGGCATCATCGAGCTGAAGGACATCGTCAAAGGCGGCATCAAGGAGCGCTTTGCCGAGCTGCGGCGCATGGGCATCAAGACGGTGATGATCACCGGCGACAACCCGATGACCGCGGCGGCCATTGCGGCGGAGGCGGGCGTCGATGATTTCCTTGCGGAGGCGACGCCGGAGATGAAGCTCGAGCTCATCCGCGATCACCAGTCGCAGGGCCGGCTGGTAGCGATGACTGGCGACGGTACCAACGACGCGCCGGCGCTGGCGCAGGCCGACGTCGCGGTGGCGATGAACTCCGGCACACAGGCCGCCAAGGAAGCCGGCAACATGGTCGATCTGGATTCCAATCCCACCAAGCTGATCGAGGTGGTCGAGACCGGCAAGCAGATGCTGATGACGCGCGGCTCGCTCACTACTTTCAGCATCGCCAACGACGTCGCCAAGTACTTCGCCATCATCCCAGCGGCGTTCGCGACCACGTATCCGCAGCTGGATGCACTGAACGTGATGCGGTTGGCGAGTCCGGATTCGGCCATCCTGTCGGCGTTGATCTTCAACGCGCTCATCATCGTGTTCCTGGTGCCGCTGGCGCTGAAGGGCGTGAAGTACCGGCCGCTGGGTGCGGCCACCTTGTTGCGCCGAAACCTGCTGATCTACGGCCTCGGCGGCATCGTCGTGCCGTTCCTCGGTATCAAGCTGATCGATCTGCTGCTGTCGCAGCTGTGAGCCTGCCATGCTGAAGTCATCGATTCGTCCGGCCCTGACGGTGTTCGCGTTCCTGACGTTGTTCACCGGCGTGGCTTACCCGCTGGTCGTTACCGGCCTGGGCCGTGCCATCTTTCCCGAGCGGGCCTCGGGCAGCCTGATCCTGGCGAACGGCCGGCCGATCGGCTCGGCGCTGATCGGCCAGGAATTCTCCCAGCCGAAGTATTTCTGGGGCCGGCCGTCGGCCACGGCGGATCGGCCATACAACGCGCTGGCCTCGGGCGGCAGCAACCAGGGGCCGTTGAATCCTGCTCTCTTGGAGGCGGTGAAGCAGCGCATCGCTGCGCTTCGCGCACACGATCCAGACAACAGGCAGGCGGTGCCGGTGGATCTGGTTACCGCATCGGCCAGCGGACTCGATCCGCACATCAGCATTGCGGCGGCGAACTACCAGGCGGCACGGGTCGCCCGTGAACGCGGCCTGCGCGAGGAGCAGGTCAGAATGCTCATCGGGCATTATTCCGAGGGCCGCTGGCTGGGCTGGTTCGGCGAGCCGCGCGTGAACGTGTTGCAGCTCAATCTGGCCCTGGACCACGGCACGGATGGCAATGCCGAGTAGCCGCGCCGCATAATCCGCGGCATGTCGTCGGCCACGAATGACTTCCGCCCGTCACCCGATGCCCTGCTGTCGGAGGCTAAGCGCGGTGACCGCGGTCGCCTGAAGATATTTCTCGGCGCCGCGCCGGGCGTCGGCAAGACCTATGAGATGCTCAGCGTGGCGCGGCGCAAGCTCGCCGAAGGGCTCGACGTCGTCGTTGGTATCGTCGAGACGCACGGCCGCAGCGACACCGAAGCGCTGCTGCATGGGCTGCCGCAGATTCCGCGCCGCCAGCTCCAGTATCGCGACCGCCTGCTCGAAGAATTCGACCTGGATGCGCTGCTGGCACGCAAGCCCCGTCTCGCGCTCGTCGACGAGCTTGCGCACACCAACGTGCCGGGCTCGCGTCACGCCAAGCGCTACCAGGACGTGCAGGAGCTGCTGGATGCCGGCATCGACGTGTACACCACGCTCAATGTCCAGCATCTGGAAAGCTTCAACGACCTGGTCATGCGCATCACCGGCGTGGAGGTGCGCGAGACCGTGCCCGACGCCGTCATCGAACAGGCCAGCGACGTCGAGCTGATCGATCTGCCGCCGGACGATCTGATCGAGCGGCTGCGGCAGGGCAAGGTCTACATACCGGAAGCGGCACGCCGCGCGCTCGACAATTATTTCTCCCGCGGCAATCTGCTCGCTTTGCGCGAGCTTGCATTGCGGGCCGCTGCCGAGCGGGCCGACGACGACATGTCGACCTTCATGCGCGCGCACGCGATTGCCGGGCCGTGGCCGGCTCGCGGTCGGCTGATCGTCTGCATCGATGCGGCGCCGACGAGCGAGAACCTGATCCGCACGGCGCGCCGCCTGGCCGACCAGCGCCATCTGCCGTGGACGGCCATCTGCGTGCAGACGCTCGGAAGCACCGTCAGCACGACGGCGCGCGAGCAACTCGATGCGAACCTGGCGTTGGCCTCGCAGCTGGGAGGGGAGACGGCGATTCTCACCGCGGACCGTATCGGCGAGGCCATCGTCGAGTACGCTCGAACACACAACGCGGCGCAGATCGTCATCGGCCGTTCACGCGACATACGGCACCGCTTCTGGCCGAAACGCAGATTGGCGCAATGGCTGTTTGCGCACGCGACCGGGTTCGAGATCACTGTCGTCGCCGACATGGGAAACAGTGTTGCCAAGCCCGCCGGCCTCGCGCGGCAGCGGTTCCGGCAGCTCATCAGCACGCGTGAAACAATGTTGGCGCTGGCGTTTGCTGCCGGCGCCGCCGTGCTCAGCTGGTTCCTGGAGCCGTGGGTCGGCAACGCCAGCCTGGCGTTGATCTTTCTGCTGGCGGTGACGTTCGCCGGCACGACCGGCGGCTTGTCGGCAGCGATTCTGAGTGGCGTCGTGGGCTTCCTCGCACACAACTATCTGTTCACCGATCCGCGCTATTCGCTTACGGTGAACGAGCCGGAGGATGTCGCCACGCTGCTGGTCTTTCTCGGCGTGTCCTTTGTGGTTGGCCAGCTCGCGGCACGGTTGCGTCGTCAGGCGCAGGACGCATGGCTGAGCACGCGGCGTGTCGAAACGCTGTTCGATTTTTCGCGCAGGCTGGCAACGGCGGTTGATGAACGGGATCTGCTATCGGCGGCGTCGAACGGCATCAGTGAGTTGCTCGGAAAGCGTTGTGTGATTCTGCCGCGAGTGTCGAGCAAGCGGGTCGAGCCGCCGCTTGCGCTCGTGCGGGCACGTGAGTTCCGAGATACCGACCAGGCTGCTGCGGATTGGGCGCTGACTCATGAGGAACCGGCAGGCAGTAGCACCGGAACGCTGCCCGCGGCGGGTTGGTATTTTCTGCCGGTAGCGGAATCGGGCTACGCCTTCGGTGTCATCGCGGTGGATTTGCCGGGAAGCTCGGACGTCATCAGCGGCGAGCAGAGCCGGCTGCTGTTTACGCTGCAGGCGCAACTGAGCTCGGCCTGGGAACGGTTCCGCTTGCGGCAGGCAACTCAGGAAGCCCAGCTGCAACACGCGACCGAATCATTGCGTTCAGCGCTGCTGGCCTCCGTTTCGCACGATCTGCGCACGCCGTTGGTGTCGATCACCGGGGCACTGACCGCATTGCGCGATCTGTCGCCGAAAATGCCGGATGCGGACCGCGCGCAGCTGCTGGGCACGGCGATCAGCGAGGCCGAGCGGCTCAACCGGCTGATCCAGAACTTGCTCGACATGACGCGCCTGTCGCATGGAGCCCTGGCATTGCGGCTGGGTCCGGTGGATGTGCGCGATGCCGTGAGCGAATCGGTCTCCCGTCTGAGCGATCTGCTGCTGATGCGGGAAGTCCAGACAAGCCTGCCTTCGGATCTTCCGCCGGTACGTGCGGATCGCACGCTGCTCGGGCAGGTGCTGGTGAATCTGCTGGAGAACGCCGTCAAATTTTCTCCCGCCGACAGTCCGATACGCATCGAGGCCGGCGTGCACGAGGGCAGGGTGCGTATCGCGGTGATCGATCAGGGAGGCGGCATTCCCGCAGCGGAGCGCGACAACGTGTTCGATCTGTTCCATCGTGCCGAGCAGCGCGATAGCGGCGTGGCCGGCGCGGGCCTCGGCCTGTCGATCTGCAAGGGCTTCGTCGAGGCCATGGGCGGCTCCATCCATGCCCAGGGCGGGCCGGACGGCAGCGGCGCGGCGATCGAGATCGAGCTGCCCGCGGACGCGGTGAGTTGAGCGACAATCGCGCCATGAATGCCCGGCCGCAGATCCTGATCGTGGATGACGAGGAGCAGATCCGCCTGTTCCTGCGGATCACGCTCAAGGCATCCGGCTACGAGCCGATCGAAGCGGCCACCGGGCGCGCAGCCATCGAAGCCTGCACCGGTCGCAAGCCCGATCTCATGCTGCTGGATCTGGGGTTGCCTGACGTGTCCGGCCTCGATGTGATCCGCGCGGTTCGCGTCTGGACGCAGCTACCCATCATCGTGCTTTCGGTGCGTTCGGATGAACGCGACAAGGTCGGCGCGCTGGATGCGGGTGCGAACGATTACGTGCAGAAGCCATTCAGCACCGCCGAACTGCTTGCCCGCATACGCGCCTCACTGCGTGTGCATTCCGGCGAGCTCGTCGATCCCATCATCGAAGCAGGCGCGCTGCGCATCGATGTGCCGGGACACGAAGTGCAGTTGGACGGCGTGCCGGTCAAGCTTTCTCCCAAGGAGTTCGATCTGCTCGTGGTGCTGGCGCGCGCTGCCGGACGTGTGTGCACACATCGGCAGCTCTTGGAGAAAGTCTGGGGGCCGACGCACCGCGAAGACGTTCAGTACCTGCGGGTCTACATCGGCCAGCTGCGCGAGAAGCTGGGCGATGCGCAGGGCGTGCCCCGGTACATCGTCAACGAGCCGGGCATCGGCTACCGGCTGATGCCGAGCAACGGTCGATGACCGCAAAGATCGCGCCGGACCCTCAGGGTCTGGGCCTGGGCAGCGCGCGTTTCGGAATGTAGGCCAGTCCCAGCTGCACGCCGACGTCCGGCGTGTTGTTGTAGTTCTGCAGGTTCTCGGTGATGGCGAAGGACAGCAGGAAGCGCTCGATGCGATGTCGCACGCCGAGGCTCACCTGGTACTTGGCGCCGGTCAGCTCGTCCAGGTCGGTCTGCTTGTGCGAATAGACGCTCTGGCTGAGGTAGCCCTGCAGATTGAGATTGGTGCGGTCGGTCAGCTTGTACTCGTAGCCGAGGATGAGCGTGGGCACGACCTGCGCATCCTGCCGCACCGGATATTGAGTGCCGGCGTAGTAGACCGCCGCGGCATCGACGAAGAACGCATGGCGCTGACCGAGTCGCTGCAAGGAAGCTTGCACGCCCACATCGGTGCGTCCGGTGGAGAGCAGCTGGCGCCGGCCGCCGACCGGAACTTTCACGGCAGCCTCGAGCGCCAGCCGCCAGTGCTGCGGCATCGGCAGGCCGGTGTAGCGCACGCCCACGGTCGGATCGGTAAAGCCGCCGTCGGTCGGCGCGCCGAAGCTGGTCACCTGCGCCGATTTCAGGTCGTAGATCAGGTTCACTTCGTTGCGCTTCACCGCCGGCCGGCCGTAGGTGCTGAAGCCGAAGCTCTTGTGGAAGCCTTCGATGGTGCTGTCCAGGAAGCCGCCCTGGTAGGAGACGGCGCTGGCGATGAAGTAGCCGCTCCAGGCGCGACTGAACTTGTAGTGCAGCGCGACGTCCAGCGACGCGGATTCCAGGTCCACCAGGTAGTTCTCGCCCGGCAGGTCGCGGATGGCCTGCAGCTCCTGCGGTCCGAGCTCGCGCCGGCCGCTGGGCTCGAGCGACACCAGGTATTTCTCGACCTGCTCGCTCAGCGCCCAGGTGTTCTGGTAGCCCAGCTCGGTTTCGAGCGCCCAGCTGCCCGGCTCGATGTCGACGGCGTGGGCCGGTCGCATGTCGAGCCGCAGGAATCCGAACGGCGTCAGGTCACGCGCCCGCAGCAGACCGTAGAACTCACCTTCGGCCGCATCTGCCGCTGATGTGAACAATGCGAGCACACACAGCGATACTCCGACGCCAAGCCGCCGTGCGTTCATGGCTCGCCTCGCACTGCGCGCACGACTTCGATGTCCACGCTTTCGGAGACCAGATCGAACACGATGCGTGCCTCGCCGCGCTCCAGCTGACGCATTACATGCGCCACTTTCTCATCCAGCGAGAATTCGCGTTCGCCGTACTCCGTCCCTTCGCGCAGCACGAAAGATTCGATCACCCCACGCAATGCGTCGGGCGACAGTTCCGTATGCGGTATCACTACCGGTTTCGCGCGCTCATCGTTCATTGCAGGGGTATTGCTTACGCGCGCTCCGCCGCCGTTCCCAGCGCACTGCGGTGCCGTGCGTACAGGAAGTACACCACCAGGCCGATCAGGTTCCAGATGAAGAACCGGACCGTGGTCGCCAGTGGCAGGCTGACGAACAGGTAGATGCAGCCGACGATGGCGACGCTGCCGATCAGCCAGGGCAGCGGCGCCTTGAACACACGAGGATGATCTGGCGCCCGCACGCGCAGCACCAGCATGCAGACCGCGACGGCGATGAAGGCACACAGCGTTCCGGCATTTGCCAACGCGGCGATCTCGTTGAGCGGCAACAGGCCGCCGATGATGGCAACGATGATGCCGGTGATCATGGTCATCAGCGCCGGCGTGCCGGTGCGCTGGTTGATGGCGCTCAGGCGCTGCGGCAGCAGGCCGTCGCGCGCCATGACGAAGAAGATGCGCGACTGGCCGTACATGAAGGCCATGATGACCGTCGGCAATGCCACCACCGCTGCGCCTGCGATCAGCGTGGCCGCGAGCGGGTGATTGAGATTGCGCATCACCAGCGCCAGCGGCTCGGGACTGTCCGCCAGCGACTGGTAGGGCGAGCCGCCCAGCGCCGCGGCTGCCACCGCCATGTAGATGAAGGTGCAGATCAGCATCGAACCGACGATGCCGATCTTCAGGTCGCGCCCCGGATTGCGCGTTTCCTCGGCCGCGGTGGAAACCGCATCGAACCCATAGAAGGCAAAGAAGATGATGGCTGCGGCCGCCGCGACGCCGCGCTTGACGCCTTCGGCATCGGGTGTCGAGCCGTAGCCGAACGGTGCGAACGGTTCGAAATGTCCCGCGTTGAAGACCGGCAGGGCCAGCGCGATGAAGGCTGCGAGCGCGAGCAGCTTGATGAACACCAGCACCAGGTTCACCGTGGCGCTCTCGCGCGTGCCGAGCGTCAGCAGCCCGGCGACCGCCAACGAGATCACGATGGCCGGCAGGTTGATCAGGCCGCCGGCGTGCGGTCCGGCCAGCAGCATGTCCGGCACATTCCAGCCGGCTGATTTGATCACGCCGGTGGCATAGCCCGACCAGCCCACGGCCACGGCGCTGCACACCACCGTGTATTCGAGGATCAGCGTCCAGCCGACGATCCACGCCAGCAGCTCGCCCAGCACCACGTAGCTGTAGGTGTAGGCGCTACCGGCGATCGGCATCATGGTTGCCATCTCGGCATACGCCAGCGCCGCGCAGGCGCAGACCAGGCCGGCGATGACGAAGGAGAGGATGACGGCCGGCCCGGCCAGCCCGGCGCCAACGCCGGTGAGCGTATAGATGCCGGTGCCGACGATGCCGCCGACGCCCAGGCCGACCAGGTGCGGCCAGCTCAGCGTGGGCTTGAGGGCATTGTGGGAGACTGCGCTGGTGACCGTATCGAGACGCTTGCGGCGATTCCAGAAGGACACGGGAGAGCTCCGGCGTGAAGGGTTCCTTGTGGCGCCTAAGATAGCATTGCGCCGCGGCGCCAGGCGGACCTGTCCGTTGTGCCAATTTCCTTCGCCGGCGCAGGCGCTAGTCTGTGGCCGGCTCCCAGCGCAGTGAGCGTCATGTCCAAGAACATCATTGTCTGCTCCGACGGTACCGGCAACACCGCGATCAAGGGGCGCGACACCAACGTCTTCAAGATGTTCGAGTCGGTGGACCTGAACTCGCATCGCTTCCACCCCGAACGCGCGCCGCAGGTTGCGATCTACGACGACGGGGTGGGCACCGAGAGCTTCAAGCCACTCAAGATCCTGGGCGGCGCGGCCGGCGTGGGCCTGAGCCGCAACGTGCGGCAGCTGTATCGCGAGCTATGCCGCGTCTACGACCCGGGCGACCGCATCTTCCTCTTCGGCTTCAGCCGCGGCGCCTTCACGATACGCAGTCTCGGCGGCCTGATCGATGCCTGCGGCATCATCGATGTGAGCCGGCAGCGCGGCAGCGACGAGCTCGGCAGTGCGGTGGAGGAGGCGTACCAGGCCTATCGCGACTGCTACCGCACCGACCTCATGAAACTGTTCCGGGGCGAGCCGGACCGCGCCGCGGCGAAGGCCTTCCGCCAGCGGCACTGCCATGGCGGGGAGAAGATCTGGTTCGTCGGCGTCTGGGATACCGTGGACGCGGTCGGGCTGCCGCTGCACATCGCCGACGTGGTCAACAAGGGCATCTACCAGTTCAAGTTTCCCAACCTGGTACCGAGCCGCTGCGTGCAGCATGCGTATCACGCGCTGGCCATCGACGATGAGCGCCAGTCGTTCCATCCGCTCATGTGGGATCAGAGCGTGCTGCCCGCGCCCGGTCAGGTGGTGGAGCAGGTCTGGTTCGCCGGCGTGCATTCCAATGTCGGCGGCGGTTATCCCAAGCAGGGCATGTCGCTGGTGGCGCTCGACTGGCTGATGCACAAGGCCGAGGCGGCCGGCCTGCGCTTCGTGGCGGACGATCGGCAGGGCTATCGCGACCATGCCAATGTCGACGACAAGCTCTACGACTCGCGCTCCGGCCTGGGAACGTTCTATCGCTGGCTGCCGCGCCCGATTGCGCAGATGTGCCGCAACAGCGGCGTGCAGCCGAAGATTCACTTAAGCGTGCTCGAGCGCATCGCGCACGGCACCGACGACTATCGTCCCGGCAACCTGCCGCCGGATTCGGTCGTGGTGATCACGCCCACCGGCGATGCATCCAAGGATGCTGCCGCGCGGGCCCGGGCTGCAGCGGCGCAGAGAGTGCTCAAGGAACAGCATCGCGACGGGCGATCGCTGCTGGAAGTCGTCGACCGCTACGTCCGCGTCGGCCGCCACGCTTATCGGGTGATGCTGCTCACTTGTATTGCGTTGCTGCTGCTGGCCGCGCGGCCAGCGGATGCGGCGGTACCGTTTGGCTGGGGCTACCTTCAAAGCCTGGGCCGCTTGTTGTTCGGCCTGTTCACCAGCCCGATCGACACGACATTGGCGCTGTTGCGCGGTGGAAGTGCGATCCTGCTGGCCGGTGTGCTGGTAGGCGGCCTGCTGCTTGCGTGGCTGCTATCGTGGTACTCGAACCGCGGCATGAATCGCGAGTTCGCCGGCTTCTGGTTTCGTGAGCAGCAAACGCTGCGCAGCGCATTGAAACAGGCGCGCGTGAACAGCCGGAACGATCTTCCGGCTGTTGCCGGATCAGTGGCTCGCAGTTCCCAGCAGTATGAACACGCCCAGCAGCAGGAAGATGCCGGCGGCGACGCCATGCACGATTCGCATGGGAAGCTTGCGCGCAGCGACTTCGCCCAGTAGCACGGCCGGTACGTTCGCCAGCATCATGCCGAGCGTGGTGCCGGCGACCACTGCGCCGAGGAAGTTGTATTTGGCGGCCAGCGCCACCGTCGCGATCTGGGTCTTGTCGCCCATCTCGAGCACGAAGAAGGCGAATACGGTGGTCAGGAAGATGCCGAAACGCGGCGGCCGCGCACTCTGTTCTTCGTATTTGTCCGGGATCATGGTCCAGACCGCCATGGCGATGAACGACAGGCCCAGCACCCAGCGCATTTTCACCGGGTCGACCAGCGACGCCAGCCACGCGCCGAGGGCGCCGGCCAGGGCGTGATTGAGCAGGGTGGCGACCAGGATGCCGGCGACGATCGGCACGGGTTTGCGGTATTTCGCGGCCAGCACCAGCGCCAGCAGCTGGGTCTTGTCGCCGATTTCGGCGAGCGCGACCAGTCCGGCAGAGACGAGGAAGGCTTCCATGGGATTTTTCCGGGGTCGGGCGCACGGCCAATGACACGATCCCGCGGCCCGACCCACGGGCTGCGTGCGGAAGATCGCATCATCGGTCTCACCAGGCTCGACGCCGAGCGTGCCATGGCCTTTTGCAGGCCAAGTGTGTTGACACGCTCCCGGCCGCGTTCGCCCCTGGATGTAAGGGCGCTGAAGTCGCGGCGGCGGTTACTCCCCAACGAAGGGCGGCAAGGGTAAAGACCGGTCCCGGTCACGTCAACGATGCTGTAACAAAGGCGCCGTTGTGGTGTTCTCGATGCATCAGGGATGCGCTGAAAAAAAATTCAGCCGTCGCTGTAACCTTTTTTGCTCCCCGCCCGTCAAAGGGGGGCATGTTCTGCCGATACCCGTGAAGATTTCGAAGGGAGGAGTGGCGGTGAAAAGTAATGCAAGGCAGCAATCGGCCCTGGAGCCCACGCTGGCCGAGCCCGAAGTATCGGCCGATCCGGCGCTGGCCGGGTCCGTAACCCGTATCGGCTCCGCGCACACTTCCACGATCGATTCGGACTCGAACACCGAGTCGGAGCGCTGGCAGGTGCCCGCCGGCGAAGGGCAGAGAAGCTCCACCCGGATCTGGGTTCTGTTGCTGCTGGCGGTGATCGCCGGCGTAGTCGCATGGATTGCGATGCGCGATCCGGCAGCTCCGGCCCCGGTTGCCACACCCATGGCAGCGCCGCTGGAACTGGCGACTGTGGATGTTGTTGCAGCGCAGCCGCGCGTGCTGTCGCGCCTGTTGCCGCTGTCCGGCACGATGTCGCCGGTGGTGCAGGCCACGGTCAAGTCCAAGGTCAGCGGCGACGTCGAGCAAGTCACCGTGCGCGAAGGCCAGGACGTGAGCCAGGGCGACGTGATCGCCCGCATCGATACGCGCAACCTGCAAGCCCAGTACGATCGTGAAGTGGCCGCTGTGGAAAAGGCGCGCGCCGACATGGAGCTGGCGACCCTGAACCGCGACAAGAATCGAGCGCTGCTGGAGCAGCACTACATTTCCCAGACCACCTACGACACCACCGAGAGCGCCTATGCGGCGAGCGTGGCCAGCTTCAAGCTGGCGCAGGCGCAGGCGCGCATGATGAAAATCAACCTGGATGACGCGGTGATCCGTGCCCCTTTTTCCGGAACCGTGTCCAAGCGCCTGGTGCAGCCGGGCGGCAAGGTGTCCAGCGATTCCGAAATCGTCTCGCTGGTGGACTTGAGGCAGATGCTGCTGGAGGCGGCGGTGCCGGCGGCTGAGATTCCGTCGGTGCACATCGGCCAGACGGCGCACTTCAAGGTCGGCGGCTTCGGCGAGCGCGAGTTCACCGGCGAGGTCCAGCGCATCAACCCGGTCACCACCGACGGCTCGCGCTCCATCGTGATCTACATCGCGGTCGCCAATGCCGACCGGGCGCTGAAGGGCGGCATGTTCGCGCAGGGTCAGCTGACGCTGGAGGCGACGCAGCCGGTGCTGTCCGTGCCGCGGTCGGCCATCCGCGAGGACGCTGGCGTGACCTCCGTCTACACGCTGGCGGACGGCAAGATCGGCCGCCGCGAAGTGAAGCTCGGCAACAGCGTGCCGGACAGCCCGTTCGTCGAAGTGCGCAGCGGCCTGAGCGCAGGCGAGCGCGTCATCGTCACCGACATCGGCGACAACAAGGCCGGCGTCAGCGCTTTCGTGCGCGGCGAAAAGACCGCCTGAACCAGCTTCCTGCAGGACCTTAGGCCATGTGGATCACCCGCGTCAGTATCAATCAGCCCGTCTTCGCGACCATGGTCATGCTCGCGCTGGTGGTGCTGGGCGTTTTCTCCTATCGGCTGCTGCCGGTGGAACAGATGCCGGAGGTCGCCGTTCCGCAGGTCTTCATCACGGTGAGCTATCCCGGCGCCTCGCCCGAGGCGCTGGAGAACGACGTCATCAAGCCCATCGAGAACGTCGTCAACACCATCAGCGGCATCAAGAACATCTACGCCACGGCGCGCGAAGGCACGGCGATGATGAACATCGAGTTCCGCCTGGACACGGACATCGTGGCGGCGACTCAGGAAGTCCGCGACAAGGTGGCCCAGATCCGCGCGGGCATGCCGCGAGAGGTGCGTGAGCCGACCATATCGCGTGCCAACAACGACAGCTCGCAGCAGCCGGTGGTGAGCCTGGTCGCTTATTCGGCCACGCGCAGCCTGCGCGAGGTCTCGACGCTGGTCGATCAGCAGATCGTGAAACGGCTGCAGACCGCCTACGGCGTCGGCAATGTCATGGCCGACGGCATGGTCAAGCGCGAAGTGCAGGTGTTCCTGCACCCCGAGCAGATGCAGAGCTATCGCGTCGGCGTCGACCAGGTGATCGCCGCCATCCGGGCTGCCAACCAGGATCTGCCGGCCGGCACCATTTCGCGCGGCGCCAAGGAGCAGCTGGTCCGGGTCGAAGGCAAGATCAAGGACCCGGCCGGGTTCGAGCGCATCATCGTCGCCAACCAGGGCGGCGCGCCGGTGTACCTGCACCAGGTGGCCGACGTGGTCGACGGCGAAGCCGAGGAGACTTCGATCTCGCGCGTCGACGGCCGGCGGGCGGTGTCGCTGTACATCTTCAAGGTGCAGCAGGCCAACATCGTCGAAGTGGGCAAGGGCGTGCAGGAGGCCATCGCGGACCTGAAGAGCCGGCTGCCCGAGGACATCCAGATCCAGACCATCTGGTCGGATGCCGAGTTCATCCAGGGCTCGCTGGAGCGCGTCAAATCGACGATCGTCGAAGGCGGCATGCTCACCATCCTGATCGTGTTCCTGTTCCTGCATTCCTGGCGCTCCACCATCATTACCGGCCTGACGCTGCCGATCTCGGTGATCGCCACCTTCATCGCGCTGCACTTCGCCGGCTTCACGCTCAACTTCCTGACCCTGATGGCGCTGTCGCTGTGCATCGGGCTGCTGATCGACGACGCCATCGTGGTGCGCGAGAACATCGTGCGCCACGCCGGCATGGGCAAGAGCCACCGGCAGGCGGCGCTGGACGGCACGCAGGAAATCGGCCTGGCGGTGATGGCGACCACGTTCGCCATCCTGGCGGTGTTCATCCCGGTCGCCTTCATGAGCGGCGTGATCGGCCGTTTCTTCTTCCAGTTCGGCATCACCGTGGCGGTGGCCGTGGCGGTGTCGCTGTTCGTCAGCTTCACGCTCGATCCCATGCTGTCCTCGATCTGGCCCGATCCGCAGGAGGGACGTTTCCGCCGCCTGCCCTGGCTCGGCCGCTTCATGGACAAGGTGGAACATGGCGTGGATCGTGCCCACCAGGTCTACGACCGTCTGCTGCGCTGGGCGCTGGGCGAGCGCCGCTATGCCGTTCCCGGCCTTGCACAGCTGGCGCGTCGCAAGCGGGCCGCAGGCGAGCCGCTGCCGCATTGGGCCAGCGTCAGTCCGCGCCTGTTGCTGGTGGCGCTGGCCGGGTTTTCGTTCTTCGGCAGCTTCCTGCTGGTGCCGTTCATCGGCAGCGAATTCGTGCCGCAGGACGACAACGGCATCGTGCAGATGCGCCTGAACACGACGCTCGGTTCCAGCCTCGAGTACACCGACGCCAAAGTGAAGGACGTGGAGGCGACGCTGCGCGAGATTCCAGGCGTCGACCACATCGTCACCACGGTGGGCACCGACGAAGGCAAGAATTACGCGCGCATCCTGTTGCGCCTGACCGATCTGAAGACGCAGAAGCGTCCGTCGCAGAAGGAAGTCGAGAAGATGGTGCGCGAACGCCTGGCGAGCATGGCCGGCATTCAGCTCACGATCCAGGGCAACAACGGCCAGCCGGTGTTCATCTCCATTCTCGGTCCGGACACCGGCAAGCTCACCGAGCTGTCGCAGGACCTGATGGCGCGCCTGGCGAAGATCCCGGGCATCGCCGATCTGGAGAGCAGCGAGAAGGGCGCGAATCCGACCATCGCGGTGCGCATCAGGAACGAGCTGGCTTCGGACCTGGGGCTGACCACCGCCGCCATCGGCAGCGCACTGCGCCCGTTGATCGCCGGCGACCAGATCAGCACCTGGCTGGGGCCGGATGGGCAGGACTACGAGGTCATCGTGCGGTTGCCGCGCGAGCGCCGCGAGATCGCCGCGGACCTGGGCGATCTGTATGTCACCAGCACCCGCGTCCAGGCGGATGGCACGCCCATGCTGGTGCCGATCCGCCAGGTGGCCGACTTCGTCGAGACCGGCAGTCCGCAGCAGATCAAGCGCCTGAACCTGCAGCGCCGCATCTCGATCTATGCCAATGCCGAAGGCCGTTCCTCGGGCGAGGTGGGCTCGGATGCGGAGAAGATCGTCAAGTCCATGAAGCTGCCGCAGGGCTATCGCTTCGACGTCGGCGGCGGCCAGCAGGAAATGAACGAGACTTTCGGCGCCGCGCTGGCGTCGTTGGGCCTGGCGGTCATCTTCATCTACCTGGTGCTGGCTTCGCAGTTCGGCAGCTTCCTGCAGCCGGTGGCCATCATGGTGTCGTTGCCGCTGTCGCTGATCGGCGTGCTGCTGGCGCTGCTGCTGACCCGCACCACGCTGAACATTTTCTCCATCATCGGCTTCATCATGCTGATGGGTCTGGTGACCAAGAACGCCATTCTGCTGGTGGACTTCACCAATCACGTCATGCGCGAGGGGCGCGGCGTGCGAGAGGCCATCCTGGAAGCAGGGCAGGTGCGGTTGCGCCCCATCCTGATGACCACCATGGCCATGATCTTCGGCATGTTGCCGATGGCGATCGGTGTCGGCAGCGGCGGTGCGACGCTGGCGCCGATGGGCCGCGCGGTGATCGGCGGCGTGATCACTTCGACGCTGCTGACGCTGTTGATCGTGCCGGTGCTCTACCTCTACCTGCACCGCTTCGTGGCCTGGATGAAGGCCAAGTTGCACAAGGGCGCGGCGGCGCATCCGCAGCAGGATGCCGCGCCGGCTTTGCCGCAGTCAGGATCGGTGTCGGTGACGGAGTAAGCGGGCAGCGAAAGGTTACTGCGCCATCGTCTGCTTGAGTCGATCCGCCAGGCGCAGCGTCAGCGCGATCACTGTCAGCGTCGGATTGCCGTGACCGTTGGTGGTGAACACCGACGAGCCGGCGATGTACAGGTTCTCCACGCCGTGGACGCGGCAATGCGCGTCCACCACGCCTTTTCTCGGATCCGAGTGCATGCGCGTCATGCCGCAGTGATGCCAGCTGCAACCGATGTTCGACGGCCAGGAATGCGCATTCAGGTCCACCGGTATCTGGATGTGCGCGATGCCTGAAGCCTCGAGCGCCCGCGCCAACCGTTCGACGCCCACTTTCAGCGTGTACCGGTCCAGCTCGTTCATGGCCCAGTGCAATCGGGCGACCGGCACTCCCAGGCGATCCTTTCCCTGACCCAGCATCACGCGGCTGTCGGGATTCGGTGCCTGTTCCTGGGTCGTGACCAGCTTGTAGAAAGTGTGCTCCCGGCCGAGCAGACGCCGGCTGGCGATCGACGCTGCTTCGGCGGTGCTGCCGGCCAGCGTGCGTGCGCGCTCGGCGAGTTTCTGCCCCAGCGGTGCATTGGTGATTCTCTGGCTCTGCGTGTGCAGGTAGTAGTCGCCGAGCGAGGTCCGCGGCATCTTGCAGCTGTAGTTGAGGATCTTCTGCGAGGCCTGCAACTCGGCGCTCAGCGTGAAGTAACCCATCACGGCCACCGCGGTGCCGTCGATGCGCGGCTGGCGCATCACCTGGCGGTCTTCGCCCAGATACAGATTGAACGGCACCTCCCGGCGCAGCGGAAACACGCCGGCGCTGTCGAGCTGCATGTGATCGGCGAAGTAGCGTCCGACCAGATCGTGCTGGTTGCCGATGCCGGTGTTGATCTTCTGATTGGAAACGAGCAGCAGGCGCGCGTTCTCGATGCCGCCGCCAGCCAGCACGTAATGCCGCGCGCGGACGGTGAAACGATTGTTGTCGAGCGTAGCGACGTGCAGGCGCTCGATCCGTTGCCCGTTGTCGCTCGGTTCGAGCTGTGTCACGTTGGAGTGAAGACACAGACGCACGTTGTCGGCGGACATGATCGGCGCGCGATAGCGATCGCCGAAGCGCGTCGGGGTACTGAACTGCACCAGGCGCGTGTGCACATCCGGATCGGGTAGCGGCAGGGGCGGGACGGATTCCAGATGCCAATGCGCCGGGTCGTAATCGAATGGCCCGAGCTCGCAGATCTTTTGCGCCTGCACATAGTACGGATCGAGATCCGCGCGTTTGATCGGCCAGCCGCTGTGCGGCACCCAGGGACGCTCTTCGAAATCGATTTCGTCGAACGGGCGGCACCAGCCGCCCCACAGTCCGCTGGCGCCGCCGAACGCCCGCAGCCGCGCAGTTTCCAGCGGCACGTGCCCGATGCCGCCGATCTCACCGGCAGCCAGCGCCTGGCTGTCCGGCTCCACTTGCAGTCCGCCGCTTTCCAGGATGAGCACGTCGCAGCCTTTGCCGCGCAGTTCGCATCCCAGGGTGATGCCGGCCGGCCCGGCACCGACGATACAGATATCGGTGGCGAGCTCGTTGCCGGCGGGCACGTTGCGGCCGTCAATCAGCATTCGAGGTCTCGCGAATAGATAAGATGCGCAGATTCGCCGGCGGTCGAGGCAGAATCGGCAGGCCAGAATTGTTCTGGTTACTCAAGGTATGTGCGCCACAGTCACCTTGGTTGCAGGAAGCTTACCGGCATAAACCAGCGAGACGATGCGCAGGTTCCGATATCGCGCTACGCCCTTGGCCCCGATGGCGGTACGCGGGCATCATTCCCAACCTGAATCGAGCCGGAATTGCATGCAATCGCTATCCCACAAGGCCATCGCCGCCCACTACCTACCCAGCCGGTATCACTACTGGTACGCGCTGTCGAAGCTGGCGACGGATCCACTGTATGCAGAGGTGCGGCAGGTTTTTGCACAGACGCGCGCGACGCTGCTGGATGTGGGCTGCGGTATCGGGCTGTTGTCGCAATGCCTGCGCGGTATCGATATCGAGTATCGCGGCGTGGATATCGACGAAGCGAAAATCGAGATCGCGCGCACAGCCGCAAGATCCGGTGGACTCGGCCGCGCTGCGTTCGACGTCTGCGATCTGAGCAAGACGTTTCCTCAGCATCGCGGCAGCGTCGCGCTGCTGGACGTGTTGCAGTATTTCGACGTGGAAGCGCGCGATGAGTTGCTGAGCAACGCGGCACGCTGCGTGACTGATGAAGGACGATTGATTCTTCGTGCAGGCTTGAATGACGGCGGCTGGCGCGCCGCACTGACGCGCAGTGCGGATCGAGCCGGGCACTTCCTGCGCTGGATGAAAACGCCGCCGCGCTCGCAACCGACCGTCGCCGATCTGACCAGCTTGCTGCGGCAGCATGGATTGAAGGGCGAATTCCGTCCGCTGTGGGGTCGAACGCCTTTCAACAATTGGCTGGTGGTGGCTGCGCGCGCCTGAGTTCTGCAGGTACGAACATTTACGATGACCACGCCGACCGGGCGGGGCTTCCACCGGTGCAACGCCGCAGCTCGCCGACATGCGCTTTCATCTGCCGCAGGCGTACACCATCATTTCCCCATGCCCGCCGCCGAGCGGGGTGAATGAGAGGGTGCAGGCAATGACGGGCTCCAATGCTCCGCTGCGGCGTTCGCGATCCAATCGCATGATCGCTGGAGTGGTGGCCGGGCTGGCGCGGTATTTCGGTCTCGACGTGTCGCTGGCGCGCGTGCTCTACGTGGTGGTCTCGATCTGCTCCGCGGCGTTCCCCGGCATCCTGGTCTATTTGCTGTTCTGGGTGCTGATGCCGCTGGAAGAGGAGCAGGATCCGCGCGTAGTTTCGACGCAGTAAGAGGCTGCGGGGCGGGTTTGGGGTAAGCGCGGGCCGTCGCGCGCTTGCCGGATTCCGAGGCAGGTCCGCCTCGCAAGCGGACCTGTGCGACCTTGAGCGGCCGGTCGTCCGGAAATTACTTCTTCGAGTTCGAGCCAGTCTGCTCCAGCTCTTCCAGCAGCTTGCTGTCGAGCTCCGGCACCGCCGGCAGATCCTTGGCGTCCGCGATGACGGGCTTGAGCTGCTCGTGCAGCTTCTCGCACAGCGCGTGCAGATCGCGGTACTGGGTGATGAGCTTGGTGGTGTTCGTCTGCAGCGTGCTCAGCTTCTGGTCCTGCTGCTGCTTTTCCTTGCGCAGGGTGGTGAAGCTGCCTTCCACCTGACGGCGGGCGTCGGCCTCTTCCTGACGCTGCTTCTTCAGCGTGTTCATCTTCTTGATGACGCTTTCTGGCGTGCCGTCCAGCGCCGTGTTGATGGCCTTGAGCGCCTTTTCCTTCTCGCTCAGGCTGGTCTTCAGCTTCTGCAGCTCGGTCGCCGAGCCGGTGCGCATGGCGGTCAGCTGCTCGGTCAGGTGTTCCTGCTTGGCGCGCAGCTCGGTCACCGTGCTTTCGGCGGCGCTCTGGGCGGCGACGGCCACCGTCAGCTTCTTTTCCACGTCCGCAACGGCCTGCTTGGCCTGTTCGCGGGTGCTCACGACATTGGCGTCGGCTTCGGCCATCCGCTTGAGCGCATCCTCAAGCCCTTTCTTGAGCTCATCCTGGGAGCAGTCCGGGTCCAGTTTCAGGGCCACGGCGGCAGTCCGCATCAACAGCTGCTTGCTGATCGCAAGCTCTTTCCAAACTTTCAACTGGAGCTCTAATTGGGCTTGTTCCACATCTATTTCCTTAGGTTTCAGGCCGGAGACTCTCCGGGGATGGGTGAAGGGGCGCGGATTGTAGCCATAAATGGGCCGCGCCGCAGGGGCTTGCCGGGTCTGTCAAGCAAAAAGGGGAGTGCGAGCCCCAAGATTGGGGGCATTCCCTAGAAATCCAAGAGAAAAGCCCACTGTTGCGACGGCCGGATCCACCGCCGCGGTTTGCCCGTCCGGCGCCTCCTAAGATAAGTTGGCGTTGCCGCCGCGACGCTGTCGGATCGGGAGCTCCCGCCGCGTCTATCCCAATAGCAACAAGCGCTTACCGCGTCCCCCATCCCTGACCGCCCGGAGTTTTCGCGCGTGGATCCGATCATTACCGTCGCCAATCTGGTCAAAACCTACGATTCCGGCTTCCAGGCCCTGAAAAACATCGATCTCAGCATCCGCCGCGGCGAGATTTTCGCCTTGCTGGGCCCCAACGGCGCCGGCAAGACCACCCTGATCAGCATCATCTGCGGCATCGTCAACGCCAGCGCCGGTTCGGTGACCGCCGACGGCCACGACATCGTCCGGGATTTCCGCGCGGCCCGTTCCAAGATCGGCCTGGTGCCGCAGGAACTGACCACCGACGCGTTCGAGAGCGTGCGCGCCACCCTGAATTTCAGCCGCGGGCTGTTCGGCAAGCCGCCCAATCCAGCCTACGTCGAGAAAGTCCTGCGCGACCTGTCGCTGTGGGATAAGCGCGACAGCGTGATCATGACGCTCTCGGGTGGCATGAAACGGCGCGTGATGATCGCCAAGGCGCTGGCGCACGAACCGCAGATCCTGTTTCTCGACGAGCCCACCGCCGGCGTCGACGTGGAGTTGCGGCGTGACATGTGGGAGTTGGTGCGTGGGCTGCGGGCGAACGGCGTGACCATCATCCTGACCACGCACTACATCGAAGAGGCCGAGGAGATGGCCGATCGCATCGGCGTGATCAACAAGGGCGAGATCATCCTGGTGGAAGACAAGCACGTGCTGATGCGCAAGCTCGGCCGCAAGCAGCTGACGCTGCATCTGCAAAGTCCGCTGGCGCACATTCCCGACCAGCTGGCCGGTCGTCAGCTGGAGCTGACGGCCGAAGGGCACGAGCTGGTCTACACCTTCGATGCGCGCAGCGACGGCACCGGCATCGCCGGCCTGCTGCGCCAGCTCAACGAGCTGGACATCCATTTCAAGGATCTGCGCACCGAGGAAAGCTCGCTGGAAGAAATCTTCGTCAACCTGGTGAGGTCGAAGCGATGAACGGTTACGCCATCCGCGCGATTTATTTCTTCGAGCTGTCGCGGTGGTTCCGCACGCTGGTACAGAGCGTGCTGTCGCCGGTGATCTCCACCTCGCTGTATTTCGTGGTGTTCGGCGCGGCCATCGGCTCGCGCATCGCACAGATCGAGGGTGTGAGCTACGGCGCGTTCATCGTGCCGGGGCTGATCATGCTGTCAGTGATGACGGAGAGCATTTCCAATGCCTCCTTCGGCATCTACATGCCGCGCTACTCGGGCACGATCTACGAAGTGCTGTCGGCACCGATCTCGTACGTCGAGATCGTGCTCGGCTACGTCGGCGCGGCCGCGACCAAGTCGGTGATGCTCGGACTCATCATCCTGGCGACGGCGCGCCTGTTCGTGCCCTTCGAGATCGCGCACCCGCTGTGGATGGCGATATTCCTGGTGCTGATCTCGCTGACCTTCAGCCTGTTCGGCTTCATCATCGGCCTGTGGGCCAGCGGCTGGGAGAAGCTGCAGATCATTCCGATCATGATCGTCACGCCGCTGACCTTTCTCGGCGGCAGCTTCTATTCCATTTCCATGCTGCCGGAGCTGTGGCAGAAGGTCACGCTGTTCAATCCGGTGGTCTACCTGATCAACGGGTTCCGCTGGAGCTTCTACGGCATCTCCGACGTCAGCATGGGGTTGAGCCTGGGGATGACGCTGGCTTTCATGCTGGGGTGCCTGGCGGTGGTGTGGTGGATCTTCAAGACCGGCAAGCGGCTGAAGGCGTGAGCGCGAGGTTCGTGTGATGCTGACGCTGCAGTCGTTGCTGAATATCGAGTACCCGATCGTCCAGGCGCCCATGGCCGGCGTGCAGGGCAGTGCGCTGGCGCTGGCCGTGTGCAATGCCGGCGGGCTGGGCTCGCTGCCCTGCGCCACCTTGAGCAGCGATGCCCTGGTTCGCGAGGTGACGGCGCTGAAAGCGGGAACGACGCAGCCGTTCAACGTCAATTTCTTCTGCCACACGCCACCGGTTCCCAACCCTGAACGTGAAGCGCGCTGGCGAGCTGTGCTGGCGCCGTACTACGCCGAGCTAGGCGTCGGCATGGATTCGATCCAGGCGGGACCCGGCCGCGCGCCGTTCAGTCAGGAAGCAGCGGATGTGCTGGACGACATCCGGCCGGCTGTGGTGAGTTTTCATTTCGGCCTGCCGTCGGCACAGCTGCTCGAACGTGTGCGCGCGACGGGCGCCAAGATACTTTCTTGTGCGACCACGGTAGCCGAAGCGCGCTGGCTGGAAGCGAACGGCGTCGATGCCGTGATTGCTCAGGGACTCGAAGCTGGCGGACACCGCGGCACGTTTCTCACCGAGGGTCCAAACACCCAGATGGCGACGTTCGCGCTGCTACGGGAAATGGTGGATGCGGTGCGGGTGCCGGTCATCGCTGCCGGCGGTATTGCCGATGCAAGCGCGGTTGCCGCTGCTCTGGCGCTCGGCGCTGCGGGCGTGCAGGTAGGCACGGCCTACCTGCTTTGCCCCGAAGCCACCACCAGTGCTGTGCATCGCACCGCGCTGAAGAGCGCGGCGGCTCGTTCAACTGTGTTGACCAACGTATTCACGGGCCGCGCAGCACGCGGCATCGTCAATCGCATCGTCAGGGAAGTGGGTCCGATGAGCGGCGCCGCTCCGGAGTTTCCGCTGGCCACGGCGGCCGTTGCGCCGCTGCGGGCGAAGGCCGAGAGCCTCGGGAGCGGCGATTTCTCGCCGCTGTGGTCGGGACAGAACAACAGTGCCTGCCGCGAAGTCGGCGCGGCACAGCTCACCCGCGAGCTGGCGGGAATGTTATGAGCGCACTTCCAGCACGGTGAGCGATCCGAAGTCGCCGCCCGGCGCCGGCCACGGAATCGACTGTTCCGGGCTCATGCCGATCAATGCCGCGCCGATCGGCGTGAGCACCGAAATGCGCTGCTGTTCGATGTTGGCTTCCGCCGGATACACCAACGTCACCGTGCGCGTCTTGCCGGTGGTGTCGTCGCGATAGGTGATGGTCGAGCCCATCTGCGCGATGTTGGCGCACTGGGCATCGGGAACGACTTCGGCGCGGGTCAGCTCTTCCGAAAGGTATTCGGCCACCGGCGAGTCGTTGCGCATGGCGGCCTCGGTGAGGCTGAGCAGCCGCGCATGATCGCGCGCCGCGATGACGATTCGGGGCCGGGTGGGCAGTTTGCTGGAATTGTCCTGAGTCATGGGATCACCTGTGAAATCGGGCGGAAAAATGAAGCAAGCCGCCGGCCGCGGCATCAGCCTTGAACCGGAAAAGCATCGCGGCGAAACCGCCGGGATGGGCTGCGAGCGAAGATGAATGGCCGGGATTCGACCCGGGGAATCTCCCCGGGTACGCAGCGAAAAGGCGCTACGGCCGGGGCGAATTGCCCTGGATCAGATGTCCTGCGTGGTGCAGGCCGCGGGGGAATGTGCGGGAAATGAGCATGCGGCCAGCATAGTCAGCCCCCCGGCGCTGTCAAGGCTGCAGCAGCTGCGACACGGTCACAGGCGTAAGACCGCGCTCGGCCAGGCCGGCCAGGATCAGCGGCAGCGCCGCGACGATGCCGGGACGATGCCGGCCGGGCAGATCGTGGCCGTCGTGCATGAGCACGATGTCTCCGGGGCGCACGCGATGCAGCACGTGCGCTGCGATTCGTTCCGGATTGCGGATGACGGTGTCACGACTGTGCACCGACCAGGCCACGATGTTCAGCTGGCGCGCCAGCGCGGCGCGGGCGAGGGCGGGACTCTTCAATCCGACCGGCGGGCGATACCAGGGCTCGGCCGGTGAACCGGTCAGCTCCTGGATGATGGCCGTGTTGCGGGCCAGGTCGGCCGCGTGGGCGCGCTTGGTGTAGAAGTTCTGCCAATAGGCGTGACGCCACGAGTGATTCGCCAACTCGTGCTGCTCGTTCACGATGCGCCGGCCGAGCGGCAGGTTGTGCTCCAGATTGCGGCCGATGGTGAAGAACGTTCCGTGTGCGCCGGCCTTGCCGAGAACATCCAGCACCGCGGGAGTGACTTCCGGGTCGGGCCCGTCGTCGAAGGTCAGTGCCACGTTGGGCCGGTTGCGCGGTCCATGCGAGATCGTCGGATAGAACGTTGCCGAGCTCGGGCGAAATATTCCGTCGAGCATCACGGCGGCGAATCCTGCTGCGGGCAGCGCCGCTCCCAACGGCGTGCCGAACGCAGCGAAGCCGCCCGCGATGGCGGCGGCGCCGCCGAGCAGAACTTTATCGGCACGACAAAGGGGCATCGAAATATCCGTGGCGTGGACCAGCGGCAAGGATAGTAGGCCCGGTGCCGACTGGCGAGTTCGTGACGTCGACGCCGATCGCGCCGCTGCGTCAATCGAAGTTTCCAATGCAGTGCATCGGCATTGCGGATTGCTTGATCCTGCGGGGCACGCCGATCATGCGTTTCGTCATCAACCGTTCCGGTTTCGGGCGCTGCCCGAAAGGAGATACGCATGGGCCATGCCAACATCACCGCTGTCAGCGACGCCAGCTTCGCCGCCGACGTCCTGGGCGCCGACCGCCCGGTCCTGGTCAAATTCCAGGCCGAGTGGTGCGCGCCGTGCAAGGCGATGGAGCCGGCCATCGAGGAGATCGCCGGCGAATACGCCGACCGTCTGGCGGTCGTGACGCTGGACATCGATCAGAACAACCAGACGCCGTACAAGTACGGCGTGCGCGGCGTGCCCACGGTCATGCTGTTCGACAAGGGCCAGGTCGTGGGCCAGCGAGTCGGGCTGGCACGCAAGGCGGATCTGAGCGCGCTGGTTCAGCAAGGACTGCGTTGACCGGTTGCCCCACTTGTCACTCCCGCGCAGGCGGGAGTCCATCTGGCTGACCCGGATGGATTCCCGCTCACGCGGGAATGACCGGGTACCTTTCTTCAGGCCGCTTCGTCTCCCGCCAGGCCAGATTCCCGCCGCTTGACGCTGCGCCCTCTTCAGACGGATAACAGCGCCGCCGCACGCCTGCTTCAATCAAGCCCTGCGGCCGGTTGCAACCGAAGAAGAGGCCCTGCATGAGCACGCTGCTGTCGCGGTCCCGTTCGTTCTTCTGGCTGGTCTGCCTGTTGATCGCGAGCGTGGCCAACGCGGCCACGCAGGTCGATCTGTTGATTCGCAACGGTGTTGTATACGACGGCAGCGGCAACGCCCCGGTGCGCGGCGATGTCGCCGTCAACGACGGGCGCGTCGTTGCGGTCGGTGCGCTGCGCGACTACACCGCCAGCCGGCAATTGGATGCAAAGGGGCTGGCCGTCGCGCCGGGCTTCATCAATGTGCTGTCCTGGGCGCCGGAGACGCTGATCGAAGACGGTCGCGGCATGAGCGACATCAAGCAGGGCGTAACCCTGGAGATTTTCGGCGAAGGCAATTCCTACGGCCCGGTCAACACCGCCATCCGCGAGGAAATGCTCAAGACCCAGGGCGACATCCGTTTCGATATCCCGTGGAACACGCTGGGCGAGTACCTGGATTTCCTGGTGAAGAAGGGCGTCTCGCCCAATGTCGCCTCGTTCGTCGGCGCGACCACGGTGCGCGAATACGTCGTGGGATTCGACGACCGCCCGCCGACCGCGGCCGAGCTGCTGAAAATGCAGGACCTGGTGCGGCAGGCGATGCGCGAAGGCGCACTAGGCGTCGGCAGCTCGCTGATCTACGCGCCGGCCGCTTACGCCAAGACGGACGAGCTGGTCGCCATCACCCAGGCCGCCGGTGAATTCGGCGGCGCCTATATCTCGCACATGCGCAGCGAGGGCGACCGCCTGCTCGAAGCGCTCGACGAACTGATCCTGATCGCCCGCTCGGCCAACGTGCATGCCGAGGCGTATCACCTCAAAGCCGCCGGTGAGAAGAACTGGCCGAAGATGCGTCAGGCGATCACGCGCATCGAGGCTGCGCGCAAGGAAGGCTTAAGCATTTCAGCCAACATGTATGCCTATACGGCGGGAGCTACCGGGCTCGACGCAGCCATGCCGCCGTGGGTGCAGGAAGGTGGGCTGGACGCGTGGGTCGAACGTCTGAAGCAGCCGGCGATCCGCGAGCGCGTGATACGAGAAATGCGCGAGCCGGCGCCGGATTGGGAAAGCCTGTATCTCGCCGCCGCCTCGCCCGAGCGTGTGCTGCTGATCGGCTTCAAGAGCGACAAGCTCAAGCCGCTGACCGGCAAGACGCTGGGCGCGGTTGCGAAAATGCGTGGCAAGTCGCCGGAGGAAACGGCGCTCGACCTGGTGATCGAGGATCACACCCGCGTCTCGACGGCGTACTTCCTGATGTCCGAGGACAACGTCAAGCTCGGACTGTCGCAGCCCTGGGTCAGCCTGGGCTCGGATGAAGGAGCGCCGGCGACCGAAGGCGTATTCCTGAAGAGCAATGCGCACCCGCGTGCGTACGGCAATTTCGCCCGCTTTCTCGGCCGTTACGTGCGCGACGAGAAGGTGACGACGCTACAGGATGCGATCCGCCGCCTGGCCCGGTTGCCGGCGGAGAACTTCAAGCTCAAGGATCGCGGTTGTCTGGATCGGGGCTGCTACGCCGACATCGTCATCTTCGACCCGGCGAAGATTGCCGACCACGCCACGTTCGACAAGCCGCATCAATACGCCACCGGTGTCGCGCACGTCTTCGTCAATGGGGTGCAGGTGCTGCGCGATGGCGAGCATACTGGCGCCACGCCGGGGCAGGTCGTACGCGGCCCGGGTTGGACCGGCTGGAAGAAGTAGGTGCGAAGCTGGAGGCGTGAATGCTGTCGCGCAGAGAAGCACTCGTTCTTCTCGCCGCCGCGGGCCTGGCGCCGTCCGATACCATGAGCGCCGCTGCAATTCAGAGGAATGCCGAGTTGACCCTGACCAAACCGCTTCGGGTGCGCACCATCACTGCGGGCGTCGATCTTGCGACGGTTGCGGACACGGCCCGTGTCGAAGCTGCGCTCGCCACGCTGCGGCGTGGTCGGCAGCTTTTCGAAGCAGCGGGCTACGAGTTGCAAACGACTCGCCTGGCCGTCACCCCGTTTCTTGCTGATGCTGACAGTGCTGCGCGCGACAAGGCCCTGGCAGGACTGAAGCGCATCGACCAGATGGCGGCCGCCGAGGGAGCCGTCGTCAGCATCGGCCCGCTATTGACGAGCGATCGGCATGATCCGGCGTTGGCCGATTGGGCGGTCGAGCTCGTGCGCAGCACCAAGACGATCAGCTTCTCCGTCGTGATTGCTTCCTCACGTGGTGTTCACGATCAGGCTGCCGCATCGGCAGCTGAGATCATCAGCGCTCTTGCTCGCGCCTTGCCGGACGGCATCGCCAATTTTCGTTTCGCAGCCGCGGCGAATATTCCTGCCGGCACGCCGTTCTTTCCGGTCGCCTGGCACCAGGGCGCAGACTCGCTTGCGGTGGGGCTCGAATCGGCCTCGGTCGTGGAGGATGCCTTCCGGCAAGCAGCCGACCCGGAGCAGGGCGGCGCACGGCTCAAGGAGCTGATGAACCAGGCGCTCGCGCCGGTCGAGCGGCTGGGTCGCGAGCTTGCAGGAAAGGAAGGACGCGCCTGGCTCGGCACCGATACTTCGCCGGCGCCCGCCAAGGATCGCAGCATCGCCGCAGCCATCGAAGCGTTGACGCATGCTCCCTTCGGCAGCGCCTCGACTCTGCAGGCCTGCTCCGTCATCACGGCGGCGATCAAGTCCCTGAACGTAAAAACCTGTGGCTATTGCGGGCTGATGCTGCCGGTGCTGGAAGATCCGCTGCTGGCACAGCGCGCTGGCGAGGGTCGTTACGGCATCCGCGACCTGTTGCTCTATTCGAGCGTGTGCGGCACGGGGCTGGATGTCGTCCCCATTCCGGGCGACACTCCGGTTGCGACGTTGACGGGTCTGTTGAAAGACGTCGCTGCACTGTCGGCACGGCTGGTCAAACCGCTGTCGGCGCGTTTGTTCATCGTTCCAGGCAAGAAGGCGGGCGACATCGCGCGCTTCACCGATCCGGTGCTGACCGATTCGGTGGTCATGAAGGTCGACTAGCACATGTCCACGTCAACGCAGGCCCCCATCGTCATCGTCACCACCGGCGGCACCATCGACAAGGCGTACTTCGATTCGCTGAGCACCTACCAGGTAGGCGAATCGGTGGTGGCCCGTCTGCTCGGCATCGCGCATGTCACCCATCCGTTCCGCATCGTCGAGCTGCTGCGCAAGGACAGTCTCGAGCTGACCGATGCCGACCGCGCCACCCTGCGCGAGACGGTTGCGAGCCTGGAGTCGAACCAGATCGTGATCACGCACGGCACCGACACGATGACGGAATCGGCGAAGATGCTGGCCGCGGTCCAAGGCAAGACCATCGTTCTGACCGGCGCGCTGGCGCCGGCACGCTTCAGCGAAAGCGATGCGACCTTCAATCTCGGCATGGCCTTCGCCGCCGTGCAGGCGCTGCCGCCCGGCGTTTACATCACCATGAACGGCAATGTGTTCCGTGGCGATGCGGTGAGGAAGGATCGCAAGCAGGGCAGGTTCGTGGCCGATCCCGGCCATTGAGCCGGACGGCGTCACCAACTGCTCGAACGGCTGTTTCCCACCGGGGTTCGCGTCGCCACCCATGCGGCAAAAGTCTGGGCGTCCACGTCGGCCGGCGGCTTTGCAGAATTCTGTGCGACCCAGCGTTGCATCGCGTCCAGCAGCTTGTCCGCCTGCGTCGGCGCTATCGCGTACAGGCGCAGGTAGTTGAACTTGGCTTCGTCGAGTCGGTTCAGTCCGAGGAACGCCTCGCCCTGATATTCGATGGCGTGCGGATAGTCCGGGTTGATACGCAGCGCCTTTTCGTACGCGTCCAGCGCCTTCGGATAATTGCCGAGCTTGCGATTGGCATAGCCGATGTAGGTGAACGCTTCGTGCATCGAGCTGTCGCGCTGCGCCGCTAGCTCAAATCTGGCGAGCGCATCTTTGTAGGCTTTGCGTGCGTCGTCCGGCGTCGTGCCCGGAAGTTCGGCCTTTTGAAGGAGGGCGAAGCCTTCGTTGTAGACATCGATGGCGCCTTGCTCCGGGCTCGCCAATGCGGCTGATTCCTTCGGACGATAAGCGCCCGGGCCGTCCGCGCGGACATCGCCTACCGCGACGAGCGCAGCCAGGCCGACCAGCGGAGCGAGCCCGAGCGTGTATCGGATCTTCATGCGCTAGAACCTCGAAGCGGTCAAAGTGATGTCAGCGTCGGCCCAGGCCTTCCTGAAGTCGGCATCGACGGCCTTGGCCTCGTCGTTCTTGCCCTGTGCCCGCAGTGCCTGCGCCAGGCCGAACAGTGCCCAGCCGTTCCTGGGATTGCGCCGCAGGTCTTCCCAGTAGACGGTCTCGGCTTCCACTGGCCGCTTGGCTTCGAGCAGCACGGCGCCGAGCGAGTGGCGTGCCGGGAAGTACCAGTCGTCGGGCTCGGTATAAATGAGCGCATCGTGATAGCGCACGGCGCGGTCGAGATGTGCAATGGCCTTGTCGTAGTCGTGCTGCGCGGCGGCCATCTCGCCGGACAACACTTCGATCGCCACGCGCAGCACCGAGTCGGCGAGATTCAGCGACATCGAAGTCGGCGTCGCGATCAGCTGGGGATCGGCTGCGATCTTGCTCAGTGCCGCCAGTTCCTTATTCGCCTCGTCGTAGTTCGCCTTGCGCGTGTACGCCATGCCGCGTGCGTAGTGGCGCACTGCTTCAGTGAACAGCGTGTCCACGCGCGGCGGCGGTTCGGCAAGAATCTCGTCCCATTTACCGAAGCGCACCAGCGCGTAGTCGGGCACGAGCAGGAAAGTCTGCAGCAGCGGCACGTCCTTGACCGCCTGTGCCGGAATCGCGCTCGCCGTTTTCTTCGCCGCGTCGATCGCCAGCTTGCTCTGGCCGGTCATGGTCGCCGCGAACCAGAGGAAGTGGATGTTGTGCGGGTAGTAGCCCAGCGGGTAGATGCCCTGTGCGCGGCACTGGCTGATGTAGTCCTCGTCGGCGACGATGGCCATCTGGTTGACCTTCACCGCATCGCTGTAGCGTCCCAGGCGCTGATAGATATGCCCGGGCATGTGCACCAGGTGTCCAGCCGCCGGCGCCAGCGGCAGCAGGCGGTCGGCTACGGCCTCGGCCTTTTCCGGCGTAGTGCTGTTCTCCCACAAGTGTATGGAATAGTGCAGTGCGCCGGGATGCACCGGGTCGCGCGCCAGGACCTGGCCGAGCGAAGCAACGATCTCCGGTGTTTCCGCGTAGGGCCGGCCATCGCGCGTCCAGTAGTTCCAGGGCCGCAGATCCATCAGCGACTCGGCGTAGAGGGTCGCGGCGTCGAGATCGTCCGGATACTTTTCGTGCAGCATGCGCATGGCGCCGGCGAAAGCCTGGTCTGCGGCGCGGCGGTCGTCGGCCTTGCCGGTATAGCGCGCCGCCAGCGCATCGATGTACTCACGTTCCGCCGGTGAAGCTTTGCCCTTGAGCGCGGCCGCCTTGCGTACCAGGTCCAGCGCTTTCGGTTCGTCCTCGGGCGTCATCGGCGCATTGATGTTCGGTCCCAGCACCAGCGCCTGGCCCCAGAAGGCCATTGCGCAATTGGGATCGAGACGCGCCGCTTCCGCAAAGGCGCGGCCGGCTTCTGCGTGATTGAAGCCGTAGGTCAGATTCAGACCCTGGTTCATGAATGGCTGTGCCGCCTGCGAGCAGGTGACCGCAGCGAACTTGTGCGTGCCGACATTCTGCAGACGCGGCGCGACCGCTCCGGAGGGTGCGGGAGTATTGAAGGACGCCGTTTGCTCGTAATGCTTGTGAACCGGAACCTGTGCCTCGGCCGGCACCGCTGCAATCAGCGGCAGCAGTGCGGCGGCGGACCATTGAATCCGCAACCGGGATGGAGTGCGCATGACGGGTCTCCCAACGTAGATGGAATAATGCGTTGTCAGGAAGCGTGCCCGAAAGCGCCCAATCTAGGCTTCGGCCCTGCGCGACACAAGATGGGAGCGCCAGGATCGGAGACTACGTGCGTTGCGGCATTTCGCCAACGAGGGGAGCGCATATTTCGATTTCGGAGGGAGCGTGCGTAGCAGCTGTCGCATTGCGATTGGAGGCTGCGATCCGTCGGGCCGATGGTGGCCTGTGCCGAACAGCGCTCGTGCGGGAGATCCGCGCCCTGTATACCCGCTATCTGTAGCGTGCCGGCAGTGGGTGTGGCTGATTCAGCCACTGGCCCGTTGCTTCCTGCGCAAAAGTTGTTAGCCTTCGCGCGCTACGCAGGAGCATTTTCGTGTCAACCGCCCAGCGACAATCCGGCAGCCGTCCGCACAACAGTGTTGTGCTCGCGCTGCTGTGCCTGTTCGCGGTGGTATCCACCTTCGCTGGCGCCGGCGAGCGCACCTCGTCGGTCGGTGCTTCTGCCGCTGTCCTGCAGGGCCACGCGATCACGTGCACGGACCGTGTCTTGTCGATGCAGATCGTGGAGAGAAAGCATGCCAAGCTGATTGGCGGAGGCTTTCCTCCTGCTCTGCACACGCAAAGTGCGCAGGCGCAGCTGATCGCGCAGCCGCTGTCCCTGCTTCCCATCGACTCCCACGTTGCCATTCTCCGGCAACGCACGGTCGTTTCTGCTCAACCTCGAGCCCCTCCCGCCGTAGTCAGCGCGCGCGCCTGATCCATCGTTGATCCGTCGCGCGGATTTCTACCGCGTATTCGTTGCAGTCTGACTCGACGCTTCGTCGCCGTGCGCAGGAATTGTTCTCGCGCAGCGGGGCCGTCTTGCGTTCGCGCGATTCCCGCTTTCGCTGGAATGACACGGACGACGGGATGACCGAAGGGCCGCAGACCGCCAGGACAGTCAACGGACTTCTCTCGGGTACGCCGTCATCAGCTCTGATCGTCGGGAGAATTCCCCCCATGCCTCCTTCGCCCTGGAAGCTCGTCGTATACGGGCTCATTGCATTCATTGGTTGCCTGATTGCTGCGCCCAACCTGCTGACGCCGGCACAGCTCGAAGCCTTGCCGGACTGGTTACCGAAAAAGCAGGTGGCGCTCGGCCTGGATCTGCGTGGCGGCGCCCATCTGGTGCTGGAGATGGATGAGCAGGCGCTACGCGCTGATCTGGCCGAATCCACGCTCGCCGCGGCGCAGGCTGCGCTGCGCGAAGCAAAGGTGGGTGGCGTGCGAGGCACGGTGGCGAAAGACGTGGTGACATTCCGGGCCAACGATCCGGCGCAGGTCGCCGCTGCCGTGCGTGCGTTGCGAGCGTTTGCCGCTTCCGCCGTCATGCAGACCAGCGTTGCCGGCCAGGCCGGCGTCCAGGTCGCCGTTGCCGGCGACGGCACCATCCAGTTGCGCCCCACCGAAGCGGCCATCAACGATCGTCGGCGCTCCGCCGTGGAGCAAAGCGTCGAGATCGTACGGCGCCGCATCGACGCTGTCGGCGTGTCCGAGCCGACCGTGCAGGGACTGGGTGCCGAGCGGATCCTGGTGCAGCTGCCCGGGGTTCAGGATCCGACCCAGATCCGTACGCTGCTGGGCAGCACCGCCAAGCTCACTTTCCATCGGGTGCGTACCGCCGAAGTCAGTCCGACCACGCGCGTGCCGGCGGGTTACATGCGCCTGCCGGCCGCGGACGGCCCCGAGACCTACCTGCTCGAGCAGCGTCCGATGCTGCAAGGCGATCGCCTGACGCAGGCCGCGGCCGGCTTCGAGCAGTTGACCCACCGGCCGGTGGTCTCGTTCCGGTTCGACGGGCTGGGCGCGCAGCAATTCGCCCGGATCACCACCGAAAACGTCGGACAGCGCTTCGCCATCGTGCTCGACGGCAAGGTGATCAGCGCGCCGGTGATCCAGGAGCCCATCACCGGCGGCTCGGGCCAGATCTCCGGCAACTTCACCGTCGCTGAAACGTCTTCGCTGGCTGCGTTGCTGCGTGCCGGCGCGTTACCCGTGCCGCTCAAGGTGATCGAGGAACGCACGGTCGGCCCCGATCTCGGCAGCGATGCGATCCGCATGGGTGCGATCACCGGCGTGGCCGGCCTGCTGCTGGTGCTGGTGTTCATGACCGTGCTGTACGGCGTGTGGGGACTGGTGGCCAATATGGCGTTGATGCTCAACGTGGCTCTGACCTTGGCGGCGTTGAGCCTGCTGGGAGCGACGCTGACGCTGCCGGGCATTGCGGGCATCGTGCTCGGCATCGGTCTGGCGGTGGATGCCAACGTGCTGATCAACGAGCGCATCCGCGAGGAGACCCGCAACGGCAAGTCGGCGTTCGCCGCCCTGGATGCCGGCTTCAAGCGCGCCTACTCGACCATCGTCGATTCCAACGTCACGGGGCTGATCGCCACGCTGCTGCTGTTCTGGGTCGGTTCCGGACCGGTGCGCGGTTTTGCGATCACCATGGCGTTGGGCATCGCCATCTCCATGTTCACCGCGGTCACGGTAGTGCGATCGATCATGGGGGTATGGCTGGCGTGGCGCAGGCCGAAGCAACTCGTCATCGGCAGCATGCTCCCCGCGCGCCTGCTGAACATGACGCCGAATTTCCGGTTCATGCGGGCGCGCTTCCTCGGTATCGGCCTGTCGATCGTGCTGTCGCTGACCTCGGCAATCCTGTTCTTCAAGCCCGGTCTGAACTACGGGGTGGACTTCACCGGCGGTGTGGTGATCGAGGCGAGCACGCCGCAGCCTGCCCACATTCCGGCGCTGCGTGCCTCGCTGGAGAAACTCGACGCCGGCGAGGTGACGCTGCAGGAGTTCGGCAACGGCTCGACCGTGCTGGTGCGCCTGCAGAAGCCGGCCGACGGCGGCGAGGGCACCGATCTGGCGGAGCGGGCCAAGGCGCAGATCCTGCAAGTGGAGCCGAAGGCGAGCTTCGACCGGGTCGACGTGGTCGGGCCGAAGGTGAGCGGTGAGCTGGCCGATAGCGGCATCCTGGCTGTGGTGCTGGCCAGCCTCGCCATGCTCATCTACATCTGGGTGCGCTTCGAATGGCACTTCGCCATCGGCGCCATCGTCACGCTGGTGCTGGACGTCACCAAGACGATCGGCTTCTTTGCGCTCACCGGCATCGAGTTCAATCTCACGGCCATCGCCGCGGTGTTGACCCTGATCGGCTACTCGGTGAACGACAAGGTGGTGGTCTACGACCGCATGCGCGAGAACCTGGCTCGCGACACCAAGTCCACCTTCCGGGAGATCATCGACCGCAGCATCAACGAGACGCTGGCGCGTTCGCTGTACACCTCGGTGACGGCGTTCCTGGCGATGCTGCCGATGGCGATCTGGGGCGGGGCGGCGGTATCGAGCTTCGCCGTGCCGATGGTGTTCGGCATCGTGATCGCGGCCAGCTCGTCCATCTTCATCGCGGCGCCGATCCTGCTGTTCCTGGGCGACCAGAGAAAGAAGAAGCGCAGCACCGGCAATCGTGCCATCGACAAGGAGCTGGAGGCGCTGGAGAGCGCGCCGTAACCAGGGCCGTTCGTCCTAAGGGCCCGCTGCCTTCGCAGCGGGCCCTTGCTCTCAAAGTTGACTCGTCACTCCCGTCTGCGCGGGAATGACGGTATTCGCCCTCGACATGAAAACAGGCAGCCAGGATGGAACCGCGGCGGCCCGCGGCGGGTTGAAGAAATCCATGCCGTCGGGGAGAACATCCATGTTGTGGGCACTGGTGCTTGCGGGCGGAGAAGGCCGGCGTCTGCGATCGCTTACAGTCACCGCCGGCGGCACGCCGGTGCCGAAGCAGTTCTGTTCCCTGACGGGCGGGCGCACGTTGCTCGAAGATGCGCTGACCCGTGCCGAGAGCCTGGTGCCTCGTAAACGGATTTGCAGCGTGGTCGCGCAGCAGCATCGGGACTGGTGGCAGGAACTGCTGGCCGGTCTGCCGGCCTCCAACGTCATCATGCAGCCGCGCAATCGCGGCACCGGTATTGGCATTCTTTATCCGTTGCTGCAGATCGCCAGCCGCGATCCCGACGCAGTCCTGATCCTGCTGCCGGCGGATCACTACGTGCGTGACGAGCTGGTGCTGCGGCAGGCACTGCGTATCGCGGTGCAGCGGGTGGTGCAGGATCCGGCCATGCCGGTGCTGCTGGGCATGCGGCCGGAACGGGTCGATCCGGAACTGGGCTACATCGTTCCGGGCGTGCCCGACGAGCGCGGCAACAAGGTCGTGCAGCGTTTCGCGGAAAAACCCAGCACGGCCGCGGCCGCCACTCTCATCGAGCAGGGCGGGCTGTGGAACAGTTTCATCGTGATTGCCACGGCACAGTCACTCATCGACATGTTCACGCTGCGCTTTGCGCCGCTGGTGCTGGAGATGCAGGTGATCGTGAGCCGTATGCTGGCTGGACCGGGCGTTGCCGGCTGGCCGGCGGTCGTGGATCTGTACGAGCGGCTGCCGAATCTGGATTTCTCCACCGATCTGCTCGAAGACTACGACAACCGGCTACGCGTGATCGAAGTCCCGCCCTGCGGCTGGAGCGACCTCGGTACGCCGCATCGCGTGGCCGAAGCGTTGCGGCACATCGAAGTGCCGTTGCACGACCTGGCGCACGAACCGGTGGGCCGCATCAATCTTCACCGCATCATGCTCGACCGGATGCGGGCCGGCGCGAGTCCGGTCGACCGGCCCGGACTGTAGGTTCGTCGAAGCAGGTACTCGCGCTTTGTCCGTCACTCCCGCGTAGGCGGGAGTCCATCTGGCCGATTCGGATGGATTCCCGCTTGCGCGGGAATGACCAAGAACGAGCAGATTCCTTGGCGAACCTAGTGCCGTGCGCAGCGCCTATTTGCTGCTGACGGGCTTCTGGCTGCCACCGTTCATGGAGCGGGCGACCGCTTCGGCCTGTTCCAGGGCGCGCAGCACGTTGCCGCCGGCGAGCAGTTCCAGGTCGTGATCCGACCAGCCGCGGCGGATCAGCTCGGCGAACAGGTTCGGATACATGGACACGTCCGACAGTCCTTCCGGCCAGGCGTCGTTGCCGTCGAAGTCGCCCCCTAAGCCGATGTGCTCTACGCCGGCCACCTTGCGGATGTACTCGATGTGGTCGGCCACCTTGGCGATGGAGGTCTTGGGGAGTTTCAGCTTGCCCATGATCTCCGCGGCGAGCTTCTCCTGCTGTTCCAGGCTCAGTCCGGCCGAGCGGCGTGACAGCTCGGCCATGGCCGGTTGCTGGATGCGCGCGACTGCAGGATCGATGAAACCAGCCACGAATGTCACCATCACCACGCCGCCGTTCTGCGGCAGCCGCTTCAGGATGTCATCCGGCACGTTACGTGGCACGTCGCACAGAGCGCGGGCGGAGGAGTGGGAGAAGATCACCGGAGCCTTGGACACGCGCAGCGCATCGTCCATGGTTTCAGGCGCGACGTGCGACAAGTCCACCAGCATGCCGATGCGATTCATCTCATGCACCACCTCTTCGCCGAACGGCGTGAGGCCGCCGTGCTCCGGCGGCAGCGCGGCGGAATCTGCCCAGCTGGTGTGCGTGTTGTGCGTCAGCGTCATGTAGCGCACGCCGAGATCGTAGTAAGCACGCAGCGCGCCGAGCGAGTCTTCGATCGCGTGTCCGCCCTCGAGCCCCAGGAGCGAGGCGATCTTGTTGTTCTTGTGAGCGGTCCGAATGTCCGCGGCGGTGCGTGCAAACGCGAAGGTATCCGGATACTGGGCGATCATGCGCGTTGCAATATCGATCTGTTCGAGCTGGGTGCGCGCGTAATGGTCGGGTGCTTCGCCGGGCGTATACACCGACCAGAATTGCCCGCCGACGCCGCCCTGGCGCAGCCTGGGAATGTCCGTCTGGCCCTCGGGCTTGTTGCGCAGATCGTAGAGCGCGACGTTACCCTGGGCTTTCTTGTCGACGCGAATGGCCCACGGCACGTCGTTGTGACCGTCGATCAGGATGGCTTTCTTGAGCACTTCCCGGGCGTGCGCCAGTGCCGGATCCGGGCTGGCAGCGTGTACAGTCGGCAGCCAGGCGCAGGTGGCGAGGAGCGTGGCGGCACAGGTGAGCAGACGACGGGTCGTTTTCATGGGGCAGAGGTCCCTTCGAAATCGTTGTCGCCGAAGATTATGCTGCCCAAGCATCCTGTGGCGAGTGTTTTTTCTCTGATTCGAGAAGTGAACGAATCGATGACTCTGACAAGCGCGGACCTGCAACGCTACAGCCGGCATCTGGCGTTGCGTGAAATCGGCGTCGCCGGGCAGGAAAAGCTCAAAGCGGCGCGAGTGCTGGTGATCGGTGCGGGCGGGCTGGGCTCGCCTGCGGCGTTGTACCTCGCAGCGTCCGGCGTCGGCACGCTCGGCGTCATCGACAACGATCGCGTCGATATCTCCAATCTGCAGCGCCAGGTTCTGTACGACGTGGACAGTGTCGGGCATTCCAAAGCAGAGATGGCACGCGAGCGATTGCAGGCGCTGAACCCGGAGATCCGGCTGATTGCCCACGATGTCGAGCTGCGCGCTGCCAATGTGTGCGAGATCGTCGCGGGCTACGACATCGTGCTCGACGGCACCGACCGTTTCAGCACCCGCTACCTGTCGAACGATGCCTGCGTGCTGTTGCGCAAGCCGCTGGTGTCCGCAGCCATTCATCGCTTCGAAGGCCAGGCGATGACTTATGTGCCGGGTCGCGGTCCATGCTATCGCTGCCTGTTCCCCGAGCCGCCCGAGGACGGCCTGGTGCCGAACTGCGCCGAGGCAGGGGTGCTCGGGGTATTGCCGGGCGTGCTGGGGACGATTCAGGCCACCGAGGCCATCAAGCTCATCGTCGGCGTGGGCGAGCCGCTGCTCGGCCGCCTGCTGACGTATGACGCGTTGGCGATGCAGTTCGGCGAGCTCCGCTTTCAGCGGCGCCGCGATTGCGCCGTCTGCGGCGATCACCCGACCATTACCGAGCCGAAGGACACGGCGCAGATATGCAGCGCCGAAGCGCTCGCGGCGGTGAAGCGGCTCGAACCTGTCGAGCTGGTGTCATTGCGCCAGTCGGCTGCCGCGCTCGTGATCGATGTGCGTGAGCCAGGCGAATATGCGGTGGCGCATTTCGAGGACGCGGTGAACATTCCGGTCGGAGAACTGCAGCGGCGGATCGGCGAGCTGCCGTCTTCCGGAATGCTCGTGTTCGTGTGCCGCAGCGGAGGTCGCAGCCTCACGGCTGCTTCGATTGCAGTGCGTGCAGGTCTGGGCAATCTGGCGCACCTGGAAGGTGGATTGCTCGCGTGGGCGCGCGATGTGGATCCTTCGTTCGAAGTGGCGCAGGTTGGCTAGCGGCGTTCCGGTTTACTCGTCACTCCCGCGTAGGCGGGAGTCCATCTGGCTGTTTCGGATGGATTCCCGCCTGCGCGGGAATGACCGTATTAGACGGCGCCGGCCCTGAAGCGAGTCAGACGCTTCGTGCTGCGCGGATCCAGCAGCCAGCCGTTCGAAGGCTGCCAGCCGGCCAGTTCCTGCCGGCGACGCTGCCAGGCGCGTTCCAGCGCCTGTGTCGCTTCGGGCGACGCCAGACTCACGGAAGACGCAGGATGGAAGACCTCTGTAGTGCCGAACGCGATGCTCATGTGCGGGCCTCGTCGATCATGGAAACCTGCTTGCGCGAGTCCGTGGCCTGCGCCTTGGGCGCCGTCGCGCGGGACTCTTCACTGAGCAGATCGTGGGCGTAGGCCAAAGCCATGGCGATCAGGAACAGCACCCCGAGGATCGCGCCGATCAGAACTTTTGCCACCGCTCCCAGCATCGCCAGCCCCTGCAAATCCCAACGCTCACGACTCGATTGACCTTGGCTGGCAGGTTACGCCGCGCCTGCTGCTCGATCATCGGGCCGCGAGGCATGACATTGATTCCTGCAAGGACACGATACGCGGCGAATCGTGGATGGGGAGCAAGTCTGCGGCCGGCGCGGCGCGCAGCACATCGCACTAAAGAGCTAATCAGTACACGTCGCGGCGATAGCGGCCGTCTACGGCCAGTTGCTCCATGATGTCGGCGCCGAGAATGCTGGTGAGTGCGCTGTCGACTTCAGGCGCCATGCCCTGCAGGCTGCCGCAAACGTAGATCGAGGCGCCATCGGCGATCCACGCACGAACCTGCGATGCGCGTTCGAGCAATCGATGCTGCACATAGCGGCGTTCGGGCTGATCGCGCGAGAACACCAGGTCCACGATTTCGATCTGCCCGTTGTGCTGCCAGCGTTGCAGGTCTTCTGCGTACAGCCGGTCCGTGGCCGCGTTGCGTTCGCCGAAGATCAGCCAGTTGCGGGTATGGCCTGCCGCGATGCGTGCCTTGAGCAAGGAGCGCAGGCCGGCGATTCCGGTGCCATTGCCGATCAGGATGACCGGGCGTGCATCGGTCGGTGCGCGGAAAGCGGAATTCGCACGAATGCGTAGAGCGATCTCGGATCCTTCTGCCGCCTGTTGCGTGAGCCAGCCGCTGCCGAGCCCAGGTTCGCCATTGTCACGTTGCATTTGTCGCACCAGCAGATGGATCGCGCCGTCCTGCGGCAGCGAAGCGATCGAGTACTCGCGATGCGGCAGCGGTTCGCTGCCTTCGCTCCACGTGGAGTTGCGCGGATCGATTTCCGCGATGTCGCCGGCCTGCCAGCGATCGTTCACGCCTTCGCTGGGTTGCAGCGCGATGTGGTAGCAGGGGTCGCCGGCGCTGCCCGCATTGACCAGGCGGCGTTCGATCAGCCGCCAACGTTCGTAGCGCGGCGTTTCCCAGTCGGCCAGGTCCGGGCTGCCGCCGAGCACGCCGAGCTGGTGCTGCCAATGACGCAGCGCGCCTTCATCGCCGTTGTCGACTTCCACCACGTCGAACAAGGGCACGGCGCCCTGGTGACGCAGCCAGGCATCGAGTTGATGGCCGAAGGCGCAGAAGTTGTCGTACTCGCGATCGCCCAGTGCCAGCACGCCGTAACGCAGGTTGGGCAGAGCCACGCTGCGATTCAGCGTCTTGTGAATGAATCGGGCTGCGCTGTCCGGCGCGTCACCTTCGCCGGTGGTGCTCACGACGAACAGAGCCTGTTCCAAGTGTGGCAGATCGTCCGCGTCCAGCTCCGCCAGCGATGCCAGCTGAATGGATGAGATCGTGCCAGCAAGCGAGCGGGCGGTTTGACCGGCCAGCTGCTCGGCGAATCCGGTCTGGCTGGCGAAGGCGACCAGGGTGGTCGGACGTGCAGTCGTGCCGACGTCAGCTGCTTTGCGCTGGCGAAGCCACAGGGATCGCAACCACCAGGCGCTCAGCGCCAGGTAGATGAGAAGGATCGCGGCGGCCGCGACCAGGCGGGAGGTGTCGACGAAGGCGAGCATCGGAATGCACTCGGGGCCGTGCGGGCCGCGGACTTGCAAGGTTGCAGACCCCTTGCAGTCGCAGACCCTCACCCCCGGCCCCTCTCCCTGAAGGGAGAGGGGGGAGGTGCGGCAAAGGCGCGTCTTACTGCGGCAGCACCTCGAAGGTGGCGACGTAGCTGACGCGACGCTGCTTGGCCTGCTTGAGCGAGGTCTTGTCATCCTGCAGCGAGGTTTCCAGCCAGTACATGCCGGGCTCGGGCCAGGTCACGCTGAACTGGCCGTTGTCGTCGGTGACCACTTTGATTTCCTGCTGCTGATTGCGATAGCGCGTGCCGCCCGCGACGATCTCGATCGGCAGCTTGGCGGCGGGCTTGCCGTCGAGCAGGAAGCGGAAAGTGGCCGCCTCGCCGGCGTACAGGTCGTTCGGATGAGTCACCGGCGCCAGCTCCAGCCCGACGTTGGTGGGCTTGAGCGCATCGGCGGTCGGCTTGCCGGCGGTCACGAAGGTCTCGACGCGACCCGCGGATTCCGACACCTGCAGGTTCTGCGCGTTCGCCGGCACTTCCTTGGCGAACTTCTCGGCGGTGCCGCGCCAGCGCTTGTTGGCGCCGTTCTCCTGGTAGCTGGCGAACAGTCCCTGGTTCACGTTGGCCAGGCGATAGGTGCCGTTCTGGGTCAGGTGCAGGTCGAAGGTGGTGCGGTACTTGCCGGTTGCGACGTTCTCTGGCTTGAGCGCTACGCCGTCCGGGCCGGTGACCACGAGATTGTCGACGCGCAGCGGCACGTGATTGAAATAGAACAGGTCGTTCGAGACCGCCGCATCGACCGTGATCCACTGGTCGACGGTGGAGACGGTGGCGGAGGGCAGCAGCCAGGCCTTGTGCGCGTGGCTGGCCAGCGGCAAGCCGAGGGCGAGCGCGGCAATCGAAAGTTTGGCGATGCGATTCATGTTGTTGTCCTCGGGTGCTTTTTAAGGATTCAGATCGAGCGTGACGGTGCCGAGCTCGCTCGCGCCTTGCGCGGTGGCGTGCTGCTTGCTGGTGGCGGGCCAGTCGAACGGGATGCGCAGCAGCTCACGTCCGCCGACTTCACGCACCGCTTCGACCACCAGGTTGTACTTGCCGGGCTTGAGGCTCGCGAGCTGCTTGCTCGAGCCGTTGAAGGTCAGCGAGTGCTCGCCGACCGGCTTGGTGGCGCCGGTGACGCCGTCGATCGGCATCTGCTCGGCGCGGCCGCCGCGCCGCCACCATTGCCGCAGATCCTTGAGCCACTGCGTGCCGTCTTCCTTCTTCTTGTCGGTCTGGTACCAGACGGCGAGATGGCTGGCGATGCTCTGGTCCGGGTTCTCGACCCAGGTGGCCACGTACGGCCGGTGGTACTCGGCGACGCTGAGGCTGGGAATCTGGATCTTCACGTTCAGATCGGCGGCAGCGACCGGGAGTGCCGCCAGGGCGCCGAGCGCGAATAGGGTTTTCTTCATGGTTACCTTCAATGAATGAACAGAATCGCCAGCAGCAGCGGCAGCGTCAGTCCCAGGCCCACCATCGGCCAGGTCGCCGGGCGGTGGCTGGCGTGCATCTTCAGCAGCAGCAGCCCGGTCACGGCGAAGATCAGCGCCGAGAACGCAAACACGTCGATGAACAGACTCCACGCCGCGCCGGTGTTGCGACCCTTGTGCAGATCGTTGAAATAGGAGATCCAGCCGCGGTCGGTGATCTCGTGCGTGACCGCGCCGCTTTCCAGGTCGATGGTCATCCAGGCGTCGCCGCCGGGGCGGGGCAGGGAGATGTAGATTTCCTCGGGCGACCATTCGGCCTTGTCATCATCCGGCCGGACCGACAGCTGCTCGCCCAGCCAGCGATGCACCTCCACCGGCAGCGGATGCTTGGCGCCTTCGTCCGCCGCCAGGCCCTGCAGCACCTTCAATAGATCCGCGGGCAGTTCGGCGGTGTTGCTGGTGATTTCCGGCTTGGCGGCGATCCAGCCGGCGTGATTCAGCGTGAAGCCGGTGATGCTGAACAGCACCATGCCGATCAGGCAGGCCGCTGCGCTCAGCCAGTGCCATTGATGCAAGTGCTTGAGCCAGAAGGCTCGGCTCTTCTGCTCAGTGGCAATTGTCGCGCGTGCGGTGGTGGCCATCGGTCAGCTGTGGTGGATCGGCGGACCCGCATCATAGTGAGAATGATTCTTATTGGCAAAGTAATTGCGAGGTTCACGGCGTTGTTTGAGTTGACCGGTGCCAGGGCAGGCACCGCGCGTGGGGCTGTCCTGGGGAGGTCTCTCATTTCCGTCATTCCCGCGCAGGCGGGAATCCATCCTGGGTGGATCAGCCCGATGGACTCCCGCCTGCGCGGGAGTGACGGGTAAGCCGGAGCACCCCGAAGACTGGTCTGTGCCGGCCGCAGGCCCCTCAGCGGCGCAGGCGGCGCCAGCCGATGACGACGCTGCTGGTTGAGATCGCCAGCCCAGCGATCGACAGCAGCCACATCACCAGATCCCAGGCCGGCCGATGCGCCAGCAGCCAACGGAAGTCGAGGCTGTGGAATGCATTGAACAGCCAGCGATGCACGCGATCGCTGGCGCGCATCCAGCTGATGACGCGACCGGTCTGCGGATCGACGTGGACCCAGGTGCGATCGGCATCGTCGAAGATGAAGCGCAGCACCGGCAACGTCCGGTCGGCGCGGCGCGAGTACCAATAGGCGTCTTCGTGATCGAGACGTTGGGTCGCGACGAGGTGGGCATCGGGCGCAAGTCGCGGTGCGGCATCGATCAAGTCTTGTTCGGCGAGTTTGCGCTCGGCGCCGGTGATGCCATCCAGAACGGTTTTGTTTTGCGCGCCGTCGGTCAGCACGATCTGCGGACGTCCCAGCACCCACATGAACGAAGCTTCGCGGGCCTCACGATCATCGAGCTGCTGCAGCACCGACAACGGTGTGCCGAACTCGACAGTGCTGCTGCCCGAATACGCGGCGACACCTGCGGCCATGCGCTGCGCATCGAATTTTTTCGACCACGGCACCGGCGGGCCCATCGACAGCCAGCCGCTGAAAATCCAGGTGAGCAGGAACAGGCCGCCGACGATGCCGGCGAGGTGGTGCCACGCCATCCAGCCGCGGTACGGTGTCATCGCGCTGTTGCCGTTGCGGCGCCGGATACGCAGGCGATCGATCCCCAGCCACAATCCGGTGAGCGCCACTGCGATGCCGACGCCCGAGGTCCACAGGACGACCTGGCTCCACACTGCCGGTTTGGCACGCAGATCGCGGAAGTACAGCCAGTGCAGCACGGCGCCGACCCAGTTCCACGTGCGCTCGCGCGCCGTCGTGTCGAGCATGATTTCGCCGGAATGGGATGACACGTACAGCTCCGTGCCACGTTCGTCGTGCAGCGCGATCCGGTACAGCGGCCGGTCGAAATCGAAGGTTCCTGCCACGGTCCATTGATCGTTGTGCAGCGTCTGCACCGCGACGGAATGAGGTTGTACCGGTGCGGCAGGGCCCTCGTCGCCGATGGAGCGAGGCGCCCCCGCGTGAACGAAGGAAAGCCGGGTTGCGTCGTCGCGAGCAGCGACCGCCGCCGCAAGAGGCTCGGTTGCGGCGCGCACGATGGCAAGCGCCTGCATCGGCGTTACATGATCGATGACGTGGCCGTCGACTGCCGACACTGACCGTGGCGGTGATCCGGCCGCCTTGATGCGGTACACCGGCTCGCCATTCATCATGACGAGCCGCAGCTCGCGCGGAAACTCCTGCAGCTGCAATTCGTGCAGCACGCGCTCAGGCGTGAGCGTCACCTGCCTCCAATCGATCCGCTGCGACAGCGCCAGGCGCTCGGCCCGCGTCAGATCGGGAAAGCCGACGTACATCATCACCAGTCCCGAGGCGAACCACATCGCGAACAGCAGGCAGGTCGCGATGCCAAGCCAGCGATGCCCGACGATCAGCCATCTCCACGCCGTGCTGCGCAGGCTCATCGGAAGTCGTAGGTGTAGGTCAGGTTGAACGTCCGCGGCACGCCGAGGCGTTGCACCAGCATCGCGCCCGAGCCGTCATCACGCTGAATGGAAGCCAGTCGCGTGGCGTATTCCTCGTCGAAGACGTTCTCGACGGCGGCGCCGATGCGATGGTGCCGCGCCTGATCTACGAATACGCGCCCCGACAGGTTCACCGCGACGTAGTCGCCGATGTTGTGTCGGCCGAGATTGCCGACCGAGTAGTACTCATCTCCAACCCAGTTCAGCGCCGCGCTGGCCTCAACGCGCCCTTGCGGCGGCGCGAAGGTCAGCGTGGTCTTCACGAAGCTCACGGGAGTTCGCGTGCGCTGCTGGTCGGACCCGTCATCGCGCGATCGCGTATACGTGTAGCTCGCGTTCCAGTTGAAGGCGTTGCCGAGCGGGGCGGCGAGAGAAGCCTCTACGCCCCGGACTTTCACGGTGCCGATGACGTTTTCATAACGGCCGTTTGGATACGCAGGGTCGTCGTAGCCGACGTCGATCAGGTTGTCGATGTCGCGGGCGAAGCCGGTGAGCTGCCAGGTGAGGGCGCGCGAGGCGAGCGGGATGCGGCCGCCGATCGACAGGTTCAGGTTGCGGCTGTCCTCGGGCTTGAGGTCCGGGTTGCCGACGTAGTCGTCATCGCCTGGATTGCCGATGTAGTAGAGCTGCTCGGCGCTGGGCAGCAGGAAGGCGGTAGCGACGACGCCCTGGACGTACAGCGTCTGCGTGACGTCGTAGCGTCCGCTCACGTTCCAGACGGTGGCGTCTTTGCCGCCGGTGCCCCGGTTGTAGCGCGCGCCAGCAGCGAGGTTGAGTTGGTCGAAGGCATCTGCGGCGGTGCGGATCTGGCCGAAGACGGCGTTCACCACTTCGGTCTTGCCGGCGATGGGGAACACGTGGTCTTCGCCACGATAGTTCTGGTAGTCGTAGCCCAGGTGGTATTCGAGTTTGCCGGCCGGAGTGAATTTCGCGAGCGCGGTGGCGCCGTAGTCCTTGAAGCCCCAGTAAGTGCCCGGCGGATACAGCACTTCCTCTTCGAAGGTGACGGGGCGGTTGCGGATGTTGGCGTAGGTGGTGTCCCAATCGTGCAGATAGGCCTTGAAGGAGAACTCCAGGGCGTCGGCGGCCTTCCAGGCGAATTTCGCCGTCACGATATCTTCGTCGCGCTTGTTGTAGCTGCGCTTGGTGCGCGCCGCGGAATTGTTGTCGAGCGTCGCATCGGTGTGATGCCACAGGAAATCGAAGCGCGCTCGCTCGCTGAAGTCGTAGCCGTACTTGAGTCCGATGTTGGCGACGTCGTAGCTGCGGTCGCGATCGGTGGCGCTGCGCTCGTAGTGATCGAACTGCCGGTAGCCGTCGCCCTTATCCTTGGAGGCGTAGACCACCAACTTGTGGTCGCCGAGTGCGCCGCGACCGTAGCCGTTCACGTGGTAGCCGTCGTTGGAATCGGTGCCGACCGAGACCTGGCCGCCGGGCTGATCCGAGAAGCTGCGCGTGACCATGTTGATGGCGCCGGCGACTCCCTGGGTGCCGTAGAACAGGCTCTCGCCGCCTTTGAGCACTTCGATGCGTTCGATCATGCTCGCCGGCAGGGTATCCGGGCTGGTGTCGTTGAAGATCCGGTTGTTGATGCGCACGCCGTCGATCAGCCACAGCACGTCGCCGGTGCGCGAGCCCTGCAGCGAGACGTCTACGTAGTCGTAGGGGCCGCTGCCGGGCGAGACGAACAGCCCCGGTGCCTCGAACTGCAAGGCGGAGCTGACGTCCACGTAACCGGCTGCGGCGATCCGGTCGGCGCTCACGGTGGCCACGTCATGGCCGTAACGGGCCAGCTCCAGCGGCAGGGTGTCCTCGATGCTGCGGGCCGTGACCAGAACTTCCTCGAGTGCAGAGTCGTCGCGCGGCTCGGCGGCGGCGTGGACGGCAACGAGAGTAAGAGCCGCCGCGCTGCCGCGGGCCAGCGACCGGAAGAAGAACGTAGGCACGGAAGGCTCCAGCGTGGACGTAGGGCGTGGCGAGCCTGATGGTCCCCACCGGAGTCATCCAGTAATTTACTGTTCTTCCTCATGTTATTTAACGTTAACGAAACGCTTTGCAGGACTGCCGACGGCTAGAAAGCCTGGTCGAAAGCCACTTCGCCCTGCACCGCCACCTGGTAGGCCGAGACCCGGCGCTCGAAGAAGTTCGTCAGCTCCTGCACGTCCTGCAACTCCATGAATGGAAATGGATTGCGCGCGTGATAGCGGGCCGGTAAGCCCAGCTGCGTGAGCCGCTGGTCCGCGACGTACTCCAGGTACTGCCGCATCTCGCGACGGGTCAGGCCGACCACGCCACCGGAAAGAACGTCCTCCGCGAACGCCGCTTCGCAGTCGACGGCTTCTTCGATCATCGACTGCACCTGCGACGCCCACTGCGCATCGAACAAGTGGGGTTCCTCGCGCCGCACCGTGTTGATGACCTCGTAGGCGAACGTCATGTGGGCGCTCTCGTCGCGGAACACCCAGTTGGTACCGGCGGCCAGCCCGGGCAGCAGCCCGCGCGAGCGCAGGAAGTAGACGTAGGCAAAGGCGCCGAAGAAGAACAGGCCTTCGATGCAGCTGGCGAAGCAGGTCAGGTTCAGCAGGAAGCGGCGCTTGTCGGCGTCGTTGCCGATGCGGCCGAGCGCGAACACCTCGTCGGTCCAGCGCTGACAGAACTCCGCCTTGCGGCGGATCGAGGGAATGTTCTCGATGGCGGCGAAGGCCTGGGCGCGCCGTTCCGGATCCGGGACGTAGTTGTCGAGCAGCGTCAGGTAGAACTGGATGTGCAGCGCTTCCTCGTACAGCTGACGCGACAGGTACATGCGCGCCTCCGGCGCATTGATGTGCCGGTACAGGCTGATCACCAGGTTGTTCGAGACGATGGAATCGCCGGTGGCGAAGAACGCCACCAGCCGCTCGATCAGGTGCCGGTCCGCCGGCGTCATGCGCTGCGACAGATGGCCCAGATCGATCTGGAAATCGATTTCCTCCACCGTCCAGGTGTTCTTGATGGCCGCGCGATACATCTCGTAGAAGCGCGGGTAGCGCATCGGACGCAAGGTCAGGTCGAAGCCTGGGTCGAGCAGACAGGGCAGGTCGTTCATTGGCAGGCCTCGCACAGTTCAGGATTTTCGAGAGAGCAGGCGATCGCTTCGGTGTCGCTGGTTCGCGCCTGGCCCGAGCGCACCGTCGTCTTGGCGATGTGCGTTGCCGGGCGCGAGCGCAGGTAGTACGTCGTTTTCAGACCGCGCTTCCACGCGTACATGTACATGCTGGAGAGCTGGCCGATGTTCGGGTTCGCCATGAACAGGTTCAGCGACTGGCTCTGGTCGATGAAGGCGCCGCGGTCCGCCGCCAGGTCGATCAGCGAACGCATCGGCAGCTCCCAGGCGGTGCGATAGATGGCGCGCAGCGCTTCGGGAATCTCGGCGATGCCCTGGACCGAGCCGTCGGCGAGCTTGATGGCGTTGCGCATCTCCTCGGTCCACAGGCCCAGTTGCTTGAGCTCTTCGACCAGGTAGCGGTTGATCTGCAGGAAGTCGCCCGAAAGCGTCTCGCGCTTGAACAGGTTGGACACCTGCGGCTCGATGCATTCGTAGCAGCCCGCGATGGAGGCGATGGTCGCTGTCGGCGCAATCGCGATCAGCAGGCTGTTGCGAAGACCGTGCGTTTTGACTTCCTGCCGCAGCTCATTCCAGCGTGCGACATCGGAGGGTGTCACTCCCCAAGCATCGAACTGCAATTCGCCTTGGGCTGCTCGCGTTTCCGGGAAAGCGTCGTGCGGTCCGAACTCGCGCGCCAGCTCCATCGAAGTTCGCAGCGCGTTGAAGTAGATCGTTTCAGCGATCTGTGTCGACAGCGCTCGTGCGGCTTCGCTGTCGAAAGACAGGCGCAGCTGGAAGAAGACATCCTGCAGGCCCATCACGCCGAGGCCGACAGGACGCCAGCGCATGTTCGACGCACGTGCGCTGGCGATCGGATAGAAGTTCAGGTCGATCACACGGTCGAGTTGCCGGACCGCGACCTGGACGGTGTGCGCGAGCTTGTCGAAGTCGAACGCGTAGCCGCCATACCGGTCCTGCGTCGCTTCGCTGTCATGACGGTTCTCCGCTGCATCGGCGGAGTGATTCCCGGCCAGCACGACATGGCGCGCCAGGTTGATCGAGCCGAGATTGCAGACCGCGGTTTCGCCGTTGCCGGTGACTTCGAGAATCTCCGTGCACAGGTTCGACAGATGCACCGTATTGCCGGACTTGCCGGTCTGGTTGCAGGCGAGATTGGACTTGTCCTTGAACGTCATCCAGCCGTTACCGGTCTGCGCCAGCACGCGCATCATGCGGGCGTACAAGTCGCGTGCTCGCAGCGTCTTTCTGGCGAGGCCGCGCGCTTCGGCCTGGACGTAGGCCGTTTCAAAGGCGGGGCCGAACAGGTCCGGCAGTTCCGGCACGTCCTTGGGATCGAACAGCGACCAGGGCTCGTCGGCTTCGACGCGGCGCATGAACAGGTCGCAGATCCAGTTCGCCAGATTGATGTGATGCGTGCGCCGGCCTTCGTCGCCGGTGTTGTCGCGCAGCTCCAGGAAAGCTTCGATGTCCGCGTGCCAGGGTTCGAGATAGGCACAGGCCGCGCCCTTGCGCTTGCCGCCCTGGTTGACGGCCGCGACCGAGGAATCCAGCGTTTTCAGCCACGGCACGACGCCGTTGGACAGGCCGTTGGTGGCGCGGATCAGCGAGCCCTCGCTGCGCACCCGGTGCCAGGCGACGCCGATGCCGCCGGAGAATTTTGACAGCAGCGCGATGTCCTTGTACTTGTCGTAGATGGATTCGAGCGAGTCGTCCGGCGAATCCAGCAGAAAGCAGCTCGACAGCTGCTCGTGGCGGGTGCCCGAGTTGAACAGCGTCGGCGAGCTGGCGATGTAATCAAGGTTCGAGAACAACTGGTACAGGTCCAGCGCGTCCTGCACCGTTGCGCTCAGCGAGACCGCGATGCGCATCCAGAACTGCTGCGGCGTTTCCGTCACCAGCCGGCGCGTCGGGTGTTTCAGCAGATAGCGGTCGTACAGCGTGCGCAGTCCGAAGTATTCCAGCGCCTGCGTGCGCGAGACCTCGATCGCATCGTTCAGCTTGCGGGCATTCGCTTCGACGAAGCCGAGCACGCGCTCGTTGATCAGCCCGACATCGAAACCGATGCGGATGGATTGCGAGAACGAATACACGCCCAGGCCTTGCACCTCCTTGTCGATGAAGGCGGAGAGCAGGCGGGCGGCGAGCTTCGAGTACTCGGGCTCCTCGACCATGAACGAGGCCGCGGTGCGGATCGACAATTCGTCCAGCTCGCGCGTCGTGGCGCCGTCGTAAAGCCCGGCAATGGTTTTCAGCGCGACGCGCATCGGATCGACGGCGCTCAATCCGTCGCAGCAGCGGGCGACGGCGCGCACGATCTTGTTGACGTCGACCGGCTCGTGGTCGCCGCTACGTTTGCGCACGCGCATCTGCGTGCGCGCTCCATGTGGAGCGGTGAGCTTGAAATCGGATTGGGCAGGAGCGAGCGGCAGCGAAGCGGCGGCGCGGGGTGTGTCGAGTTGCATGTGCGTCTCCCGGTCAGCGCCCGAGAGAACGGAAGACCGACGACGCCAATTGCGAACGGCACTGGGGAACCGCGCGCGAATCCGAGTCGTGGCCTTCCGCTCCCGCGAGCAGGAAAACGGGCCACGATGGAATGGGATGGGGAATGCGATCGACGCCGACGACAGCGAGGATCGTTCCGCCAGCTCCGCCCACGAGAGCCCGACAGCCTTCGCCGCGCCTGATGCGATCAGTCGTGACGTCCGCGGCAGGTCTTCGGGCTTTCGGGTGGAGGACTTCACGTCCGGCCTACTCGACGCGGCTTCCCGTAAGTGCTGGTGCACCCAGTGCCGATGGCGTCTTTCGTTCCCGATTACCGCTGCGGGGCAGCTCCGGAATAGACCCTTGGACGGATCGCACCGGATTCCCTCTTAGGCCCACCCCTTGGGGTGAGCACCGCTGGCGGGCACAAGATATTGGGGTGTGAGGAGGGCGTCAACTGTTTGTTAGATCTCACCGACGCGTTTGCGGCGAGCGAGCTTGGCGCCGGTCGCGGCTGGCTATACTCGATGGCAGCTGCTGCCGAGGAGAACATCATGATCGCCCAGGTTCGTTGCGCGGGTCGCGGTGCGGGCAATGTCGTCATCGCCGCATTGACCATGATGTGTACGCTGGCGCTCAGTGCGCCGGATCCACAGCCGGCGAAAGCCACGTCTGCGGCGGCGCCGCGGTACACGTTTTCCTGGCCCATCGACGGCGCAAACCTGCGGCCGCGTGGCGGCACCACCAAAGGTCCGCCGGTGACGCTGGATACGCGGCCATCCGAGAGCTGGCAGGCGTTGCAGGCCGCGGGCTTATCAGACTTCGAGCGCGACCGGCGGGCGATCCTGGCCATGGCCGGCGCCTATCGGGTCACTTTCGATTTTCTGGAGGTCGTGCCTTTCACTATCTCGCAGGCGCCCAAGGCGCCGTATCAATCCTGGGGCACCGAAAAAATCTATGTCGACAGCGACACCGGCAAGTCGATCAGCCTGGTGCACATCCTGGAGATGCGTCTGCTGAAGCCGGACGGCTCGGTCAGCGAGCCGATGGTGACCAAGCACTGGCGCCAGGACTGGAGCTACGAGCCGAGCAGCATCGTCGAGCACAAAGGGCGCGACCGCTGGCAGCGACGTGAGCTGAGCGCAGCGGAGAAAATTGGAACGTGGATGCAGACGGTGTATCAGGTGGACGAATCGCCGCGCTACGCGAGCATCGGTCGCTGGCAGCATTCCGCGAGTTTTTCGACATGGTTGAGCGGCGAAACCTGGCGGCCGCTGCCGCGCCGCGAATGGAGCGTGCGCGACGACTATCAGGTACTGGTGGGAACGAACCGCCACACCATCGAGCCGACCGGCTGGCTGCAGGAAGAGAACAACCTGAAGACGGTGCTGACGCCGCAGCGTGAGATCGATGCTTCGCATCCATACGTGGGGCGCGAGTACGGTGTCGCGCGTTACGAGCGTATCCGGGATGCCGATTTCGCAGCTGCGGATCTCTATTACCAACGCACCAAGCGGTTCTGGGATCAGGTGCGTGATCGCTGGACGGATCTGTTTGCGAAGCAGGGCGCTACCACCTTGCGAGGTCCGGTCGACAAGCTCGGACTATTCGCCCCGCTGTTCGAACGCGCCGATGAGATCGCCGCGGGCCAGGCGCCGTCGGATGACGCCGAGGTCATCCATCAGGCGCTCAAGGACATGGGGGCGTTGCCCTGACAACTCCAAATTTCCCCTTGCGTTGTTATTGAGAATCATTATCATCTTTGCGCATGAACACTCCTGCAAAGACTCCGCTTCGAACCGTGGAGATTCCATTGGCGCCGCCGGAGCCCGCGCCACGGGGACCGTCGGTGGCCTGTCTGCGATCGGACGCGCTGTTCGGTAAAGCGCGGGAGATCCTGATCGAGCACTGCGGCTGCTATTACCGGCTGCGCGTGACCCACAGCAACAAGCTCATTCTGACCAAGTAACCGTCTTCAGCCCGCCAGAACGGCTCGCATCGGCTCCTCCCCCCAAGCCCGCGCCGTCAGCCAGCGACTTGTCCGTCCCGGCCCATCGAATGTCGATGGGCTTTTCGATGCGATGAGGTAGCTGCCATGAATGCCTGGGCGTTGATCGTCGTCTTCGTAGCAAGCGCGCTCGCGCTTGCCTTTGCGTACTACGCATCGCCGTATCAACGCAGTCTGCGTCAGTCCCTTCCCGCATTTCCGGCGCACACCAGCGCCATCCTCGCGGCCATCGTTGCGTTGCGCGGCTGGGCCGAAGCGCTCGGCGCAATTCCCGGCTTGCTGGCCTGGCTGAGCACCTTGATCGCGGCAGCGCTCGCGCTGTGGTTGACGGTGCGGACCACGGCGTCGGCGCGATGACCCTGCATTTTCATGCCTGATCGGTTCGTTCTCTCACCAGACGCGGAGATTGCTCATGTCCAACACGTTCTCGCCGCGCTGCCTGACTCGCATCGTCATCGATGACGGTAGCGGAGTCGAAGTGGCGCAGCTGCAATTGGTGATGCAGAGAATTCAATGCATGCTGCACGCCGTGCCGGCGGCGCAGCGCGAGTACATCGCCAACGCGTTGCTGAATCTCGCGGTGGCCCGCATGGTGAAGCAGGAGGGCAATCTGCAGACGGCCAGTATCCTGGCGCGTCTGGGGGATGTGGTGGCGAGTGGCAATCAGCCGCCGCCGCAGCAGGCGGTCGATCTGACGTGCATGAACGGCTGACGATCCCGCGAAGGGATCAGACGGTGGCGATGACGTGCTCGCCGCGGCCCGAGGACTCGTAGCCGCCCTTGCTGCCGTAGACCTTGGGCTGATGAGCGCGGCCGGTGATGACGCCAAGCATTCCTTCGACGCGCTTCAGGCGAGCCGTGACCAGTGCGCCGTTGCGATCATTGAGGCTGCGGCAACGTGCAGCGCGGTCGGCACAGGCGGCCCAGCGGGTTTTCAGTCGGTGCGACGGATCGCACCAGGTGAGCAGCTTGTCGAGGCCGCTCGCATCCGTCGGCACGTTCATCATGCGGCACAGCGAGCGCCGCTCGTCTTCGATGGCGATCAGCGCCACGATGCAGCTCTGCCGCGCTTCGCCGGCCTGTTCGAGCTGATCGACGTCGTTGACCAGCAGGTACTCGTGCTCCTGGTCGAGCAGTTCTTCCAGGCGCGCCAGCGTGGCGGCCTCTTCGGTGAGCAGTTTTTCCAGGTGCTCGTGGCAGATCTTGGGATCCAAGAAGCGGTTCTCCGTACTTAGCGGGCGCTCAGTTCCTGTTCGGTGCGCAGCAGCTTGTCGGCGATGCGCTCCGGATCGACCTGGTAGCGGCCTTCTTCGATGGCCAGCCGGATCTGCGCCACGCGCGCCTCGTTCACGACCGGCAGGCTGTGCACTGCCTGTTCCAGTGAAGCGAGCCGGCGGGCCTGATCGGTGATGCTGACCGGGCTACCGCCAGCAGCCGCAGCAGGCGCCGATGCAGACGCTGCATCACCGGCGCGCGACACGGGCTTCTCGGCGCCGGTCTGCACGGGGCGGTTCTGGTAGTCGGCGATTTTGATGGTCACGTCCAGCACTCCTGATCACTATGAGCCCAGGTAACGGCCGCGATTCTGAGAACTTTAGCCAGGTCTTCAGATGCGGCCCGAGCAGGTCGTTAGGGCAAGCTCGCAAAGGTGCATCGGCTGGACACAGAATAGGTTAAACACAAGCGCAGGGCCCGATCGGCATTGTGGCGTCGGCAGCCGTCGATTCGTGCGCCAGCGCACATTCCCGACGCTGCGGCATTAGGGGTTTGTCCCCGTGCCGGTGAAATGACGCTGCCCAAACTTGTCATATAGAAACTCGTTCAGAGGGCTACGCGAACCGTGGATGCGTTTTCCACGACACCTTCCACAATCTTGCCGGATGTCACGTTCTGCACGCGGATCCGCTGGTTGGCTCCGCCTTCGGACAACGCCTGTCCCCGGGCGCGAATCTCGAAAGGTCCGCCATCAGCGAGCAGCGTGACCTGCTGTCCGCGCCGCACCAGCACATCGGCAACGAGAACATCCGCAGTCAAAGGCGTTCCCGCCGCGACTGAACGCTTCAGATGACGGCCGCGCAGATCGGCGACATCGTTGATGAACTGCGATGCGGTGCCGGGCAGGCGACGGGTCTGCAACTCGACATCGTCAACTGCGACCGTCGCCTGTCGGGCCAGCGCCCGTCGCAACACCAGAACCGGCGCATCGATCTCCGTGACCACCGGTACATAGATCGTCCATCGCGTCGGTGCCGCACAGCGCACACCCACCGTGACCTTGGCAGTCGGTGCCGAGTTGTTCGGTATGAACGCGTCGAGCGCGCCAGCGCACTGAGCGAGCCGCAACCTCGGATCGAGCCGGCTCGCGCTCACATGATAGGTAGCCTTGCCCGGCGGCAGCAGCCCGCGCACTTCTTTCTCTGCGGCTGCCTGGATGGACTCGAGCGGCTGTATCTGGGCCTGCGCCACGCCGCCTGCGACCAGCAGCACCAGCATGACCAGCAGCAAATGTGATCGATCTCTCACCACGAACCTCGTGCCGTTTCATTGACGGTCGCGAAGAGAGAAGCAAATGCGATGCCAGATCGGCGCTCGAAAGGGAGTGCCAACTTCTTGAAGCGCGCTCTTCGAGCGCCACGGACCTAGAAGCCTCTGCGGTTCCGGAGGGGGTGTCTCGTTTCGGGAGCCTCAAAAACAGGATGTTTTTGTGGCAGCCTCCAGGGACGGATTCACGGCGGTCCCGAAACGAGACACCCCCTCCGGAACCGAACGCTGTCCATCGAAGCTGCTCTTAAGCAGCCACCAAAATCCGCACATCGTCAATCGAGGCTGCTTCTTCGACAGTCGCAACCCGAATCGGCACATCGTCAGTCGAAGCGGCTCTTCCGCAGCTCCATCCAACCGCAACACCGTCAATCTAAAGAAGCGCGGACCCGGCAGAGACCCAGTTTGCCGCCCGGCAATTCCTTGCCGCCGGCGCGTGACTCACGTCGCAGGATTTTCTTGCGCTATCTCGCATTGCTGCTGCTGACAGCGACTACGCGGCCCGAATTCCCGCGCTGGCATGGCCCTTGCTAAGTCCTGCGGCAGACAGTTTTCTGACGGAGGCAGCGATGCCGGTCAATCTGGATACGTATCTCGGAGTTCACGCCGCAGCGCTCAAGGTGCGCTCGCAGCGTACCGAGGTGCTCGCAGCCAACCTCGCTAACGCCGATACGCCGAACTACCAGGCGCGCGACATCGACTTCAAGAGCGCGCTCGCCGCAGCGAGCGGTGGCAAGACCGGTGGCGTCCATCTCTCGACCACCAGCGCCGGGCACATCGGTGCTGCAACCGTTAACGGCACGCCGACGGCGGATCTGAAGTATCGCGTGCCGCTCGCGCCTTCGCTCGACGGCAACACCGTGGATACGCAGCTCGAGCAAGCGGCCTTCGCCGAGAACGCCGTGCGCTATCAGGCGACGCTCACGTTCCTGAGTGCCAAGTTCCGTGGACTGCTCACTGCGATCACCGGCCAGTGATCTGAACGGGAGGCTACGTCATGTCCTCATTCAAGATTTTCGAAGTCGCCGGCAGCGGCATGAGCGCCCAGTCGGTGCGCTTGAACACCACCGCCAGCAATCTCGCCAACGCTGACAGCGTCAGCGGCGATCCGAATCAGGTTTACAAAGCGAAGCATCCGCTGTTCGAAGCGGTGCGCGCAGGACTCGGCGCGAATGCGGCGACTTCTGCCGTTTCCGTCAAGGGCATCGTCGAGAACCAGGCGCCGCCTGCCGCGCGCTACGAGCCCGGCAATCCGCTCGCCGACGCGAACGGCTATGTCTATACCCCGAACGTCAACACGGTGGAGGAGATGGTCGACATGATCTCGGCCTCGCGCTCCTACCAGAACAACGTGGAAGTGATGAACACGGCCAAGGAAATGATGCTGGCCACGCTGCGGCTGGGACAGTAACCAAGGAGCTTTGAGCTTTCATGTCCACTACCGATCCTCTTGCCGCTTACGCGGCGCAGACCCAGGCGGCCCTGTCCGCGGCGCAGAAGAAATCTGCCGGCAACCTCGGCATCGAAGACTTCCTGACGCTGATGACCACGCAGCTGAAGAATCAGGACCCGATGAAGCCGCTGGAAGGCACCGAGTTCGTGGCGCAGCTGGCGCAGTTCGGCGCGGTGTCCGGCATTCAGCAGATGCAGGGCTCGATCGAGACGCTGGCGGGCTCGCTGCGCTCCAACCAGGCGCTCAACGGCGCCACCATGGTGGGTCGCGACGTGCTGGCCCGTGCGGACAGCTTCGTTCTGACGCCGGGCGCCGAAGTGAAGGGCGAAGTGGGCGTGCCGGAAGGCGCGGCCAGCCTGCAGATCCGCATCACCGATGCCAGCGGCGAAGTGGTGCGCGAGATCACCAGCGTGCCGACCACTGGCCTCAACAGTTTCTCGTGGGACGGTCTGCGCGCCGACGGCACCGCCGCCGAAGCTGGCGAATACAACATCGAAGCCATCGCGTCCCGCGGCTCGACGCATGCTTCGCTGGACGTAGTCATGGCCGGCCGTGTCGCCAGCGTGACCATCGATGCCCAAGGCACCGGCCTCACTCTCAACACATCCGCGCTCGGCTCGGTGGCGATGGCCGACGTGCGCCGCGTGATGTAGCGGCACAGCAGATCAACGAATCATTTCCGGAGTATTCAAGTCATGTCATTCGGTATCGCGCTCAGCGGACTCAATGCGGCACAGACGGACCTCAACGTCACGGCGAACAACATTGCCAACAGTTCCACCACCGGCTTCAAGCAGTCGCGCTCGGAGTTCGCGGAGCTGTTTGCGGTTTCGCCGCAGGGCGTGAGCAGCAACCAGTTCGGCAACGGCGTGAAAGTCGCAGCGGTGGCGCAGCAGTTCACGCAGGGCAACATCAACACCACCAACAACAGCCTGGACCTGGCGATGAGCGGGCAGGGCTTTTTCGTGCTCAGCGACGGCGGTGCGCGCGCCTACACCCGGGCGGGCGCATTCCAGGTCGACAACTCCGGTTACGTCGTGAACAGCCAGGGCCAGCGCCTGCAGGTGTATCCGCCGGCAACCACCGGCAACTTCAACACCAGCACCATGGGCGATCTGCGCCTGGTGACCAGTGAGAGCCCGCCGCAGGCGACCTCGGAAGTCGAGACGGTGTTCAACCTGCCTGCGAATGCCCAGCCGCCGGCGGTTGCGACGTTCGACCCGGCCGATCCGACCAGCTTCAACGAAGCGCGTTCGATCACGGTCTACGACTCGCTCGGTGCGGCGCATACGACCAGCATGTATTTCGCGAAGACCGCGAACCCGAACGAGTGGCAGATGCGCGTGTACGTCGACGGCAATGCCGTGGGCGGTGCGCAGACATTGCAGTATTCCAGCACCGGCGCGCTGACGGACCCGGCCAACGGCCGGATCACGTTGCCGTCCTACGATTCGACCCTGGGACTGGCGACCGGCGCGGCGCCGATCGATCTGACCTTCGACGTGGGTCGCACCACCCAGTACGGCGACACGTTCGGCATGACGTCCTCGACCCAGAACGGTTTCACCACCGGCCGGCTGATCGGCATCGACGTGGATTCCACCGGCGTGGTGCTGGCGCGCTTTACCAATGGCCGCTCCACTTCGCTCGGCCAGGTGGCGGTGGCGAACTTCTCCAACCCGCAGGGCATGCAGCAGCTCGGCAACACCAACTGGTCCGAGACCAATGCGTCGGGCCAGGCGCTGTTCGGCCAGGCGGGCGGTTCCGGTTACGGCTTGATCCAGTCCGGCGCGCTCGAAGCGAGCAACGTCGATATCACGGCACAGCTGGTCAACATGATCACCGCGCAGCGCAACTTCCAGGCGAACGCGCAAATGATCCAGACCGCCGACCAGGTGACGCAGACCATCATCAACATCAGGTAAGTGCGCCGGGTGCGTCGGCGCCGTGGATGTCCCACGGATGCTGAACGCCCGGCACCCAGGATCGCTACATGGACCGCTTCCTCTACATCGCAATGTCCGGCGCCAAGGAAACCTTGCGCGCACAGACTTCGAACAACCACAACCTCGCGAATGCGAGCACCACGGGTTTTCGCGCCGATCTGGATGCGTTTCAGAGTCGTGCCGTGGCCGGGTCGGGATACGCATCGCGCGTGTACGCGACGAATTCCACCACGGGTTGGGATCAAACGCAGGGCGCACTGGTGTCGACCGGTCGCGATCTCGACGTGGGCATCAAGGGCGCAGGCTGGATTGCGGTGCAGGGCGTCGATGGGCGCGAAGCCTATACGCGTGCGGGCGATCTGCGTGTCGATCCGAGCGGCATGCTGATGAACGGCGCCGGCCATCCGGTGCTGGGCGACGGCGGGCCGATCAGCGTGCCGCCGAATTCGTCGGTGATGATCGGTACCGACGGCACCGTCTCGGTCGTGCCGCTGGGGCAGGGGCCGGAAACCACGGCGCTGGTCGGCCGCATCAAGCTGGTCAATCCCGCGCCCGAAACGCTGGTGCGCGGCGAAGACGGATTGTTCCGCACCAACGACGGTACCGACGCACCCGCCGAAGCCAGCGTGCAACTCGCATCGGGCGTGCTCGAGTCGAGCAACGTCAATGTCGCCGACGCCATGGTCAACATGATCGAGCTGTCGCGTCAGTTCGATCTGCAAGTGAAGGCAATGCGCACTGCCGAAGAGAACGCCACCACCGCGGCGCAGCTGTTGCGCGCCACCTGAAGCACTGAACTCATCCAGAGGATCGCACCATGAATCCCGCCTTGTGGGCAGCCAAAACCGGACTCGATGCGCAGCAGACGCGCATGGCCGTGACCTCCAACAACCTGGCGAACGTGGGCACCACCGGCTTCAAGAAAGGCCGGGCCGTGTTCGAAGACCTCCTGTACCAGAACGTGCGGCAGGTCGGTGCATCGACCTCGCAGGACACGCAGGCACCGAGCGGCCTGTCGCTGGGCACCGGCGTGCGCGTGGTCGCCACCGAAAAAACTTATACGCAGGGCAACCTGACGCAAACCGGCAACTCGCTCGATCTGGCGATCAGCGGCCGCGGTTTCTTCCAGGTGCTGTTGCCGGATGGAACCATGGGCTACACCCGCGACGGCAGCTTCCAGGTGAGCGCGCAGGGTGAGCTCGTGACTTCGAGCGGCTACCGGGTGCAGCCCGGCATCACCATTCCCGACGGCGCACAGAGCATCACCGTCGGCAAGGACGGCGTGGTCACGGTGCAGGTTGCCGGCCAGACCGCGCCGACGCAGGTTGGCTCGGTGCAGCTGTTCGATTTCATCAATCCCGCCGGCTTGCAGCCGCGCGGCGAGAACATGATGGTCGAGTCCGCTGCCAGCGGCGCGGCGCAATCCGGCACGCCGGGCATCAACGGCCTGGGGATGGTCGAGCAGGGCTCGCTGGAAAGCTCCAACGTCAACGTGGTGGAAGAGCTGGTCACCATGATCGAGACCCAGCGCGCCTACGAGATGAACTCGAAGGCGATCTCCACCACCGATCAGATGCTCGAGTACATCACCAACCAGCTGTGATGAGCGGAGTGCTTGCGATGAGAACGATCAAGGCAGGGTTGGCGGCACTGACGGCGACAGCGCTGTTCGCGCTCGCCGGCTGCGTCACGCCGCCGCCGGAGCCCGACTATTCGGCGACTTTCCCGGAGCCGCCGCCGTCGCCGACTGCCGGCAACGGTGCGATCTACCAGGCCGGTCACGACATCGCCTTGTTCGAGAACGCCGTGGCGCGTCGTGTCGGCGACACGCTCACCATTCGCCTGAACGAGCGCACCAACGCTTCCAAGAGCTCCAGCACCACCACCAAGAAGTCGACCAACGCAGAGCTGACCAGCCCGACGGTCGCCGGCCGGCCGGTCACGGTGAACGGCACCCAGGTGCTCGCCGCCGGCATCGACAACAAGGCCGAGTTCGACGGCCAGGGCGACAGCCGCCAGAGCAACCAGCTGCAGGGCGACCTCTCGGTCACCGTGGCGCAGCGTCTTGCCAACGGCAACCTGCTGGTGCGCGGCCAGAAATGGATCGCCATCAACCAGGGCCGCGAGTACGTGCGCATCCAGGGCATCGTGCGGCCCATCGACATCGATCCCGACAATTCCATCTCTTCGCTCAAGGTAGCCGACGCGATGATCTCCTACGGCGCCAAGGGCGCGCTGGCCGACGCCAACCGGCCCGGATTGCTGGCGCGGTTCTTCAATCTGCCGTGGATGCCGTTCTAGCCGGACTCAAGCAATGATCACCAACGATACTCAACGAGTCATAGCCGTTCGCCGGACTGCAGCTGCCTTCCTGCTTGCACTGACGGTGCTGGCTTGCGGCGCGGCGCGCGCCGAGCGAGTGAAGGATCTCGCTTCGGTGGCCGGCGTGCGCGGCAACCAGCTCATCGGCTACGGCCTGGTCGTCGGTCTCGACGGCACGGGCGACCAGACCAGCCAGGCGCCGTTCACCATCCAGAGCATCCGCAACATGCTGGCGAAGTTCGGCGTCACCATTCCGGCGAACGTCAACCCGCAGCTCAAGAACGTGGCAGCGGTGACCGTGTACGCGGACCTGGCGGCATTCTCCAAGCCGGGCCAGACCATGGACGTCACCGTGAACTCCATCGGCAACGCCACCAGCCTGCGCGGCGGCAGCCTGTTGATGACGCCGTTGCGCGGTATTGACGGCGAGGTCTACGGCATTGCGCAGGGCAGCCTCGTAGTCAGCGGCTTTGGTGCATCCGGTCGAGACGGCTCGCGCATCGCCGTCAACGTTCCGAGCTCCGGACGCATTCCCAATGGCGCGACGGTGGAGCGCGCGGTTGCAACTAACTTCGCAACCGAGCCGTACGTCGTGCTCAATCTGCACACACCGGACTTCACCACGGCAGCGCGCCTGACCGATGGCATCAACAATCTTCTCGGCGCCGACACCGCGCGGGCCGTCGATGCCGTGTCGGTTCGCGTGCAGGCACCGACCGATGCCAGCCAGCGCATCGCTTATCTGTCGACCCTGGAAGCGATCGAGATCGAACCGGGCGACGCGCCGGCACGGGTGATCGTCAACTCCCGGACCGGCACGGTGGTCATCGGTTCCGCAGTACGCGTGAAGGCAGCGGCCGTCGCGCACGGGTCGCTGTCGGTGACGATCACCGAGCGCTCCGATGTCAGTCAGCCCAATGCGCTGGCGCAGGGACAGACCGTCGTCACGCCACGCTCGGACATCCAGGTCGAACAGCCCGAGGCACGCATGTTCGTCTTCAACGCCGGCGTCAATCTCGACGAGATCGTTCGCGCGGTGAATCAGGTTGGCGCTGCTCCCGGCGACCTCGTGGCCATCCTTGAAGCCCTGAAAGAAGCCGGTGCATTGCGCGCCGAGCTCATTGTCATCTGACGGATACATATGATGAATACTCCAAAACCATTCGCAGAGCCGCCGCGCAGCCAGCTGGAACGCAAACGGTCCGTAGCATTGCAGGCGTTGGTGTTGCGTCGCCGTTTGCGCGCGTACGCGCGTGCCCGGTCGGCTCGATCGCAGCAGACGGCTGGCTGAATCCACCATGTCCGCGCCTCCTGTCTCTTTCTTCGCGGATCCCAAGGCCCTCGGCGCGCTCAAGAGCGACGCGAAGGCACAGGATCCGGCTGCGCTGAAGGAAGTGGCGAGGCAGTTCGAAAGTCTGTTCACGCAGATGCTGCTGAAGAGCATGCGCGAGACCAACAAGACTTTCGGCGATTCGCTGTTCGGCAGCGACCAGACGGATTTCTACCAGGACATGTTCGACAGCCAGCTGGCCGTCCACCTGTCGCAGGGCAAGGGACTGGGGCTGGCGGACATGCTGGTGCAGCAACTGGCGGGCGTGGGGCAGAGCACCGGTGCCAATGCCGCATCGGCACCGCCATCCGCATCCGCGAAGCATGAGCCGGTTGCAGCTTCGAAGACCGATTTCATCCGCACGATGTGGCCGCACGCACAGAAGGCTGCACAGGAGCTCGGCGTGGATCCGCATGCCTTGCTGGCGCAGGCCGCGCTGGAAACCGGCTGGGGCAAGGCTGTGCCCTGCAATGCCGCTGGCGAATGCAGCTTCAATCTGTTCGGCATCAAGGCCGGTGGCCAATGGTCGGGCGCGACGGTGAATGTGCCGACCCTGGAGTTCGAGCAAGGGATTCCGGTGCGCAAGGTCGAGCGCTTCCGTTCGTACGATTCTCCGGCCGACAGCTTCAGCGATTACGCACGGCTGATCCGCAACAACCCGCGCTACGAGAATGCGCTGGGTGCCGGCACCAACATCGCGTCGTTCGCTTCGGCCCTGCAGCAGGGCGGCTATGCCACCGATCCCGAATACGCACGCAAGTTGGTCGCCGTAGCGAACGAGCTGCGACAGGTCAGTGCCTCCGCGCTCAACTTTGCGAACGCGCGGCCGTTATCCGACCAGGCAGGAGTGTGACGATGGAGCGCGCTTCTATGAATCATTCTTCTGCAGACGCGGTTCGCTTCGGGCGGCCCGCCTTCCGGAGTTCTCATGGCTGACTTTCTCTCCACCAGCATCTCGGGCCTGATGGCGTTCCAGCGTGCGCTGGACACGACCAGCCACAACATCGCCAACGCCAACACCGTTGGCTACAGCCGCCAGCTGACGGAGTTCATGACCCGTAACCCGCAGCAGGCCGGCAACGGCTGGGTGGGCAACGGCGTCGACGTCAGCACCATCAAGCGCGCCTATGACGATTTCCTGGCCGGGCAGAGCCGTACGGCCTCCAGTTCCTACGAGCAGTTCAATGCCTTCGCCACGCAGGCGGGGCGGCTGAACAACCTGTTCGGCAACAGCACCACCGGCCTGACGCCGTCGCTGCAGAACTTCATCAATGCCTTCCAGGCCGTGGCGGACAGCCCCACGTCCATGCCGGCGCGGCAGACGCTGCTGAGCCAGGCCCAGACGCTGATGGATCGCCTGCAGAGCTACGATTCCAGCCTGCGCAGCTTCGATGCGCAGGTGAACTCGCAGCTCAAGAGCGAGGCCGACTCGATCTCCTCGCTGGCGCGCAGCATCGCCAAGCTCAACCAGGAGATCAGCGGCGGCTACGGCCGCACCGGCCAGCCGCCCAACGACCTGATGGACCAGCGCGACCGCCTGATCGACGAACTGGCCACGCACATCAACGTCAACGTGGTGGCGCAGGACGACCATTCGCTCAACGTGTTCGTCGGCAACGGCCAGCCGCTGGTAGTGGGCCAGACCTTCGGCCAGATCGTCGCGACACAGGACTCGTTCGATCCGGCGCGCACGGTGCTGTCGTTCCAGACCGCCAGCTCCACGGTGGAAATCACCAACAGCCTGAGCGGCGGTTCGCTTGGCGGCATGCTCGATTTCCGCACCCAGATGCTCGATCCGGCGCGCAATGCCCTGGGCCGGCTGAGCGCCGGGCTGGCCGAAGTGGTGAATGAGCAGCACAACGCCGGTGTCGATCTGAACGGCCAGCTGGGCAAGGATCTGTTCGCGACCGGACCGGTCCGTGTCATGTCGAACACCGGCAACAACGGCAGCGGCTCGCTCACCGTGCAGCGCATCGACGGTGCAGCGGGTTCGCTCACGCTGTCGGATTACGTGATGACCAACAACGCCGGCACCTGGCAGCTGCGCCGCGCCGACACGGGCGCGGTGGTGCCGATGACGGGCTCGGGCAGCGCGGCAGATCCGTTCATTGCCGATGGTTTGTCCATCGTCGTCAATCCGGGAGCCGATCCCGGCGACCGCTTCCTGATCAAGCCCACTGCGGACGCGGTGAGCGGCATGCAGCTGCTGATCTCGAATCCTTCGGAGATCGCGGCGGCTGCGGCGATCGTGACCGGGGCGGCGAGCGGCAATCTCGGCAGCGGCTCGGTCGATGTGGGGTCGGCGTTCGATCCCTCCGTCTGGGTTCCGGACAACTACAAGCTGACCTTCACTTCCGCCAATGCCTGGCAGATCACCGACAGCGCCTCGCCGACACCGAACGTCGTCGCCAGCGGTGCCTACACGCCGGGCGCACCGATTACGTTCCGCGGCGCGCAGGTCGTGGTGAGCGGCACGCCGGCGGCCGGTGACAGCTTCACCGTGAGCGCCAATGTTTCCGGTCGTGGCGACAACCGCAACGCCTTGAAGCTCGCCGACGTGCTGAACCAGCCGGTGCTGAACGGCGGCACGTCTTCGCTGACGGCGGCCATCGGCGAGTTCGTCGGCGACATCGGCGTCAAGACCAACCAGGCGCAGGTCAGCCGCGATGCGCAGAAAGTGGTTTTCGACGAAAGCGCCGGCGCGCTGCAGTCCGTGTCGGGTGTGAACCTCGACGAGGAAGCGGCCAACCTGGTGCGCTATCAGCAGGCCTACATGGCGGCGGCGCAGATGATCCGGGTCGCCGACACTGTCTTCCAGTCCGTGCTCGAAGCGACGCGCGGCTAAGAGGTTCCCATGCGTCTTTCCACCCAGGCGTACTACAGCAACTCCATCGCTGCCATGCTGGATCAGCAGGCGGCGCTGTCGAAGATCCAGAACCAGGTGGCCAGCGGCAAGCGGGTCAACACGCCCGCGGACGATCCGATCGCGGCGGTGCACATCCTGGAGCTGGAGCGCAGCAAGGTCGAGTCCGAGCAGTACGACAAGAACAGCGCACTGGCGCGCAGCCGCCTGAGCCTGGAGGAGCAGTCGCTGGCGGATGCCGGCACGTTGCTCACGCGCGTACGTGAACTGGTGCTGCAGGCATCGAACATCGGTACGCTGACCGACAACGACCGCGAGTCGATCGCGACGGAGCTGGCGAGCCGCCTGGAGCAGATGCAGGACATCGCCAATCGCAAGGATGGCGGCGGCGAATATCTGTTCGCCGGATTCTCCACGCTGACGCAGCCGTTCGCCGGTGCTGCCAGTGGCAACGTCACCTACTCGGGCGATCAGGGTGCGCGGCAGCTGCAGGTCGGAGCGACCCAGCGGGTGGCCGACAGCCATTCGGGTTTCGACGTGTTCATGGACATTCCATCCGGCAACGGCACGTTCGACACCTCGGCGGGCGCCGCCAATATCGGCAGCGGCTCGATCGACGTGGGATCCGTGGTGAATTCGTCGGCATGGCTGCCGGACGACTACACGCTGACCTTCACTTCGACAAGCGACTGGGAGATCACCGATACCGCCACGCCGACGCCCAATGTCGTCGCCAGCGGCACGTACACTGCGGGTGCGCCGATCGCGTTTCGCGGCGTGCAGGTTGTGGTGAGCGGCGAGCCGGCCGCCGGCGACACGTTCTCGGTCAATCGCAGCCGCGGCGAGGACATCTTCACTTCGATCAACGACATCGTCACGGCCCTGCGACAGCCGGCCAATACTCCTGACGCCAATGCCAAGCTGGCGACGGCGCTGAACGGTTCGCTGCAGCAGATCGACCAGGCGAGCGATCACCTGCTGGGAATTCGTGGACAGGTGGGTGCGCGACTGTCGTCGCTCGATACCGCCGACGCGGTGCGTGAAGACCTGCAGCTGGATCTCGCCAGCTCGTTATCCGATCTGCGCGATCTGGACTATGCCGAGGCGCTCGCGCGCATGAACCAGCAGCTGGTGGGATTGCAGGCGGCACAGATGTCGTACTCGAAGATCTCGCAGCTGTCGCTGTTCAACTATCTGCGATAACGGCTTCCCTCCGTCATCGGAGGTTCAACGACAGGGAAGGCCCAAGGCGCTGTGAATTCCGTCTCAACCGGACGCATCGGCACGCGCCTATCTGCTATCCGGCCGGTTCTTTCCGTGACTGTTTCCACACTTCGCAACGATCGCAGCGACCCGCCTCAAGTTCGCGGCGGTGCCACCGATACAGGCCCTGAACAGCAGTCCGGCGCACATCACGCCGCCAGTGCTGAAATTAGAGCCGCGGACGGGCGTCCACGGCGCAGGGCATACCAGGAGTTAGTTTCATGGCACTTGTCATCAACACGAACGTGATGTCGCTGAACGCTCAACGCAACCTCACGACTTCCGGCAATCAGCTGGCCACCTCGCTGCAGCGCCTGTCTTCGGGCCTGCGCATCAACAGCGCCAAGGACGACGCCGCGGGTCTGGCGATCTCCGATCGCATGACCACGCAGATCAGCGGCTTGAACCAGGCCGCCCGCAACGCCAACGATGGCATTTCGCTGGCGCAGACCACCGAAGGCGCCCTGCAGGAAGTGACCAACAACCTGCAGCGCATCCGCGAGCTGGCCGTGCAGTCCGCCAACGCCACCAACAGCGACAGCGACCGCGCCGCGCTCAACCAGGAAGTGGCGCAGCGTATTGCTGAAATCGACCGTATCGCCAGCCAGACCTCGTTCAACGGCCGCAAGGTGCTGGACGGTTCGTTCGGCGGCGCGACCTTCCAGGTCGGTGCCAACGTCGGCGAGACGATTTCCCTGGCGCTCACCTCGAGCGTCAAGGCGACGGCGATCGGCCAGGTGGCCAACTCGGCCGGCTCGGTCGATCTGACCACGCTCTTCTCGACGGGTGGCACGGCCGCTACGGCGGGTTCGGTTGCCGCGGGCACCATTGCTGACGCGACTGCTGCGATCAGTTTCTCGCTCAACGGCACCGCCGTGAACATCGCTGCCGACGGCGCCGGCACGCGCACGATGGCGCAGTTGGCGACTGCCATCACGGGCGCGTTGACCGGTTACACGGCTACCGCGAGCGGCGGTGGTATCAGCATCACGGCCAACGCCGCGGGTGCAGATCCGATGACGATCGGCGGCACGGACGCTGGCTCCTTCGGCGCGTCCACCGCGGGTGTCGCCGCTGTTGCGGGCACCGCTGCCCCGGCCGCGGTCGGCGCCTTCAGCATCCAGGTTGGCACGGGCACTGCGGTGAACGTTGCCGCCGGTACGTACGACACCGCGCAGGATCTGGCCGACGCGATCAACAGCGCCGTGGGCGGCTCGGCGTATGCCTCGATCGATTCCACGAATCATCTCGTGATCTCGGCGGGCGAAGCGCTGACCATCAGCGGCCAGGGCGCGACGGACACGGGTAATGCCAACGCGGCCCTCGGCGGCGCGCTGAACACCCAGAACGTCAGCAGCGTGGCGGGTGCCAACTCGACCATCCAGAGCGTCGACGCGGCGCTGACCTCGGTCAGCAACCTGCGCAGCACGCTGGGCGCCATCCAAAACCGCTTCCAGTCGGTCATCAACAGCCTGCAGGCTGTGTCCGAGAACCTGTCTGCCTCGCGCAGCCGCATTCTCGATACCGACTTCGCGGCGGAAACGGCCAGCCTGACCCGCGCCCAGATCCTGCAGCAGGCAGGTACGGCGATGGTCGCGCAGGCGAACTCGGCTCCGCAGAACGTGCTGAGCCTGCTCCGCGGCTAATCCCGCGGTGAGGTGAGACGACGATGACCCACGCCCACCCGGGCAGGTCAGCGGCAGGCGGTCGGGACGCTTTGGTCCCGGCCGCCTGCCGCTTTTCGTCTTGCAGGGTACGGAAATTGCAGACGACTCCAGGACGAGCGCGAGCGTCGACATTCCGGCGGCGCGGATGACAGGAGGAGCGTGAGATGGCGACGACAGGCGCAGTGGGCGGATCGCAGATCGACGTGCAGGGTCTGGTATCGCAGCTGGTGGCGGCCGAACGCCTCACCGCCGATAAACAGATTCAGCGCGACACCACGCGCGTCACGACGCAGATCTCGGCACTCGGCCAGCTGATGGGGTCGCTGTCGACCTTCCGCTCCGCGCTGGATTCGCTCAAGACCATCGACGCCTTCAATGTCCGCTCGGCCACCAGCAGCGATGAGTCGGTGCTGACGGCGACCGCGGGCGGCAAGGCCGTGGCCGGCAGTTACGACATCGAAGTGACGCAGCTGGCCCAGGCGCAACAGATTTCTTCCGGCTCGTTCGCTGGCGACAGCACCACCGTGGTCGGCACCGGCACGCTGACGATCTCGCTCGGCGACAGCAGCTTCACGGTGGACATCACCGATGCGAATTCGACGCTCGCGGGCATTCGCGATGCGATCAACGGCTCGAAGAACAACCCCGGCGTGCGCGCCACCCTGATCCAGGGTGCGGACGGCGCCAAGCTGGTGCTGTCCTCGTCCAAGACCGGCGCGGCCAACACCATCGAAGTGGCGCAGAGCGGCGGCGACGGCGGACTTTCGCAGCTCGCGTACAGCGCCGGCGCGCCCGGCAGTTACACGGTCGTGAAGCAGGCGCAAGATGCCGCAATCAGCATCGCCGGCACGGCAGTGACCAGCGACACCAACACCATCGAGAACGCGATCGACGGCGTCACGCTGACGTTGAAGAAGCCGACCAGCGCCGAGGACGGGCCGGCGACCCTGACGGTGGCTCAGGACACCGCCGCCGCAACTTCCCGCGTCAAGAATTTCGTCAACGCCTACAACGCGCTGGTCGGGCAGCTCAACAAGTTGCGCAGCTACGATCCGCTCACCAAGACCGCGGGACCGATGCTGGGCGACTCGCTGCTCAACGGCATCGAAAGCGAGATTCGCCGCTCCCTTTCCGGCGTGGTGCCGGGGCAGGCATCGGGCTTTCAGACGCTGTCCAGCATCGGCGTGCAGATGACGTCGGGCGGCACTGCTTCGCTGGCGCTCGATGGCACGCTGTCGGTCGACGACGCCAAGCTGCAGAAGGCCCTGACCGGCAATTTCGAAGCGGTCAGCAAGCTGTTCGGCTCCACCGACGGCATCGCCGCCAGGCTGTACAAGCAGGTGGACGACCGGCTCAAGACCGGCGGCGCGATCGAGACCCGCAGCAAGAATCTGGTCGACCAGCAGCGCGTGCTCACCAAGCGCAAGGACGATCTGGACGCACGCATGGTCACCGTGCAGCAGCGCTACCTGGCGCAGTTCACGGCACTGGACACGCTGTTGTCGAAGCTGCAGGTCACTTCCAGCTACATGTCGCAGCAGATCGCTTCGCTGCCGGGCGCGAACAGCTCGAAGTAACCGCCGCGGCTGCCGCCCGCGGTCGGCGAGCGTCGCAGGCTGCTCGCGATCCACTGCATTTTGCCGGCATTGGCCCACTGTTCGGCGGGCGATCCCCTCAAGTCCCGCCGTGCGCCGCCGTTATCCTTCGTACAGGATTTTGCGGAAGCACCGAACATGTCTGCCTATTCACGAGCCTCGAACATGGCCGCCTACCAGAGTGCCGCAGCGCACGGTGGCGTCGCTGCGTCCGACCCGCACGGACTGGTGGTCATGCTCATGGACGGTGCGCTGGAACGCATCGTGACCGCCCGCGGCTGCATGCAGCGCGGCGAAATGATCGAGAAGGCCCGGCTGCTCAATCGCGCGATCTCCATCGTCGGCGAGCTGCGCAGCAGCCTGGACCTGTCGGCCGGCGGGCAGATCGCCGTGAACCTGAGCGAGCTCTACGATTACATGTGCCGGCGCCTGCTCACGGCGACCAGCGAAAACCGCATCGAGATGCTGGATGAAGTCACCCGTCTGCTGCACGAGATCCGCGGCGCCTGGGTTGCCATTCCGCCGCACGCGCGGGTTCTTCCGTCGCGAGCCTCGCCATGACTTCCGCGGTTGCCGAAAGCGTGATGGCTGCCACCCACAAGCTGGTGCAGCAGGCCATGCAGGGTGAATGGCAGGAAGTGCCGAAGACCGTCGAGCAGCGCCGGATGCTGCTGGAGCGGCTCACCGCCAACGCCTCGTCGCGCGATCGGCAATGGCTGAGCGCATTGCAGCAGGCGATGGCCGAATCGGATGCGGCCGTGGCGAAGATGGCGGCGGTCGATCCGTTCGAAAAGGTGACGACCGGGCCGCAGCCGGCCGGGCAGCCGACCGATCAGGTCGATTGCATGCTGGAGCTGCTCAAGGCCGGCAGGTAGGCTGCGGCTACCCGAACCACCGGTGAGTGCCATGTACGAAGGACTCGACACCATCGTTCTGTACGAGGAGCTGGCCTACGAAGACGTCGTGCCGCTGGCCTGGCGCGCGTTGCCCGAGCCGTTCGACCCGGCCGTGATCAGCAGCTTCGCAGACCGCAATCTGCGCACGCTGCAGGCCGTGGCGGCGCTCGACGAGCACGGCCAGGTCGACAAGGTCGACGACAACTCGCCGCCTGCCGCCGACATCGCGCGGCTGGAGCTCAAGGTCAATCTGCTGCTCGACATGGTCGGACAGCTCCTGACGGCAAGCCATCCGCGGCCGAAGGCCACTTCCATCCGCTTCAATGCGCTCGGCGCGGTGTGGCAGGGCACCGCTCCGTACCCGGTGCTGGGCAACCAGGGCGTGCTCGAGGTCTACCTGCGCGACTGCGTTGCCGATCCGCTGCGACTGGTCGGTCGCATCGCCTCGGTCGGCCCGGATGGCAGGGTCAAGGCGCGCTTCATTCACCCCGGCGAGAACATCGCCGATCTGCTCGAGAAGCTGGCTTTCCGCAAACATCGCCGGCAAGTGGCCGGCGCCAAGCATCCGAAGAAGTGAGAAGCGCATCCGCTGGCTGCGTGCAGCAGCACAGCGGACCTTCGTCTCACTTTTCCCGCAGCGCCGGATTCGTCGCTCCCCGCAATTCGTGATCCAGTACCGTCGGCTGCGCCAAAATATTGGCAGCAGTTCACGCGTGAACCGACTTCAGGGATTCCCCGATAGAGCGTCGCCGATGCGCGACCACAATGCGCGCAAGTCCACATAAGGACGACGGGAAAAGAACACGGCGACGATGATGAGTCTCAGCGAGCCCACAAGAACGAAACCAAGCACCTTGCAGCACGCCGTGGTTTACGACTGCGACGCCGAGCGGGCCGAGAAGGTGGCCGCCGTGCTCAAGTTCCTGGACCTGGAACCGCTGCTGATCGATCACGCCGCCCTGATGCGCGCCGTGATCCAGGCGCCGACCACGCCGCCGGCCCTGCTGATCGGTGATGTGGGCGACTCGCCGGACTGGCGCGAACTCGGCGCAGCCTTGCGCGAGCAGCTGGGTGATGTGCCGGTCGTGGCCTACGGTTCGGCGGCCGCTGCCGACCAGCTCACCGATGCCGTCGGCGCAGCGCGGGTCATCCGCCTACCGTTTCCTTTTAAATATGAGTCGCTCGCCAAGGCGTTGCACGTGCCGGCCCAGGCAGCGCTGGAAGAGGCGGGTAACGTGGTCATGCCGACCGGCGTGTCGGCCGCCATTCGCGATGTCACCCGGTTGATCCGCCAGGTGGCGGCGCACGATTCGAGTGTGCTGATTCTCGGAGAATCGGGCACCGGCAAGGAGCTGGCAGCCCGTGCGATTCACGATGCCAGCCCACGCCGGCAGCGACCGTTCGTCGCCATCAACTGCGGAGCCATTCCTTCGGAACTGCTCGAAAGCGAGCTGTTCGGGCACGAGAAGGGCTCGTTCACCGGTGCGGTGGCGGCACGCAAGGGCCGCTTCGAGATCGCCGAAGGCGGCACGCTGTTCCTCGATGAGATCGGCGACATGAGCCTGCCGATGCAGGTGAAGCTGCTGCGCGTGTTGCAGGAGCGGGTGTTCGAACGCGTCGGCAATCACACCCCGATCCGCTGCAACGTACGCATCATTGCCGCCACGCATCGCAATCTCGAAGATTCGATCGCGCGCGGCGCCTTCCGCGAAGACCTGTTCTATCGCCTGAATGTGTTCCCCATCGAAATGCCCTCGCTGCGCGAGCGCGTCGAGGATATTTCGTTGCTGATCCGGGATTTCGCCCATCGCAACGTCAACGAAGGCCGCAGCCGCGTGGAACTGACGAATCGTGCGCTGCAGGCGCTCAATCGCCATCCCTGGCCCGGCAACGTGCGCGAGCTCGGCAACCTGATCGAACGCCTGTCCATTCTCTGTCCGAACCGGCGCGTCGATATCGCCGATCTGCCGCCGAAGTACCGTCCGGCCGCAGTGGTCGAGGACCTGCTGCAGCTGGCCGACGAGCCGGCAGCCATGCCTGCTTCGCTGTTGCCGGCGCTGCCCGAGGACGAAGAGGGATTCGCCTGCGACGATCGCGAGGCGGTCTCGATGCTGGTGGAGAGCGACACGCCGGATCCGCTGGCGCAGCTGCCGCCGGAAGGGCTGGACCTGCGCGATCACCTGTTCGCCATCGAACGCAATCTCATTCGCCAGGCGCTGAATCGCGCTGGCGGCACCGTGGCCCATGCCGCGCGCCTGCTCAAGCTGCGTCGCACGACGCTGGTGGAGAAGCTGCGCAAGTTCGAGATGCTCAACGAGGCCGCGTCGGAAGTTTGACGTCACTTTGCCGCCTCCGCTGGCAGCGCATTGCCAGCGGACGCAGGTCACACGGCAAACCCTTGCCACCTGTGACCGGGTCCACAGGATGAAGGTCTGGCAGGGGCGAAGGCGGCGGCTGGAACGGAACTTGCTCCTTCTTCGCCGTGATGAGCGCAAATCCTTACATCGAAGAAACGCAGCTCGAAGGCCTGGGGCGTGCAGCCCGGGAAGCGGGCGTCGAATCGCGGACGGCAGGCCCCGGCGCCGAGATCGCCTACCTCGAGCCTCGCGCCAATCCGGACAACGATTTCGTCGCGTATGCCGTGAGCTCGCGCCGCCTGGCGGCACTGGCACGTCGCGTCGCGGCGAGCGATTGCACGGTTCTGATCGCCGGCGAATCCGGTACCGGCAAGGAAGTGCTGGCGCGATTCATTCACCGCAACTCGCCGCGCGCGGGCAGGCCGTTCATTGCGGTCAATTGTGCTGCCATCCCCGAGAACATGCTGGAAGCGATGCTGTTCGGCCATGAGCGCGGCGCGTTTACCGGAGCTCACGCCAGCCACACCGGCAAGTTCGAACAGGCGCAACACGGCACGTTGCTGCTCGACGAAGTCACCGAGATGCCGCTGGGTCTGCAGGCGAAGCTGCTGCGCGTATTGCAGGAACGTGAAGTCGAGCGCCTGGGTGGACGGGTGCCGGTCGCGCTCGATGTCCGGGTCCTGGCAACGACGAATCGCAACCTGCGGGCGGAAGTGAGCGCCGGCCGTTTCCGCGAAGATCTCTACTACCGTCTCAACGTTTTCCCGCTGTCGACCACGCCGCTGCGCGAACGCCGCGATGACGTGTTGCCGCTGGCGATGCGCCTACTGACTTCGCGCTGCCGTCCGGGCGAGCGCATACCTGCGATCAGTGCCGATGCGGCACATCTGCTGCTGACTTATTCGTGGCCGGGCAACGTGCGCGAGCTGGACAACGTCACGCAGCGTGCGCTGATCCTGTGCAACGGCGCAGTCGTCGAGCGCGAGCACATTCATCTCGAACCGATGCTGGATCCTCCCCCCTCTATCGTTTCGGGAGAGAGTCGGGGTGAGGGCGGCCGTGGCGAGGGCCTCTCCGGCATCGAGCGCTCGGCGCTTTCCGATTCGCTCTCCAATGCCGAACGCGAGCTGATCCTCGACGCGCTGCGTATCGACAACGGCAATCGCCAGGCGGTTGCGAAGCGTCTGGGCATCAGCGCCCGCACGCTGCGCTACAAGCTGGCGAAGCTGCGCGATGCGGGTGTCGAAGTATGAAGAGCCTGGGAGTCTGAACCATGTCCACCTTGCAGATCGATGCCGTGCTTTCCCAGATCCGCTCCATGCAGTCGCAGATTCGCGGCGTGGGTGGGCAGGCCCATGAAGCGCCGCAGGCCATCACGGCAGCGCAGCCGCAAGCCGCCGCGCCGGGCTCGTTTTCGAATGTGCTCAAGGCCGGCCTGGACCAGGTGAACCAGGCACAGCAGAAGGCCAGCAGCCTGCAGACGCAGTTCGAGCAGGGCGTGCCGGGCGTGGAGCTGCCGCAGGTGATGCTGGAGATGCAGAAGGCCAGCGTGTCCTTTCGCGCGCTGACCGAAGTGCGCAACCGGTTCGTGAGCGCGTACCAGGACATCATGAACATGCCGATCTGAGCACCGCCCACTTCCGTCATTCCCGCGAAGGCGGGAATCCATTCTGGTGATCCGGATGGATTCCCGCCTTCGCGGGAATGACGAGGAACGGGCCGGGCAGAGCGGGCTGCAACGAGACATAGAACTGAATCTGAATATGAAATCGGACACGAACATGGGTGAAGGACGCTTGCCGGTGAGTGGGGTGCTGCCATGAGCGCCGAAGCTCTCGCATTGCCACGGCCGTCGGTCATTCCCGCCGCTCTCAAACCGCTGCTGCTGCTGGTGGGCATTGCTGCTGCCGTAGCGGCTGGTGTCGGCGTGGTGTTGTGGTCGAAAGAGCCGACCTACAGCCTGCTGTACGGCAACCTCGGCCAGCAGGACGCAGCGCAGATCGTGCAAGCGCTGCAGGCCTCAGGCATCGAGTACAAGCTCGATGACAACGGCGCGATCACCGTGCCGGCGGAGAAAGTGCACGACGCGAGACTGAAACTGGCTGGGCAAGGCCTGCCCGAAGGCGATGGCGGCTTTGCCGTGATCGCGAAGGATCCCGGTTTCGGCGTCAGCCAGTTCATGGAAGGCGCGCGCTATCAACATGCGTTGGAAACCGAGCTGGCGCGTACGATTGCGAACCTGCAGCCGGTCGAAGCGGCGCGTGTCCATCTGGCCCTGCCGCGTCAGTCGGCGTTCGTACGCGATCGCCGTCCGCCGAGCGCCTCGGTGTTCCTGCAACTGAAGCCGGGTCGCCGCCTGGAATCGGAGCAGACCACCGCCATCGTCAACCTGGTGGCCTCCAGCATCCCGGAGCTGGAAGCGACGCAGGTGACGGTGGTCGATCAGCAGGGCCGGCTGCTGTCTTCGCCGGATAGTCACGATGAGTTTGCCGTGCGCGGCAAGCAGCTCGAAATGGCGCGCGCCATGGAAGAGCGCTACACGCAACGTATCGAAGAGCTGCTGGCGCCGCTGGTCGGCCCAGGCCGCGTGCGTGCGCAGGTTGTTGCCGACGTCGAGCTGTCGACGACGGAGGAAGCGCGCGAGCAGTATCGGCCGGACAGCCAGGTCGTGCGCAGCGAACAGACTGCGGAAGAAACCAGCCGCACCGGCGCAGGCCCGCAAGGTGTGCCCGGAGCGCTTTCGAATCAGCCGCCGACACCGGGTGTTGCTTTGCCGGCGGGCGTGCCGGCTGCCGGGGCGCCGGTTGCACAGTCACAGGCAGCACCGGAAGCTGCAGCAACGCCGGCACCACCGGACAACACCTCCAAGCAAGCGACCCGCAACTACGAAATCGATCGCACGGTCGCGTACACCAAACAGCCGGCGGGCCGCCTCAAGCGGCTGACGGTTGCAGTGCTCGTCGACAATCTGCGCACGCCGGGAGAGGACGGTAAGGTCGTCGAGACAGCGCTTACTCCCGAGCAGCTGACGAATGTGACGCGCCTGGTCAAGGATGCTGTCGGTTACGACGAGTCGCGCGGCGACAGCGTGAACGTGGTCAATGCTTCGTTCAGGGGCGAGGTTACCGAAGAGATCAAGCCGGAGCCGATTCCGCTGTGGGAGCGTCCGTTGATCCGCGATATCGCCAAGTTGCTCGCGGGGCTCATCGTCCTGCTCGCCCTGGTGTTCGTGGTGCTGCGTCCGCTGATACGCGGATTGCTGGCGCCGCCGAAGCCGGCGTATGCGCCGCCGGCGCTGCCCGATGGCATGTCGGCCGCGCTGGCGGGAAATGCCTCTGACGGGCGAACCGCAATGGACTATGAAACCCAGATCGCGCAGGCGCGATCCCTGGTGGCGCAGGACCCGGCGCGCGTGGCGCAGGTCGTGAAGACGTGGGTCGGTGGCAAAGATGAGTAATCCGTCCGGTTCGCAGCAGAAGGGCGCATCGCAGCGCAACGGCACCGAGCGTGCTGCGATCCTGCTGCTCTCGCTCGGCGAGCAGGAGGCCGCCGAAGTCATGAAGCACATGGGTGCTAAGGACGTGCAGCGCATCGGCGCGGCGATGACGCAGCTGCAGAACATTTCGCGTGCGGAGCTGACCGGGGTTCTGAACGAGTTCACCACCACGGTGGAGAGCCAGACTTCGCTCGGCGTGGGCGTCGATGAATATCTGCGCAAGGTGCTGATCGGCGCGCTCGGCGAGGACAAGGCGGCCGGCGTCATCGACCGCATCCTGTTCGGGCGCTCCAGCAAGGGTCTGGAAGCGCTCAAGTGGATGGATTCGCGCGCCGTGGCGGAGCTGATCCGCCAGGAGCATCCGCAGATCATCTCGATCGTGCTGGCGTACCTGGATCCGGATCAGTCCGCGGAAATATTGCAGCAGTTCCCGGAATGGCTGCGCGCCGACGTCATCATGCGCATCGCTACGCTCGACGGCATCCAGCCGAGCGCGCTGCACGAGCTCGACGACGTGATCGAGAAACAGTTCGCCGGCAAGTCCGGTGCGCTCAAGACCTCGGTCATCGGCGGCATCAAGACCGCGGCGAACATCATGAACTTCATGGACACCCACCAGGAAAGCGCCGTGATCGAGCAGATCCGCAAGGTCGACGAGACCCTGAGCGGCAGGATCCAGGACCTGATGTTCGTGTTCGACGACCTGCTGGAGATCGACGACCGCGGCATGCAGGAAGTGCTGCGCGCCGTGCCGGGCGAGCGCCTGCTGCTGGCGATGAAGGGTGCGGAAGACGCTCTCAAGGAAAAGATCTTCAAGAACATGTCGCAGCGTGCCGCCGAAATGCTCCGGGACGACCTGGAGGCCCGCGGGCCGGTGCGCCTGAGCGAAGTGGAAGCGGCGCAGAAGGAAGTCCTGGCGCTGGTACGCAAGATGGCCGAAGCCGGCACCGTGCAGCTCGGCGGCAAGGGCGAAGAATTTGTCTGAGCGACGTCTGAGCATGAACGCGACAACCGCCACTGCCACCGATCAGGTTGCGCGCTGGGACCTGCCGACGGTCTCCGGCAAGAGCGTGCAGGTCCGCCGTACCGGCCCGACCGTGGGCGAGCTCGAAGCCATCGAGCAGAAGGCCCATCAGGAAGCCTACGCAGCGGGGCGTGCCGAAGGCCTCGCTGCCGCGCGCGCCGAGACCGAGCCGCAGCTGGCACAACTCAAGGCGCAGGTGCAGCGCATGAGCGCCATCTTCGACCAGCTGGCCCGGCCGCTCGAGAACCTGGATGTGCAGGTCGAGCAGCAGCTCGTCAACCTGGCGCTGGCGATTGCCAAGCAGTTGGTGCGGCGTGAGCTGAAAACTGACCCGGCGCAGGTGATCGCCGTGGTTCGTGAAACGGTTGGTTTGCTGCCTGCGTCGGCGCGCGACGTGCGTGTGCATTTGCATCCGGAAGATGCGGCCGTCGTGCGCGAGAAGCTGGCGACGCCGAGCGCCGAGCGCGCCTGGAGCATCGTCGAGGATCCGGTGATGACCCGCGGCGGCTGTCGAGTAACGACGGATACGGCGCAGATCGATGCCCGGCTGGAGACCCGCATCGGTGGCGTGATCAGCGCCATCCTGGGTGACGAACGCGCAGTGGCCCGGACGGAAGAGCAGGGCACGGAGCAGGCAGAAACTCGATGAATCTGGGGACACATACCACTGGCGCGCCGCGCTGGCTGAAGCACATCGAATCCTGTCAGCGACGCGTGGAGCGAATGCCGCCGCCGCCGGTGGAAGGCGTGCTGACGCGCATGATCGGGTTGACGCTGGAAGCCGCCGGTTGCCAGGCCGCGGTCGGCGATCGTTGCGACGTGCTGGCCGGTGACGGTACGCGTGTCGCGGCGGAAGTGGTCGGCTTCTCGGGTGATCGTCTGTATCTCATGCCGACCGGCGACATTCATGGCCTGAAGCCGAATGCGCGGGTGATCCCTCGCGTCGGCGCGGAAACGGCAGCCGTCGGGCCGCAGCTCCTCGGACGAATCATCGATGGCGCCGGCGAGCCGTTGGACGGCCTCGGTCCACTCAATTGCGAAGATCGCGTGCGTCTCACGGGCGCCCCCATCAATCCGTTGGCGCGTCAGCCCATCAGCGAGCCGCTGGATGTTGGCGTGCGCACCATCAATTCCATCCTGACCGTCGGTCGCGGTCAGCGCATCGGCCTGTTCGCCGGCAGCGGCGTCGGCAAGAGCGTGCTGCTGGGCATGATGGCGCGTTACACCAGTGCGGAAGTCATCGTCGTCGGCCTGATCGGCGAACGTGGTCGCGAGGTGAAGGAGTTCGTCGAACGCATTCTCGGCCCGGAAGGGCGCAGGCGCGCGGTCGTGGTTGCGACTCCCGCCGACAATCCGCCGCTGATGCGTCTGCACGGTGCCTGGTTGGCGACGGCAGTCGCCGAGTACTTTCGCGAGCAGGGCAAGAGCGTCCTGCTCATCATGGATTCGTTGACGCGCTTCGCTCAGGCGCAGCGTGAGATCGGGCTCGCCATCGGCGAAGCTCCGGCCACCAAAGGGTATCCGCCCTCGGTGTTTGCTCGTTTGCCGCAGCTCGTCGAGCGCGCTGGCAATGGAGCTGCGGGCAGTGGGTCCATCACCGCGTTCTACACGGTGCTGACCGAAGGCGACGATCAGCAGGATCCGATTGCCGATTCCGCGCGCGCCATTCTCGACGGCCATTTCGTGCTGTCGCGGCGCATCGCTGAATCCGGTCAGTATCCCGCGATCGACGTCGAAGCCTCGGTCAGTCGTGTCATGCACGAAATCGTACCGCCCGAGCACAGTGCATTGGCGCGGCGTTTCCGCCAGACGCTCTCGACCTATCAGCAGAACCGCGACCTCATCGCGATCGGTGCTTATCAGAAGGGCGGCGATCCGCGCATCGACGCCGCAATCGCGCAATGGCCAGCCATGCAGCGCTTTCTGCAACAGGACATGCACGAGAAAGTGGCGTACGCAGATAGCCTTCGCGCCCTCGGCGAAGTGCTCGAGGATAATGGTTCATGAATCGCGCCAAACGATTGCAGCCCGTTCAGGAGCTGGTCGACGATGCCGAGAAGCGGCTGGCACAGAGCGTCGCCGGATTCGAGCGGCGCGTCGGCGAGGCCGAGGCCAAATTGCTGGAGCTCGAGCGCTATCGCGGTGAGTATGAGCAGCAGCTCAACGCACGCGCGGCGCAGGGCATCGGTGTGACAGATCTACGCGATTACCAGGCGTTTCTGGCGAGGCTCGGTGAGGCCATCCGGCAGCAGCGCGGTGTGCTACAGCGAACACGCCATGAACGCGACGCCGAAAGGCTGCGATGGCAGGACGCGGCGAAGCGAGTGAAAGCGCTCGATCACGTCGTGGGGCAATGGCAAGCGGAAGAGCGACGTACCCTGGAGCGCCGCGAGCAGCGCGATACCGACGAAAGAGCACAGCGGAGCAGGCGGGACGGAGTGATGAGATGACCATGGCAGCCACCGGCCTTCCCATCGCAACGAATCTACCCGCGGCTGCACCGCCGGCATCGTCTACATCCCCTGGCGATGTTGCGCCGGCGGATTTTCTTCTGATGCTGGGCCAGCTGCTGGGCGGGGCCGTGCCGGCACAGGCCGCCGCGGCTGGGTCGGCCAAGACCGCGACCGCGACGACCGATCCGGACGCGGAAATTTCCGAGGCGACGGATGAAGCAGCTGCCCTGATTGGCGCGCCGTTCACTCCGCCGACACCCTGGACGAACCTGCAGCCTGCGGCGGCAGCATCTGACGATGCCGGCGACGCTCTCAAGTCATTGGACCTGATGCCGCTTGGCATGACATCCAAGGCTGATGCCACCGATGCGAAGTTGGCGCCCGTCCTGCTCGACGCGATGAGCAAGGATGCCGATGCGGCCACGGTTGCAACCAATCCGGGCGTTCAATCGACCCAGCCTGTCGATAATCAGCACGCGTCACGCATTGCTCTGGGCGGCGATGTGCCGCGGGGGCTGCACAATCCGGTGGGCAGTTCCGCCTGGGCCGACGAGCTGGGAACGCGCCTGGCATTGATGGCCGATCGCGGCCAGCACACGGCATCCTTGCGCCTGTCGCCGGAACATCTGGGGCCGCTCGAAGTCCGCATTTCGGTTCGCGACGACCAGGCATCGGTCTGGTTCGGCGCCAGCCACGCCGATACTCGCGCAGCGCTAGAGCAGGCGTTGCCGCGACTGCGTGAGTTGTTCGCTTCACAAGGCCTGTCGCTTGCGGACGCCGGCGTGTTCCGCGAGCCGCCGCGCGATCAGCCGAGGTTTTCTAACGCGGCAGCGTCCTCTTCATCCACCGATGCAGCCTCTGATCAGGCGGGGACGATCGACCAGGTGAGGGCAGTTCGATTGGGCTTGGTTGACGCTTATGCGTGAGGAGGCTGCGAACAGAGTTTGTGGATCAGGCTGCAACAAACCCCGGCAGTTTTCCTGCCTTCGTATCGAAGGATGCGGTTGCGCGACATCCTAGGGCACGATGTCTTGCACCAATGAGGCAGTCCGCAAAGTCGGCGGGCGAGTCCTTCCACGTGAACAGGGCTTCCTCGACGGAATGCTCGTCTTCAAAGTGCAGTTCGACTGAGCCGAGGAGGCCTGAAAATGCTGCGCTGATCTCTGCTTTCGTTAGATTGTACCGGCTGCGGAGCACCCATTCGGTCTCCAGTAGAACCAGCAGACTGATGAGGACGCCGCTGCCGGAGCGCGCTTCGCGCCCGATCAGTTTTTGGGCTCGCTCGAACTGTGACTGATCGTCCTGGACCAGGAAGCGTACCAATACGTTGGTGTCGAGACCGAGCATTATCGGGATAGCTGTTCAACGGGAACGGGTTTTTGTCCTTTCTTTCGCAGGCTTCCCGCTAGGCTCATCACGCTCTTGTTCTTGACGCGCATGAGGACGGTGCCGTCCGGCAGCATCGTGAAGGTCATGCGGTCGCCGGATTTCATACCGAGACCATCTCGGATGTCCTTGGGAATCGTGGTCTGGCCCTTGCTGGTCAAGGTCGAATCTGCACTCATTGCTCTCCTCCAGTGGTCCTTACGATACTAATATTAGTAAGGAAAGTACGTGGGCGCAATCCCAACCGGAGATCTCCGCGGTGATATTTCGGCAGGTCCATGTTGATCGTGCGGTATGTGCTGCTGGATCGAGAGGGTCAGTCAGTAGTGGGTCTGTGCGAGGACCCACTACTGGTGATCCGTCAAAGTACGCTCTTCTTCAGGGCGACTTTGTTGTAGGTTTCCATAATGGCCTTGCGAAGGGCGGCGATGCGGTAGTCGCCGCATTTCAGCCCGGCAGCGACCAGTCCCCATTCGTCGAGTTTCCTGGTTCGCAGCGCGCGGGTGAGTCGATCGGGCTCGAAATCCGGCTCTGCCTTGGACAGGATCACGGCAAGTGCGCCAAGGATCGCTGCTCCGTTCAGCAGCTTCTGATCAGAGAAGGCTGCGGACATGTGCTTCAGCGCAGCGGTTGTGATGGGTGGGCCGAACTTGCGGATTGCATTGGCGATGCTGGAGGTGAATGCTACTTCACCCGGGTGCCACCCCACCGATGACGAACTGCGAGCCACGCGAAGACCGGCGTCTGCGACGAGTTGCTGGATTTCCAATGCGTCCTCATCCCCGGCTGCCACGGCGGCATAGAAATCGTCCAATCGGCTGATGGGTTTGCGAGCCCTGTTGGCCAGGATGAACATGCGAGCTTCCTCCTGCATGTCCTTGTACTTGAAGACGCAGCATGGCAGGTGAGGGACGTCATCCCTGCCGCAGGCCCCCAGCCAGCGATGCTGACCGTCAATGATCACCAGCTTGTCCTCTGCTCTCCTGGAGACGACCAGGGGCGCGCACAAGCGCCAGTCGAACTTCGCTGTAATACCGGCGATCAACCTGCGCGAGGCAGCGTTTTCCGTGGATCTTTGGTAGGCGCTATCAACGGACAGCATGTTCAAGTGTATCCATTCGATGCTGGGAGGGGCTCCGACTGGAGCTGGATAACCCCGCCTGTCGTTCGCTGTCTTCTGGCGGGCGATTCTCGCCCGGCTCTTTGGAGTTGCATTGGTACCAAACCGACAAGCCTTGCCGGGGCCGATATTCATGATCATCGAGTCGGTGTTCTGTTCGAACGATTCAAGCAGAGCGGCGGCCTCGTCGCCGGAGCGCACCCACAAGCTGCCTGCGCGTTCGATCACGATGTTTCCTGGGTGAACCCGGACATGGCCGGAATCCGTCGGCAGTGAAAACGTGCCGTTCGATTGAATGTCACCGGCCAGGTCCTGTATCCAATCCGGCATCGGAAACTTGTCGTACTTCCAGGCTCGCGTACCGTTGCCTTGCGCGCCGAACGACGGATTTCGACTGTGCATCGTCTTCTCCTCATTCTTGGATTTGGACTGAGAAATGCGGCTGAGGCACGTTGTCGCCGGAACGGCCGCTGATCAATGAGACTTTGGGTCGCTATTGGGTAGTACTGTCGTCCAGTTGCAGGCCGTACTGGATGCATGTCTCTGAGCTGACGTTGTGGCTTCTGCGTGTGCGCCACGTCACATTCGCTGCGCCAACTTTCCGTCGCGGCACTTTGAGTGTGCTGCATTTCACACTCGCTCCGGCGTCGTAAAACCCTTGTTTTAAAGGCATTTACTCATCTTCTGGTCGCTGTGGCACGCGCCTTGCTAGTTATCGGGCGCGAGTTTGAATCGCAGCGCTTCAAGTCCCGAGGATGAGTCGATATGCCGGAAGCCACTGCCACCGCCGATGCCGTCGCCGAGAAAAAGTCCGGCTCGAATCTGCTGGTGATCGTTCTTGTTTCGCTGCTGGCGGCCGCTGCTGCCGGCGGCGGCGTGTACTTCTTCGCGGCCGGCAAGAGCAGCGCCGAGACGGCTGAGAAGGCCGATGCCGAGAAGACGCCCGCCAAGCCCAAGGGACCGGCGCTGTACGTCAAGATGGATCCGCCGTTCGTTGCCAACTTCGAGGCCAAGGGGCTGGTGCGTTTCCTACAGGTCTCGGTGGAGATCATGACGCGCGATCCGGTTACCTCCGACCTGCTCAAGCAGCACGATCCGGTGATACGCAACGACCTGCTGATGCTGTTCGGCAACCAGCAGTACGAAAACATCAGCACCACCGAGGGCAAGGACCGGCTGCGGGCGCAGGCGCTGGAGGCGGTGAAGAAGATCATCGGCCAGGAAGGCGGTGACGCCAGGAAAGTCGAGCAGTTGTACTTCACCAGCTTCGTCATGCAATAACGCGGGCTCGCCCACATGTCCGGTCAAGACGTACTCAGCCAAGACGAAATCGACGCGCTACTGCACGGCGTCGACAGCGGCACTGTCAAAACGGAGGACGCCGCGCCTCCGGGAGAAGCGCGCTCCTACGATTTCACCAACCAGGTGCGCATCGTGCGTGGGCGCATGCCCACGCTGGAGATGATCAACGAGCGCTTCGCGCGCCTGTTCCGCACCGCGCTGTTCAACATGCTGCGCCGTGCGCCCGAAGTAGCGGTGGCGCCGATCAGGATGCAGAAGTTCAGTGAGTACGTGCACTCGTTGCACGTGCCGACCAACTTGAACCTGGTGCGCATCCTGCCGCTGCGCGGCACCGGCCTGGTGGTGCTCGATCCGAAGTTCGTATTCGCGGTGGTCGACAATTTCTTCGGCGGCAATGGCCGTTTCGCCAAGATCGAAGGTCGCGAGTTCACCGCGACCGAGACCCGCGTGATCCACATGCTGCTCAAGCACATCTTCGCCGGCGTCAAGGAAGCCTGGTCGCACGTGGCGCGGCTCGACATCGAATACCTGAACTCCGAGATCAACCCGCATTTCGCCAACATCGTCAGCCCCACCGAGATCGTGGTGGTCACCAGCTTCCACATCGAGCTCGACGGCGGCGGCGGCGACGTGCACATCACCATGCCGTACTCGATGATCGAGCCGATGCGCGAACTGCTGGATGCAGGCGTGGCGAGCGATCGCGTCGAGCACGACGAGCGCTGGGTGCTGGCGCTCAAGGAAGAGATCGAGGATGCCGAAGTGGAGCTCAGCACCTCGCTCGGCCGCGGCCGCATCACCATGCAGCAGCTCATGGACATGCAGCCCGGCGACATCATTCCCTGCGATTTCGGTGGCCGCGCCACCATCCTGGCCGAAGACGTGCCGATCTTCCGCGGCACCTTCGGCGTCTCGCACGGCCAGCAGGCCGTGCAGATCGAAGAGCGCGTCACCCGTTTCAAACCCAAGATTCTCGACACCCTGCTGGCCCACAAGATCTGACGGAGCCCGACCATGAACGCCAAGTCCTCTGATGCCGCGGCCCGCGCCGAATTCGGAGACCTGCAAGACGCGGGCTCTTCCGAAGGCGCGCGCGACGTCAACCTCGAAGTCATTCTCGACGTGCCGGTGACGCTGTCGATGGAAGTCGGCCGCACCCGCATTCCGATCCGCAACCTGCTGCAGCTCAACCAGGGCTCGGTGGTGGAGCTGGATCGCGCCGCCGGCGAGCCGCTGGACGTGTTCGTCAACGGCACGCTGGTGGCGCACGGCGAGGTGGTGGTGGTCAACGAGAAGTTCGGCATTCGCCTCACCGACGTGATCTCGCCTGCGGAACGGATTCGCAAGCTGAAGTGACGGGGGCTTCAGTGACCAGACCAGGACCATGGGCGTCGCGGACGCGCCGGCTTGCTGTCGGCGCGCTCTTTGCGTTGCTGGCTTCGGCGGCAATGGCCGCCGAGAAGCCGTTCGCTGCCCCCGAGGTCGCTCAGCACGCCCCGCCGTCGACGGCAGGCAGCCTCGCGCAGGTGACGTTGTCGCTGTTGCTGGTGCTCGCGGTCGTGTTTGCCGCGGCATGGATGATGCGGCGCCTGCGTGGTTTCGGCCGGTTCGGTGCGAACACGATCCAGATCATCGCCGATGCGCCGCTGGGCACGAAGGAGCGGGCGGTCCTGATCCAGGTGGGCCAGCAGCAGCTGCTGCTTGGTGTTGCCCCTGGTCGTATCAACACGCTGCATGTTCTGACCGAGCCGGTGAGCAGCCCGACCAATCCACCGTCGCAAGGCATCGCGCCGGCTACTTCGCCGCAGGGCGCAGTGGATTTCAAAGCCATCCTGAAGCGGAGTCTCGGCCTGTGAAGCGACTGATAGTGTTGGTCGCACTGCTGCTGCCGGTAGTCGCATTCGCGGCGCCGGGACTCGACGCCGTCACGGTCACCACCAATCCCAACGGCGGCCAGACCTATTCGCTGACGCTGCAGATCCTGATCCTGATGACGGCAGTGACCTTGCTGCCGGGCATCGTGCTCATGATGACCTCGTTCACGCGCATCGTCATCGTGCTTGCGATCCTGCGCCAGGCGCTGGGCGCCGGACAGGCGCCGCCGAACCAGGTCATCATCGGGTTGTCGCTGTTCCTGTCGCTGTTCGTGATGGGCCCGGTGATCGACCGCATCAACTCGGAGGCGGTGCAGCCGTACATGGCCGGCACCATCGATGCGACCGCGGCGCTCGACAGGGGCGCGCAGCCGCTCAAGAAATTCATGCTCGACCAGACGCGCGAGAGCGACATCGCCACCTTCGTGCGCATCTCGGGCGGGCAGGGCTTCGACAAGCCCGAGGATGTGCCGCTGCGCATCCTGGTGCCGGCGTTCGCCACCAGCGAGCTCAAGTCGGCCTTCCAGATCGGCTTCCTGATCTTCATTCCCTTCGTCATCATCGACCTGGTGGTGGCCAGCGTGCTCATGTCCATGGGCATGATGATGCTGTCGCCGGTGCTGATCTCGCTGCCGTTCAAGCTGATGCTGTTCGTGCTGGTGGACGGCTGGTCGCTGGTGATGGGCACCCTGGCCGCGAGCTTCTACACATGACCCCCGAAACCGTAATGACCATCGCCCAGCGGGCGCTCGAGATCACCATGCTGCTGGCTGCGCCGCTGCTGCTGGCTGCGCTCGCCATCGGCCTGCTGGTCGGCGTGTTCCAGGCGGCGACCCAGATCAACGAGATGACGCTGTCGTTCATCCCGAAGCTGCTCGGCATGGCCGCTACACTGGTGATCGCCGGTCCGTGGATGCTCAAGGTGATCGTGAGCTACACGCGCGAGCTGTTCGAGAGCATTCCGGGGCTGATTGGATGAAGCGCACAGTCCGGCTCATCGCATGCCGTGCGCCGCAGCCGATCTCGGGATCGTCCGCTGTCGCTGCGTGCAGCTGCTAGCCGGAAGCTAAGCGATGCTCTCGCTCACCACCGGCCAACTCGAATCCTGGCTGATCCAGTATTTCTGGCCGTTCATCCGCATCGGCGCCTGTTTCCTGGCTGCGCCGGTCTTTGCCGCCAATTTCATCCCGCCGCGGGTGCGCCTGCTGCTCGCCGGCGCCGTAACCATCATCGTCGCGCCGCTGCTGCCGGTGCCGACGATCACGCCGTTCTCCCTCGAAGGCGTCGTGGTCACGATCCAGCAGATCATCATCGGGCTGGCCGTCGCTTTCGTGCTGCAGCTCATCTTCGATGCGCTCTCCATGGGTGGGCAGCTGTTGTCGAACACGATGGGCCTGGGCTTTGCGTACAACGTGGACCCGATGCGCGGCGTGGGCACGCCGGTGCTGGGGCAGCTCTACATGATCCTGGTGACGCTCACCTTTCTGGCGCTCAACGGCCATCTGCTGCTGATCGAGCTGCTGGTGCAGGGCTTCACGACACTGCCGGTCGGGTCGGCCGGCCTGGGTGCGGAACAGTTGTGGAATGTCGCCGCCTGGGGCTCGCAGCTGTTCACCGGTGCAGTGATGGTGGCGTTGCCCGGCATGACGGCGCTGCTGGTCGTGAACCTGGCCTTCGGCGTAATGAGCCGCGCCGCACCGTCGCTGAACCTGTTCGCCGTTGGCTTTCCGATCTCGCTGATCTTCGGCCTGATGATCATCTACGTGGGCCTGCCCGCCGTGCAGAGCACGTTCATCGACTCGCTCGATGCGGCGTTCGGATTGATTCGTGGGCTGATGGGAGTGCCGGGGTAATGTTGCGGCAGGGAAATGCCTTGGCAGCGCAGCCGGAATACCTGGAGGTATCGTGCCAGACGTCACTCTGGCTAGAGCCGGAAGTATGGTGCCAGGCGCCGTTCTGGCCGGGGCCACTCATTTCCAGGACCGCGCGTAAATACGTCCCTGTAGCGCTTGCTCACTCGAAACATCCCTGTTTCTCCTCTCATCCTGAAAATGAGTGGCCCCGGCCAGAACGACACCGGAAAGAGAGTGCCAACTTTCTCTTTCCGAATTCCGGAAGCGTGCACGACGAGCGTCACTGCACCACGAGTTCCCGCGTTCCCGGAGAGGGGGGCTCGTTTCGGGAGCCTCAAAAACAGGATGTTTTTGTGGCAGCCCCCAGGGATGGGTTCACGGCGGTCCCGAAACGAGCCCCCCTCTCCGGGAACGCAACACTGTCAATCGAAGCTGCCCCTCTTATCCGACAGATTCACCACGTAGCCGCACCGTCGAACGAAGCTGCCGGATGGTCTAACCCGGACTGCAACACCGTCAGCGGAGCCGCTCTTTCAGGGCTCCTAGGCCGCCGCCATGGCTGAAAACGAAGACGGTCAAGAACGTACTGAAAGCGCGACTCCAAAACGCCGCGAGGAGGCGCGCAAGAAAGGGCAGATTCCTCGCTCGCGCGATCTGAGCGCCGCCGCGGTGCTGATGACGGCCGGTATTGCCTTGTCCGCGCTCGGCAGTCAGCTCGGTGGCGATCTGTATGCTTTGATGCGTCGCTCGCTGACGCTGTCACGCGACCAGGCGCTCGATGCTTCTCAGTTGCTGCCGACGTTTGGCAGTGCCGCCCTCGACGCATTGCTGGCGTGTCTGCCGCTGTTCGGCCTGATTGTGCTTGCCGCGCTGCTTGCGCCACTGGCGCTCGGCGGCTGGAGCTTCAGCACCGAAGCCCTGATGCCGCAGTTCAATCGCCTGAATCCGCTCTCCGGCATCAAGCGCATGTTCGCGATGCGCAGCGTCATCGAGCTGATGAAGGCGCTGGCGAAGTTCGGGGTCGTGGCCCTGGTCGCCACGCTGGTGCTGTGGAACGACGCGTCTGCGCTGCTCGCGCTGGGGCGTGAACCGACGGCGCAGGCCATCATTCACGCGGTGAAGCTCAGCGGCAGCGCCCTGATTCTCATCTCCGCCGGCATGTTGCTGATCGCGGGGTTCGACGTGCCGTACCAGCTGTGGCAATACGCCAAGCAGCTGAAGATGACGCGCGAGGAAGTGCGTCGCGAAATGAAGGAGAGCGAAGGCTCACCGGAGGTCAAGGGCAAGGTCCGTCAGTTGCAGCAGCAGATGGCGCGGCAGCGCATGATGCAGGACGTGCCGAAGGCGGACGTCGTCGTGACCAACCCGACCCACTTCGCAGTGGCGCTGCGCTATGACGAAAAGCGCATGCGTGCGCCTATCGTGGTTGCCAAGGGCGTGGACCTGGTAGCCGCTCGCATCCGCGAAGTGGCGAACGAGCATTCGGTGCCGATCTTCGAAGCGCCGCCGCTGGCGCGCGTGCTCTACAAGAACGTGGATATCGGCGGCGAAGTGCCGTCCTCGCTCTACGTTGCCGTGGCCCAGGTTCTAACCTACATCTTCCAGCTCCGCGCCGCCCGCCGTTCCGGGCAGCAGCCGCCGGAGCGGCCGGTCGTGTCAGTGACTGAGTAGCGCAGCCCGACGGACTGCGTACTCAGTCATCCCCGCGCAGGCGGGGATCCAGTTCCGGACACGGCTTCGTCTTCATCTCCCCAGATGGATTCCCGCTTTCGCGGGAATGACGTCCACGGAATGACGTCGACGGCATGGCGTTCACGGAAATGACGTTGTTTCGACGCCATTCCCTGCGGCTGAACCCCATCAACGTCCGGTTCGGCCCCTCAATGGGCTGCCCCCTCAACTGGTTGTCTCCCCTCAACGGGCCGAGCCCCTTAACGGGGCCGACTGAGCCCCTCTCACCGGGGCTGAACCTTCTCGCCGTACCAACGCCGCCGCGCCGCAACACCTCCCGCTGGCTCCTTTCCAAAGTGTGAACGAATCCCGGTCCGCCTTGGGCCGCATGGCTTGGGAGTTGCACATGGAACAGGGCGTCAACTTGATGACGTCCTGGAAGCAACTGGCAAGCAATGGCTGCGGCACCCGCCCTCAATCTCGGTTCCATCCTGCGCTCCGGCATCGGCGTGCCGATCGGCGTGCTGGCCGTGCTGGCCATGGTGGTGCTGCCGTTGCCGCCGATGGCGCTGGACGTGCTGTTCACGTTCAACATCGCGCTGTCGCTGGTGGTGGTCATGGCCGTGTTCTACGTGGCGCGGCCGCTGGACTTCGGCGTGTTCCCGACCGTGTTGCTGCTGGCCACGTTGCTGCGCCTGGCGCTCAACGTCGCTTCGACCCGCGTGGTGCTGCTGCACGGTCACACCGGCTCGCATGCGGCCGGCAAGGTCATCGAATCTTTCGGCGAGTTCGTGATCGGCGGCAACTACGCCGTCGGCGTGATCGTGTTCGCCATCCTGACCATCATCAATTTCGTGGTCGTGACCAAGGGCGCAGGGCGCATCTCGGAAGTGAGCGCGCGCTTCACCTTGGACGCCATGCCCGGCAAGCAGATGGCGATCGACGCCGATCTCAATGCCGGCCTCATCAATCAGGACGAAGCTCGCGTGCGTCGTGGTGAGGTACGGGCCGAGGCGGACTTCTACGGCTCGATGGACGGCGCCAGCAAGTTCGTTCGCGGCGATGCCACGGCCGGCATCCTGGTGCTGGTGATCAACATCCTCGGCGGCATCGCCATCGGCATGATGGCGCACGACCTGAGCTTCAAGGATGCCGCTCGTATCTATACGTTGCTGACCATCGGCGACGGCCTGGTGGCGCAGATTCCGGCGCTGCTGTTGTCGACGGCCGTTGCGATCATCGTCACCCGCATGTCGGGCTCGCAGGACATGGGCGGCGAGTTGGCCAAGCAGCTGCTCGGTCATCCGCGTGCGCTGGCAGTTGCAGCCGCATTGCTCGGCACGATGGGTCTGATCCCGGGCATGCCGAACGTGCCGTTCCTGCTGATGGCCGCGATCTGCGGCGGCGGTGCCTGGCTGCTGCACAGGAAAGCGCAGGAGCTGCCGCCGGCGCCGATCGAAGCGCCACCGCCGCCGGTACCGGCGTCCGAAGCGCGGGAATTGACTTGGGACGACGTGCAGCCGGTCGACATCATCGGCCTGGAAGTCGGCTATCGGCTGGTGCCGCTGGTGGACAAGTCGCAGGGCGGCGATCTGTTGGCGCGCATCAAGGGCGTGCGCCGCAAGCTGACCCAGGATCTGGGTTTTCTGGTGCAGGCGGTTCACATCCGCGACAACCTGGATCTGTCGCCCAACGCCTATCGCATCAATCTCGCCGGCGTGCCGGTGGGCGAGGGCGCGATCTATCCGGAACGCGAGCTCGCCATCAATCCGGGCAAGGTGTTCGGCAAGCTCACCGGCATCGAAACGCGCGATCCGGCATTCGGCATGGAAGCGGTGTGGATCGAGCCTTCCTCGCGCGATCACGCTCAGACATTGGGCTACACGGTCGTCGACGCCAGCACCGTGATCGCAACGCATCTGAGCCATGTCATCCAGACCCATGCGCACGAGCTGCTCGGTCACGAAGAAGTGCAGCACCTGCTCAACGCTTTGGCCAAGAGCGCGCCGAAGCTGGTCGAAGATCTCACGCCGCGCCTGCTGCCGCTCGGCACGGTCGTGCGTGTGCTGCAAGGCCTGCTGGCCGAGCGTGTGCCGATCCGCAACATGCGCACGATCGTCGAAACCCTTGCCGAGCATGCGCCGCGTACGCAGGAGCCGGCTCAGTTGCAGTCTCTGGTTCGCGTGGCACTCGGCCGTCAGATCGTGCAGGACATCGCCGGCATGGCGACCGAGTTGCCGGTGATCACGCTGGAGCCGGATCTGGAACAGCTGCTGAGCAATTCGCTGGCCGGCTCGAATGCCGCGACGCCTGGACTGGAGCCGGGCCTGGCCGAGCGCATGCAGCGCCGCCTCGCCGAAGCCGCGCAACGACAGGAAATGACGGGCGAGCCGGCGGTGCTGCTGGTGCCGCCGCAGTTGCGCCAGACGCTGGCGCGCTTCATGCGCACCATCGTGCCGAACATGCACGTGCTGGCGTGGAACGAGATTCCCGACAACCGCAAGGTGCGGCTGGTGACGGCCGTCGGACGCTGAGTGACAGGACTTAACGGATCATGAAAATCAGACACTACCGAGCCAGCGACATGCGCCAGGCGTTGCGCCAGGTGCGCGAGGCGCAGGGGCCGGACGCAGTCATTCTGTCGAGTCAGCGCATAGAAGGCGGCGTCGAGGTCGTGGCCGCCGTGGACTTCGATGTGGAGACGGCGTCCGCGGACGTCCCCCTCACCCGCGCTGCGCGCGACCTCTCCCACAAGGGGAGAGGTGAAGACGATCTCGCAGGCGGACCGGCATACGGCGCTCTTTCCCGGGAGCAGGCGCACGGGATGAGAGGCCGTGAGACGAGAGGCCAGGAACTGCGAGGTCAGGAGCTGAGAGGTCAAGAGCTGCGAGGTCAAGAGCTGCGAGGCCAAGAGCTGCGAGGCCACGACGCAGATCGCGAAGACCTTCTTTCCCCTCTCCTGGAGGGAGAGGGGTACGGGGTGAGAGGCGAACTGCGCACGCTGCGCCAGATGCTGGAAACGCAGCTCGCCACGCTGGCGTGGAACGATCTGTCGCGGCGTTCGCCGCTGCAGGTCGAGCTGTTGAAGCAACTGACCGTGCTGGGGCTGGCGCACGATCTGGCCGGTGAGCTGGTAGCGCAGCTGCCGTCCAAGCTCGAACTGGCCGAAGCACATCGCCTGTCGTTGGCGCTGCTGGCGCGTCGCATCGAAGTGGTCGAGGAGAAATGGATTGAGCAGGGCGGCATGATCGCGCTGGTCGGTCCGACCGGCGTGGGCAAGACGACGTTGATTGCAAAACTTGCGGCACGCTGGGTCATGCGTCACGGGCCGCGTTCGCTGGCGCTGATCTCGGCTGATTCGGTGCGCATCGGTGCGCAGGAGCAGATTCACACGCTCGGCCGGCTGTTGGGCGCACCGGCGTACGCGATCGAAAGCGCACGTGAGCTGCCTGAGCTGCTGGATCACCTGGCGGATCGTCGCCTGATCCTGATCGACACGGCAGGACTGAGTCAGCGCGATGCGCGCTTGACGGACGAGCTGGAAACACTCGCCGCTGCTCATCCGAAGCTGGAAGTCTCACTGGTGCTGTCCGCCGCGGCGCAGGCAGGCGCTATCGAGGAAACGGTCGAACGCTTCGCTGCCGCACGCGCTTCCAGTTGCGTGCTGACCAAGCTCGATGAAGCCACCAGTCTTGGCGGCGCCATCTCCATGCTGATTCGTTCCCGCCTGCCGGTCGCGTACCTGAGCGAAGGCCAGCGGGTTCCCGAAGATTTGTCTGCCGCACGCGCGCATCAGTTGATCGCGCGAGCGGTGGAGCTGTCGCGCAGGGCAGGAGCGACAGCGGACGAGGATCTGCTGCAACGCCGCTTCGGCAACGTGGCGCACGCGCTGGCGTGATCAAGAACCAACGATGAGACAAGGTCAATTCATGGAATCAATGCAAACCGCTGGCTTGCGCAGAGCGGCGAACCCCGGCCCGGTGCAGGTCATCGCCGTGACCGGCGGCAAGGGCGGAGTCGGCAAGACCAGCGTGGCGGTCAATCTGGCCACCGCGCTCGCCACCACCGGACGGCGCGTCATGTTGCTCGACGGCGATCTCGGACTGGCCAATGTCGATGTGTTCCTGGGACTTTCGCCGCGACACACCATGGCACATGTGCTGTCGGGCGAGCGCGCGCTGGAGGAGATCATTCTCGAATCGCCGCACGGAGTGCAGGTGGTGCCCGGTGCCTCGGGCGTCGCGGACATGGCGAACCTGTCGGCGGCGGCGCACCTGAGTCTGGTGCAAGCCTTCAGCAGCCTGAGCAGCCGCGTCGATGTGCTGATCGTCGACACTTCCGCGGGTCTGTCGCACAGCGTGTTGCAGTTCTCGCAAGCGGCACAGCACGTGCTGCTGGTGGTGTGCGATGAGCCCGCCTCGATGACCGATGCCTACGCGCTCGCGAAAGTGCTGAGCCGCGACCACGGCGTCAGCCGCTTCCGCGTCGTGGCGAACATGGTGCGCACGCCGGGCGAGGGCGAGACCCTGTTCCGCAAGCTGGAGCGGGTCACCTCGAAATTCCTGGATGTCACCCTGGAGTACCTCGGGGAAATCCCTGAGGACCCTTACCTGCGCCGCGCAATCCGTGAACAGCGTCCGGTGGTCGGCGCCTTTCCCGCCAGCCCGTCGACGCGGGCATTCAAGAAATTGGCACTCAAGGCCGATAAGTGGCCTGTACCGGACGGCCCGCGGGGGAATCTCGAATTCTTCATGGAGCGCCTGGTGCGCCGGCCGCAGATGCGGCTGGAGGTGGTGCGGTGAGCGGCGTCGCGGCGTACAGCGCCCGGCCCGCCGGCCGGGATACCGATGCGATGGTGATGCGGCACGCCGAACTGGTGAAGCGCATCGCCTATCACCTCGCCGGACGGTTGCCGGCGTCGGTGGAAGTGTCCGATCTGATCCAGGCCGGCATGCTGGGCCTGCTGGAGGCGGCGGCGAACTACACGTCCGGCCGCGGCGCGAGTTTCGAGACGTATGCGGGTATCCGCATCCGTGGCGCCATGCTCGATGCCCTGCGCAAGCTCGATTGGGCCCCGCGCTCGGTGCATCGCAAGGCGCGTGCGGCGGCAGCCGCGGTGCGGGAGCTGGAAGCGGAGTTCGGGCGCGAAGCGCGCGACGGCGAGATTGCCGATCGCATGGGTGTCTCGCTCGAGGAGTACCACCGGATCACGCACGACGCGGCGAGTTGCCGCATGGCGAGCCTGGACGATTCGAGCGGCGAGGACGACTCGCTGCTCGGGCGGGTGGAGGACGAGACCGCGGATCCGTTCCTCGACGCCAGTGACGAAGGGTTTCGACGCTCGCTGGCGGCGGCGATCCGCGAGTTGCCGGAGCGCGAGCGGTTGGTGATGTCGTTGTACTACGACGATGAGTTGAATCTGAAAGAGATCGGCGCGGTTCTGAAGGTGACCGAATCGCGCGTATGCCAGCTCCACGGCCAGGCGCTGGTGAGATTGAAGGCGCGGCTCGTCGACTGGCGCGACCGCACGGACAAGTAAGTGGCGCTGCGCTTTTGAGTTTTGCAGGAGATCGAGACAGTGAGCAAAGACATGAAGTTTCTGGTGGTCGACGACTTTTCGACCATGCGCCGCATCATCAAGAACCTGCTGAACGATCTGGGTTATGCCAACGTCACCGAGGCCGACGACGGCGCCACCGCGCTGCCGATGCTGCAGGCCGGCAACTTCGATTTCCTGGTGACCGACTGGAACATGCCGGGCATGCCCGGTCTCGACCTGCTCAAGGCGGTGCGCGCCGATCCGCGCCTGGCAAAAATGCCGGTGCTGATGCTGACCGCCGAAGCCAAGCGCGAGCAGATCATCGAGGCGGCGCAGGCCGGCGTGAACGGCTATGTGATCAAGCCGTTCACCGCGGTCACCCTCAAGGAAAAGATCGACAAGATCCTGGAAGCACGCGCTGCCTGACGCTCCATGGCGGCCCGGCTGCAGCGACTTCCCCGAACGCCGGCATCGACGAGATGCCGCTCGAGCGAAGCCGGCGACGCGGGTCGAATGCAGATCGCCTCGAGGCCAACGGCATCGCCGCTCTAGCAAAGGTCACATCATGAGTTCTGGTATCACAGCCCTGCAGGAAGAGTTCGGCGCCTCGATCGCCGCGCTGGCGGGCGCGCTGGCCGCGGACAACGAAGAGTTGTTCCTGAGCGAGCTAGACGCGCTGATGGAACGACGCGAGAAGAAGCTGTTCGGCGAGCTGCGCAAGCTGGCCACCGGATTGCAGACGGCGCTGGTCCGTTTCAGCATCGACTCACGCTTGGTGGACCTCGCGGAGAAAGAGATTCCCGACGCGCGCCACCGGCTCGATCACGTGATCAAGCTGACCGACGAGGCCGCGCATCGCACCATGGATCTGGTGGAACAGTCCGGCCCGCTGGCCGAGCGCACCGCCAAGCAGTCGGGTGAGCTGGTGGAGCTGTGGCGACGGTTCCGTACGCGCAGCATCGCCGTCAACGACTTCCGCGAAATGATCCAGCGCATGGACGTCTTTCTCGAAGCAACGCGCGTCGACATGGACAAGGTGCGCGGCAACCTGGCGGAAGTACTGCTGGCGCAGGGCTATCAGGATCTGTCGGGCCAGATCATCCGTGGCGTCATGAAACTGGTGGGCGAGCTCGAATCCGCGCTGAGCGAATTGTTGCGCCTGTCGGCCGGCTCCAGCACCCGCAAGAGCGAGGAGAGTGTCAGCGTCGATGTGCGCCGTGGTTTCGGTCCTGCCGTACCCGGAATCGACAATGGTCCGGCGGTGAGCGGACAGCAGGACGTGGACGCGTTGTTGTCCGGTCTGGGAATGTAAGGCCGGCTGCGCCGCCCTTAATTTCTCATGGATATTCTCAGCATCATCGGCCTGGTTCTCGCCGCCGGCGCTTTGTTGGTCGGCGCGGTGCTCAAGGGCGCGGGCCTGCAAGCGTTGCTGTCGTCAGCCGCCTTCATGATCGTCGTGGTCGGCACTATCGCCTCCATCTGCGTGCAGACGCCGCTGGGCGTGATGAAGCACGCCATGCGTATCTTCCCCTGGCTGTTCCGTCCGCCCTCGATCCAGCGGCCGGAGCTCATCAAGAAAATGGTCGAGTGGAGCAACACCGCGCGCAAGCAGGGCCTGCTGGGGCTGGAGCCGCTCATCGAGAAGGAGCCGGACGACTTCCTGCGCAAGGGCCTGCAACTGGTGGTCGACGGCAGCGAGCCCGAAGTCATCCGCACCACGCTCGAAGTCGATCTGCACGTGCGCGAGCAGGCCGACATGCGCGCGGCCAAAGTCTTCGAAGGCATGGGCATCTATTCACCGACGCTGGGCATCATCGGCGCGGTGCTCGGCCTGATGGCGGTGATGCAGAACCTGGCCGATCCGAGCAAGCTCGGTCACGGCATCGCCGCGGCGTTCACCGCCACCATCTACGGCATTGGCCTCGCCAACCTGTTCCTGCTGCCGGTGGCGAACAAGCTCAAGGTGGTCATCGCCAGCCAGAGCGAGGCGCGCGAGATGGCAATCGAAGGCATGATCTCGATCGCGCAGGGCGAGAACCCGCGCAGCATCGAGTCCAAGCTGCAGGGGTACCTGCATTGAGGTCCCGGGCGCCTGCTGGCCAGGCATCCGGAGCCTAGGGCTGCGCCATGTCCCGCCGCCGCCACAAGCACGAGGAGCATGTCAACCACGAAGCGTGGGCCATTCCGTATGGCGACCTGGTGACGTTGCTGCTGGCGTTCTTCGTGGTCATGTACGCGATCTCGTCCGTCAACGAAGGCAAATACCGCGTGCTGTCGGATTCGCTGTTCGCGGCGTTCCGCGGCGCGCCGCGCACGCTCGAGCCGGTGCAGGTGGGCGAGAAAGCCGTGGGCTCGGGCGCCGACATCCAGATGACCATCGTGCAGCAGGCCATGCTCGAAGGGCAGCCGCGCTCGATGCTCGAACCCAGTCCGATCCACATGAGCGAGCCGCGGCGCAAGTCGCTGCACGCCAGCGACACCACGTACGACTCCGAGGCCGAGCGCAGCGATAGCGCCATCGTGCAGCTGGAGGAGGTGGCCGAGCAGGTGGAGCAGGCCATGGCGGGACTGGTGCAGCAGAAGCTGATCGCGGTGCGCCGCCACCAGCTGTGGGTGGAAGTGGAGATCCGCACCGACATCCTGTTTCCGAGCGGCGTCGCAACGCTCTCGCCCGCGGCGGTCGATGTGCTCAGGCAGCTGGCCGAGA
>Ga0182738_1000079_pt1 | contig 176491 bp, 150 predicted proteins | sample eDN5th30CBELigMG_FD_128876 | JGI IMG/M metagenome (GOLD analysis project Ga0182738, IMG submission 128876) | Enriched Miracle-Growth compost microbial communities from Emeryville, California, USA - eDNA 5th pass 30_C BE-Lig MG (version 2)... ...
GCCCGGCCTTGCGGATCGTCGCCGACGACCTGCAGGTGACCGAACGCTCGTTCGCCGAGCTATCCGCCAGCTCCAACCGTGTCGCCAACGCATTGCGCGACTGGGGCGTGCGGCGCGGCGATCGGATCCTGGTGATGCTGGGCAACGAGCTGGAGCTGTGGGAAACCATGCTGGCCGCCATCAAGCTCGGTGCGGTGATCATTCCCTGCACCACCCAGCTGACCCGTCCGGACCTCGAGGAACGCATCACGCGCGGCAATGTGAAGCACATCGTGGTCGGCGCTGCCAACGCCGACCGGTTCGCGGATATCGCCGGAGACATGACGCGCATCGTCGTTGGTGCGCCGCAGGCAGGCTTCAGACAGTTCGAGCAGGCTTACTCGAGCCCGGCGCAGTTCGTGCCGGACGGTGAAACGCTCGCGACCGATCCGCTGCTGCTGTACTTCACGTCGGGCACCACCGCGAAGCCCAAGCTGGTGCTGCATACGCACGAAAGCTATCCGGTCGGCCATCTCTCGACCATGTACTGGATCGGCATCCAGCCCGGCGACGTACATTTCAACATCAGCTCGCCGGGTTGGGCCAAGCATGCGTGGAGCTGCTTATTCGCGCCGTGGAACGCCGGAGCGACGGTGCTGACATTCGACTACAAGCGCTTCGACGCGCAACGCACACTCGACGTCATCCGCGATCACCGGGTGTCGACACTGTGTGCGCCGCCAACGGTGTGGCGGATGATGATCCTCTCGGATCTGGGAACGAAACCGGCGGCGCTACGCGAACTCGCCAGTGCTGGCGAGCCACTCAATCCCGAGGTCATCGAGCGCGTACAGAATGCCTGGGGCATCACGATTCGCGACGGTTTCGGCCAGACGGAAACGACGGCGCAGATCGGCAACCCACCGGGACAACCGGTGACGCCGGGCTCCATGGGTCGGCCGCTGCCGGGCTATGAAGTGACATTGCTGGATTCATCCGGGCACGAGGTCGATGAAGGCGAGATCGCGCTGCGCACTACACGGCGGCCAACCGGCCTGATGGTCGGTTATCTCGACGATCCGGAACGTACCGCGCAAGCGATGGCGGGCGGGTATTACCGCACCGGCGACGAAGCCATCCGCACTGCCGACGGCTCGTTCACCTACCTGGCGCGCGGCGACGATCTGTTCAAGAGCTCGGACTACCGCATCAGCCCGTTCGAGCTGGAAAGCGCACTGCTGGAACATCCTTGCGTGGCCGAAGCCGCTATCGTGCCGAGCCCGGACCCGGTGCGGCTGTCGGTGCCGAAAGCGTTCATCGTGCTCAGGCCGGGATTCACCCCTTCGGACGATCTCGCGCGTACCCTGTTCGACTTCTCCCGTACGCGACTGGCCGCGTACAAGCGGATACGGCGCCTCGAATTCTGCGATCTGCCGAAAACCATTTCCGGCAAGATCCGCCGCATCGAGCTGCGCTCGATGGAACGCACGCGGCGTACGGACAATGTCCGCGGCGAGTTCGAGTTCTTCATCGAGGACTTCATCGTTTCCGACTGAGCATCGGCTGCAGGCGATTGCACCAGCAGCAACAGTGCAGCCGACACAAGCGAAGGGATCTACCGCTCTTCACTCGGCCGATGCAGCGCAACACCTGCGATCACCAGCGCGATACCCATCGTTTCGACGACGCTGGGAATCTGGTGCAGCACGATGCTGCCGATCAGTACGGCGATGGCGGGCAGCAGCGACAGCATCAACGCAAAGGTGGCTCGGCTCAGCCGCGCCATCGCCAGTTGATCGCAGACGTAAGGAATGATCGAGGAACATACGCCAACCGCGATTCCTGCCGCCAGCAGCGACGGCGCAGTGAACGCCTGCAGCGCATCGCGCAAACCGATCGGACTGACGACGACGAACGCCACCAGCATGGCCGCGGCCAGCCGATCGATACCGCTCGCGCCGCCATCGGCAGCAATCTTGTGGCCGAGAATCACGTACAGCATGAAGAGCGCACAGTTGGCGAACGCCAGCACCAGGCCCAGCGGCTCGACAGCGAGCTGCACATCCATCAGGCACCAGACGCCGAGCACCGCCACGCACAACGCTGCGATGTTGCGGAACGTGCGAGCTCCGAATGCCGCAAGCAGGATGGGGCCGAGAAACTCGATCGCACCCACCGTTCCCAACGGCAACCGCTCGATGGCGAGGTAGAAGACGGAATTCATCACACCGAGGACCGCACCCAATGCAATCAGCAGCGCCAGCTGTCGACGCGATGCATTGCGCATTGCGCGCCACGGCCGTCGCCAGATCGCGAACACTACTGCCGCGGTCGCGATCCGCAGCCATGCGACGCCCAAGACATCGACATGGCGGAACAGCAGCACCGCGAACGCAGGCCCGAGATAGTGAAACAGGGCGCTGATGACGAAATACGCGTGTGGCGGCACTTCGAACCCGAGCCGCGCGAGTCTGCCGGCATTGCCGATCGTTGACGTGGCCATGCTTTGCTCCTTTGCAGATCGAGGAGCATTATCGAAGCCGGTGCGCCGCGCTTGAATGCACGATGACAGGTGGCTTGAACCTTATGCCTATGAAAGCAAGGAAATCCCGGCCCGTTTCCTTTCAAACTGCCAGTCCACTGCTGGACGCGGTGAATCTGAGCATTCTGCGCGAGCTGTCGGAGGACCCGCGCATGACAATGCGGGACCTGGCTCGTCGCATCGGCATGTCGGCGCCGGCGACCACAGAACGGGTGCAGCGCCTGGAGGAAGCCGGCGTCATCCGCGGCGTGCGGCTCGAGATCGATCAGGCGGCCATCGGACTGCCGATCACAGCCTATGTGCGCGTGCGCCCCTCACCCGGCGAACTCACGCGGGTAGCCGAAGTGGCGAAGTCGATCCCGGAGATCATCGAATGCCATCGGGTCACCGGCGAAGACTGTTTCGTCATGAAGGTCGTGGTTGCGCAGGTGGACGGTCTGGAAGCCGTGCTGGATGAACTGCTGGAGTACGGCAACACCACCAGCTCCATCGTGCAGTCCACGCCGGTGCCGTTGCGGGCCCCTCCACTTCCCAAGATCGGCAAGTAGCACGCTTGCGCGTCATCTGCTCGCGGATGAACGCGCACTGCCCGAAGTCATCTCGCGGCAGGCGCGCCCTACCTCTTCGCGGACGATGGCCGCAAGTCGTAACGTGCCCGGGCCCGCCGCATCCGGATCGGTGAAGATCAGGTACACCTGCAGATTCCTCTCGCTGCCGCCGCGCAGCGGCAGTGGCTTGAGAATGCCCTGCGCCAGCTCGGTGCGGATTTTCTCTTCCGGGAACCACGCGAAGCCGTAGCCGCGACAAGCCGCGCCGATCGAGGTCGTCATGTTCGTGACCGTCCAGCGCTGCTCGATTTCCATCGTGGGCACGCTCTTCTCGCGCTGCGAACCCGAGTCACGGACGACCAGGTGACGATGCTTGCGTAGGTCGCGCGTGGTGATGTCGCGGCCCAACTTGTGAAGCGCGTGATCGGGATGCGCGACCGGGATGAAAGGCGCGCGCATCAGCGGCTCTCCGCTATAGCCCTGAGGAATGACCGGCGAGATCGCGAGATCCACTGATCCGCTCCGGATAGCCTCGTCAGTGCCACCGATCACTGTCTCGAGCAGCTCGATGCGCGTTTGCGGACTCTCCGCGCCGAAGCGATTGAGCGCGTCGAGAATCAGCCACGTCGGAAACACCACCTCCACCGCCAGTGAGATCTGCGCCTCCCACCCGGCCGATACCTTGCGCGCGGCCCGCTCCAGTCCGCCCGCGTCTTCAAGCAGCGTGTGCGCGCGGCGGTAGAGCATTTGTCCCGTCGGCGTGAGCACGGCCTTGCGGCCCTGGATCTCGAAAGCACGCACGGCCAACAGCTCCTCGAGCTTCTGCACGGCGTAAGTCACCGAGGACTGGCTTTTGTGCAGCACTGCGGCGGCCTGCGCGTAACCGCCCGCATCCACTACCGCCACCAGGCAGCGCCATTGCTCGAGCGTGATGCGGGGAATATTTCCCAGCGGATCAGTCACTTTCATTCCCGCCTCCGACTACATATCGGATCAGTCGATGAATTTAAGCAGATTATTGAGCTTTTTTATCTATTCACTCAATACTTTAATACGGACACCGATTCACCTGCATCGCAAAGAGGTCTCCGATGAAAACGCTGCTCAAGGTCCAGGCCGCCCTGTTCGGCACCCAGGGTCATTCCACCCAACTCGCGGATCAGTTCGCGGCCAACTGGCTGGCGGCCAATCCGGGCGGCCGCGTGATTACGCGCGACCTGGCCACGGACCCGATACCGCATCTGACCGCAGAGCGTTTCCAGTCGCTGCTCGCCAAGCCCGAAGAGCGCACGCCCGACCAGAAGGCGGTGAGCGATTTCTCGGATGAGCTGATCGACGAACTGAAGAACGCCGACGTGATCGTGTTCGCGGTGCCGATGTACAACTTCAGCGTGCCTTCGACGCTGCGCACCTACTTCGATCACATCGCGCGTTCCGGCGTGACGTTCCGCTATACGGCGGAAGGCCCGGAAGGCCTGATCAAGGGCAAGAAGGCGTACGTGTTCATCGCGCGCGGCGGCGTCTATCCCGAAGGCGTCGACACCCAGACGCCGTATCTGCGCCAGTTCCTGGGCTTCATCGGACTGACGGACGTGCAGTTCGTGCATGCCGAAGGCCTGGCCATCAACGAAGAGACGCGTACCAAGAGTCTGACAGGCGCACGGAATGCGATTGCGCGGATCTTCGAACCGGCAGCGGAAGCGATCGCGGCATAGCGTCGATATTGCGCATCGGGACTGTCATGCAAACGGCATGCAGTCCCGATGGAGCGAACCACGCTTTGCGGTGAAGAGTACGAGTAATCGTGGCGCGGCAGGCGAACAGCTTGCCGCGCCAATCACCCACGGCTTATCTCTGCAAGCTAGAGGAAGCGTAATCGCCGCGTCTCAGCGGCGGCCGGAAGCTGCGGTCTGTCCGAACAGGATCTTCCTCTCCTCGTCCGTCATCGCCTGCTTCGGCGCATAGGTCTCGGGCGCCGATTCATAGGCGCGCACCGTAGCGGGCCGGGCCGCGACCGCCTCGAACCAGCGCTTCAGATGCGGGAAGTCGTCCAGATTCTGGTGGTGCGACTTGTGCGGCACGATCCACGGATAGATGGCGATATCGGCGATCGAATAAGCGGCGCCGGCCACGAACTCGCGATCCGCCAGTCGCTTGTCGAGCACGCCGTACAGACGGTTGGTCTCGCGGTTGTAGCGGTCGATCGCGTACGGCACCTTCTCCGGCGCATAGACGTTGAAGTGCCCGTTCTGGCCAGCCATCGGCCCCAGGCCCGCCACCTGCCAGAACAGCCACTGCAGCACTTCGGCGCGGCCGCGCACGTCGGACGGAATCAGCTGGCCGGTCTTCTCCGCCAGGTACAGCAGGATGGCGCCGGACTCGAACAGCGACAACGGCTCGCCGCCGTCGCGCGGCTCGTGATCCACGATGGCCGGAATCTTGTTGTTGGGCGAAACGGCGAGGAATTCGGGCTTGAACTGCTCGCCCTTGCTCAGGGAAACGGGAATCAGCCGGTGCGGCAGGCCGGTCTCCTCCAGGAACAATTTCATCTTGAGCCCATTGGGCGTGGCACTGAAATACACGTCGATCATCGCTGCTGCTCACTCCTCGAAGTAAAGGTCACTGCCGGGCGACGAGCCCTGGCGGATAAGGTCAGGCCCGCATGACACCTCAGGCAGGCAGGTCGCGCAACCGCGTCACCAGTGAAATTCTGCTCCGGCCTGAGTGCGCAGCCGACGCTTTGTATACGGACGCGCCGCGGGCGCCGGAAGATCCTTCCAAATGCCGGCGGTGCGGCCAGGTTGCGACGAATTGAGGGATTTGCTCGGTTGAGAATTGCACAATCCGGGCTAATCTGCTGCGCTTGGCGCATACGAATCCACTGCAAGGAATCCTATGAATGCTCTCAAGCCGGCTTCGGCCTCCCTGCTGCTCCTGCTCGCTGCCTGTGCGCAAGATCCGGTGAATACGATGAATGCCACGCCTCCTCCCGCTCCCGCTGCTGAAACTGCCGCGCCGGCCGCGCCCGTGCGGGCCAATCCGCTCATGCAGCCGAGCACGCTGCCGTACCAGCTGCCGCCGTTCGACCAGATCCAGAACGCCGACTTCGGTCCGGCGATCGAAGCAGGCATGGCCGAGCAGCGCCAGGAGATCAATGCGATCACGCGCAATCGCGCCGCCGTGACGTTCGAGAACACCATCGTCGCGATGGAGCGCTCCGGCCAGTTGCTGACGCGCGCCAGCGGCGTGTTCTACAACCTGACTTCTTCCAACACCAATCCGGAACTGGAGAAGCTGCAGGCCGAGCTGGCGCCGAAGCTGTCGGCGCACTCCGATGCGATCTATCTGAACCCGGAGCTGTTCTCCCGCGTCAATTCGCTGTATCAGCAGCGCGCTTCGCTGGGGCTGGATGCCGAATCGCAGCGATTGCTCGAACGCTACTACACCCTGTTCGTTCGCGCCGGCGCCAAGCTTTCCGAAGCGGACAAGGCACGCCTGCGCCAGATGAACGAGCAGCTATCGACGCTGACCACCCAGTTCAGCCAGACGGTGCTCAAAGGCGTGAACGCCAGCGCCGTGGTGTTCGACGATGTGAAGGATCTGGACGGGCTGTCGCCGCAGCAGATCGCCACCGCCGCCGAAGCTGCCAAGGCGCGCAAGCTGGAAGGAAAATGGGTGATCGCGCTGCTCAACACCACCGGCCAGCCATCGCTGTCGCAACTGAAGAATCGCGCAACACGTGAGCGCATCTACAAGACGTCGATTGCGCGCGGCTGGGGCGGTGAATTCGATACCACCGGCCTGATCGCACAGATCGTCAAGCTGCGTGCAGAGCGTGCCGCGCTGCTTGGCTATCCGAACCATGCTGCTTACGTTCTCGAAGATGAGACGGCGCTGACGCCGGCGGCAGTCAACAAGATGCTCGCGCAGCTCGCGCCGCCCGCTGTGGCGAACGCGAAGAAAGAAGCCGCCGAGATGCAGAAGCTGATCGACAAGCAGGCCAAGGCCGCCGGCACTGCGTCGTTCCAGCTCGCTGCCTGGGATTGGGACTTCTATGCCGAGCAGGTACGCGCAGCCAAATACTCGTACGACGAATCGCAGGTCCGGCCGTATTTCGAAATGGACCGCGTGCTGCGTGATGGCGTGCTGTTCGCTGCGCACGAGCTGTACGGCATCACCTTCAAGGAGCGCAAGGATCTGCCGGTCTACCAGGAAGACGTGCGCGTGTTCGAGCTCTGGAATGCCGACGGCTCACCGCTCGGCCTGTTCCTTGCCGATTGGTACGCGCGTGACAACAAGCGTGGCGGCGCATGGATGAACAGCTTCGTGGACCAGTCGCGCCTGTTCGGCACACGGTCCGTCGTCGTCAACAACCTCAACATTCCGAAGCCGCCGAAAGGCGAGCCGACCCTGCTGACCTTCGATGAAGTGACCACCGCGTTCCACGAGTTCGGCCATGCGCTGCACGGTCTGTTCTCCAACGTGCAGTACCCGCAGTTCTCCGGCACCAACGTGCCGCGCGACTTCGTCGAGTATCCGTCGCAGTACAACGAGATGTGGGCAACCGAGCCGCGCGTGCTGGCGAACTACGCCAAGCACTACCAGACCGGCGAGGCGATGCCCAAGGCGCTGATGGACAAGGTGCTGGCGGCGCGCAAGTTCAACCAGGGCTTTGCCACCACCGAGTATCTCGCGGCGGCCATGCTCGATCAGACCTGGCACCAGCTGCGCCCCGATGAGACGCCGCCTGCCAGCTCCGCGGCTAATTTCGAGACCGCCGCGCTGGTCAAGGCAGGCGTGGATTTCGCTCCGGTGCCGCCGCGCTATCGTTCGACCTACTTCTCGCACGTGTTCGCCAACCCGATCGGCTACTCGGCCGGTTACTACGCGTACATCTGGAGCGATGTGCTGGCGCGCGACACCGAGCATTGGTTCAACGTCAACGGCGGGCTCAAGCGCGAGAACGGTGACACGCTGCGGCAGAAGGTGCTGTCGAAGGGCTTCAGCGTCGATGCGCTGACCATGTTCAAGGACTTCTACGGCAAGGCGCCGGACATCGCACCGCTCCTGGAATCGCGCGGCCTGGTGGTGACGGGCGGAGCCAAGTAGCACGAAAGTTGCGCCGCCTCGGCCTGACTCTGGCGATCCTGGCAACGGCGGCCTGTGCGCCGTTGCCCTATCGCGAGGCTCGGCCGGCCAAATCGAGCCTCGGCTGCATGCAGGCCGCGCTGCGCGATCGCCTGCCAGAGAAGCTCCCCGACAGCCAGGCGCATTGCCTGGCCGCCGGCCTGATCGCCCGCTATTGCAGCGTGACCGAAGCGACCATGGCCAGCGTCGGCAAGGAATTGAAGGACCTGTTCGGCCACGGCGACGCCGAATGGCGCGACCTGCAGTCGGATCGCCGCGGCATCCGGTGCGCCCGCAACAGCCGCGACGATGCCGGTCTGAGGGAGTGCTGCATGAAGACGACGCCAGCCCAAACGCGGTAGGCTAGCGCCCGCGCCAGGCAGACCGTCCTGGCAACCTTAGAACTTCATAGTCGCGACATTCACCCCAAGGATTTCCATGCGTCACACCCTGCTCGCCCTCGCCGTGGCGGTTGCCTGCGCCGGCTGCAATTCCGCCGAAGGCCCGGCCAAGTCCCAGGCCCAGAACGGCACGCCCGCCACCGAGCAGGACAAGACGCTGTACGCCCTGGGCACCGCCATCGGCCGCAACGTCGCCTCCTTCGATCTCACCGAGGCGGAGCTGGAGCAGGTGAAGGCCGGCTTTGCCGACGCAGCCCTGCACAAGGAGCCGAAGATCGGCGACCCGACCACCTATTTCCCCAAGATCCAGGAACTGCAGGAACAGCGCCTGGCAGCAGCGGCAGAAATCGAGAAGAAGGCCGGCGAGGAGTATCTCGCCAAGGCCGCCGCCGAACAGGGCGCGCGCAAGACCGACTCGGGCCTGGTGTACTCGGTCATCACCGAAGGCACGGGTGCCTCGCCGCAGGCCACCGACGTGGTCAAGGTCCACTATCACGGCACGCTGCCGAACGGCAAAGTGTTCGACAGCTCGGTGGAACGCAACGAGCCGGCCACCTTCCCGCTCAACGGCGTGATCCCGTGCTGGACCGAGGGCGTGCAGTTGATGAAGGTCGGCGGCAAGAGCCGTCTGGTCTGTCCTTCCAGCATCGCCTACGGCGATCGCGGCGCGCCGCCGGACATCAAGCCCGGCGCCGTGCTGGTGTTCGAAGTGGAGCTGCTGGGCATCGAGAAATCACAGAGCTAACCGCACACTCATTCAGGAGCCCATCGTGAAATCCGTCTCGCGCTCGAAGACTTTCGGCTGGCTGGCCGCGGTTGCGCTGTCGGCGCTGGCCTTCTCCCTGCCCGCATCCGCACAGCCCGTGGAAGGCCGCGACTACACGCGGCTGGAACCGCCGCAGACGCCGGAAACCGCCGGCAAGATCGAAGTGATCGAGTTCTTCTCCTACGGCTGCCCGCACTGCTTCGACTTCAATCCGCTGGTGTCGAGCTGGGCCGCGAAGCTGCCGAAGAACGTGGTGTTCATTCGCGTGCCGGTGGCCTTCGGCCGCGCCGAGTGGGGCGCCCTGGCGCGCGCGTACTACACGTTACAGGCGACGGGCGACCTGGCCCGGCTCGACAACGCGCTGTTCGACGCCATCCACAAGGAAAGAAAGCCGCTCTTCAACGAAGAGAACCTCACGCGGTGGGCAGCCGACAACGGGGTGGATCGCGCCAAGTTCACGGAGGCCTACAACTCGTTCAGCGTCACCACCAAGGCCACGCATGCCGAGCAGATGTCGCGCAGCTACAAGGTGGATGGCGTACCGAAACTGGTGATCGACGGCAAGTACGTGCCGCTGGGCAACACCTTCCAGGCCATGCTGACCAACGCCGAGCAGGTGCTGGACAATGTGGTCGAGCCGGCACGCAGCGCGAAAGCGTCGAAGTAAGCATTACAGTCGTACGCCGCGAGCGGGATCCACTCCGGGTCCCGCTCGTTGCGAAACTCCGCTTCTTGCCATTCCCGGCGCTCAGCTCTCGTCATTCCCGCGCAAGCGGGAATTCATCCGGATCGACAAATGGACTCCCGCCTTCGCGGGAGTGACGGCTCGATCAGACTTCCGCGAAATTTACGGCTTCACGCTGCAGTCGCCGCCGCGGGAGCGACCACGAGAGTGTTCAGGCGACGACGAAACTGCGCCTGCACCAGCAGCCAGCTGACCACGGCTTGCAGCGTCGATACTCCCACCGACAGATACCACAGGTGCTCGATCCGAAACTGCGGGCGCGTGGACAGCCACACCGCAGGCAGCGAGAACGCGATCAGGCGCACCGCCGTGCTGAGCATCGCCGGCCGCGTATCACCCAGGCCCTGAAATAGATTCGAGCAGGTGAACACGATGCCCTGCGCGACGAAATTCCAGGAGATGATGCTCAGGAAGGTCGCAGCAATGGCGCGAACCGCGGCGTCATCGGAGAAACCGCGCACCAGCAGCTCCGGGCCGAAATGAATCAGCACGCTCAGCGCACCCATGAGAGTCGCGCTGATGAGCACTGCCTTACGGAAAGTCTCGCGTACACGCTCCGGCAACCGGGCGCCGAAGTTCTGACCGACGATCGGCCCGACCGCGAACGCCACCGCCATGGCCGGCAGAAAAATCGACTGCATCACGCGCGAGCCGATACCGAAGCCGGCCTGCGCCTCCGAACCGAAGCCGCGGATGCACCAGTAGATCACGCCCATGTAAACGAACATGAGCAGGAACTCACCACCGGCCGGCAGGCCGATGGCCAGCATGCGCCGCCATGACTGCAAGCGCGGCCGCCACTGCTCGGGATGGAACGCGACGTACTTCTCCAGGCGATGGAAATAGACGCCGAGCATCGCCACTGCGGCGCCGATGGCCAGCGTGCTTGCCAGACCGGCGCCGGCCACGCCCATCGGATAGTTCGTGCCCCAGCCCGCGATCAGGATCGGCGCCAGGATCACGTTCAGCAGCACCGTGGCGATCTGCGCCACCATGGTCGGCTTCACGATCCCCGTGCCGCGCAGCGCCGAGCCCATCGCCACCAGCGCGAACTGCAGCGCCATGCCGGGAAGAAACCAGTAGAGATAGGTGGAGCCCGCCGCCAGCGTCGCCGCATCGGCCGCCACCGACTTCATGTAGACGGGAGTGAGCACGATGCCGCCCGCCAGCGTGATCGCCCCGCACAGCGCCGACAGCACCAGCGACTGGTTGAAGATCAGGTTCGCCTCGGGCTTGTCCTTGCGCCCCACGGCCTGCGAGATCAGCGCCACCGTACCCACGCCCAGCACCTGCGTGAGCCCCAGCACGATGAACATGAGATTGCCGGCTGCGCTGACGCCAGCGATAGCCGTATCGCCCAGGTGCGCGACGAAGTAGAGATCCACCAGGTAGTAGAGCGTCTGGAAGATCATGCCGAATGCAATCGGCGCAGCCATGGCGAGGATATGGCGAACCACCGGTCCTTGCGTGAGGTCCTTCAAGCTGCACCTGTTGCAACGGCGGCGCGCCTGGAAGCGCGCCGCCGGATTGTCGTTTACGCCATCGCGTTACTTGATCTCGTAGACCAGGTTCACCGTGGTCAACGTATCGGTCTTCTCGAAGCCCACCGGCGGATCGGTGTTGTGACGCACCGAGTAGCCCACCGCCAGCGCCAGCACCGAGTTCATCTTCACCTGCAGCGCCAGGTCGTTCTGGAAGAAGGTGTTGTCGGCGCCGGCTTCGACGATGAACTTGTCGATCAGCGAGGTGGTCTCGGTGAACTTGTGGTCGAAGTCGAGCGTGCCGCGGAACACGGCTTCGCTGTCGGTATCGCCGCGCTCGATCAGCACGCCGGTCACTTCGTCGAAGGCGTCGCGGGTCTCGAAGAACTTGTAACCCACGCCGGCCGTGCCGACGAACTTGGTGGTGTCGCTGTCGATGAACTTGCGGCCCAGACCGGTGGAGACCGTGGCCTGGTATTCGAAGCCGCTGAACTCGTCATCTTCGTAGCGCGCCGCGCCGAACCAGAAATTCTTGGGAGTGAAGTTATAATCCGACTGCGTGAACGCCTCCCAGCGCTGCGCAGTGGTGCCTTCAGAATCCGAGGCGTACAGTCCCGACAGTCCGAACTGATTCTTCCAGTTGCCGTCCTCGCGGGCCAGGGCCAGTTTGGCGTTGGCAGTCTCGGTCTCGGTATTGCCGCTGGAAACGACCAGGCCGGCTTCACCTTTGCCGGTCCAGCCCTGCGCTTGGGCGCTGGCCATCGCCAGCCAGCCCGCGAGCGCGGCGCCCAGGATGAGTGAAAGCTTTCGCATGCAGAATCCTCCGAAAAAAAACGAGCCGCCGGCAGTCAGTCGCCGGCGGGGCGGCACAGAATACGTGAACAATGATAGTGGCGGAACCGCAACCGAAGCCCAGGCGTATGTCCAGATGGACTCACCGGCAGCAGCGTGTCGCGCAATCGAGCGAGGTGGCATGAGATCGTTTTTGCGCCGACCCGCCGGCGATCAGGCAGCCGGCGCCGCAGCGCGCTGGCATATCGGCGGACTGTTGCTGATGATGGTCATCGTCAGCTTCACGGTTGTCGCCGCCACGCGACAGGAACCTGCCGCCCACTCCCCGGACCGTTACAAGTTCACCAAGGACACCGTGTCCGAACTGGCCCGCCGGCTGGCGACGCAGCCGCGGCAGCCGGGCAAGCTCGACAGCAACTCGCCGCTGCGCCAGATTACATATGATCAGTACCGCGATATCCGGGTGAATCCGGATAGCGCCATCTGGCGCAACGACCAGGTGCCGGTGCGCATCGAGCTGCTGCCGGCCGGGTTCCTGTTCCAGACGCCGGTGACCGTTTCCATCGTCGAGAACGGCGTGGCGCAGGATCTGAAAGCCACCCCGGACACCTTCGTGCTCGGCCCGCTGGTGGCCAAGCAGCTGCAGAACCTGTCATTGCCCCTGTCCGGCTTTCGGTTGCGCTCGCATATCAACACGCGCTCGGTCTGGGACGAGTTCCTGGTGTTCCAGGGCGCGTCGTACTTTCGAGCCGTCAGCCGGGGCACCCTGTACGGGCTGTCGGCGCGCGGCCTGGCATTGAAGACCGCGCATCCCACCGGTGAGGAGTTCCCCGAGTTCACGCATTTCTGGGTCGAGCGCCCCGGCACCAACGCCGCCGGCGTCGTGATCTATGCGCTGCTGGAGAGCGCATCGACCACGGGTGCGTATCGTTTCGCGGTCATCCCCGGCACCGAAACCATCATGGACGTGGACGTGACGCTGTTTCCGCGCGTGGCGCTGGAAAGCGTCGGCATCGCGCCGCTCACCTCCATGTTCTTCTTCGACGAATCCAACCGGGCGCGCATCGACGACTTCCGCGACGAGGTGCATGACTCCGACGGCCTGCAGATCGTGCTGGATTCGGGCGAGCAGATCTGGCGGCCGCTGGCCAATCCGACCCAGCTGCAGTCTTCCAGCTTCACCTCGATGGCGCCGCGCGGCTTCGGATTGGTGCAGCGCTCGCGCCGGGCCTCCGATTATCAGGACCTGGAGGCAATGTACGAGCAGCGGCCGAGCGCGTGGATCGAGCCCACCGGCGATTGGGGCGCCGGTGCGGTGCAGTTGATCGAAATTCCCAGCGACCGCGAAACCAACGACAACATCATCGCGTTCTGGCAACCGAAGGATGTGATTCCCGCCGGCAAGCCCTGGCATACCTCCTACCGCATGCACTGGACCACGGTGCCGCGGGTGTTGCCGGCGCTGGGACGGGTGACCATGACGCGCACCGGACCGAGCTTCGATGGCAAGCGGCGCCTGTTCACGGTCGACTTCGAAGGCGCCGGACGCAGCATCGAGGGATTGCAGATCGACCTGGGTACGTCCGCCGGCAAGGTGAGCAATATGAACTTGCAGGCCAACGCCACAACGCGTGGGCTGCGCGCCAGCTTCGAGCTGGCTCCGGGTGATGCCAGCCTGGCAGAGCTGCGTCTGCGCCTGCTGCGCGGCGATCGCCCAGTGACCGAAACCTGGCTGTATCGATGGACGGCCAGCTAGAAACGCGAATGCCTCCAGCCCCCCTGCCAACGGTCGGCGACCGGGAACGACAGGAGTGGCCGCACGGCGCCATGCTGCCGGAGGCGCCGCTGGACATGCCGGTGCAAGATGCGCGGCGTGCGCCGACGCGCACGCATCACGAATACCAGCGCTTCTCCACCTGGATCGCGCGCACCCTCGCCGCCGGCACCACGCTCGGCATCGGCACCTATGGCGTGGTCGAAATGCTCGCCATCGTCAGCTTCGGCAACATGACGGTGCTCCAGGGCGTCATGATCTTCTTCTTCGCCGTGACGCTGCTGTGGATCGCATTCGCTGCCGGCTCGGCCGTCTGTGGTCTGCTGACGCCGCGTCCGCGATATCGCACAGCGGCGGCGGACGGCTCGCGCACGGCGCTGCTCATGCCGGTGTACAACGAGGACCCGATCCGCACCACCGCCGCGCTGCAGGCCATGGCCGAAGCGCTGGCCGGCATCGATGCCAACCGGCATTTCGAGATCGTCATCATCTCGGATACGACCAACGTCGACGTGTGGATCGCGGAGTCGCTTGCGGTCGATCGGCTGCGGCGCGCGCTGTCGTCGATCATGCCGGTGCGCTACCGGCGCCGCTGGCACAACGTCGGTCGCAAGGTCGGCAACGTCGAGGACTTCGTCAAACGCTGGGGCGGCCACTACGACTACATGATCGTGCTGGACGCCGACAGCCTGATGAGCCCGACCACGCTGCTGGCGCTGGTCGAGCGCATGCAGGCGGATCCGCAGCTCGGCATCCTGCAGACGGTGCCGACACTGATCGGGCAGGTCAGCCTGTTCGCCCGCATGCAGCAGTTCGCAAGCCGCGTCTACGGAGCGTCGATCGCGCGTGGCCTGGCTGCATGGTCCGGCGATGACGGCAATTACTGGGGACACAACGCCATCATCCGCGTGCGTGCCTTCGCGCAGACCTGCGGCCTGCCGCTATTGTCGGGTCGCAAACCTTTCGGCGGCCACGTGCTGTCGCACGATTTCGTCGAGGCCGCGTTCATCCGGCGCGCCGGCTGGAAAGTGCAGCTGGCCTCGGACCTGCCCGGCTCCTGGGAGGAAGGCCCGCCCTCGCTGACCGACGTCGCCATTCGCGACCGGCGCTGGGCGCAGGGCAACCTGCAGCACATGAAGCTGCTCACCGCAGGCGGCCTGTCGTGGACCAGCCGGCTGCACCTGGGCGTGGGCATCATGAGCTACCTGTCCTCGCCGCTGTGGCTGCTGCTGATCCTGATCGGCTTCGCGCTCACGCTGCAGGCCGCGTTCATCCGGCCGGAGTACTTCAGCAAGACCTTCCAGCTGTTCCCCAACTGGCCGGTGTTCGATGCGCATCGCATGCTGCTGCTGTTCCTGTTCAGCATGCTGGTGCTGCTCACGCCCAAGATCATCGGCTTCCTGATGGCCATGCTCCGCAACCAGGTGCGCCGCGGTTGCGGCGGCATACTCGGGCTACCGGTAAGCGCAGTGCTGGAGCTGGTGCTGTCGGCGCTGTATGCGCCAGTGATGATGCTGGTGCAGACCCAGCATGTGTTCAGCATCCTGACCGGCAGCGACTCGGAATGGAACGCGCAGCGCCGCCAGGCCGAAGTCATCAGCTGGCGCGAAGCCACGCATTTTCACTGGAAGCACTCGCTGATCGGCATCGTCACCGGCGCGCTGGCGTTCCTGCTGTCACCCACCCTGCTCGCCTGGCTGTCGCCGACCGTCGCCGGACTGGCACTGGCGATTCCGCTGTCGAAGATGAGCGGCAGCGTGCGCACCGGACAGATACTTTCGCGCCTGGGCCTGCTGCGAATCCCCGAAGAGCGCTCGCCGCCGGAACTGCTGCGTCGCCGTGACGAGTTGGTTCACGATGCCGCGCCGCTGCCGACGGACGGCCTGCAATACCTCGCCTCGCACGCCAACGCACGCTTCATCCAGATTGCCTGCAATTTGCCGCGGCCTACCGAACCGCGCGGATATCCGAGCCCGCATCGCCTCACCGCGGGCCACAAACTCGCCCAGGCGCATTCGCTGCGCGAAGCGCTCGGCTGGCTGAGCGTGCCGGAAAGAATGGAAGTCGCCGCCGACCCGCGCCTGCTGAATCAGCTGGCGCAGCTGCACAGCGCCGAAGCGGTCACAGATTCAGCTTCAGCTGCGCACTGATCATGTTGTCATCGTAGCCGCGGAAATCGCGGTTCGATGAGCGATCGGTCCAGCGATAGGCGATGCCGATGGTCACCAGGTCGCGCGGCGTGTAATCGATGCCGAGCTGCAGCGTCTGCACGTCGTCGTTGCGATCCCGCGCAAGCTCCACCGGCAGCAGCACCAGGCTGTCGCCCTGATAGTCCTGGCTCTCGTACGAATACTGTGCCGCGATCTGGATCTTCTCGGTGGGCTCCCAGGTCGGAGCGATGCTGATGCCGTCGGCAACGAAGTAATCCGACTCGGCATCCACGTAGGCCTTGAGCTCGTGCCAGGCCTTGAGATCGAAATAGATCTTGCTGCGCGGCTCCCAGCGCACCGTCGCATCGGCGATGGCGCCGGAATAATCGGCCAGCGCCGGATTGTCGTACTCGCGCTTGAGGTAGCCGGCGCGCACCTTCAGTCGGGTCTTGGTGGTGAAATCGTATTCCACGCGGACTCCGGGCACGCGCTCGCTGTATCCGCGTGCCGCGCCGGCGAGATCCTCGGCGATCGGAAATTTCGCGTCGGTGGAACGATACTCGAGGGCGATCAGGTTGCCCGCCGGCGTCACATACTCCACGCCACCACGGCCGCTGGTGCTCTCGAAATTCTCGACGCGTCGCAGGTCGGCGCTGTGATCGGTATCCATGGCCGCTCCCGCCGCCAACAAGCGCCAGCGCGCTCCGATGGCGTAGCGGAACTCCGCGCCGTACAACTGCGCATCCACGACGTCCTTGCTGAAGAAGCGGTAGTTCGCCAGGCTGGCCTCGGTGCGGTCGTACTGCGCGGTGAGCTTGCCGGACAGGCGTGAGCCCAGTTGCCAGTCCCACCTCACGTCGGCGCTGCCGCCGGTGTAATCCAGATCGTCGTTGCGCTGGTAGCGCACATCGTCGAGCCGCAGATCGGCGAAGAACACCTGGCGTGAAGCGTCCAGGCGAACGCGCATGCCGGCGGAAGCACGATTGACGTGATCGTTCAGGCTTTTCGGCGGCGCGATCGATGGATCGCTCGCCAGCAGCCCGTCCGGAATCCGGAACAGGTTGTCGTCGTACAGGTAGCGGTCGGCGAGCGTGAACTTGAACGGATCCTGGGCTTCCGCCGCGCGGTCCCGCGCCTCCGCAGCAGTCAACTGGGCATCAGCCGCATTCGCCAGATGCGCGGCGAACACCACCGGCAGCAGCGTGGTGGCGCCGGCCCAGCGCCGCAAGTCATTCCTGCCGTCGGGTCTGGAGTGACGACTCATACTGTCTTCCTCTTGTCCGGCCGGAATGCGGCCGGGCTTCAAGCCGATACAGGTCGAGCGTGCGCGCGGCGATGGTGGTCCACTCGAACGCCGACAGATCGGGCCGCCGCAAAGATGCAGCCGTGCTCTGCAAGGCACGCGCCTGCTCGAGCAATTCGGTGGTGAGCGGACCATCGTACAAGCGCAACCAGCGCGAGCCGACCTTGCTGTGAATCTCCGGCAGCGAGCCGAGGCGCGGCGCGATCACCGTGCGATCGAACGACAGTGCCAGCAACACGCTGCCGGAGTTCAGGATGCTGTCGAAAGGCAGCGCGACCAGGTCGGCCGCGCCGAGAAACGTCGGCACCTGCGATTCCGGGATGAACCGCAGATGCAGATGAATGCGCGCATCGCCCTGCGCCAACCGAGTGATCTCGTCTGCCGATACGCCCGGTCCGGGCTCGCCCGCGATGACCAGCTGCACATCCTCGCCGGCCATGCCCCGGAACGCCTGGATGAGCAGAGGCACGTTCTTGTACTTGCGCACGTTGCCGAAGAACAGAATAGTGAAGCGGTCACGCGGCAGGCCGAGCTGCTCGCGGCTTGCTTCGCGCGAGGGCGCACGTGGATATTCGTCACGATAGTGGCCGTGCGGAATGACGGCAGACTGCTTGCGCCGCAGCGGCGGATACATGCTCGTGGCGCTGCTCAGCCCATTCGCCGTGAGTGCGATCACATGCGTACACAGGCGCGGGAACCACAGCGGGAACAGCCACGAAGAGAGCCAGTGATTCTTCTCGTGCGGCTTCAGGTTGTGCATCGTCCAGACGATGCGGGTGCCACGCGCGCGCAACCACAACATCAGCAACGCCAGTCGCACGTGCTTGCCGAGCGCGCGCCACCAGGAACTCGTCAGCAGGTGCGAGTCCGGCCAGTGGATGTGAAAGACGTCATAGCGCTGCAGCAGGCCGCGTCGGTAGCTGAATTCATCGAGGTCCGCGCCTTCGGCTTGCAGCATCGCCGAATACTTGCGCAGAAAAGCAGTGCCATTGTCTTTGGGAAATGCCAGCACACGCACGTGGCGTTGTCCTTCGTCCAACCTCAACGCAGAACGCGGCGCACTGCGCCAGCGTTCCACGTTCTCGGGCGATCGCAGCTGCCGCACCTTGTCCAGCAGCGCTTCTGTCTGCTCCTGGAGACGGTCGTGCGAGGACAGCCTGAACAACGACGCATCATCGCTGCGTCGCAGAAGCTCACGCACCACGCGCTGCTCTGCAAACACTTGCACGAATCGGAAGCCGCGGCGCCGCACCGGAATCAAGGTCGCGCGCGTCGCCGACTCGATCGGCACGCCGAGCACCGAGAACGTGTCCTGCCACTTGAACTCGGAAACGCCCTTGCCTTCGTAGTAATGCGAGCAGATCCGGGCACGCGCCCACGGGATGCGCAGCGCATCGGCAAAGATCGCGGCATGCAATGACTCGCAATACACTCGCGTGCAGGTGCCGAGCCGACGCAGAAACTCTTCGACCGGCAGACGCGGACTGATGACTTCCAGGCCTGCATCCGCCGCTGCCGCCGCAATGTTCGACCAGCGCTCGGAGTACACGTGCGGTACCAGCCCGATCCGGCTCGCGCCGCTCTTGTCCACTGGCCACACGCGATCCACCAGGAATCCCGGATCGCACAGCGCCAGCTCCGGCTCCAGGCCGAGCATCTGTGCCGTCAACCGGCCGCGCACCGCGCCGAATCTCACGTCACCGCGCAATACCGAGCCTTCAGGCCAGCTTTCGGGATTCGGGCGCAGGCCCGTGCCCATGATGATCTTGCGTCCTTCCAGCGCATTGAGCCGGCCGTCGAGCGTAGTGCCCGCGCCCACCAGCCATTGCGCTGCGGTCAGCTGCTCCAGGTCCGGCAGCAGGCGCTGCCACAGCACACCGTTGAGATCGTCGCCGACATTGCCGCCGGGCGCGTGGTAGTAAAAAACCTTCATGCGGCTGGCTCCCTGCTCCTGCGACGAACGATGACGATGAGCGCGACGGCACTGACGCCCGCCACGGCGAACAGGCCCAGAATGTCCTTGACGATGCCGGGTACCGGCAGCAGCCGGCACAGCAGCAAACCAACGGCCGAGATCGCCGCCAGCAGCGCAATGACGCGCAGGCCGTCCATGACACTGGCGAGCGTCTGGCTGCCTTTGCGGATCGCGAACCAGGCGAGAAGCGGCGCACGCAGCAGAATTCCGGAGAGCGACAATGCCAGCGCCACTCCCAGAATGCCGAACGGCACCGCTGCCAATACCGCCGCCGCAGTCAGGATCAGATTCAGGAACGAGAACAGGCGATCGACATGCGACTGCTCGGAGGCGAGCAGCGTCATGCGCGTCACGGTCGCCAGCACCTGCGACATGAACAGCGGACTTAAGGCTTGCAGGATCGGCACCACCGGCGTCCATTCCGGCCCGAGCACCAGCGCGATCAGCTGGGTCGGCCCCACGGCGATCCACACGCTGACCGGGATCGCCACCGCCAGGAACAGCCGCTGCGTACGCACTACGTGCTGCTGGAACTCGGCCGGAGTCTCGCGCGTGCGCGACAGCAGCGGCAGCAGGAAATTCGCCATCGCCGGCGCCAGCAGGGTGAGCGGCACGCTCAGCAGCTGATTGGCCCGGTTGAACAGGCCGACTTCCGTCAGCACCATGAAGAAGCCGATCACGATGGTCGGGCACTGCGCGCGTGTGATGCTGAGCAGATCCGATCCGACCACATGCCAGCCAGTGCGCAGCGCGCTGCGATACTCAGGCGTAGCGGAGAACTTGCGCGGCCGCAGCGGCGCGAACGCGAACGCCATCAGCGTCCGACCGGCAGCACCGACGAGCTGCGCCAGCACCAGCAATTCGACGCTGCGAGTCCAATACGATCCGATCCAGGCGGCGGCCACACCGAGCGCGAGGCCGCCGATCTCCACCATCGCCAGGCGCCCCACCATCATCTCGCGCCGCAGATTGGCGCGCGATTGCAGGCCCCACGACTCGATCACCAGGCTGAGGGCCAGCCCGGAGCCGATGGCGACCAGATCGGGCACGCCGAACATCGCAGCCAGCAGCGGCGACCCCAGCAGCATCACGACCGCGACTGCGACTCCCAGCGCAACCTGTGTCCACCACAGGTTGGAGGCCAGACGCGCGTCGTACTCCTTGCCCGTCACCGTCGCGGTGCTCAGGCCGCCATCGTTGATCGCCTGCAGTATCAGGAACAGCGGCAAGGTCAGCGCGAACTTGCCGAACTCGGCCGGCAGCACCAGGCGCGCCAGGACGATGTATTGCAGCAGATGGATGGAGATCTTGCCGCTCTGCCACAGCAGCGACGAGGACGCCTTGCGATCGAGCTCGCGCGTGCTCATCACCGGCTTCGGCGATGCGGGCACCGGTGTCATGAGAGCCGGGTTCGCGCTCACGGCGCCTCTGCTCGCTTGGCTGGCTCGTGGTGCAGTATTCCCACGGAGCCGGGGCCGGACTGCTCGCGAATCGCGGTGTCCCACACTTTCAGGTATTCGCCGAAGACGCGCTCTACGCCGAAATCGCGGCTGCGTGCGACGCACGCTTCGAAGAAATCCCGGCCGCGCAAGCCATCGTCGATCAGGCGGCGCAGTCGAGCGGCCAGATCGACGCTGTCACCCGAACGAAAGACATAGCCGGTACTGCCGGCATCGACGATCTCCGGCATGCCGCCCACATTCGCGACCAGCGACGGCACGCCATGCGCGTAGCCTTCGTAGATCACGCGGCCAAGCGGCTCTTCCCACACCGAAGGCACCACCAACACATCGATCTGCCGGAAGAATTCGGCCGGTTTGACGAAGCCCAGGAAGCGGATGTTGGCGGCGGCATAACGCTGCCGCAGCGATGCGGCATAGTCGTCGTCGCCCTTGCCGCCGAGCAGCACCGTGAGCTGCGAAGCCGGCAACCGGCCGGCGGCGTCCAGCAGCACCTCGATGCCCTTGGTGTTCTCGATACGGCCGAGATAGCCGACCACGATGGGCGCGCCCGGCGCCTTGTTCTCGCGCGGCACGGTCGCCGGATCCACCTTGTTGATACCGTGAATGATGTACTTGTGCGGTACGTCCGCAAACAAACCCGTGTCTTCGAGTCGCGTCAACATGCGGCGGCTCAGGCTGATCACCGCGGCCGGCAGGTTCGAACGCGCACGCCGTGGAATCGCGAACAGGCGGCACGAGCGGCACTGCACGGGACAGTTGTGCTCGCCCACCGTCATCGTCGACTTCGGACAGCCCAGGTAATAGTCATGCAGCATCTGCACCAGCGGAATCCGCTGGCGCCGCACGGCACCCCACAACGCAACCGAGAAGCCTTGCAGATTTCCGGTCTGCACCACATCCGGTCGCTCGCGCCGCAGGATCTTGGCCACGCGCGCCGCCATCACAGGATTCCAGGCATCGATGCCGTGCCACAGCATGCGCGAGAGGCGGCTCCTCGCCTCCTCCGACTGCTTCCAGAAAATATTGGCCAGCGGCACGTAGTACGTCTTCACGCCGTTGATCACGCCTTCGCGAGCAACACCATCGGGCGCGAGGCTGATGGCGACTGCCTCATGCCCGGCCGCAACCAACGTTTCGGCCAGGATGCGCACCGTGCGCTCGGCGCCGCCGCGCTCGTTCGGTGCGTACAAGGTCGATACGAAGACGACTTTCATGCCGGACCACCGCTCAAGCGCGCAGCTCGACGCAACAGAACCAGGCGTAGCGATGCAGCAGCGGAATGCGGCACAGCATCCGGTCCAGCCACCAGACGGCCCGCGTCAGCCGGGCTTCGGCCTTGGGCTCCGGCGTCAGGAACGCCAGCAACGGCGCAACCAGTCCGAAGTACGTCACCTTGGCCGACTTGAACTCGCGCGCCATGGCGCGAAGATCGCTTGCCAGCAGCGGGTGCTCGTCGGGCGTGCGCAGCTCCGGAGTTCGGTTGCGATACCAGTTGACCACCGGGTTGTGGCCCATGGGCTCGGCGAAGATGGCAATGCCGCCCGGACGCAGCACGCGGCTCAACTCTCGCATCGCGCGCTGGATATCCAGGTGATGGATGATGCCGCTGCCGGCGACCACGTCGATGCTTTGATCGGCCAGCCGCATGTCCTCGGCGTTGTCCACCACGAACTTCAGGTTGGACAGGTCATGCTGAGAGAGCTGGATCTGCGCCTGACGGATCGCCACGTCGGAAATATCGATGCCCGTCACCTGTCGCGCCGTCGCCGCGACCTCGAACGCCAGGCTTTCAGCGCCGCAACCGTACTCAAGCACGACACGATCGACGCTTTCTTCACGCACGCGCCGACGGTACAGCTCGAAGCCGTAGCTGATGGCGTCGTAGAACTTGCGAACGCGCCGTTCGCGCGCCGAGTCGTCTTCGAACCTTTGATTGTGAAAATCGCGTTCCCTGCCGATACGTTGAGCTGCGTCCATAGTTTTCCTCGTTATGCTCTGACTTTGATCGCTAACCCGCCCGCCCGAATCCCCAGGTTACTTGTCGCGAGGCACCGAACTGCTCGCGCTGCACGTTCGCAATCGCCTCACCGAGCTGCACGCCGCGGTCCTCCCATCTGAACATGGCCGAAGCCACATCCAGCGCGTGCTGCTGCATCCGGTTGAGCTGCTCCAGCCGGTCGATGTGCGCCACGATGGCGTCGACCAGCTCCGGCAGATCGTCGCCCGCCAGCGTGTGCTCACGCAGCGACGGCGGCAGACCCGCCGCCGCCTGATGCAATGTGGCAACCGGCACGCGCGCGAAGATGTAGTCCAGGAACTTCAGCTTGAAGCCGCCGCCGATCACCTCGGGCACCACGGCCACGCGCGCCTGCGACATCAGTTCGGTCATGTCGTCGACGAAGCCGTGAAAACGGGTGGCCTGACAGCGCGCACTGAAATGCTCCAGCAGCGCCGGCGGCACTTCGCCGACGATGTCGAGACCGATGCCGTTGCGCTGGAAAATCGGGTCGGCCGTATCGAGAAAGCGCTTCAGGTTCTCCTGCTTCATCACCCAGAAGAACGAGCCGACGACGATGGCGCGACGCGGCGTATCGGCAGTGATGACACGCGGCCGCGCCGGCGAGCCGGCATAGCCCGGCGTGAGTGTCATCGATCGCACCGAGTGCGCCCGCGCGGTCAACGACTGGCGATCCTCTTCGGTGATCGTGGTGAGCAGATCGACATTGCGCGCCACGCGTCGCTCCAACGCACGCACCTTGAGATAGTTCTGCCAGAACGCCAGACGCCGCGGCAGAGAAGTTCTCGCCTGTCGCGACAGGGAGAACCACACGCTCTCCTCGTCGTTGTGCGACACGTGCACCAGCACCGGGCGACGTCGCCGCCGCGCCGTGCAGTGAGCCAGACAGCGATCGAGCGCCCAGCCCGATCCGTAGCCGTCGAACACGATCGCATCCCAACGCTCGCGCAGCTGTTCATCCAACAACGACTTGTAGGCGCTGGTCGCATCGATGGCCGCGGCGTTGGGCAAGGGACTGAACAGGGCGGCGATCTCGTTGCGCTTGCCATGCGGCACGCCGACCCATTGCATGCCGGTCGCATCGCCCGGCACGGCATCGGTATCGCCGAAACCCAGAAAGCGCACCGTGGCGCCGGTGGCCGCCAGGGATTCGGCCAGCTTCGCCGAATACACCTTGGCGCCGCCATCCAACGGATACGGCACGTAACGCGAGATCCACAGGCACTTCAATCCCGCGGGCGCAACTGCTTCAAGTCGTTGCACGCAACTCTCTCCCCATGTTCGATTGCGAAGACAGCGCGCGGCGCGCGCTCTTGGCCAGCCAGCCCTCGAACAGCTTCCACGAAGCCCACGAGACCGGCAGCGCGATGGCGAGGCTGGCGACGCCGAAGACGATCAAACCAACCACCTCGCCGTAATGCGGCACCACGTACGGCACCACCAGCCGCTTGACCAGGCCCATCGCCAGCGTGTGCCAGAGATAGAAGCTGTAGCTGATGTTGCCGAGGAACTGGAATGTCGGCCCGTGCAGGAACGCCGTCTGGCGGCTGCCGTTCAGGCAGATGCTGGCGAACATGTGCAGCGAGGCGAGCAGCGCCACCAGCACCGCGATCCAGCGTCCGTCCCACAGGAAGTCGACCATCGTGATGGTGAGATGCGCTTTCATGACGCCGGTGTAGCGCCACGCGATCAGGAACAGCAGGAAGCTGAGCAACGGAAAACGCAGCCAGCGCAGGTGCTGCGCGAACCAGTCGCGATACTTGAACACCAGCACGCCGGTGACGAAGAACAGCGAACGCGGGAACAGGCAGATGAACGCCGCGGCGACGGCGGCCCACAGCACGATCATCCAGTTTCGCGGCGGCACGCGTCGATACAGCAGCACGCCCGCGGCGGCCAGCAGATAGAACACCCATTCGTAGCTCAGGCTCCACGAGCCCCGGTGCACCATCGGGAACGGCGCGATCGGCGGCAACAGCAGCAGATTGCCGAAGAACAACCCGGCCGCGCCCACCGGGCTGGTGTCGTCGAACGGCTTGATCGCAAACACGATGGAAACCAGGGTGAGCGCAACCAGCGCTGGTACCCACGCCGAGAAAATCCGCAAGAAACGGTCCTTGAGGAAGCCGCCGACCGTGGCATGGCGCAGCAGGCTTCCGAGGATGACGAAGCCGCTGATCATGAAGAACATCTCGACGCCGTAGGCGAGTGCGTTCCACAGGTAGCTCACGCCGTCCGCCACCGGCGAGCCGGACGGCCACGGCAGGATGCCCGAGCTGCCCAGGTGATAGACGAACACGACCAGAGCGCACAGCCCGCGATAGCCGTTCAGGCCAACGTTGAAGTCGGCGCGACGAGCTGCTGGAGCGTGAGTCTGCACGGTGTGCGCCCTCAGTGAGTCCGGCTGCGCCGATGCAGCACCGGCGGCTCCGGCTGCGTGCCGCTACCGCCGAAGTTGCGGCGGAAAGCCTCGGCCGCGTTCGGCTGGTGGTCGTCGGACAGCTTGGCGTTGAAGTCCTTGGCCGTGTAGTCCCAGTAGTTGTGGTAGGCGACGTTGTTGCTGGCGATCCATTGCGCCATCTGATCGATGAAGTACGGATCGTCACCGCCGCCGCCACTCTTGCCGGTGCCGGTGCCCCATTCCGGATACGACATCTGCTTGCCGTGCTGCGCGGCAAAGTCACGCTGCCATTTCAGCCCGTACTTCATGTTCATGCGCGACTCCCAGCGCTGCTCGGGCGTGACCGACTTCTGATCGACCGGCACGTTGTAGAAATCCATGCCGATGATGTCGACCACGTCGTCGCCCGGGTACACGCTCTCTACCTTGAACGAGCCGCCGGCGGCCGGGCACCAGTCGAACCTGAAGTTCTGGCCCGGCACCGAGCGCAATACCGAGACGATGCGACGCCAGTAGGCAACCCAGCTCTGCGGATCCGCGCTGGCCTTCCAGGCGTACCAGTTGAAGTTGAACTCCCAGCCGATGCGGATCACCGAGTCGGCATAGCCGCGCTTGACCAGCTCGGCGCCGTAGCGGCTGAACAGATCGTCGAATTTGCCGGCCGCGCCGTCGGCCAGCGTGGCGCGATTGCCGCTCGGCAGCATCGGCATCGAGAACACCACCGCTTCGTGGCCTGCCTTCTGCCAGCAGTTCACGGCCCAGGTGGTGCCCTTCTCCAGCACGTCCCAGGAAATGAACTCGAGGACCACGTCCGGATCGCGCCCCAGCCAGCTGGTGAACTTCGGCATGCGCTCCACGCCGGTGCAGCCGGCGCCCTGGTAGACACCGAGCTTCGCCGGCGCGGCGCCGGCAGCCGTTGCCGCCAGACCGAGCACGACGATCAGCAGCCTTGGGACGATGTGCAGAAAACGATCCATTGCTCAACCTCCTCGGATCGAGGTCGCGGGATTCCACGTCTGGTAGCGCTCGCCGCGAATCGAACGCCACACGCCCAACCCCGCCCCGGCGAGCGCGCTCAGCACATCGACGATCTGGGAAAACGGCCGCACCGAAGCACGACCGAGCATCAGGCAGACCAGCGCCACCGCCAGCAGGCTCAGCGCTGCAGTGGCGTAACCCGCCAGCAGCAGCGCCGCCAGGAAGGCCACGCCGGACACGATCAGGAAGTAGATGCTCAGCCAGCGGATGAGCTTGTGAGACACATACTTGTAGCGGGTCAGCGCATCGGTGCGGCGCAGGCGCGGCCACAGCAACCGATGCACGTTGAATGCCTGGCAGGCGATACGCACCTTGCGGCTGAACTCCTCGGCGGAGCACGTGACCGATTCCTCGTAGGCACGCACGTCGGGCGCCTGGATGACGCGATAACCGTCGACCAGCGCCATCAGCGACACGTACATGTCGTCGATGATGTGCACCGGCGGTGCATGCCGCGCATCGCGGCGGATGGCGAAGATCGAACCGTCCGCGCCCATCATCGAGCCGGTGTCCGACTCCAGTCGCTTCAGCGCTTCCTCGAAGCGCCAGTACAGCGAGCCGGAGGATGCCGTGACCGAGGCCTCGCCGTTGGTGTAGTTCAGGTTGCCGCAGACGCAGCCCACGTGTGGATCGGCGAAGTGCCGGCGCAGATCGTCGAGACAATCCGGATCCAGCATCACGTTGGCATCGGTGAAGACCAGCACATCGGCGCCGGCATGCGCCGACAGCAGGTTCATTCCATAGGTCTTGCCGTGCCGCTCCGGGGAGACGTGCAGGTAGATCTGCGACTCGTAGCGCCGCAGGATTTCGGCAGTCCGGTCGGAAGCCGCGTCCACGTAGATCAGGATCTGCAAGCCGGGCTCGCGCGAGCGCAGCTGCAGCAGGTTCTGGATCTTCCGTTCGATCACCCGCTCTTCGTTATAAGCGCACATGCAGACGGCGAAGCTCAGATTCCGGCTCGGGACGTGCGGCTGTTCGTCGTCACGACCGCGCCAGGCCCGCAGCGCCAGCAGCGACAGCGGATAGGTGACGAAAGGATGCAGCGCCAGCAACAGGCTGAGCGTCGCGACGGTCATGAGAATCCAGATCACGGCACATCTCCCAACGTCATTGGCCGCGGCGTCGGCGCGGCGCGCTCGATCCTGGCCGGCTTGTTTTTCGCGCCGCGCCACGGCTGCGCCTTGATCCAGCGCACTGCGGGAGCGAACAGGCAGACCAGCACGACGACCACTGCCCCAGCCGGCAGCAGCGCCAGCGGACTGAGCGCACCAGCGTTGCTCAGCAGACCAATGGCCGCGAACACCAGCACGGTGCTGAAGCAGAAGCATTCGAGCGAGTACTGGCCGATGCCGGCGATCGCTCGCGCCACCAGCGAGCGTTCAATGGCGGCGTTCGACGGCACGAGCTGCATCACGAACACCACCGACACCAGGAAATGCAGCAGACGCAGCGGACCGAGCGTGCCCTTGTCGATGCCGGCCACGTCGATCGATCCGAGCAGCGGCATCGACCAGCCGGCCTTGTCGATGGTCTTGATCACGAGCGCGACGCCCAGGAAAGTGCCGCAGGCAACGATGAGACTGCGCCGCGGAACCAGCGCACGCAGCTTCGTGAACAGGTCGCCGACGCTGCACATCATTCCCAGCACGAACACCAGCTGCCAGGCGAACGGATTGAAGTTCCAGTCGGCGATGTTGATCGAGGGATTGAGCTGTACGCACAGCCACAACGCCGCCGAGAACAGTACGACGGAGATCACGCTGGCGCGCGCCAGCAATAGCATCAGCGGCGCAACCACCAGCAGCACCACATACAGCTGCAGGATCTCGAAGAACGGCGGCGCCGACTGCAGGCTCAGGAACGAGACCAGCCCGGTCATGACATCGCCACCGCCGATCGCGGCGATGGAGACGAACCGGTTGAGTCCCTCATTACCGAACAGCGGCATGTGCAGCAGCAACAGCACCGCGCACAGCGCCAGGACGTTGGCGACATAGATCTGCCACGAACGATGCAGCGCGCGGACATACAGCATCGCCGGGCCCTGCGCCCGCAACGTCTGCGCGTACACCAGACCGATGAGGTAGCCGGAGAAGAAGACGAAGAACTCCGCCGCGCTCGACCAGCCCAGCCGCGTCCAGGTCGGGAAAGGATTGACGGTGACGCCGCCGGTCAGCCGCTCGGCAACGCCCGCCAGGTGGTCCGCGGCGATCATGAGAATGCCGGCGCCGCGCACCAGGTCGATCGACAGGTCACGCTGCATGGCGCACCTCCCGTCGGCCGAACAACATTTCCAGCCAGCCGACGCGCTGTGGCTTGGTTACCGGCTCCTGCACCGGCCACAGCAGCAGGCTGGTGGCGACGCCGGTCACCGTCGGCGAGTACGCGCCGTTCATGAAATAGGCGACGCCGACCGCGATCCTGAGGATCAGCGGCGCGGTCGAGCGGAACAGGCAGTAGAAGATGAACCCGAAGTACAGCAGCGCGCCTATCACGCCGAACTCGAAGATGATCTTGGCGTGCGCCATCTCGCCGGCGTTGTAGCCGTTGGCCGCCTCGACATAGGACCCTGCGCCATAACCCAGCAACGCACGCGACGGCGAGGTCCACAACTTATCGGCAAACAGGTCGCGCCAGCCGACGAAGCGATCGAAGGCACTGGAACCGCTGGAACTGAATTCGCCCGTGCGGTTGAGGATGACCTGCAGGTGCAAGGGCTCGGCGAAGACCACCAGCACCGCAAGCAACAGTAAGCCCTTGAGCAGCAGGTCCCAGCGGGCGTAGATGATCACGAACAGCGGCAGCGTCACCGCCAGAATCAGCAGGCCGGTACCGGAGTAGGACACCACCAGCGCACCGGCATAGGCCAGCAGCCGCCACAGACGCTCGCGACTGCTCAGCTCGGCGATCAATCCGAGCGCGCACAGCTGACTGAAGGTCGAAGGCTCGACCATGACGATGCCGTTGGCCTTGTAGATGGGCGAGCCCCAGTACAGCGGCGCCATGTTGTTGTAGCCGTGGGTGCGAAACGCATCCGGCACCCAGGTTTCGATGGGGAACGCCGCTTCGCGGCTAACTGCGAACTGCAACACGAACTGCAGGACGCCGAGCAGCGCAATCAGCACGCTCAGATTGCAGAAGAACCGGACTGCGTCGGCGGACGTGACGCCCTCGCGTGCCACCGGCACATAGGACAGCCCCAGCACGCCCATCATGAGCACCGAGGTCAGCGAGAACATGTCGCCGCGCCACACCTGGATCAGCCCCAGCACCGATAGCATCGCCAGGAACCAGGCAAGGCGGTTGTAAGCCAGCTGCATGCGCGAGCTCAACACTCCGACCGCCGCGGCGGCGAAGCACACCGGCAGCACCATGCTCAAACCGGGCATGGCGCCGCCCAGCGGCGGCGAGAACTTCGACAGCACTGTCGCCATCACCACGGGCATGAACACCAGGATCTTCGTCGGCCACAGCGCAGGGTCAGCGCTGTGCGCTGCCTTCACGAAACTCTGTCTGTGCGCCTGCGCCAGGGCCATGCCGCCTCACCTACTCGTCGTTCACGACTGCGCCCAGCAGAGTGGCGCCCGTCGGGGCCAGGCGCTCCTGCACTGCGCTCACATCGTTGAGCCGGGTGCGGTGCCGGCGTGTCACGAGCAGATAGCCATTGGCCCGCGCCGCGATCATCTGTGCGTCGGCATAGCCGAGTACCGGCGGTGTATCGAGAATCACGATGTCGTAGATCTCCCGCGCCAGGTCGAGCAGGTACTGCAAGGCGCGGCTGCTGAGCAGCTCATGCGGATTCAGCGGCATCGGTCCGGCGCACAACACTGCCAGCCCGTTGAGCTGCGCAATGGTGACGATGGCCTTCTCGACGCTGCTGCGTCCGAGCAGCACATCCGCCAGGCCGACTTCGGCAGACAGACCGAACAGGCTGTGCTGCGCAGGGCGGCGGAAGTTGGCATCCAGCAGCAGCGTGCGCTCGCCCAGCTGCGAGAAGCTGATCGCGAGGTTGGCAACCAGTGTGCTCGCGCCCGAGCCGGCACGCGGACCGCCGATGGCCAGGACTTTGTGGCCGTGATTGAACCAGCGCAACATCAGCTGGCTGCGCAGCATGCGGAACGACTCGGAGGCGCCGCTGAAAGGCTGGTATGCGCTCACTAGCATGGGATGCAGACCCGACTCGCCGCGGCGGAGATAGGCATAGTTGAACTGGCGCGCCAGTGCCTGCTGCACGTCGTCATCGCTGACGAGACCGAGGCTGCGCGCCGCTTCACCGAAGCGCAGTCCCTTGCGGCGTTGAACCACGATCACCCGCTTGATGTCGTGCTCGGTGACGCGGCCGGTCTCCGCCAGCAGTTCGCCGATCAGGCGATGCGTGCGCGCGGGGTCGGCATCGGACGCCGGAATCTGCCCTGGAAGTGGATTAACTGACATGGCTCCCTCGAACGGTCCTGTTGTGGGTCGCGATCATTGCCGCTGCGCAGGTCATATGGGCTTGCCTTCCAGCACGGCGCGCACGCCGCGTACCGGCGGCGCACTCAGCTGCTTGAAGCTCGCACGCAGCCGCGGCACTTCTCCAAGCACCTCCAGTCCAGCTGCCGTCAGAAGCTCTTCGCCGTCGCGCACGCGGCGATCGAGCATTTCGATGGTGAGCGCCAGGGCCGCCCCCAGGATCGAACCGAAAATCAGCGACAGCGCCGTGGTCAGGAACAGACCCAGACCCGCCGGATTGATCGGCGCGGAAGCGCGGTCCAGCACCGCCACGGTGGTCTGATTGAGCTGACTCTCCAGCCGCAGCTGGCTGGCACGCTGCAAGGCGGCGTCGTACGCGGCCTGTGCGTTCTGGACTTCGCGGTCGCGCACCGACATCTCATCGCGTTGCCGCGTGAGCTCCAGGATGCGTGCCTTCTGGTCATCGAAGGCACGCTGCAAGTCGTCGGTCTGTTGCTGCGCGATGCGCGCCGACTGATCGATCGAGCCCTTGGCCCGATTCACTTCGGCATTGATCTTCTGCTGCAGCTCCTGCACCTCGGCCGACGCCGCGATGTACTGCGGATGGTTGCGGCCGTAACGCTCGCTCGCATTCGCCAGCCGTCCCTGGGCACGCACCAGATCCGCCTTCAGAGATTGCAGCAGGCTGTTGCCAAGAATCTCCGGCACTTCCGGCAGGCGGCCGCTTTGCGTGGCCTGCTTCGCCTGTTGCAGGCGTGCATCGGCGGCCTGCGAATTGCGCTGCGCTTCCACCAGCTGGCGCGATATCTCATCGAGCCGTGCCGTCTCCACGTCGAGCCGTTCCACGGGCGTGATGCCGTTGGCACGCTGGAATTCCGAAAGCCGGGCGCGGCGTTCCTCGACCAGGCTGCGCAAGCTCTGCAACTGCTCGTCGAACCAGGCGCTCTGCCGCTTGGCCGGGTCCAGCCGCAGGTTCACCGCGGTCTGCTGGTAGGCATCGGCGAAGCCGTTGGCGACATTGGCGGCCATCTGCGGATCGGAGTTCTCGAACTCGATGCGGATGACGTTACTGGTGGACGCGGGCTTCAGCGTCAGGTGCGTCAGCAGCGATTGCGCCACCGACTGGCGGGCGGCGTCACGATCTTCCTTGGTCTTCAGGTCCGGATCGTTCGCCAGCCCCAGCTTGTCCACTACTGCGAGCGCCACCGCGCGGCTGCCGATGACATCCATCTGGGTGGCCAGCACGCTCGCGCTCATGGGCTGATTGGGCGCCGCGCCGGTGAGCGGATCGACACCACGCGAATCGATCACCAGCGAAGTGGCGCCGACATAGGTCTTGGGCATCACCAGATACGCGAACAACGCCAGCACCACTGCGCCGGCGGTCACTGTCGTCACCAGCCGGCGGCGTGCCCAGAGAATCTTCAGCAGCTGCGCGAAACTCATGCTCGGGCTCCTGGCGGTTTCAGAACAGGCTTTCCTTGATGAACAGGATGTCGTCGGGTTGCAGCATGTCCGTGCCGCGCGCCGAGTACTCTTTCTCCTTGCCATCGGCATCGCGACGCTTGACGATGGCGCGCCGTTCGGTGCCTTTCGCGGTGAGGCCGCCGGCCGCCGAGATGGCGCGCGAGACGGTCATGCTGCGCTCGAGTTTGTACATGCCGGGCTTCTGCACCTGCCCGTAGACGTAGAACTGCGGCGCCTTGGGGATGTAGATGCGATCGCCGCCGCCCACCGTCACGTTCTGCTCCGGATCGCCGTCGAACAGCTTGGGCAGGTCGACCTCCTGCTTGCTGCCGTTGGCATGGGTGATGGTGGCGATATCGCCGGCGCTCTGCGCCAGCAGGCCGCCGGCCTCGGCCAGCACGTCGAGCACGTTGCTGCTGGCGCGCAGCGGATACTGACCCGGCTTGCCCACGTGCCCGAGCACCGAAATCTTCTGGCTCTGGAACTCCACCACCAGCACCGAGATCTGCGGCTGCTTCAGGAAGCCGCCGTCGACATAGCGCCGCGCCAGCAAGGTCTCGACTTCGGCGGTGGACATTCCGGCCACCGGCACGCTGCCGATCAACGGACAGGTGATGCTGCCCGACTGCGATACGCGCGCTTCGGTCGTCAGCTCCGGTGAGCCGAAGACATTCATGCGCACCAGGTCGCCGGCACCGAGTTTGTAGTCCTGATCGGTGGCGCTGGCTGCGTCGACGCGCTGTCCCAGCGCGAGCCACAGGCACAGGGACGCTGCGATCAGCGCCCGCCAGTTCATGAGCCGTGCAGATGTTGTTCTTGGTTCAGTACGCATGGCGGTCGTTCCAGATCATGGCAGCCGTCTTGAGCATGATGATGAGATCGAGACCGAGCGACCAATGCCGCAGGTACTCGAGGTCGAGGGAAATGCGCATGGTCATCGAGTCCAGGTCGTCGCCGCCGCGATAGCCGTTGACCTGGGCCCAGCCGGTGATGCCGGGCTTGACCTTGTGCCGCACCATGTAGCCGGGAATTTGCCGGCGATACTGCTCGTTCACCGCCACCGCGTGCGGGCGTGGACCGACCACGCTCATGTCGCCCAGCAGGACGTTGAACAACTGCGGCAGTTCGTCGAGCGAAGTCTTGCGGATGAAGGCACCGAACCGCGTGACGCGCGGGTCGTTGCGGCCGACCTGCGTGTAACTGCTCACACCATCCTCCACCACGCTCAGCGAGCGGAATTTGTAGACGATGATCTCCTTGCCATCGAGGCCGTAACGCCGCTGCTTGTACAGCGCCGGCCCAGGCGAGCTCAGCCGCACGCCAATCGCCACCGCAGCCAGTACCGGCGCGAGCAGCACCAGCGCGGTGCCCGCGATTGCGATGTCGCTTACGCGCTTCGCCAAACCGCGCACGCCGTAGTACGGCGACTCGCAGACCGCAATGACCGGAATGCCATCGACCAGGTCGAACCGCGGCTGCACCAGCTCGAACACCTTCAGGTCCGGCACGAAGTAGATCGAGGCGGTGGAATCGCGCAGCGAGTTGAGCAGCTCGATAATGCGCGGGTGCGGCGTCATCGGCAGCGTGATGTAGACGATGTCGATGCCCTGGCGGCGCACGAAGTCGCTCACGTCGCTCATGCGACCGAGCACACGGTCGGCGCACTCGGCGGGAACGCGTGACAGCGCCCGATCCTCGAAGTACCCGAGCGTCTGGATGCGCAGGATGGGCCGGCCGTCCAGCGTCTGCTCGAGCTGCAGGCCGGGAGCAGTGGCACCGACGATGATGGCCTTGCGCGCCCGCCGTGCATGGTCGCCGCCGTGCAGCAGCACCCGATGCGCCATCAGCTCACCGCACCAGAGCACGAACGGCGTGGCTATGGCCCAGGCGATCAGCACCGGCCGGCTGAAGTAATGTCCCAGGCCCGACAGCTTGAGCAGCAGGTACAGGAACAGCATCAGCAGCGACCAGCGCAGCAGGATGTCGATCAGCGAACGCAGCGCCATCACGCTCGCCGGCACGATGCGGATCGGCACCACGTCGAGCAGGTCCGCCACGCCCAGGAACGACAGCACCGCCACCAGCAGGTACGGTCCGTACAGCGGCTCGCGCCACAGCCACAGGCAGAGGCCCAACGTGATCACGGGAATGATCGGATACAGCAGCGACTTGAGCGCGAATACCGACAGCGGCTCGCTGGCGCTCACGTCGCCGGAACGGTCGCGAAGCCGCGGTTGCCCGATGGCAGGTACGGAAGGTCTTGCTGAATACTCAGTACTGCTCACGCGTACTCACCCTGCCGCCTTACGAATTGAAAGGCTGGGGCCGCAGGAAGCGGTGCTTGCGTCGCAGCTGGTAGGCCACCAGCATCACGGCCACCAGGCCCATCAGCCAGTAGTCCGATGCGTCGCGGCTGCGCGGCTGCGAGCTCAACACCCGCTGCGTCGGCGCGATGAGTGTGGCTTGTTGAGCAGGAAGACCACTGGCTGCAAAGTTCGCCGCGGTACGCGCTCCGACATTGCTCAGTCCTCCTCGATCCTGCAGCACATCGCGCGGCTCCAGGCTCGCCAGCCGGATGTCGATGCTCTGTAGGTCTATTTCCGGTGCAACGTCAGCTTTATGTGTCGCCTCCGCGAGCGGCGCGGATGCAACGTGTCGCGATACGGCCTCGAGTGCAAAACCGACTCCGGGCAGCACCGCGATGGCAAACAACAACGAGGCAATGACGATACTTCTGGCGCGCATACAGACTCCGGCAAAAAACCTTCAACGCACTCACGGCGAACTGCATCGTCGTGCGCACGCGCACGCCCCCTTCCCGCCGCAACGCGCCACTAAAAATGCGCGTTGCCGCTATCCCAGCAAGTACCGTTCCGTTCGCGGCTTTCGTCGCTTCATCGCGACGGTTCTGCGTCCTACGGCCTTGCGCTGTGGTTCTATTCCTTACAAATCGTCTTCGCGAACGAAACGACAGCGAGCGTCCGCATCGACTCAACGCATCAACATCGACCAATGCACCACTGCTACGCTCCATTCTGATCCGCACCTCGTTACAGGATCCCGCGTGTCTCCTTCTTCGATTCGCGGTAACTGCAACTTCGTGTTGGTCCGTGTGCGAACACGCTGTGCATCGACGAGCACCCCGACCAGTGCCGACTCGAAAGCGTCGGCGCCACTCATTTGTTCCCCGGCGAAAATGATTTCACCGACCCACCCACGGTGTTTCGCCAGTTGGCGACATGGCACATCAACCGACGGAGAAATGAAGCGAGCATGCAGGAGCTGCATTGTCGCGACGCGATGGGTTTTTCTGCCGACGCCGTGCGTGATCGAAACCGCACGGTCACCGCCTCCCCGTTCGGGGAGGCGGTCCGTTCTTTCAGAAGCGATAACCGAACTGTGCTGCGACGATGTCGACGCTGGACTTCTGCTTGCCGTTCAGCAGCCCGCTGGCCAGTGCATTGCCATCGTCCTGGTTGATGTTCACGTCATCGCTGAACAGATGCGCATAGCCGAAATCGATCAGCGTGGAGTCCGACGGTTGCCAGCGCGCACCGACGGCGACCCATTTACGTTCTGCATCGGGCAGGCGCGCCGTTCGCGTCGAATCCGGTACCGGTGTTTCGTCGAAGGCGACGCCGCCGCGCAGCTTCCAGGTGTCGCTGATCTGATACGTCAACCCGAGCGCATAGCGCCAGGTGTCTTCCCAGCGTTCGGGCGTCACCGACAGCACCTGGCCCGAGTCGCGCACGATGCGCAGCTCCTGCACGCTGCTCCAGCCAGTCCAGGCCACATCGGCCAGCAGCTCGACCCGGTCACCGAGCTTCTGATAGAAGGAGGCAGTGGCAATATCGGGCAGCTCCAGATCGACGGATACCGCGCCGTTCGCAAGCTGCGCACCCGGCGCCGATGCCGCGGCGATGATGCCGGCGCCGACCGGATTGGCAGTCGATGCCGGCGCGAATCGCGCCGAGCCTTCGATGTGATATCTCAGTGACGAGCGGTAAGCCAGGCCGAGCCGCGTGTTCTCGGTGAACTTGAACAGCACGCCGGCATTGAAGCCCCAGTCGGCGTCGTCGCCGCGTACCACTGTGCCGCCTTCCAGCCCGGCGTTTGCCGCCAGCAGGCCGGGCACGTCGGCGGGCGACAACTGACCGGCGCCGACCAGTTGCTGCAATCCCTGGCCGACCACGGCGCTGTAGTTGAGCGCGTTGGTCAGCTCGGCCTGCACTTTCTGGTAGTTCATGCCGAAGCCGAGCGATACATGATCGTTCAGCCGGAACGACAGCGCCGGATTGAAGTTGTAGGTCTTGATCTCGGACTTGAGCGCCTGGAAGCGACCCATCCAGTCATGCGCATAGTCCAGCTGCAGCCCGAACGGCACATTGAAGCCGAAACCGAACGCCACGTCCTTGCTGACGGGCAACGCGAAATAGGCAGCCGGCACGGCGTTCCAGCCCCCGGCATCGCCACCTTCGACACCGAGCGGCTGACCGAGCGCGGCTTGCGAATTCGAGTTGCGGAATTCGGAACCGATGTCGACGCCGCTGGCCACGAGCGTGAGCTCGGCCTGGTCGAGCTCGAGCAGGCCGGCGGGGTTGTAGAAAACGGTGGTGGCATCGTCCGCGACGGCCGCGGTGCCGGCGAAAGCATTGCCGAGACGACTGGCACTCTGTTCCAGCAGCGCGAATCCCGAAGCATGTGCGTTGGTACATGCCGCCATGACGGTCGCACCGATTGCGATCCGCACGGCACGTCGCAAACAAGATTCCATTTGCATCATCGACCCCCTGTTCAATGAAATCGTTCTGCACCTGTTGTTGAGAAATGCATTCTCGTGAGCAAGCGCAACGCGCCGAGGGACGCGTGGTTCCATGAAGCAGCGGGGGATGCCCTTCAGGGCAATGACGCTCGCAGGAAGAAAAGAACGAGACATTTGACCGCAGACGCGCGTCCCGCGGTATTCGGAATCACCGAAGAGAGTCAGCAGCGAGATGCTGTATTTGTCGCGCGTGGCGGCATATGAATCGAGATTTGCGCAAGCAGCGCATCATGCGCGCCGCGATGAGAACGATGTTCGATGCGCAGCGATGCCTTCGATCTGCCAGGACAAGAACATGCCGTCCGCAATCGTCCGCCGAGTGTCCGGTCGAATGTCCGGTCACCGCAGCGGACGTCCGCGGTCACTCTTACGCCTGCGTCTGCACCGCCGCCTGGGCGTTACGAACCATCAGCTGCGTGCCGAAAGCACCCAGCGACAAAGAGGAAGTGACGACAAAAACGGCCAGAACCAGACAAACGAAGCGTTGACGCGGATGACGACGGATTTCGGCGGTGAACATGGCGGCTCTCCTTCAGTTGTTGCCGCATCCACGATGCGGCGCTTGAACCTTCAGATGCAGCCGCCGTGCCAGGGGTTGCGGTGCCGGAGATTATTTTTAAGGCCGGCGCGCCACCAGTCCGATCTCGACGGCGGCACCCAACGGCAGGCTGGCCACGCCGATGGTGGTGCGGGCCGGGTAAGGCCGGGTGAAGCGGCTGGCATAGACCTCGTTCATGGCCGCGAAGTCGTTCATGTCGGTGAGATAGATCTGCACGTTGACTACATCATCCGGAGTCAGCCCGGCCGTTTCCAGCACCTGGAACAGGTTGGTCAGGCATTGCGCGGTCTGCTCGCGAATGCTGCCGGATACCAGCCCCCCGGTCTGTGGATCGATTGGCGTCTGGCCCGAGAGAAACAACAGCCCTGCGGCTTCGACAGCGTGCGAATAAGGACCGATGGCCGCGGCGCCCGCGGCGTTGATGGCATTGCGAGTCATTCATTCCCCCTTAGCTAGCTGATTGGTCGTTGCGATTCCACACCGCGGCGTAAGCATCACGCCAGCGAACCGTGCACCTCGGCCGCGATCTCGTAGGAACGCAGCCGGGCGGCGTGGTCGTAGATCATCGATGCGATTATCAGCTCGTCCGGACGGGTGCGCTCGATGAAAGCGGCGAGCGACTTGCGAACCGCCGGCGGTGAGCCGATCGCCGTGCACGACAGCACTTCGGCAAGCATCGCCTTCTCGTGCGGCGCCAGACGCTCCATGTAGCCTTCGACCGGTGCCGGCAATTGCGTCGGACGTCCGCTGCGCAGATTGACGAATGCCTGCTGCATCGAGGTCGCGACGAGCTGCGCCTGCGAGTCCGTGTCGGCGGCAAATACATTGAACCCCAGCATGACGTACGGACGCTCCAGGTGCCGCGAAGGACGGAAGCCGTCGCGATAGATCTGTATCGCCTGCATCATCTGCGCCGGCGCGAAATGCGAAGCGAACGCGAACGGCAGACCGAACGCCGCGGCGACCTGCGCACCGAACAGGCTCGACCCGAGAATCCATATCGGCACGTCCAGGCCGGCGCCCGGAACGGCGCGAACGTGCTGCCCTTCCTGCGACGGCCGGAAATACTCCATCAGCTCGATCACGTCCTGCGGAAACTCTTCAGGATCGGACGCGAGATTGCGCCGCAGCGCCCGAGCGGTGAGCTGATCCGAACCGGGTGCGCGCCCCAGACCCAGGTCGATGCGACCTGGGAACAGGGATTCGAGCGTCCCGAACTGTTCGGCAACCACCAGCGGCGCATGATTCGGCAACATGATGCCGCCGGCACCGACGCGGATGCTGGAAGTGCCGGCCGCGACATGCCCGATGACCACCGCCGTCGCCGCGCTCGCAATGCCAGGCATGCTGTGATGTTCCGCCAGCCAGAAACGCCGGTATCCCCAGCGCTCGGCGTGCTGCGCCAGGTCGAGCGTATGACGAAACGACTGGGCGGCATCGGAGCCGGCGACGATGGGCGAAAGATCGAGCACGGAGAATGGGATCATGGGGCGCTTTCAATAAGAGAGATCGACCCCACTATAAGGGCGGTAATCGGCGCGGCAAGCCGCTTCGACGGCAGTTCAGACTTTCGAAGCGGTATGATCGCGCCCCGAAGCAGCTGCAAGCCCTGTGCACGATCCGCGTACACAGCGCCTACCGGGAATCAGGGACATCATGGCCGTCAGCGCATTCGACCTGTTCAAGATCGGTATCGGACCTTCCAGCTCGCACACGGTGGGACCGATGCGGGCCGCACGGCTGTTTGCAGAACGGCTGTCCAACGAAGGGGTGCTGACTCGCACCGCGAAGCTACGTGTCGAGTTGTACGGATCGCTGGGCGCCACCGGCAAAGGCCATGGCAGCGACAAGGCGGTGCTGCTCGGCTTGTCCGGCCATGAGCCGGACACCGTCGACGTGAACCAGATCCCGGCTTACTTGGCCGCCATCCGCGAATCGGGCCGACTGAATCTGCTGGGTCGACAGTCGGTGCCTTTCGATGAGAAAGCGGATCTGATCTTCAATCGCCGCGAAACGCTGCCGCTGCACGCCAACGGCATGAGCTTCACCGCCTACGACGCTGCCGGCACCGAGTTGCTCAACAAGATTTTCTACTCGGTGGGCGGCGGCTTCGTCGTCAGCGCCGATGTCGCTGCCGACGGCGCGCTGCAGAAACGTATCGCGCCGGATACCACCATCCTGCCCTACCCGTTCCACACCGGCGACGAACTGTTGGCACAGTGCCGGCGCGAGGGTGTTTCAATTGCGGAGATCATGCGGCGCAATGAACGGTACTGGCGCAGCGATGCGGAAATCGACGCCGGCCTGCTGAAGATCTGGAGCGTCATGCAGGCGTGCGTGCAGCGCGGCTGCGTCACCGAAGGCGTATTGCCCGGTGGCTACAAAGTGAAGCGGCGCGCACCTCAGCTGCATCAGCAGCTCACTGCGAATCCGGACGCCTCTTCGCGCGATCAGCTCGTGGTGCTCGACTGGGTCAACCTCTACGCCTTGGCAGTCAACGAAGAGAACGCGGCCGGCGGCCGAGTGGTCACAGCGCCGACGAACGGCGCAGCCGGAATCATTCCCGCGGTACTGCACTACTACTCGCGCTTCATCGAGGGCGCGAATGATCGCGGCATCGTCGATTTCCTGCTCACTGCCGCCGCCATCGGCATTCTTTATAAAGAGAACGCCTCGATCTCCGGCGCAGAGGTCGGCTGCCAGGGTGAAGTCGGCGTCGCCTGCTCGATGGCCGCCGGCGCGCTCTGCGCCGTGCTCGGCGGCACACCGGCACAAGTCGAGAACGCGGCGGAAATCGGCATGGAACACCACCTGGGTCTGACCTGCGACCCGGTCGGCGGCCTGGTGCAGATTCCCTGCATCGAGCGCAACGCCATCGCATCGGTCAAGGCAATCAACGCAGCACGCATGGCGCTGCGCGGCGACGGCACTCACTATGTATCGCTCGACAAGGTCATCAAGACCATGCGCGAAACCGGCGCAGACATGAAGACGAAGTACAAGGAGACTTCGCGCGGCGGACTGGCGGTGAATGTGATCGAGTGCTGACTGGCACCGGCGATGACGCGCTGTCGCACCGGATCGCAACAGCGCCGCGGATTTCAGACATCGTCATTCAGTGGCGATCGTCATTCCCGCGAAGGCGGGAATCCATCTTGCGACCGGAATGGATTCCCGCCTTCGCGGGAATGACGTGAAGAAGAGCAGCCCTGCATCGGCTACACCGCTCGACGTCGACTACGCCGCGCGCTTCGCCGCCGCTTCCAGAAACGCCTGGATCATCGGCTCGGCCGGCAACAGGGTCGGGAAGCGGGAATCATGGAATTCCGGGTGCCACTGCACGCCCAGCATGAAGCGGCTGGAGCGGTGCCGGATGCATTCGATGACCCCATCGGGTGAATTCGCCTCGACGACCAGGTCCTCGCCCAGCCGACGCACGCCCTGGTGATGAATCGAGGTGACGCGCGCCTGCCGTGCGCCACCGTAGATGGACTGCAGCCAGCTGCCGGGAACGATGTCCACCTCGTGCGCATACTCGTCGTACAGATCTAGCATTCTGTGCTGGCGCGTGGAGACACCGGCGGCCTGCAAGTCCTGGTAGAGGTCGCCGCCGTAAGCGACATTGATCAGCTGCATGCCGCGACACACGCCCAGCACCGGTTTGTCCGCTGCGGCAAAAGCACGCAGCAGCTCGAGTTCGAACTGGTCGCGCACCGCGTCGATGGGGCCGAGTACATCCGTTCGCGTCTCGCCGTACACCTCCGGGTCGATGTCGGCGCCGCCTTGCAGGATCAGGCCGTCGAGCACGGAAACGTAGTCCGCCGTCGACACCTCCCAGCGGCTGATGTCGCTGGAATGCTCGACCGTGGGAATCATGACGGCCACCGCGCCCAGCCGCATCACGCTATGGGCCATCGACTGTTCCAGGTATTGCAGCGTCTTGCCCTTGAACCCCGGCACGTCCCGCAGCAGGCGCGGCGACAGGCCGATGATGACTTTGCGTGAAACAGCGCTCATGGACAGATACCCGAAAGCTCAGCTCGCGGTGGTTTGAGCCAGCCAATCGACGACACGCCGCAGGGCTTTCGAACGGCTGTCGCCCGCGACACGACGCTCATTATAGATGCGCAATTGCGAATGCGAGCTGGTGCCCGCATCGAGGATGCAGTCCAGCTGTCGCAACGCGGCGGCACAGTCCAGGCGCTCGGCCTCGTCCGCAACGAACTGCAGCATCTGGCCAAGCACATCGCGCATCGGCGAGGCCTGGCCGCTCGCTTCGTCGATCAACTCGGCGCCCATGCCGTCACGCTTGGCGCGCCAGCGATTCTCGTCGATGAGCCGGCGCGTGTGCGTCGTGTAGTGCCGACCTGCTTCCGGGTTGGCGACCAGCGCAGCGATCAAGCAACGAAACAGCGCGGCGATCGCCAACGTATCCTCTACCCGCGTACAGACATCCGCGATACGCAGCTCCAGTGTCGGATAACGCACGGCCGGCCGGATCGCCCACCAGAAATAACTGGCATCCCTGATGGCTCCCGCGCGTTGCAACGTGAGACAGAACGCCCGGTAATCGTCCTCATCGCGAAAGAAATCCGGAACACCGCTGCGCGGCCATTCGTCGTAGATGGCCTGTCGATAACTCATCAGCCCGGTGACGCGCCGATCCCAGAAAGGCGAAGACGTGCTCAGTGCCAGGAACACCGGCAGCCAGGGCATGGCGCGATTCATCAGCGCGACGCGATCGATGCCGGGCGGAACTGCCACGTGCACATGCATGCCGCAAACCAGGTTGCGCTGGCCGACGATGCGAAAATCAGAGATCAGTTGGTCGTAGCGCGGCTTTTCCGTCACCAGCTGCTCGCGCCATGCACCGAGCGGATGCGTACTCGCGGCAATCAGACGAAAACCCATCTGCGCGACCAGCTCGCTCAGCGCAGCCCGCAAGCTTCTCAATGTACTGCGCGCGTCGTCGATCGAGCCGAGGACGGGCGAAGCGATCTCGATCTGCGATTGCAGCAACTCCGAAGTGATGCAGTCGCCCAGTTGCGCCCGGGCGGTTTTCAGCAGCTCCTCCGGCACGCGCGTGGCGAGCAGGCCGCTGGAGGCACGCGCGAGGAAGAACTCCTCCTCGATGCCGAAGGTGTATTCGAAGCCTTTCAACGGTCGTGAGCGGGCAGTTACTTGGAAACCGGCGCCAGCCGCAGCTTCTGCCGCAGCTCCGCCGCCGTATTGAGCTCGGTGTACACGCGCGTACCGACGTCGAACTCACGGGCATGTGACAGATCGCCGACCACGACAGGATCGAAGCCGGCATCCTTGACCAGTCGCTGCGCCACGGCCAGCGCCTCGGCGTCATCTCCCGCGAGCGGAATCGCATAGCGCTCGCCGGGGCGATTCGCTTCGTCGCGCAGCGAGTTCCAGTTGATGGCGTTGAACGCACGCACCAGCCGCACACCCGGCAGGAATTCCGCGGAAGCCACGCCCGTGCCGCGCTTGCGGGCTTCGGTGGCCATCGCACCGTCGCGAGCCGGATAGGGGTTGCCGGTATCGAGCAGGATCTTGCCCTTCAGCTCCTTCGCCAGGTCACGGCCGATTTGCGGCGTGGCCTTGTAGGGCACCGACAGCAGGATCACTTCCCCAAAAGCCGCCGCTTCCTGGGGCGTGCCGACGCGCACGTGCGAGCCGAGCGACTTCGCCAGATCCTGAAGCTCCTCGGGATGGCGCGAGGAGATCATCAACTGGTGTCCGGCCTTGGCCCAGTGCGCTGCCAACGTTCCGCCGATGTTGCCGGTGCCGATGATGCCGATCTTCAGCGCTGGCTGGTCAGCGGCGGATGCGGCTCGCAGCGATACGCCCATGACCGCTGCGGCGGCGAGCACCGCGACGACGGCACGTTTCCAGAAACCTCTGTCGATGCTCATCTGCCGTCTCCTGCAAAGCGCAACGTCTTCGTCAGCCCCGGGCCGGTCGGCCCGGAGAGATCAGCCCACGAGATCGACCCAAGCGCCCGGAACCGCCGGCTCAGCGCGCGGCTGCCGCCAGCGCCTGATCCAGATCTTCCAGAATGTCGTCGATGTCCTCGATACCCACCGACAACCGGATCGCCTCGGGCGTGACGCCGACCTTGCGCTGCTCTTCTTCGCTGAGCTGGCGATGCGTCGTCGAAGCCGGATGACAGGCCAGCGACTTGGCATCGCCGATGTTGACCAGGCGCTTGAACAGCTTCAGTGCGTCGTAGAACTTCACGCCGGCGTCGAAGCCGCCCTTCACACCAAAGGTCAGGATGCCGGAAGCGCGGCCCTTCATGTACTTCTGCGCGAGCGCGTGATGCGGGTGATTCTTCAGTCCCGCGTAGCTCACCCACTGCACTCCCTTGTGCTCCTGCAGATGCTCGGCAACGCGCTGCGTGTTCTGGCAATGGCGTTCCATCCGCAGCGGCAGCGTCTCGATGCCCTGCATCAGCTGGAAAGCATCGAATGCCGATAGTGCCGATCCGGTGTTACGCAGCGGAACAGTACGCGCACGACCGATATAAGCAGCCGGGCCGAGCGCGTCGACGTACACCACGCCGTGGTACGACTCTTCCGGCTCGTTGAACATGGGGTAGCGTTCCTTGTGCTGGGCCCAGGGAAACTTGCCCGAGTCCACGATGATGCCGCCCAGCGTCGTGCCGTGGCCGCCCATGTACTTGGTCAGCGCATGGACCACGATGTCCACGCCATGCTCGATCGGCTTGAGCAGCACCGGCGTCGCCACCGTGTTGTCGGCGATGGTCGCCACCCCGTGGCTGCGGGCCATGGCAGCAATGGCCGCCACGTCCACGATGTTGCCGGCCGGGTTGCCGATGGTCTCGAAGAACACCGCCTTGGTGCGCTTGTCGATCAGTTTCTCCAGATCCGCGGCCGAATCGCTTTTCGCGAAACGCACTTCGATGCCCAGCTTCGGCAGCATGCTGGCGAACAGCGTGTAGGTGCCGCCGTAGAGCATCGGGATGGCGACGATGTTGTCACCGGCCTGGGCGAGATTGATGACGGAGTAATGGATGGCCGCCATGCCGGCGGAGAGCGCCAGACCTGCAATACCGCCTTCCAGCAACGACACGCGCTTCTCCAGCACGTCCGTGGTGGGGTTCATGATGCGGGTGTAGATATTGCCGGGAACCGCGAGGTTGAACAGGTCGGCGCCGTGCTGGGCGCTTTCGAACTCGTAAGCCACCGTCTGGTAGATCGGCGTCGTCACCGCGCGCGTGGTGGGATCGGTTTCATAGCCGCCGTGGATGGCAATGGTCTGGTCTTTCATTCCTGGTCTCGTACCCGCGGGCGAACAAGCGCCCCGATTGTGAGAAAAAGGGCAGTCAAGCTAAGCCAATCCCGCCGAGAAATCCACTGTCGGGGGAAGCCTCAGCTGGCTTTGGCCTGGCTCTTCACCACGCTGGTGGCCATGGCGATCATGGACGGAATGTCGCTCAGGCTGGCCGGCACGATGAGCGTGCTGGAAGCCTCCTCGGCCAGTCGTCCGAACTGCTTGAGATAATCCTCGGCGACGCGCAGTTGCATGGCTTCCATACCGCCGCGGCCGGCGAGCGATTCGCCGACTCGACGCAGACCTTCCGCCGTCGCGGTGGCAACGGCGAGAATCGCCTCGGCCTGGCCCTGCGCCTCGTTGATCTGCTGCTGCTTCTTCGCCTCGGATTCCTTGATGACGCGCTGCTTCTCGCCTTCAGCCTGGTTGATCTTGGCGTCGCGGTCGCCTTCGGAAGTGAGCACGACGGCGCGCTTCTCGCGCTCGGCGCGCATCTGCTTCTCCATCGCGTGCAACACGTCCTTGGGCGGATTGATGTTCTTGATCTCGTAACGCAGCACCTTCACGCCCCAGCTGGCGGATGCATGGTCCAGCTCGCTGACGACATTGGCGTTGATGGTGCCACGCGCCTCGAAAGTGCGGTCCAGATCGATCTTGCCGATCTCGCTGCGCAGCGTGGTCTGCGCCAGCTGCACGATGGCGAAGCGGTAGTTGGTGATGCCGTAGGACGCCTTGGCGGCATCCAGCACCTGCAGGTACAGCACGCCGTCCACACCCACCTGCACGTTGTCCTTGGTGATGCAGATCTGCTCGGGAATATCCATCGCCTCTTCCTTGAGGTTGTGGCGGTAGGCCACGCGCTCGACGAACGGCACCAGGATATGAAAGCCCGCCGGCAAGGTGCGGCTGTAACGGCCGAGGTTCTCGACCACGTAGGCCGTCTGTTGCGGCACCACCTTGGCGGTTTTGGACAGCACCACGATCACCAGCACGGCGATCACCAGCACCACATACATCGTTTCCACGATCGGCTCCTTGGAGTTTCGTTATGCCGCTTTCAGTTGCAGGGTCAGGCCGTCGACCTGCGCGATCAGCGCCTCGCGGCCGGCCTCGATCACTCGCTCGTCGCTGTTGCGTGCAGTCCAGGAAGAGCCGCGGTAATCGACGCGGCAGGTCTGGCCCGGCTCCAGCCGCACCGGCACGACGATGCGGTCGCCGAGCGTCAGGCGCTCCTCGACATGGCCACTGCGCGAGCGCACCAGCTCATAAATGCGGCGCCGGAACGTCAGCATGGCCACGATGGCCAGGGCCGCGAACGTGAGCCACTGCGCCCAGTCTGGAAGCGCCACGCCCGACAGCCCCAGCAAGCCGACGATGGCAGCCGAAGCGCCGAGAAACACGAGATAGAACTGCGCATCGATGACGAACATCTCGACACCGAGCAAGCCGATACCGACCACCAGCCATAGCCACCACGGCATACGCTTCTCCCAGCGTCGTGCTCAAGACCGATTGCCGGCCGAGCTCGGCCGGATCGAAAGGGGATCGTCGCGTACAAGCATAGCCGACATTGCGCGCGTATCGCAGGCAACTCGACCTGCCGCCATCGGCGCAAGGAATCGGCTCGAAAGACCCGCCCAAAAAGAAAAGCCCCGCTTGCGCGGGGCTTTCCTCGATACGAACCGACTTCAGCAGTCGATTACATGCCCATGCCATCCATACCGCCCATGCCACCCATGCCACCGCCGGCACCGTGCGCATGATCGGCTTCTTCCTTCGGAGCGTCGGCGATCATCACCTCGGTCGTCAGGAGCAGGCCGGCGACCGATGCTGCGTTCTGCAGCGCCAGGCGCGTGACCTTGGTCGGATCCAGGATGCCCATGTTGAGCATGTCGCCGTAGGCGCCGGTCGCGGCGTTGTAGCCGTACGTGCCCTTGCCTTCCTTGACCTTGGCCAGCACCACCGCGGCATCTTCGCCGGCGTTGGCAACGATCTGGCGCAGCGGCTCTTCGATCGAACGGGCCAGGATGCGGATACCGAACGCCTGGTCTTCGTTCTTGACCTCGAGCTTGTCGATGGCCTTCTGCGCACGGATCAGCGCCACGCCGCCGCCCGGCACCACGCCTTCTTCAACGGCCGCACGGGTGGCGTGCAGCGCATCTTCGACGCGAGCCTTCTTTTCCTTCATCTCGATCTCGGTGGCAGCGCCGACCTTGATCACGGCCACACCGCCGGAGAGCTTGGCAACGCGCTCCTGCAGCTTTTCCTTGTCGTAGTCCGACGAGGCTTCTTCGATCTGCTTGCGGATCTGCTCGACCCGGGCCTTGATGTCCGAGTTCTTGCCCTTGCCATCGATGAGGGTGGTGTTTTCCTTCTCGACCACGATCTTCTTGGCTTCGCCCAGGTCGTTGAGCGTGGCCTTCTCCAGCGACAGGCCGACTTCGTCGGAGATCACCTGGCCACCGGTCAGCACGGCGATGTCCTGCAGCATGGCCTTGCGGCGGTCGCCGAAGCCCGGCGCCTTGACGGCAGCTACCTTGACGATGCCGCGGATGGTGTTCACCACCAGCGTCGCCAGCGCTTCGCCTTCCACGTCTTCAGCGATGATCAGCAGCGGACGGCCGGCCTTGGCGATGCCTTCCAGCAGCGGCAGCATTTCGCGCACGTTGGAGATCTTCTTCTCGTACAGCAGGATGTACGGGTTGTCGAGATCGGCCGTCTGGCCCTGCTGGTTGTTGATGAAGTACGGCGAGAGGTAGCCGCGGTCGAACTGCATGCCCTCGACCACGTCGAGTTCGTTCTGCAGGCCCGAGCCTTCTTCCACCGTGATCACGCCTTCCTTGCCAACCTTGCCCATCGCGTCGGCGATGGTCTTGCCGATCGACTCGTCCGAGTTCGCGGAGATCGTGCCGACCTGCGCGATTTCCTTCTGGTCCTTGCAGGGCTTGGACAGGCGCTTGAGCTCATCCGTCGCCGCGGCGACGGCGGCGTCGATGCCGCGCTTCAGATCCATCGGGTTGGCGCCGGCAGCGACGGCCTTCAGGCCTTCGCGCACGATCGCCTGGGCCAGCACCGTGGCGGTGGTGGTGCCGTCACCGGCTTCGTCGGAGGTGTTGGAAGCGACTTCCTTCACCATCTGCGCGCCCATGTTCTCGAACTTGTCCTTGAGCTCGATTTCCTTCGCGACCGACACGCCGTCCTTGGTGACGGTGGGGGCGCCGAAGCTCTTCTCGAGCACCGCATTGCGGCCCTTGGGGCCCAGCGTCGCCTTGACGGCGTTCGCCAGGACGTTCACGCCGCGCAGCATGCGGGTGCGGGCGTCATCGCTGAAACGTACTTCTTTAGCAGCCATGTGAGTTCAACCTCTAACTAATTTGATCTGTTCTGAAAATCGAAAATGAGGCGCGGCGCCCTGGGCTTTCCGTCATTCCCGCGCAGGCGGGAATCCAGATCCGAAGATGGATCCCCGCGTCCGCGGGGATGACGCGATGCGCCGCATCGCATCACTTCTCGATCACGGCCATGACGTCTTCCTCGCGCATCACGAGGAGCTCTTCGCCGTCCACCTTCACTTCGGTGCCGCTGTACTTGCCGAAGAGGATGTTGTCGCCGACCTTGACGTCGAGCGGGCGCACATCGCCGTTCTCGAGGATCTTGCCCTTACCGACGGCGACGACTTTGCCCTTGACGGGCTTCTCGGTGGCCGAGTCCGGGATCACGATGCCGCCCGGGGACGTCCGCTCCTCTTCCAGGCGCTTGATGATCACGCGATCGTGCAACGGACGGATTTTCAGCTTGTCAGCCATAGCTCAAACCTCGATATGAGATCGATTGGTGTAAAGAAAGACTCGAAGTCGCGAGGTGACAGCGCTCCCTCAAGGGTTCGCCACCAGTCCTTTTTCAGGCCCGTGCGGCTTTAGCACTCACCCCAGGCGGGTGCTAATAATAGGGAGCGAACGTTTAAATTCAAGGGATGTTTTGTGGCAGACCGATGGCGTGGCGGGCGCGCCGCCGCTATGCTCCGCGCGCCACGGTATGCGTAACTAAGCCTATGACAGAGCAAGTGATTCTGGCGTTGTCGACCTGCCCGGACGAAGCTACGGCGCAAACCATCGCGCGGGCGCTGGTCAGCGACGGGCTGGCCGCGTGCGTCAATCAGGTGGGCGGTCTGCGCTCGACCTACCTATGGGAAGGCGAGCTGCGGGACGACACCGAGGTCCTGCTGATCGCCAAGACCACGGCCGGCCGGCTGGACGAGTTCGAAGCACGGCTCAAGGCCCTGCACCCCTACGAGCTGCCGGAATTGCTGACCCTGCCGGTCGCCGGCGGGAACGAACGCTATCTCGACTGGGTCCGAATGGGCGTCGCGAAGTAAGGATCGAGGCAAGTGAGAACCAGGCTGCGAATGATCGGGGACGGACTGTGGGCCATCTGCGCGATGGTGTTGCTGGCCGGATTGTGGGCGGTCCCGGCCGGGGCGGCGGACGATTTCCTGCCGCCGCAGCAGGCGTACCGCTACGCCACCCGCGTCGAGGGCGACCAGCTCATCGTCACCTGGACCATCGAGAAGGGCTACTACCTCTACAAGAAGAAGATGGGCATCGCCTCCAGCCTGTCCACGGTGCAGCTGGGCGAGCCCGCCTGGCCCAAAGGCGAAGACCACGAGGACGAATATTTCGGCAAGCAGGAGATCTATCGCGGCACGGTCGAGGTGCCGGTGCCGATCTCCATTCCCGGCGCGCGCCCAGACAAGCTGGCACTGGAACTGAAGCTGCAGGGCTGCGCCGACGCCGGCCTGTGTTACCCGCCACAGAAGTGGAAGACCGAGGTCGCACTGCCAGCGGCCAGCGCAGCCGCAGCCGCCGCGGGCGATAAAGGCAGCGACCTGCGCTCGTTCTTCAAATCCAAGAAGCCTGCGACCGATGATTTCCTGCCGCCGGACGAAGCCTTCAAGTTCGGCGCAGGCATGGAGCGCGCCGACTCGGTCGCGCTCACCTGGGTGATCGCCGACGGCTATTACCTCTACAAGCATCGCGTCTCGGTCACGAGCAGCACGCCGAACGTACAGATCGGCAAGCCCGTGCTGCCCAAAGGCGAGCCCAAGCACGACGAATACTTCGGCGATACCGAGGTGTTCTACCAGTTCCTCGAAGGCAGCCTGCCGGTGGCGCGCGCCGCCGGTTCGAGCGGAACGCTGACCCTCGACGTGACCTACCAGGGCTGCGCCGATGGCGGCCTTTGCTACAACCCGATCACCAAGACCGTATCGGTGGAATTGCCGCCGACCGATGTCGCCACGACGCTGCCAGCGGCCGACGCCAGCCCGGGCGACAGCAACGCCACCGGCGCTCCGGTGGCCGAGCAGGATCGGCTCGCCTCGCTGATCCGCGACGGCAATCTCGCCGCGGTGCTCGCAACCTTCTTCGGCCTGGGCCTGCTGCTGGCGTTTACACCCTGCGTATTGCCGATGATTCCGATCCTTTCCGGCATCATCGTCGGACAAGGCGACAAGGTGACGCCGGCACGCGGCTTCTCGCTGGCATTCACTTATGTACAGGGAATGGCGCTCACCTACGCTGCAGCGGGTGCGATCTTCGTGCTCGCCTTCAAGCAAGCACCGCAGGCGTTCTTCCAGAAGCCGTGGATCATCGTGCTGTTCGCGCTGCTGTTCATTGCGCTGGCGCTTGCGATGTTCGGCGCTTACACCCTGCAACTGCCGAGCGCACTGCAAACCCGGCTGAGCAACGTCAGCAATCAACAGAAATCCGGCACGTATGTGGGAACGTTCGTGATGGGCGCCCTCTCCGCACTCATCGTGACGGCCTGCGTGGCGCCCGCCATCATTGCGGCGCTATCCGTCATCAGCCAGACAGGCCAGATCGCACGTGGCGCCGGCGCGCTCTATGCGACGGGCCTGGGCATGGGCGTGCCACTGCTCATCGTCGGCGCTTCCGCGGGCTCGCTGCTGCCCCGCGTGGGTCCGTGGATGGACACCATCAAACAGCTGTTCGGCGTGCTCTTCCTCGCGGTCGCCATCTACCTGCTGACGCCGCTGTTGCCGGGCGCGCTGACCATGCTGCTGTGGTCAGCCCTGGCTGCAATGGCCGGCTTCTGGATCTTCTCGCTCAAGGCCCGCGACGGCGGTCCGGCGGCCGCACCAATCCGGGCGGCCGGACTGATGGCGCTGGTCTACGGAATCATTCTGCTGATTGGCACCGCGGCGGGCGGTCGCGATCCTCTGCTGCCGCTTGGGAACCTGAGCCTCGGCGGCGGCGCGGCGCAGGATCACGCGCTCGCGTTTCAGCGCATCAAGTCGGTCGCGGACCTGGACCGGCAAGTCGCCGCCGCCAGCGCGGCCGGCAAGCCGGTGATGCTCGATTTCTATGCGGACTGGTGCGTGTCCTGCAAGGAAATGGAGAAGTACACGTTCACCGATCCGCAGGTGCGGGCGGTACTGGCCAATGCGGTGCTGCTGCAGGCCGACGTCACCGCCAACGACGCCGACGACCAAGCCCTGCTGGCACGCTTCAAGATCTTCGGGCCGCCGACCATCGCCTTCTTCGGCAGCGACGGAGTCGAGCGCGAGAACTTCCGGCTGGTAGGATTCGTTCCTGCTGACAATTTCCGCGAACATGTCGTCGCGGCGTTCGCGCCCGGCTGACGCTTCGAGAGGTCTGGAGTGAAATCGATCGTTTACGGCGCCATCGCCGTGGTAGCGGCTGCTGCCGGATTCGCCATCTACCGTTTCGGCATCGAGCCGCACGTCGCGGCGCAGATGCCCGCGGCGGTCGCAACACCGAGCGCCCAGTCGCAAGCGCAAAGTGCCCCGCCCCAGGCGGAAGGGCCGCCGACCGAGCTGCCCGACTTCTCACTGCAGGATCGCGACGGCAACCTGCGCTCGATCCGCAGCTGGACCGGCAAGTCCATGATCGTGAACTTCTGGGCCACCTGGTGCGCGCCGTGCCGGCGCGAGATCCCGCTGCTCAAGACCATCCAGCAGAACCACGGCCCGGAAGGGTTCCAGGTGGTCGGCGTGGCCGTGGATTTCCGCGACGATGTGCTCAAGTACGCCACCGACATGAGCATCGACTATCCGATCCTGATCGGCGAAGAAGACGGCCTGGAAGCCGTCAACAAGTTCGGCCTGGGATCGCTGGGCTTCCCGTTCACCGTGTTCACGGACAACCAGGGACGGATCGTCGCCACCCACCTGGGCGAGCTCACCCAGCCCCAGTCCGAGGTCCTGCTCGGCGCCGTGGGCCAGGTCAATCGCGGCGAGCTGACGCCCATGGCGGCCCGCGCCGTCGCAGCCAAGCAACTGGCGCAGATGGAGCCTGCCGAGAGCTGAAACCGGCGCCGAACGCCGGCCGCACGCCAACTTCCCGGACTGCTTTCACCGTTACTTCCTGCGGCGCCAACGCCGCAGCCTGCTGCCATCGTGCCGCGATCCGCAGCCGTATTAATGGCATCGATTGCAGCGTCTTGTTGCGGATTTGTCCGCAAGCGCCGCTCCGGCAGGCCCGGCTTTGACGCGAAAGCATCGCCAAGTAGTCCGAAAACTGATAAAAATCGCCGCCATCTCCGGCTAACTGAATCTACAAGCCCTAAGTAAGCTCACGGCCATGGCCCATCTGTTGCTCCTGAACGGCCCGAATCTGAACCTGCTCGGCACGCGCGAGCCCTCGGTCTATGGCGCCGTCACGTTGGACCAGATCGCATCTCGCCTGGGCCAGCTGGCGTCCGATGCCGGCCACCACCTGTCGGCCTTCCAGAGCAATTCCGAAGCGGAGCTGATCGCGCAGATTCACGAGGCGCCGGGCACGCACGTGGCCTTCATCATTTTCAACCCGGCCGCCTTCACGCATACCAGCGTGGCACTGCGCGATGCGCTGCTGGCGGTGAAGCTGCCGTTCATCGAAGTGCACTTGAGCAACGTTCACGCGAGGGAGGCCTTCCGGCATCACTCGTATTTCTCCGACGTCGCCGTCGGAACCATCACGGGGCTGGGTGCCGTCGGGTACGAGCTGGCGCTGCGCGCGGCCGCCCACCACCTGGCCCAGAAACCCACACGCAAGTAAACGAAAAGAACAACGAGGACATCGCATGGATATCCGCAAAGTCAAAAAACTCATCGAGCTGCTGGAAGAGTCCGGGATCGCCGAAATCGAGATCAGCGAAGGCGAGGAATCGGTCCGCATCAGCCGCTATCCCCCGGGCGGCGCGGCCCCCGCCCCTGTCGTTCACTACGCCGCGGCGCCGGCTGCTCCGGTCTATGCGCCCGCGCCTGGCGCCGCTGCGCCAGCCGCCGCGCCCGCAGCCCCCGCTGCTCCGGCCCGGAATGACCACACCGTGACGGCGCCGATGGTCGGCACGTTCTACGCCGCCGCCACGCCGGGCGCGAAGCCCTTCGTGGACATCGGCAGCGAGGTCAGCGTCGGCGACACGCTGTGCATCATCGAAGCCATGAAGATGATGAACCAGATCGAGTCCGACAAGGCCGGCCGGGTCACGGCGGTGCTGGTGAAGAACGGCGAGCCGGTCGAGTTCGGCCAGCCGCTGTTCATCATCGAGTGAATCATCGGGCACATCACCCAATGAGCCATCGGGTGACGGCGCGCCGTCACCCGTAACGGGCCGCCGGCCAGGCGGGCGCAATCTGAAGCGCAGCTGCAAGCGCGCGGTCCAACCAACCGACAACAACACATGCTCGAAAAAGTAGTCATTGCCAACCGCGGAGAAATTGCGCTGCGCATCCTGCGCGCCTGCCGCGAACTGGGAATCAAGACCGTGGCGGTGCATTCCACCGCCGACTTCAACCAGAAACACGTACTGCTCGCCGACGAGTCGGTGTGCATCGGTCCGCCGGCCTCGAAGGAAAGTTACCTCAACATGCCGGCCATCATCAGCGCCGCCGAGGTCACCGATTCGGTCGCCATCCATCCCGGCTACGGCTTTCTCTCGGAGAACGCCGACTTCGCCGAGCGCGTGGAGAAGAGCGGCTTCATCTTCGTCGGCCCCAAGCCCGAGACCATCCGCCAGATGGGCGACAAGGTGTCGGCCATCCGGATCATGAAGGCCGCGGGCGTACCCTGCGTGCCCGGTTCCGACGGCCCGCTCGGCAACGATCCCGAAGAGACTTTCCGCATCGCGCGCGACATCGGTTACCCGGTGATCATCAAAGCATCGGGCGGCGGCGGCGGCCGCGGCATGCGCGTCGTGCACAGCGAAGCAACGCTCCTGAACGCGATCAATGTGACGCAGGCGGAAGCGCTGGCGGCCTTCGGCAACGCCGAGGTCTACATGGAGAAATTCCTGGAGAAGCCGCGCCACATCGAAATCCAGGTGCTCGCCGACCACTACGGCAACGTGATCCACCTGGGCGAGCGCGACTGCTCGCTGCAGCGTCGTCACCAGAAAGTGATCGAAGAAGCCCCCGCGCCCGGCATTACCGCCAAACAGCGCAAGGCGATTGGCGATCGTTGTATCGCCGCCTGCCGCGACGTCGGCTATCGCGGCGCGGGCACGCTCGAATTCCTGTACCAGGATGGCGAGTTCTACTTCATCGAAATGAACACGCGCGTGCAGGTCGAGCACCCGGTGACCGAATTGATCACTGGCGTCGACATCGTGAAAGCGCAGCTGCGCGTCGCCGGCGGTGAACGACTGCCGTGGACCCAGAACGACATCGTCATCCGCGGCCACGCCATCGAATGCCGTATCAACGCCGAAGATCCGAAGGGCTTCATCCCCTCGCCCGGCCCGGTCAAGCTGTTCCATCCGCCGGGCGGCCCGGGCATCCGGGTCGACAGCCACCTGTACAGCGGCTACGTCGTACCGCCCTACTACGATTCGATGATCGGCAAAGTGATCGCCTATGGTGAAGATCGCGATACGGCAATCGCGCGCATGAAGAACGCGCTGTCGGAGATGGTGATCGAGGGCATCAAGACCAACATCCCGCTGCACCAGGAAATCTTCAATCACGCCGCCTTCAAGGCCGGCGGGCTGGACATCCACTACCTGGAGCGGCGGCTGGGGATCAAGTAAGCGCCGATGCCCTTTCTCCAGCTTTCTCTCGCCGTCGGCGCCGCCGATCCTGAACCCTTCGAGGAGGCGCTGCTCGCAGCCGGCGCGCTGTCGATCACGCTGGAAGACGCAGCTGACAACCCGGTGCTGGAGCCAGCGCCGGGCACTACGCCGCTGTGGCCCAGCGTGCAGATCAAAGCGCTGTTCGATGCCGCTGCCGACCAGAATGTGATCGTCGCGTTGCTCAAGGCTGAACTCGCACAGCCGCTGCCGGCGCTGAGTTTCGAATCGATCGCCGATCGCGCCTGGGAGCGCGAATGGCTCAAGGATTTTCATCCGATGCGCTTCGGCCAGCGCCTGTGGATCTGCCCGGCCGGGCAGCGTCCCACGGCGGCGGAACTGCAGGTCGAAACGCAGGGCGCGGGGCTCGAACCGTGCTTCATCGATCTGGATCCGGGCCTGGCCTTCGGCACCGGCACGCATCCGACCACGGCGCTGTGCCTGGAATGGCTGGACGGCGCAGCACTCGTCGGGAAGTCGGTGATCGACTACGGCTGCGGCTCGGGCGTGCTGGCCATTGCAGCGCTCAAGCTCGGCGCGGCTCACGCGCTGGCGGTCGACATCGATCCGCAAGCGGTGATCGCGACAGCCGACAACGCACAGCGCAACGGCGTCGCCGACAGGCTGACCGTGTGTACCGTCGCCGAGATGACAGCGGCCCCAGCAGACGTGCTGCTCGCCAATATTCTCGCTGAGCCGCTCGTGGCGCTGGCGCCGTCCCTGGCCGCGTTGGTGAAGCCCGGCGGCCACCTCGTGCTGTCAGGCCTGTTGACGCATCAGGCCGCGCAGGTGGCGATGCCGTACCAGCCGTGGTTTGATATCGACCCCGTGTCGATTCGTGAGGATTGGGCGCGACTGAGCGGCAGGCGCCGCGCCTGAACGCGCCCGGCATTTCGGCGCACCGTCGACGCGGTTACGCCTGAGGGCCAGCGAAAGGAATGTGACCGGCCGGAAGCCGGATCGCCAGGAACATCCGAGACAACCCAAGTTCGCCGCAGAGCCATCCAGCGTGCTGACCCAGTGCCCCAGCTGCCAGACCACCTTTCGCGTCACCAGCGAGATCCTGCGCGTTGCGCACGGCCAGGTGCGTTGCGGGCGCTGTCACACCCAGTTCGACGCGCTGGAGCGCCTGCTCGAGGAAGCACCGGGCGGGCTGGTCGAGTCCGGCCGCTTCCTCAAGCCATCCGAGCCGCAGATCGAGGTCGAGGAGCCGGCGACGCAGGAAGACATCACGCTGGAAGGCCGGCACATCGAGATCACCGGCACCTACCGCACCCTCGACGATCCGGACGATCCGCAGATCCGCCAGGAAGTGATCGAGGAATGGGTGGAGATCGACGAGTTCGCGGACGACGAAATCGCCGACGAGGCTGAGCCGATCGCCACCGACGGCATCGAGGTGTCCGAGGCAATCGACGCGGACCTCGAACCGGAGCCGGCGCAGCTGATCCGGCAGGTCGACCCGGAATTCGATCGCGTGCCGTTCCACCCGGCGCTCGCCGCCGGCCAGCAGACCGAAGCAGAACCCGACCTGGATCTGTTCGCGCCCAAGCCGAAGCGCACGGCGCTGGTATGGAAGCTGCTCGCCCTGCCGCTGCTGCTGGCGTTGGTGGCGCAGGTCGTACACCACTATCGGGCCGAATTGGCCAGGCATCCGCAACTGAGCGCACTCACGGTGCGCGCCTACAACGCACTGGGCCTGCCGTTGACACCGGATTGGAACCTGCACGCCTACGAAGTGCGGCAATGGGGCGTGCTCTCCGATCCGACGAATCCGGGCACGCTCAAAGTGCGCGCCAGCGTCACCAACCGTGCCGATTTCGCGCAACCCTATCCGCTGCTGAAGCTGGTGCTCGAAGATCGCTGGGGCGAGCAGGTGCGCGCGCGTGAATTCGAACCGGCCGAATACCTGGATCCTGCCGTCGCCGCCGACCGCCTGCTCGGCCCGCAGCAGCAAGTCAATGCCACCATCGTCATCGTCGATCCCGGTCCCGATGCCGAAGGCTTCCGCTTCGACATCTGCCTGCACGGCCGCACCGGGCCGGTATGTGCAACGGAAGTACCGGAATGAGCCTCCCCGTCATGCGCATCGGTCCGTACCAGCTTCCGAACAATCTCGCGCTCGCGCCCATGGCGGGCGTCACCGATCTGCCGTTCCGGTTGTTGTGCCGGCGCATGGGTGCGGGAATTGCCGCAGGAGAAATGCTTACTTGCGATGTGCGTTTATGGCACACCGAGAAATCGCGGCGACGCATGGATCACAGCGGCGAAGCCGAGCCGCGCGTGGTGCAGATTGCGGGCGGTGATCCACAGATGATGGTGGAAGCTGCGCAGCGCAACGTGGATGCGGGCGCGCAGATCATCGATCTCAACATGGGCTGTCCTGCCAAGAAGGTCTGCAACAAGGCGGCAGGCTCGGCGCTGATGAAAGACGAGCCACTGGTGCGTCAGATTCTCGAAGCCGTTGTCAAGGCCGTACATGTCCCTGTGACGCTGAAAATGCGCACCGGCTGGGACACGGATCATCGCAATGCCGTCGCGATTGCGCGCATGGCGCAGGATGTTGGCATCCAGGCACTGGCGATTCATGGTCGCACGCGCGCCTGCATGTATCAGGGAAACGCCGAGTACGAAACCATTCGCGCCGTCAAACAAAGCGTTGCGATTCCGATTTTTGCCAATGGTGACATCGACTCGCCGCACAAAGCGCGAGCAGTGCTGGAACAGACCGGCGCGGATGGATTGATGATCGGACGCAGCGCACAAGGCCGACCCTGGATTTTTCGCGAGATCGCCGCGTTCCTGCACGAAGGGATTGTTCTGCCTGAGCCTTCCGTCGCGGAAGTACGTGATATCATGCTCGCTCATTTGCGCGACCTGCATGCTTTCTACGGGGACGAGACGGGAGTCCGGGTCGCGCGCAAACACATTGACTGGTATGCGAAGGGCCGCGCGGCTGCGCTCGCTTTTCGGCATGCCGTGATGCAGGCGGCAGACGCGTCGACCCAACTCGAACGTGCGCGGGCGTATTTCGATGCGCTCGCGGACAGTCAGGAGAAGTTGCTGGTCAGCGCAGCCTGACGCCCCGAGCAGGACAGGATCTGGCGGAGAGCCCATGGCGCCGAAGAAAAAAACCAGAGCTCGAAGAGAGCCACCAGCAAAACCCGCAGCGCGCACCATGCCGTTGCGCACGATGACTGCAGAAGCCCTGAACTCCTACTTCGAGACGCTCAACGGCCACAAGCCCGGCCAGCTGTACGATCTGGTGCTGCGCGAGGTCGAGGAACCGTTGTTCAAGGCCGTGCTCGATTACGCTGCCGGCAACCAGAGCCGCGCCGCAGACATTCTCGGCATCAACCGCGGCACGCTGCGGAAGAAGCTCAAGACTTACGGACTGGATGGCTGAAGACAGCCGCGCGATGAGGTGATCCCAAGACCGTCGCTTCGTCGCTTTTCTCCTTACTCGTGTCGTTCACTTCGTTGCCTGCTCACCGTCCGCCATGCCCACTCCCATTCGCCGCGCCCTGCTCAGTGTTTCCAACAAAGACGGCCTGATCGATTTCGCCCGCGCCCTGCAACAGCGCGGCGTGGCCATTCTTTCCACCGGCGGCACCGCCGCGCTGCTGCAGAAGAACGGCATCGCCGTAACTGAAGTGTCCGCGCACACCGGCTTTCCGGAAATCATGGACGGCCGCGTCAAGACGCTGCACCCGAAAATCCACGGCGGCCTGCTCGGCCGGCGCAACATCGACGATGCGGTGATGAGCGCGCACGGCATCGACCCGATCGATCTGCTGGTGGTGAACCTCTATCCGTTCGCCGCCACCATCGCGAAACCCGATTGCACCTTCGAGGATGCGATCGAGAACATCGACATCGGCGGTCCGGCCATGGTGCGCGCGGCGGCGAAGAATCACGATCGCGTCGCGGTCGTGGTCGACCCGACGGACTACGCCACCGTGATGCAGGAAATTTCCGGCGCCGGCGGCGTTTCGGACGAGACTCGCAAGCGTCTGGCAGCGAAGGCCTACGCACACACGGCCAGCTACGATGCAGCAGTCGCGAGCTACTTGGGTCGCATCACCGAAGGCGCTGCGGGTGAGTTTCCGCAAGCTCTGAACCTGCAGTTCCGCAAGCGCATGGATCTGCGATACGGCGAAAATCCGCACCAGGCCGGCGCGTTCTACACTGTCGCCGACGCGCAGGGTTCGAGCATCGGCAGCGCTACGCAGCTACAAGGCAAGACGCTCTCGTACAACAACATCGCCGACGGCGACACGGCATTCGAGTGCGTGCGCCAGTTTTCGGAACCGGCTTGTGTGATCGTGAAGCACGCGAATCCTTGCGGTGTCGCGGTTGCCGCTGACACGCTGGCAGCCTACGACAAAGCCTATCGCACCGATCCGACGTCCGCGTTCGGCGGCATCATTGCATTCAATCGCCCGCTCACCGCGAGCACGGCACGCGCCACCGTCGAGCGTCAGTTCGTCGAACTCATCATCGCGCCGGAAGTCGAGAAAGAGGCGCTGGAAATCTGCTCGCGCAAAGAGAACGTGCGCGTGCTGAGCACCGGCGGTCTGAAGCCAAGCAACCTTCGCCATGAATACCGCAGCGTCAACGGCGGCCTGCTGGTGCAGACGCGCGATGAAGGCATGATCACCAAAGCGGATCTGAAGATCGTCACCCAGCGTCAGCCCAGCGCTGCCGAGCTGGACGATCTGCTGTTCGCCTGGCAGGTCTGCAAGTACGTCAAATCGAATGCCATCGTCTACGCGCGCGAGCGCACGACGCTGGGTGTGGGCGCCGGCCAGATGAGCCGCGTCGTCTCCAGCCGCATTGCCGCGATGAAGGCCAAGGACGAAGGCCTGGAAGTCGCCGGCGCAGTCATGGCCTCGGACGCGTTCTTCCCGTTCCGCGATGGCCTGGATGTGGCGGCGGAGTTCGGCATCAAGGCCGTGATCCAGCCCGGCGGCTCGATGCGCGACAACGAAGTCATCGCGGCAGCCGATGAGCACGGCATGGCGATGGTGCTGACCGGCATGCGCCATTTCAGGCATTGATGATGAAAGTTCTCATTCTTGGTTCTGGCGGCCGTGAGCACGCCTTCGCCTGGAAAGTCCGGCAGTCACCGCGCGTGACTGCGGTTTTCGTTGCGCCCGGCAATGCCGGCACGGCGCTCGAGCCGGGCGTGCAGAACGTCGACATCGCTGCCGACGACATCCCGAAGCTGCTTGAATTCGCGAAGCGCGAGAGCATCGATCTGACCATCGTCGGGCCGGAAGCACCGCTGGTGCTCGGCGTGACCGATGCGTTCGAAGCCGCGGGCCTGCGCTGCTTCGGTCCGCGCAAGCTCGCCTCGCGCCTAGAGGGCTCGAAGGCATTCACCAAGGATTTCCTGAAGCGTCACGGCGTGCCGACCGCGGCTTACGCCATCTTCACCAAAGAGAACTTCGATCCGGCCTGGGTGCGCAAGCAGCGCGCGCCGCTGGTCGTGAAAGCGGACGGCCTGGCGGCCGGTAAAGGCGTGATCATCTGCGCCACGACGGACGAAGCCGTGAGCAGCGCGCAAGCCATGTTCGAAGGCCAATTCGGCGCCGCCGGCGACAAAGTGGTCATCGAGGAATTCCTGGAAGGCGAGGAAGCGAGCTTCATCGCCGTCATCAGCGGCACGGACATCCTGCCGCTCGCCACTTCGCAGGATCACAAGCGCCGCGACGATGGCGACCAGGGGCCGAATACAGGTGGCATGGGCGCCTATTCGCCGGCACCGGTGGTTACGCCGGAAATTCACGCGCGGATCATGCGAGAAGTGATGGAGCCGACCGTACGCGGCCTGGTCAGCGACGGCACTCCCTACATCGGCTTTTTGTACGCTGGCGTGATGGTGGCGCCGGACGGTACGCCGAACGTGCTCGAATTCAACTGCCGCTTCGGCGATCCGGAAACCCAGCCCATCATGATGCGGCTGCAGTCAGATCTCACCGAACTGTGCGAAGCCGCACTCGATGGAAAGCTGAAGCAGGTCGACGCGCAATGGGATGAACGCGCCGCGCTCGGCGTCGTGCTCGCTGCCGGCGGCTACCCGGACACGGTTCGCAAGGGCGATGCGATCGAAGGTTTGGACGCTGCCGCACAGCTTCCCGGGAAAGTCTTCCACGCCGGCACGAAACTCGTCGACGGCAAGGTGACGACTTACGGCGGCCGGGTGCTCTGCGCCGTCGGCCTCGGCAAGTCGGTGAGCGAAGCACAGCAAGCAGCCTACGCACTGGCAGACCGCATTCGCTGGAATGGCGTCCAATACCGCCGCGACATCGGTTATCGCGCGATCGAGCGCGAGAAGCGCTGAGCCTCGTCACTCCCGCGAAGGCGGGAGTCCATCCGTGATTCGAGATGGGTTCCCGCCTTCGCGGGAATGACCGAGATGACTAGATCAGGCTGAGCGCTCTGGTGCGCCAGCCGATCGCTTCTTGATATCGACCTCGAAGCTCACCGCCACGACTCCACCGCCGGCCAGCTCGAACCGGTGCTCGATGCCTTCGCGGTTCGGTAGCGTCTGCGCCAACGTTTCGAGTTCACCGCGCGGAATGGTGATCCACAAACCCGTTGGATCGCTATCCAGCAGCCAACCACCGACCACACCCGGCTTCACGTTGACGCGCAGCGTGTGATTGCGCGGCAGCGCCACCGCCAGCTCCACACCTTGCGACGACAGCAACGTATCGAGTTCGCGTTGCGTAACGCGGCAGCGGATCGAGCCTTCTGAGAATCGGATATTCACGTTCTGCCTGTTGCGCGGTTTTTTCTATTGCCGGTTCCGTGCCGACTTCGCGAGAGCCGCTTGTTGAGCTTACGTCGTTTCAATCGTCATCGACGATGATAACGGCAGCACGCGATACCGCGCCCAGCTCCGGGCCGTCATCATCCACGCTGAGCTCGACTAGGAACAACTCCGTATTTTCCTTGATCGAGTCGGACACCAGCGGAATCGTCAGCACCAGGGTGTTGACGCCGGGCGCCATGCGCTCGGTCTCAGGACCGATGGCGGCGAAGTCCGCGCCAGCCTCGGCTGAATTCGACAGCAAGGTCCAGTGGAACGAGGCGGCGACGCGGGTGTTGCCGGTGCGCTTGACGGTCAGCCTCACGGTACCGTCGCTCTCGGTAGCCACATAGGTGTCCTTGTCGAAGCCGACGACGGCGGGACCGGTGGCCGCGCCCATCGTTCGGGATTCCTGTTTCGCGACCCGAGGCTGCTCGCCGGCCTGGGCTTGCGCTGCCGGCTCGCCGGCTTTTGTCCGATCTGCAGCCTGCGATGCTGGCTCGGGTGTCTGCTGCGCCTGAGCTCGGTTCTGCTGTGGGGGTTCGCCAGCCGGCTGCACCTGCGCTCGATCCTGCTGCGAAGACTCGCCGCCCTGCGTCGGCTGCTGTTTCGTCGGCGTCGTGGCTTGCGCATCAGCCCCCGCCTGCGCCGCAGACTGTTGATCCAGCGCGACAGGCGGCGCTGTTTCCGCCCCGGAGGGTGCGTTGCCAGCATCTTCAGTCAAAGGCGGAGTACCCGTCGTCGGCGGCATCGTTTCAGCCACCCGTGGCGATAGCGTAGACAGATCGAAATCCGGCAGTGGCAAGCGGTCGCGCCAGTACACCAACGCCAGCACGGCAAGCATCAGCACGGTCACGGTAATCGGACCGCGCCATCCGCGTCTCCGCGGCCCGGCAGCATCCGGCAGCAACTCCTGTGGAATGGCCAGATGTTGCTGAACCCGCGTGCAGCCCAGCGCCGAGATCAACTCGACCACGTCGATCTTGCGATCGGCACGCGACCACTGCAGAGCGGCGCGCAACGCGTTCCACTGTTTGCCGCTCAACCCTGAAATGCGCTGCGGGTCGCGGCCCTGCGCACGCGCCAACGGACCGGAGCGCCCACCGTATGGGTGCTGGCCTGACAGCATCTCATAGGCGATGCATGCGAGGCTGTACACATCTTCGCTGCCGCTCGCCGGCTCGCCATTGGCGCGATCGGGGCTTGCATAAGCAAGCGACGCCGCGGCACCGGCCCCGCCCGGCTCAGCGATCCACGGCTCCAAGCGACCCGCATCCACGGCCCGCCGCCGGCTGAAGCCGAAATCCAGCACCTTCACGTCGCCAGCCGAGGTAATCATCACCTTGGCGGGTTTGAGGTCCCCATGAATCACGTTGCGACGATGCGCGTGCGCCAGCGCCGCACCGATGCCGCCCACGATGCTCAGCGCGCGATCGCGCCCCAAGGGGCGACGATCCAGTCGCAGCAGCACGTCCGACAGCAACTCGCCATCCAGCAGCTCCATCACGACGAAGTAGATATCGCCGTCACGATCCAGGTCGAACGTGCTGACGATGTTCGGGTGCGACAGGGATTGCGCGAGATGGAACTCGCGCTCCAGCTGCGCCAGCTCCTCGGGATAGTCCCGATAGTTATCCTTGAGTACCCGCAGCGCCACGCATCGCGCTGTGTGATCCAGGTGTGCGCGATGACGATCGAGCGCCTTGTAGACGACCCCGGTGCTGCCGCGACCGACCACGCTCAACAGTTCATAGCGCCCCCGCAAGATGCTGCCGAGTGCAGCCTTGTCAGTCGGGCGCTCCATCGGGCGTTCTTTCGGGCGCGCGTGGTGCGGCGGCCGAGTCTGTGGATCGAAATCACGGTCGAAGGCGGAGGGATCGCCGAAAGATTCGCTCTTGCGCGACGTCGCGCTGCGCTCGGCGAGCCGACGCCAGCGCGAGCCGGTGGTGTCCGTCGTGCTGTCGACTTCCTGGGCGTCCGTGATGTCCGGCTCTTCGGTCTGATTGGCAACGCCGAAAACCAGTTGCGCGATATCGGATTTCAGCGAGCGCGCCAGCGTCGCATCGACGCGACCACGCCGCTGATATTGATCCAGCAGCGCCAGCGCATCCCACGGCGCTTCCGGATTGCTGCGGCAGATCTCGAGAAACGAGGCCTGCATCTGGGCGCGGTCGCAACGGCCCGCAGTGTAATCATCCAGCCAATTGGCCAGGATGCGGCGCGCTTCCGCGCCGTCGTCTGCGGGGTTGTTGTCCATCGAGACGCTCATATCCACATCAAGTCTAAGCCGGGCTCTCCCCTGTAGGCATCTGTCTCCCGGCTCCGACCCGGGCCGTTCCGTAAGGCTCCCCTGTCAGCCTTTTTTGACCTGCCGGGCCTCTGCAAGCCCTTGAAGCTTCTCGGTTCGGGTGACTCGGCGCAGGCTGGACCAGGCTGCTACGCCTGCCCGCCGCGACCCACACCCGGCCGCAAGCCCGGCCCTGGCTGCGGGCCGTTCCGGGATCAACGCCATCGCCGTGCAGCCGGTTCCCCGAATTCATTATCTGAGCGGCAAACGGCCCTAGCCCAGCTCCTGGCGCAGCTTGTCGCTGTCCAGCGCTTTGCACCATTTGGCCACCACCACCGTCGCCACGCCGTTGCCGACCAGGTTGGTCAGCGCCCGCGCCTCCGACATGAAGCGGTCGATCCCTAAGATCAACGCCAGCGCGGTGACTGGCAAGGTACCAACGGCCGATAGGGTCGCGGCCAGCACGATGAAACCGCTGCCGGTCACTCCGGCCGCCCCCTTGGAAGTCAGCAGCAGCACGGCCAGCAGCGTGAGCTGGTCGGCCAGCGTCAGGTGCGCATTGGTTGCTTGCGCGATGAACACGGCGGCCATGGTCAGGTAGATGGACGTGCCGTCGAGATTGAAGGAGTAACCGGTGGGAATCACCAGGCCCACCACCGATTTGGCACAGCCCGCGTTCTCCAGCTTCGTCATCATGCGCGGCAGCACCGACTCGGAGGACGACGTGCCCAGCACGATGAACAGCTCCTCGCGGATGTAGCGCACGAACTTCCAGATGCTGAAGCCGTGCACGCGGGCGATGGCGCCGAGCACGACGAACACGAACAGCAGGCAGGTGGTATAGAAGCACGCCATCAGCCAGGCCAGGTCCGCGAGCTTGGCGATGCCGTAGCTGCCGATGGTGAAGGCCATCGCGCCGAAGGCGCCGATCGGCGCCAGCCGCATGATGACGGCGATGATGCCGAACAGCACGCTCGACAGGCGGTCGATCACATCGAAGACGATGCGGGCCCGTTCCCCTGCCGCGTGCAGTGCGAAACCGAACAACAGCGCGAACAGCAGAATCTGCAGGATCTCGCCTCTGGCAAAGGCATCGAACACGGTGCTCGGGATCACGTTCAGCAGAAAATCCACCACGCCCTGCTCCTGGGCGGCGTGCGCGTAGCCCTCGATCCGGCTGACGTCGAGCTTGGACACGTCGATGTTCATGCCCGCCCCGGGCTTGACCACGTTCACCACGATCAGGCCGATCGCCAGCGCAACCGAGCTCACGACTTCGAAGTACGCCAGCGCCAGCACCCCGGTCTTGCCCACCGATTTCATGCTTTCCATGCCGGCGATGCCCGTCACCACGGTGCAGAAGATGATCGGGCCGATCATCATCTTCACCAGCTTGATGAAGCCATCGCCCAGCGGCTTCATCTGCGCCCCCACCTGCGGAAAGAAATGGCCCAGCGCCACGCCGATCACGATGGCGACCAGGACCTGGAAGTAGAGGGACTTGTAGATCGGCGGCGAGGCCGCCCGGGTCGGGTCCATTGTTCTATGTTGATGTTGCAGACGACCGGGTACAGGCTACCGCGGGAATGCGCCGTTGCAAATGGCAGTACGTTGGACGACGCCCTTCTCGCCTCCGGACCGCGGTCTGCGCTCACCGCAAGAGCCGGGAATCACCGCTCCAAGACGGCGACCAGCCCAAGCTTTACGGCGGGGTTCCGCAGGGCCGTATAGCCAGCGGGGATACAAACAGCACTCTCCGCTGGCATTCGCCGGATCTTCTAGCCCGGCGCCACGCATTCGATACGCGCCACGTACAATTCATGCGCGACTGGTGTCGACATGAGTGGAGCCCTGCCGATGAAAGTGCCTTACTGGATCATTCTTGCCGCGTCGAGCGGGCTGCTGGCATCGCCCGCCATGGCGAAGGACGGCGCTGCGATCGACTTGCCTGATCAGCGAGTCGCGGTGCTGTCGGCGGGCGACCTGGAACCTGCCTCCATCGGCAGCTATTCCGTGGCGGTCTTCAAGGATCGCAGCTTGATGGATTTCGAGACCGGCGCCGTGTTCTCGCGCAACGGTTCATTTCTCCAGGACGACGGCCAGCCACGGGTGAAGTTCGCCGACATCACTGGGGACGGCATCGCAGAACTGATCGTGTCGAAGCTCACGGCCGGCTCCGGCAACTACCTGGAAGTCGATGCACTCAGAATCGACTCACGCGGCGTCCGCCTGGTTGCGCGCGTGCAGACGATGACGGATCACGATGAAATTGCCGAGCTGAAAGCCGCTTGTCGGCGCGACCGATGCTGGCGCCGGCGATAACGGACCTTCGCAGTGCGCTCAAAGCCGCCTCGCGGCCTGGCATCGCCCGAAGGAACCCGCTCGTCCGCGAGGCGCCGTGTCAGGCAGCAAAATTCAGCTGCCAGGACACGCCGAAACGATCATTCACCCAGCCGAACCGCTGGCTGAAGCCGTAGTTGTCCAATGGCATGAGGACCTGGCCGCCTTCAGACAGTACTCCAAACACGCGTTCCAGCTCGGCCACCGAATCGAACTCCACGAAAGTGGAACTCGAAGGTGTGAACGTAAAACCATGCTTGATCGGGCTGTCCGAGCACATGAACTCGCGGCCGCAGATCGTGAATACGGCAACCTTTATCGTGCCGGCCGGACCAGGCTCGCCTTGCGCCCAGTGCTCGGCCCGCACCATGCGGGATTCGGGGAAGGTAGAAAAATACAGATCAAGCGCAGCCTGCGCGACACCGCCCTGAAACATGAGAAAGGGTCTGGCTGTTGTCATCCGATACCTCCACTTGTCCTTGACTCAGCTCCTCGCCTCAGTTGAGGCCCGGTCGATTCGCTTGGCGGCGTCGTATCCCTGTTTCGTGATCTCGAATACCTCACCGCGCTCCCCTCGCGAAGTCAGCAGACCATCACGGATCAGCTCTTGCAAGGCAGACTCCCACAAGGCCAGGACGCGATGATCGTCCTTGCTGGTCAAGAAACTTACGCCATTCGTGTGGAGGTCGACGCCTGCGCCGTAGCGCTCAAACAAAACCAGACCGCTCGGATCCGCAGCCGCCTCTTTCAGAAGGAGCTGTGCCTCATCGGACAACGCAGCGGCTGAAGCTGGTACCGGAGAATCGTGAGACGCGCGAAACATGGCCGCGCCAAAGGCGATGACGCCCAGAAAGAGCAAGACGAAAATGCCGACCTTGACCTTCTCAGAGGCTTTGGCAAAGAAGAAATATGCGAGAAGGGACAGAGCGACGGACAGCAGCGCCAGGATACCGAGATAGCTTTGTGCTGCTGCGGTAATGATCTCCGGAAGCCGTGCCGTTAGTGCGTCCATCTGGCTTCCTTGGTGTTATGACCAACGACGGATCGGTCGCGCGCGAACTCGCATCAGGGCTCAGGGCGACGGTATTCGTCAGGGGTGTACAGCGCAAGTGCTCTCTTGTCCGGTGGTCACGGTCCAGACCTATCCGACCTGACGCTGCCCAAGGCGGGCCGTATGCATGACCTGTTAGATGAACAGGGTCGTCACGCAGGCCGTCGCCGGTGATTTGAGTCAGCGGCGATGCTCATCGCCCTCACCGCCGGGCCCAACGATGACGCCAATTCCAAGGCCCGTGCCGGCGCCCGCCGCCATTCCGCCGCCGCCTCCCGCCTTGCCGCCACCGCGCCGCAGCGACTCACGTTCACTGCCCTCCGTTTTACCGCCCCCGCGCGATGCCGATGGACGCACCGGGCCCTGTTTGGGAATGGTCAGACCGGAAGGCACGGGATCCAGATCGAGCACCTGCCGAATGAAATCTCGCAGCGATACGACTAGCTCAGCCGTGTGGACGGGGCGCCGCTCCGCCAGCTCCGTCGCTGCCTTCGCCGCGAGCCGCACTTGCTCCTCGGTTCCAAGCAGGATGATGTCCGACAGGGCCGCCTCGACCGCATCACGAATCCGTCGCGAGCGATCCGAGCGGGGCTGTTCCGCCTCAGACAGATCGCGAAGGTGAGCCGGATCGACCGCAAGGTCGCCGGTAAACGAGCCACCGAGCGTCTTGTACGCCGCGATCAACGTTCGCAAGCGCTCGTTGATCTGCCGATTCTCCCGCTCGCGTCGCAGCTGAATCGTCTGCATCAGAACCAGGCGAAGGCCAACGCCGATGAGGGTGATCACGGCCAGGCCAAGCAATGTCGTCAACACGGCCTGCCAGGAACTGAAATCCAGATTGCGCATACTGCCCTCACTTTACGGCAGCCCGAAGCAGCTGTTCACGTGCACCCATACCATTGCGCAGCCACTTCCACATCGGACGACACGCTCTTGTTCCGTAATCTCTGCCAGGCGCAAAGCTCATGGTTCATCATAGATGACGGTGATCTTTCCGTGAGGAGCAAGCCACTCGCCCAAGAGCCGATGTATCAGCTGCGGCTCGCGGTGAAACAGACCCACGCGAACCGCGAAGACCTTGTCGAATCTTCGCGCGCCAGGATCGAACGTAAGGACATCGACTATACGGAACTCCGCCCTGCCTGCGTCTACATGCTCTTGGTTGCGCCGGGTGGCTGCTTCGATCATCTTCTTCGACTTATCGATTGCAACCAAGTGCCCCGCCTGCAAGTGAGCGCAGACGTAGCTTGCGGCAACACCATGACCGCAGCCGATCTCAAGAACCTGATCACCTGGACGGATTCGCATCCCTTCAACAATTCGTCGCAAGCGCTCGCTCATGACGGCCCTCCGCGGCCACTGCCCTCAAGACTGCGGGTCGAACTGAAAGACACGCAGCTCCTGGTCGCAACGACAAGCTCTCGCGATTCGCGCAGCCCACGCGACGGCTTCCTCGCGCGAGGGCAATTCGAGCACAGTGAAGCCGCCGTTGAGCGGTGGCGCCCAAGGGTAGCCGCCCTCCGCGACTGCGCCATTGGCCGAGACAAGTGCGGGTGGCACATCTTCGTCGATGCCGCCACCGAAGACGTAGACGCCGGCCGCCTTGGCCTCGTCGATCACAGCGTGCGAGTCGCGACCCACCGCCTCCCACTCGCCGTCGGGCACGACCATCGCCGCACTGGGAAAGGAGATCAGGTACTTGGCCATGGTGCTCCTTCCTCTAAGAATTGATGTCGGCCGTGAAGCGTGTGTGCAACCCAACACCACCGCTGCACCACAAGCACTGGCGCCCCGCCGGTCCGCATGCGTGCATAAGCACCTAACGCCGCGTTGAATGACTTACTGGAACACGCGACCATTGTGTTCTATCCAGCCGTCTTGATGTCGCCCGTTTGGATCACGGTGAGTCCAATGAACGACACCTCCCTTCGCGTTCCACTCGTATTCCCCGCTGAATCTAACACTGTCGCCTTCACTCAATGAAGAAACGCGCGGAGCAAGATCGATGTTATGCGCTATGAGAATAGTCTGGCCGGATGGCAGGCGGACGAGAAACCGCTGATGGCGACTACCGTCATTGTCATCCGGAAGCACTTTCGCGACGGTTCCTGCCGCCTCAACCTGAATGTTGCTGGTCTGATTCGCGAAGGCGGCGGCCAATACACTATCGCCCCCGACTGATGGAGACTCGGCAACTGCCGGGAATGGCAAGACATCGTGCCGGCTGTACGCAAAGAAGACGACCGCTGCGACGACGACAGGGAATAGGAATTTTCGCATATTTGGTTATCTAGCATTCGCCTTGGGCCACGTGCGTCCTGACACGTCGACTCGAAAGCATAGCGAGCATGAAGACACACGCACTTCACTGAGGACGGGAGAGTGCGCCCTCGATGATGTCCGTGTTCTGTGAATCGATGATCGACCATGCTCCGGAGGTACGCACAAGCACGTTGACAAGGATTCCGCTGCGCGCTGGAAGCGGTGCACCCTCCGGAGAGGCATGTCCTTCAAGGACCCAGCAAGACCTGGCGATAGCGATGCCTGTAACAGGAAATCGAACAGAAACGTCGGAGAGAGTCAACCGGCTGTTCTTGAACATCGTTGCATGCGTGAACTCGTGGGCCTTTCTGATTTCCTGTCTGCCCTTCCACCACAGACCCACCACATTGACGAACTCCGCGTCCGGCGCGAAAAGCTCGGCAAACGCGTTCATGTCGTGCCGGTTCCAGCATTCAGCGAATGCGTGGACGACTTGCGCTACTTCGTCGATTGCAGCGGACATTGGCTACTCCCACTCAGATCTATGCCATCGATATTCATCTACTTCTCGCGCTAGCGCCTGAGCTCAGCTAGCGGCAGCACGCATAGCGGGATCACAGTCAGGTGCGGCGCGTTGTTGGGCGGGTGCAGGGTCGATGTAACTGCCAGACCTGAACCGACGTACTTCGATCTCGTCACCGACCTCGATTGTCATCAGGTCCTCGCCGAGCAGGGTACGGCCCTTGTAAGTCGTGCGTGCACGGCGCATGACATCGTCGCCCGTTGGAGGAGGGAAATTGCGGTCGGTCGTCAGTAGCGCGACGTGCGTGAATACGGCGAGTTTGGGTTTGGCGCGCGCGAATATCTTGCCGGCATCTTCCGGCGATGTGTGAAAGCCAAGGACGCGGCGCGCAATCGCCGCCGTCGGCGACTTCGCCAGTAGCTCCGGCCGTACCGCCGCCACCTCGTGCACCAGTACGTCGACGCCTGTGGCGTGCCGAACCAGATTGTCATTCGGCTGCGTGTCACCGGAGATTGCGACCGAGTGTCCAGCGTAATCCACTCGATAACCGAACGCGGGTTCCAGCAAGCCGCCGTGATCGACAAGGAACGCCGTCACTTTCACGCCGTTGTGCTCGTAAACCGTTCCCTCGGTGATGTCGTGAGCGGCGACTTCGACACCGGCCGGCGGCAGGTGCTCGCCGTCTCTACGCACTCGAATGTCCCACTGATAGGCCTGGGTCAGCCCAGCCATCATCGTTTGGGTGCCCTCGGGACCCCATACCTTGAGCGGTGTACTGCGCCCACCGAACGGCGTTGGCAACCAGCCGGTGAGCCAGACGTCCGGGAAACCGACCGTGTGATCGGAATGCAGGTGGGTCAGAAACACCGCGTCGATCTGGCCCAACGGAATTTTCAGCTGAAGCAAGCGTTGACTTGCGCCGCGGCCTGCATCGAACAAGAGCTTCTGGCCTCCGGCCTCGACCAACGTAGCGGGACCAAATCGATCAATGGCGGGCTCGGGCCGCCCAGTTCCCAGCAGGACAATCCGGATGGCAGACGGGCGCGTATTCGCCGATGCCGTATCAGACAAGAGAAGCATCATGCCGAGCAAACAAGGGATGATAATACGGCTCATAACTCAACCCCTTCGAGTCACGAAACGCACTCACGTTTGCGCTCAAGCGCGTGCGTTGCGCACGTCGCCTGCAGCACATTGTTGGGCTCCGCTCCACGCCTTCGATCGACAACGTAGTGGTACTTATTCAGCCACCCCCATGGCCCAGACGGATCATCCTCCAGAACAGGCAGAACCCCAATAGCCTGCTACAACCCCCGCTACGCGAGACATCATGTCGACCGCTCGCCCAATTGTTGACCGCGCCCACCAACCCGAAGGAACTATCCAGTCACGTGCAGCAGTCTGTTGGGCTTGGGTTGTTGGGCTTGGGCCTGAGTGAACTCAATGGCCTTCTGTGCACCCTTGGCCCGATAATAGCGGAGTGTCGAACCATCGGTCTCAACGTACGCCTGCCGGTTAAGATGCAACAGGATTTCCCCGGCCGACTTTCCGCTACAACCAGGTTTACCGTTCTGGGAGAGAAGCCGTTCCTGCAAACGCCATCCCTTGCCGTCAGCAACTGGTACAACGTCTGTTGTGTAGCTGAGTTCTCCTGTCGTTCGGACGATCTGATTTCCATTCCTGAACTCCAGCGTCATGTCCTGGCAAGCAGGAGCAAAGGCAGTCCGAGCTTCTGCAGTAAGCACCCAGCGGCCTTGAAGTGTTGCTTCGCTTGCCTGGCCGGAGACTGCGAGAAGTCCCAGCAGTACGTAACCAATCAGCGACTTCATATTTCACCCCCTACTTCTTACGCCTAACACCGCCGCTGTACCGCGAGCAATGGCGCTTTCGCCGCTGCGAGTCGGGCGCGCAACGCGCGCGAACTCGTTTGTTGGGCGATAGCGCTGATTCTAGCCTCACGACGGAAACCTTTCGGCCGAAGGAATGCACTCCAGCGCCTCATCCCATTTGGCCCTACTCGATACAAAGATGTGAGCAGTAGGACGCAATGAGACTTCAGTATTCAGACTTCCTGCAGGTACAACCACAAGCGTGCCGCCCATCTGAGTGCTGGGTAATGCTGATCCGCACTCCAGGCAGAACGACCTGCTGTGCTGCGTGGCCGGCAACGTGAACCGTTTGATCTTGTCCTGGCCCGAGAGCCAGATGAGCTTGCCGGTGGACGTGAACAGGTTAGATGCATGCGCCGATCCTGTGTCCTTCCGGCAATACTCGCAGTGACATAGATAGAAGCGTTCGAACTCCCCGGCGACTTCGAAGCGAACGCTCCCGCAGAGGCAGGAACCGGAGTGCTTCGTCATTACCTACCTGCCCCCTGTCGCCCAACGTCTGCGCTCAGGCGCGTGCGCGTTCGCACGTCGCGTGCAGCACTTTTTTGGGCAATGACCACGGCCCATAGTAAGCCGCCAACAGTTCAAATGCTTTCTCCTCGCGCACGACGCCAGATATTCTTGGCCCTTTCGTAGCAGGAGGAGCAAAGATCGCTGATGCCCACCTGATTCTTCAGTTCTTCACTCCACGCCGCATCATCAAATGGCATTGCAGCGTCACAGGCTGAACACCACGCGTCCGGATACACTCCGGTATCTCCCTCGAACCAGTGGAATCCCACTGCAACGCTTGTGTCTAGACTCTGAACGAGATGCTGACACACCCGCGTGCGCAACTGCTTGCCATGAATCCTGCAATTCACGTCCTCGTTCATGTTCTCGATACGCAACGCCCGGCGTCAGCCGCGAGCACAGGCACTTCGCCTGTGCGAGTCGGAACCAGCGGCTTGTTAGCCATGCGCTCCACCCTGCGCAGCCGGAGCGACATACCTCGCGAACCAGATTCCGATACCGCTTGCTCCAAGGCAGCCCGCAAGCGAGAACAGTGCAGCTGCAGAGATGCTATACGTCCCGAAAGAGAGTTCCGGACCCAAGGTGAGGGAAAGCAGCCCGACCCCAGGAAACGCGGCCAACCAAACAAGCCACAGCTCAGACCTTGATGCTCTCAAAGCTCCCCAGAACATTGACGGCCCGAACGAGCAAAGAGCAACCAGGAGCGAGAAGAACACAAAGACCGGATCGGACAGCGGCGCATATAGACCTTCTGAAGCTTCCTCGCGCAGATGCGCATTTGAGAACGGAAACAGCCGCCCCACTTCCCAATTGCCCAAGATCAGCTCCCCAACCATTCCGAGCGCCAAACATGCCGCAGGAGTGAGCAGCACCGCAGCTGAAAGCGGCAAGACAAATCGTCTGACGACGGCGTTCATCGGGCTAACGCCATTGCTCACGCGCGTGCGTCTTCGCACGTCGCGTGGAGCAATTTGTTAGCCCTCCTGAAATCGGTTCAGGATGCACTTGATCCTCGCCTCCGTTACGGAGTTCTGATGCTGGCAGCCTTCCGCTGTTTCGAGCAAGGCCGGCAGGCGCTGCTTGAGGGAATTGATGTCTTGATAGAAATTGAGAAGACACGCGGCAAAATGAAAACCGGCTTCCGTATCCGGCTCCAGAGTAGGTGTGGCGTACACCATAGTCGTAACACCATCAGCGAGCTTGGAAACGACTGCCCTCACTTTCTCCGGTTTGTCGCTCACCTTGAACTCGCGCAGTACCGCAGCGTCAGCGCTGGCCTTGTCTCTTCCCTCGTCTCTGAAACCCGCCGCCACCATCGCCATTTCACTCACCAAAGGACAGATGGCGTCCTGCTCCTCCTGTGACATTGCGGTCTGCGCCGCAGCCGCACCAGATACGAGGCACAAGCTGAGAGCGAGTACTTGGCACTTCGATCCGTTCTTCATGTTCTTTCCGGGGCTAACGCCGCCCATCACGCGCGCGCGTCTTCGCGCGTCGCGTGCATGGGCTTGTTATGCGACAACCTGTGCTGCCTGATGAATTCTGATTGTTGACACGCCAACTCGAGAGCGTACATTCGCCGACGGAGCGTGAAAACTCCTCAAGGCGGGCGAAACCGCACCCCGAAAGCTTGCGGTTTCTTTTTGCCCGAAATTCGGGATCTATGGTCGGGTGGCCCAGCGAATAAAACACCTGCTCGCAGGGAATAGCTGGGGCAGTACCTTGTGCTGTTTTCACCCTCCCGACCGCCACTTCGGCTGCAACGTGAAAATTGCACAAGGAGATGTCATGAAGAACCGCAAGCTCAAGGTTCGAGCTGGACACTACGATCGCCCTTACACCGGCCGGATCAATTACAAGCCTATTCCCCAAGTTCCTTTCGTCCTTCTCAAAGGCCATTGGCTTGAGCAAGCCAACTTCCTCATCGGCCAGAACATCAGTGTCGAGGTTCGGGAGAATCAGTTGATTCTGACCACCGAAGCATCCTGAAGTCTACTTCGAGCCCTGGCAATAACTGCTGGGGCTCTTTCCTGCATAACTCATATATCGACCGCCTAAGTGCGGCAATCGAACACCGCTGCCTCTGGGCCGATCTATCGTTTTCATTATGGTATCCACAGCCTTACCCCTTCTTGCTCGGCAATTTCTCCGCAGGATAGGCCGAGGCATTCTTTTCGCTCGACGATAGTCCCGCGAAGACACCAGCGTCAACGGCGAACACAGACCTGGATCAGGCGCCGCAGATGGCAGGCTCAGGCAACGGGCGCTGCGAACTTCGCACCGACAGTGCCCGGCGTACCGACAATCTGGATGTGCCCTTCGTGCGCGTGAAGTCGCACGATCAGCCCAAGCGACGCAACTATTTCCCTGCACTCCACCGGCAACCGCCCATCAGCGAAGTAGGCTTTGGCAAGATCTAGCACCGTCGCAGCAGGACCTTCCATACCAGGCGTGGTCGGCATGTGCCCGTAGATGTGCACGCGCCAACTCTGCTTGCGCGCACCGGCCGAGCGCAGTTCTTTGCAGAAGCGATCCATGAGCAGCAGGTTCGAGCTCAGCGTGTTGTCGGTGAGATCGAGTGGTTGATCGTTGCTGGTTGCTACGTAGCGAAGATGCAGCAGCCCGCCGACCGGCTGGGTGTCGTCGTAAACGCAAATGGCGAGCGCGGCACTCAGTTCGGCGACGAGCAGCGAGCTGTCGCGCGAGACGTGGTACGCATCGGGTTGAACAATGATTTCCGGCCGGGATTCCGACATTCGCTCGCTCCTCGAAGCCGGGATATTGCCGTCCCTGGCTGCGATCGGGTTGAGGAATGGATCACGGAAACGGCGCCGGCATCAGTCGCACTCACATTGCCACTGACACGTTTGGCACATTGCTGCCACTGTTTGGCGATTGCACCTGCCAGCGCTTAGCTTCGAGGTTCGTGCAGCCGCTCACGCGGCTGCGTTTCGAACCGCCCACATATCAGTCCTACTTGCGCACGCGCACGCCGCCAAACGTCAGCGAATGAGTCGCAATGAACACTTCGCGCAGGAAATACACCAGCGCAGCAGCGAGGCTCAGCAGCGCCACCACGAAGGCAATCGCGATCGGCATCGCCAGATCGATGCGCAGTGAAGAGCTGACGAACAACGCGGCCACCACCAGTGACACCAGCAAGCCGCAAAGCACGCACAGCGAGATCGCGCGATTGATCAAGGTTGCGCGCCGTGAGAGCACACGCAGCCGGTCGTGCAGCTCAGCCGACAATTCCGGCGACGCCGAGATCAGCCGCTCTTCCATGATGCGCGCGCGGTCGATGATGCGACCAATGCGGGTCGCCAGGACATTCAGCGTCGCTCCGACTCCCGCGAGCAGGAACACCGGAGCGACGGCGAGCTGAATGACCTGCGCCAGGCTGGCGACGTGCGAAAGGGTATCCGTGCCGGGTAGCGCCACGTCAGCCTCTCCGAATCGTCGGTCCCGCCGGGCGCGGACACTTCTTGTTGTTATTGACCATCGACAGAGCTTACTTGACCAGGCCTTCCGCCTTCAGCGCCGACTGGGTCGCCGGGCGTTTCGCGACGCGCTCCTGGAACTGCTGGAGGTTCGGGAACGGGCTCAGGTCCACGTCCACCGCACGCGACCAGTTCACAACCACGAACAGATAAGCATCGGCGACGGTGAACTGATCGCCGAGCAGGAACTGCTTGCCGGCGAGCTGTTCGTTCACGTACCCCAGCCGCTGAGCGAGCTGTGCCTTCACGACGGGTTTGTAGTCCTCGGGCGTGGTCGGCTTGAACAGGGGGCTATAGCCCTTGTGCACTTCCGAGGAGATGAAAGTCAGCCATTCCATCACGCGATAACGCTGCAGGGTGCCGAAGGCCGGGATGAGCCCGGCGGCCGGCTTCTGGTCTGCGATGTACTGCAGCACCACACCCGCTTCGGTCAGCCGCTCGCCGCTGTCCAGCTCCAGCACCGGCACATAGCCGTTGGGGCTGATGGCGCGGAAATCGCTGCCGTCTTCCAGGAGCTTGGTCTTGGTGTCGGTACGCGCCACCGTGAAGGGCAGGCCGGTTTCGTAAAGCGCGATGTGCGGGGCCAGCGAGCAGGCGCCGCGGCTGTAGTAGAGCTTCATGCAATCTCCGATAGGTACGAGGGACTTCGACACGACAAACATACACGAAGTCGACAGCCCCGCGCGCCGGCCGGCACACGAAGATGAGCCGGCGATTGCAACCCTGGCGCGTCCTGCTGCATCCAAAGCGCACGAACCGTATATCAATATCCATTCCGGGAGGACTGATGAAACGCTACCTGCTCGCCCTGCTCGCCTGCCTGCCGCTCGCAGCCGGCGCTGCCGCCGGCATTTCCAAGCTCAACGGCTCGATCCGGGTGACCGCAGACCAGACGGTCGGCGACGTCGAGAACGTCAATGGCTCGATTCACGTCGAGGCCGGCGCCACGGTTGGCGATGTCGAGACCGTGAACGGCAGCATCGAGTTGGCCGAGCGCACCACCGCCGGCAGCGTGGAAAGCGTAAACGGCGGTGTGCGCCTGGGTGCGCAGGCCAAGGTTTCTTCGGTCAATACGGTGAACGGCGCGCTCAGATTCGCTGAAGGTGCACAGGTCTCCGGCGACGTCTCCGCTGTGAACGCCGCCGTATCGCTGGCCAAAGGCTCGACCGTCGGCGGCAAGCTGGCGAACGTGAACGGCAAGATCACGCTGGAATCCAGCCACGTCGGTGGCCGACTGGAAACCGTCAACGGCGACATCACGGTCGGCGCTGGTTCGCGCGTGGACGGTGGCATCCTGGTCGAGAAACCCAGCTTTTCCCTCCGAACCCGCCGCGTGCCCAAGATCGTCATCGGTCCCGACGCCATCATTACCGGCCCGCTCAAGTTCGAACACGAGGTCGAGCTTTACGTCAGCACGCGGGCACAGATCGGCCCCGTCACTGGCGCGAAGCCGATCCCGTTCTCCGGCAACGATCCGGACTGAGGGCCGCGGAACCAGGAATCTGCGCCCCTCTCCCCGAGGCGTGGCCCAGCCCGGGCCACGCCGAACGGCCACCGCCTTTCCATGGCCGATGTCGGTTTCCTCCCTGCTCGCACGTCTTATAGGCATCCATCGGGACGACCCGGGAGATGTCTATGTGTCCAGCATGTTTCGCCACCGCCGCCTGGGTTTTTGCCGGCACCACCTCCGCAGGTGGGCTGACCGCGCTGGTCGTCAACAAATTTCGCGGCCGGAACGAGGCCCAAGGTGACGAACCGCACGAACCCACTCGCACCGATGAGCACCCAGCAGCCGACAAGAAACCGGAGCCCGGTGACCACTGAACAGCAAAGCGGTGTCGGCCAGTGGATGACGGACACCAACGGTCGCTCGTAGGAATACGGCGGCAGCCAGCCGGCTGGCGCACGAGGCCAGCGCAGGCATGATCGTGCCTTGTCATCCGCGGCGACCTTCGGCGACTCCAGACAGCTTCCAGCAACCGTTCGCAGATCGGCATACTCGGCCGTCCCGGCGCCCCGATACAGGAGAACTCCCGATGCTCTACGCCATCCTCTGCTACCACCGTGAAGCCATCGTGGCGACCTGGACCCGGGAACAGGACGAGGCGGTCATGGCCGAGCACGCCGCCATCGGACAGCAGCTTGCGGCACAGGGCAAGCTCGGGCCGGTAGCGCGCCTGATGCCGACCCGGACTGCGGCCACGCTGCGCATCGGTCGCCAGCCGATGGTGCTCGACGGCCCCTTCGCCGAGACCAAGGAACAACTGCTCGGTTTCTACGTGGTGGACTGCGCTTCGCTGGAGGAAGCCACCGAAGTGGCGCGCCCGTTCGCGCAGGAAGGCGGCACGCTCGAGATCCGGCCGATCCACACATTCATCCCCGGGAGCTTCGCCCAGTGACCGACATCCGGTGGATCGATGCAGCATTGACGTCTGCCCGCCCCCAGGCGATCGGCGCCCTGCTGCGTTACTTCCGCAACCTGGATACCGCCGAGGAGGCCTTCCAGGAAGCCTGTCTGCGAGCGCTCAAGCGCTGGCCGGTCAACGGTCCGCCGCGCGATCCAGCCGCATGGTTGATCCTGGTCGGTCGCAACTTTGCCCTCGACGAAGCACGACGCCGCAACCGGCACGAAGCGCTGCCGCCGGACGAGCTCATGTCCGACCTGGAGGACACCGAGACCAGCCTGGCCGAACGGCTCGACGACTCGCACTATCGCGACGACGTGTTGCGGCTGCTGTTCATCTGCTGCCATCCGGATCTGCCGGCGACGCAGCAGATCGCGTTGGCGCTGCGCATCGTGTCCGGCCTGACCGTCAAGGAAATCGCGCGTGCCTTTCTCGTTGGCGAAAGCGCGATGGAGCAGCGCATCACCCGAGCCAAGCGGCGAGTAGCTGATAACGAGGTGCCGTTCGAAGCTCCCGGTGCCCCGCAACGCGCGGAACGCTTGGCCGCGGTCGCTGCGATGATCTATCTGCTGTTCAACGAAGGCTATTCGGCCAGCGGCGGCACGGTACACGTGCGAGTGCCGCTGTGCGAAGAAGCCATTCGCCTGGCGCGCCTGCTGCTCCGGCTTTTCCCGAGTGAAAGCGAAATCATGGGGCTCAATGCGCTGCTGCTTCTACAGCACGCGCGTGCACCGGCAAGACTCGATGCCGACAACCAGATCGTGCTGCTCGAGGAGCAGGATCGGCAGCTGTGGAATCACGAGATGATCGCCGAAGGACTGGCGCTGGTGCAGAAGGCGCTGCGACACAATCAGCTCGGGCCGTACCAGATCCAGGCGGCCATCGCCGCGGTCCACTCTCAGGCGCAGAAGGCCGAGGATACCGATTGGGAACAGATCGATCTGCTGTATCAGGAACTGGAGAAACTGCAGCCATCGCCGGTGATCACGCTCAATCGCGCGGTGGCCATCAACAAGCTGCACGGCCCCGCCGCGGCGCTCGCGCTGATCGAGCCCCTGTCGCAGCAGCTGGACGGCTACTTCCATTTCTTTGGCGTGAAGGGTGCCCTGCTCGCACAGCTGGGCCGGACCGACGAGGCGCGCGCTTCGTTCGACCGCGCCATTGCGCTGGCCAATACGGCCGCCGAAGCCGCCCATATCCGCCTGCATATCGATCGCCTGCTCAAGGAGGGTGAGCCTGCCGCTGGGGCACGTCGCCACTGAGGCCAACTCGCTCCCCCGTCCGGACTCTCTTACCCGATCGTCACTCCCGCGCAGGCGGGAGTCCATCTGGCCGATGCGGACGGATTCCCGCCTCGGCCTCGCGGGACAGGCTCTGCGGGGAAATGCTTGGCGCCGTGAGTGAAGGCGCGCGGATCGGACTTTCCCTGAAAAATCTCCTCGATTGTCGTACTGCGGCATCGTTGCCCGTCCTTGGAACGACCAGTCCTGGAGATCGAGATCATGCCCAGCCATCGGGTCGTGTCGCAGCAAGAATGGCTCGAAGCCCGCAAGCAATTCCTGAGAAAGGAACAAGAAGTCACCCGCGCACTCAACCGCCTGAACGAGCAGCGCCGGCAGCTCCCCTGGGTAAAGGTCGACAAGCCTTACGTATTCGAGGGCGCGGACGGTAAACAGTCGCTCGGCGACCTGTTCGACGGGCGCAGCCAGCTGATCGTGCAGCACTTCATGTTCGGTCCGGACTGGGAGGAAGGCTGCGTGGGCTGCTCCTTTCTCGCCGATCACGTCGACGGCGCTCGCATCCACCTGGAACACCACGACGTGTCGTTCGTCGCGATCTCGCGTGCGCCTTATCCGAGGATCGCCGCCTTCAAGAGGCGCATGGGTTGGGCCTTTCGCTGGGTGTCGTCGTACGGCAGCGATTTCAACTACGACTACTGCGTCTCCTTCACGCCGGAAGACATCGCGCAGGGCAAGGTCTACTACAACTACGACATCCGCGAGTTGGAAAGCGACGAGCTGCCCGGCACCAGCATCTTCTACCGCGACGAGGACGGCAGCGTCTTCCACACCTACTCGCGCTACGGCCGCGACGACGAACTGCTGCTCGGCGCGTATAACTACCTCGAGCTCACGCCCAAAGGCCGCAATGAAACCGGTCCGGCCTTCGATCTGACCGACTGGGTCCGGCACCACGACAAGTACGAGCAGCGGCCAGCCGCCGCATCGTGCTGTTGCGCCGCAAAGACCGACTCGCAGCCGCGCTAGCCCTCAAGCATTCCGCCAGGCTGTGCTGGTGACCTGGCGATACCCGCGCTCCCCACTTCATTTCCCGGCCGCATGCATATGGCTGTCACATTGCGGAAATATGCTTGCTGTCACCCCCCTCTTCCTCGATGAATCATGAAACGAACCGGTCTCGCGTCTGCCTTCTGCCTGCTGCTCGCCGCCTCGTGGCCCTCCGGTCCGAGCGTGGCCGATCCGTTGCACAAGTTCGGCAACGAAGGCGCGTGGGTACACGTGGACAGCGGCTGGGTATTTCCAAAGGATGTGGGTAGCTTCGCGCGCGTAACACAGCCGTACAACATCGACGGCAACAACGATGCCGGCGTCGAATACCGGCAAGCGTCTGGGTTGCGCGCCGAAGTGGAGATCTACGCAGCAGACTCGGCAGCCGCGGGCGCCACGCTCGATGGCGCGAAAAATAATGCAGCCCTGAAAGCTGGCGAGTCAGCGCACATTGAGTCGGAGAAACCGTTCTCGGTCGACGCCCTGAACGATGCAAGTGGCGTGAAAGTCACCTACGTGGCCAATGGAAAGCCAGCAGGCACGCTGACCAACCTCTATTTCTTCACGACGGACCGCTGGCGCATCAAGGTGCTGGCCAGCACGCAGGGCCCCGGCAAGGACGACGACCTGGCGCTGGATGCGTTCGTGCAGGCGCTGCCCTGGATCACGCTCGGAACCGACCCAGGCCTGCATTGAGCGAATGATGCGACCTTCTGTCATCGTCGTGACGATAGTGATGCTCGCTGCCTGTGGCGGATTTGCGTATCTCTATGCGAAACACGAGCAAACCGCAGTTCGCGCAGCGAGCTTGAGCAAGCCTACGGGCTCACCCGCAACCACCCATTCATCGGTTCCCGCTCCCGCTGTGCCTATTAACGCCGCTGCCAACACGCATACTCCGACCCAAACGTCGCCGAACCCCGATAAGAGCGCGTCGACCGCGACTCCCGCCACGTCAGAAACCATCGCTCAACAGATCAAGGACACAGAAAGCACCGACGCCAAGACACGAGCCGCCGCCATCGCCGCGCTGGCTGACGCGCCGAAGGCGCAGGCAATGCCGGCATTGGAACACGTGCTCGACAATGGCGAGCCGAATGTTGACCGCCACGTTGCGCTTCACTCGATGTACTCGCTTGCCTTGCGAGATGGCGACCCGAACGGACAGATTCGCGACGTGATGCGCCGCGCGATCTACCACGGCGACGATGACGGCGTCACCCAGACAGCGCAATCGCTACTGGATGATATCGAGGCAGAGTTCGCGCTACGCGAGCAGAACCAGCGACGCTAGTAGCCCCACAACGTAAGGAATCGGCACCACCTTTCATTTCGTCATGCCCGCGTAGGCGGGCATCCATCCAGCCTGGATTTCCGTGTTCGCGGGAATGACGCAGTACAGATCAGTCGTTAGAGGCTACTGGTTCGCCCCGCGCGCTCGGTCATCAGAAACTCGCCGTCAACGTCACCCTGACCGTGCGCGGCTCGACCGGGTGGAAATGGATATCCTCGACCGGCTGGGTCTCGTTGGCGAGCTGCGACTCGTAGAAATAAGTGATGTCGTTGTCTTCACTGTCGAACACGTTGTAGACGGCCGCGCTGATCTTGTAGCGCTGCCAGAACCGATAGCCCGCTTCCAGGTTCACAAGCGTCGTCGATCCTGAACGCACACGATTATCTTCGATGAGGGGAGCCGAACCGAAGTGGCGGAAGCGCGCGCCGCCGAACCAGCCGCTCGGGTGATCGATAGCCAGTCCAAGCGAGGCGACACTCTCCACCGCGCCCGGAATACGATCGCCGGCGGGGTCATAGTCGGTAAACCGTGCGCGCGACCACGCCAGGTCGGCATCGACGATCAACCAGCTCAAGGGATTCCAGATCACGGTGGCCTCGACGCCACGACGTTCGCTGGCGCGGCTGGGTTCGGTCGTGCCTGCATCGCCGACGAACAGCAGCTCGGAATCGAGTTTCAGACTCCATAGCGAAACACTGAACTGGGTATTCGGCACCAGCGCCGTGCGCAAGCCGACATCCAATCCTGTTGCGCCGACCAGCGCATCAACCCGTTCGGCGGGTGTTGCGCCATCCGTCGGATCGACGCGAATGGTCGTACCACGCGCGTCATTGCTATGGAAGCCTTTGCCGGCGTTGAAGAAGAACTCCGTCTTGTTCCACGGGCCGAGCACGAGCGAGAACTTGGGGCTGGCGATGGAATCGCTGGCAGCGCCGGAATTCTCCGCAAGGTTCGCAGCGACGTCGAACTCGAAGCGGTCCGCCCGCAGCCCGACGGTCGTGCGCACAGAGTCCGTCCATCGGGTGTCCAGACTGCCGTACACGCCGTAGCTCGTCTGACGAACGGCATCTTCGCGCGTGGTATCGAAACGCTCCCGCGCAATCGTGCGGTACAAGCCGACCTTGCCGATGTCGTCGTGCCGAACCTGCAGCCCGGTCGCGAACTGCTGCGAGCGTCCCAGCCAGTTGAAATCACGGCTCCACGACCATTCGCCGCCGTAGATCCGGCGCTGGTCGACCTGCTGAAACTGGTCGCCATGCTCCGGATCGGTGAAGTACGAGAAGTTCGAGATCAGATCCAGATCGTAGTCGACCGCATACGCGAGCGCTTTGGATTGGCCGCCGCCGAGCGCAGTGGTCCAATCTGCGGCCAGGCTGTAACGATGCGAGCTGCCACCATCGGTGGGGTCCACCGTGCCGAAGCGGTCGAGCAACCCGGACTGCACGGCTCGCAGCGGAATCTGATCCGTGGAGCGCCACTTGCCTTCGTAGCCTTGCGCAGTAACGCTGAATGAGCCGCTTTCGGTGTCGCGGCTGTAACGCAGCAGACCATTGCGCTTGCGGTAGTTCTCTTCCAGCTGCCACGGGCCGTCGATGTGAGCGTAATCGAACCCCATCAACAGCTGGCCGCCGCCCACTTGCGTCGAGCCGGCGATCAGGCTGCGCATGTAACTGTCTTCGCCGCCTTCGAGCACCACGATCGGCGCATCCAGTGTGCGGCGATAGCGCATATCCACTGCGCCGGCGGCCGAGAAATTCCCGGTCTCGGCGTAGTACGTGCCCTTGCGGTACTCGATGGATTGCACCAGCTCCGGAATCACGAAGTTGATGTCCGTATAGCCCTGGCCATGGCCATGCGTCGGCATGTTGACCGGTACCCCGTCGACGCTCGTCGCCAGGTCCGTGCCGTGATCGAGGTTGAAGCCACGCAGGAAGTATTGATTCGCCTTACCGTCGCCGCTGTGCTGGGTGACGATGAGCCCGGGCACGACCTCCATCAACTCCCCGGTGCGCAGCACCGGCCGCGTACCGAGCTGCTCGGCGCCGACCACACCCTGGCTGGCCGATACCGGCGTACCCCGCAAGTGATCCAGCTTGCCGCCGACGACCACTTCTTCGAGAACGGTCGTAGGCACACCGCCGGCCCACGCGGAGGTACTCACAGCTGCGGCAACGAAGATGCCGCCCGCAATGGCATTCACTCTGAGAATCATGAAATTCACTCGATGAATCCCGGCTCAGGCCAGGATGCTGACGACACGACCGATGGACCAGTACGCCGCAATACCGCCAATCGCATAGAGCGCCGGTACGCGGGCCGCGAGGAACTGCGGCCGGGCGGCGAACGCGCGATACACGCCGTAGGCAAGGGCCACGACCAGCAGCTGCCCGATCTCCACGCCCACGTTGAAAGTGAGCAAGGCGACGAACAGATGTTTCTGCGGCAAACCAATGCTGGCCAGGGCGCCCGCGAAACCCAGTCCATGCACCAGGCCGAACAGGAACGCGACCAGCGCCGGCCATTGGCGTGACAGCGTCTTCTCCTTGTTCAAGGCCTCGACCGCGACCAGCATGATCGACAACGCGATCGTTGCTTCCACCGGCGGCGAGCGCAGGGTCAGCCAACCCAGCGCGCTGAGCGCCAAAGTCAGGCTGTGCGCCAGCGTGAATGCGCTGATCGTGTACACCAGCCTCTTGTTGAAACCCACCAGGAACAGCAGCGACAAGACGAACAGCAGGTGATCGAAGCCGGCGAGAATGTGCTCGACTCCAAGGACCAGGTAAGCGTGGGCGATCTCGCCCATGCCACGGCGGTCGTCCGCCGAACCGTACAAGCGCACCTCGGGCTGGCCAGCCGTAAGAGTGAAGACGCGAGCCTGACCATCGAGCCAGAAGACCTTCACGATGGCTGCCGAGTAGCGCTGGCCGACGCCGTCGACCCCAAGCGTGCCGAACAGACCCTTGTCGCCGCAGCGGAGCATGTTCATCTCCGCCGTGCAGCTCTCCGGCCACACGGGCATGAGCTCGACGGCGGCGGCTTTCTCGCCACTGGCCGTCCATTGCCACAGAAACTCGCCGGGCGCGGTTTCACGCACTTCCATCTCCGCCATGGTCAGCTCATGAGCGGAGACGGCGCCGGAAACCAGCGCCAGCAACATCAGCATCAACAGATGGAGCGAGCGCATTTACTGCTTCACCCCATCGACCACGATCTTGTATTTCTGCGCCAGCGCCCGCACGGCAGCGCTGCGCTGCTGCGCCATCACTTCATCGGTCCAGTCCTGAAGAACCACACCGCGCAGCTGTTCGAAGTCGGCCGGCTGCGCCGCGACCTTGGACTCGAACCGCATCGCCCGCCAGGTCTTCTTATCCAGAAGCGCGCGCCATTCTCCCGGCGGCGACGCTTCCAAGGTCGTAGCGAACTCGGCGCCGTAGCTCTGAACGATATTGCTGTGCGGACGATCGGTAAAAACACGCAGTCCTGCTTCTGCATCGGGCGCCGTACCGGAGTTCAATGAACTCACGAACGCACGCACCGCGGCTTCAGAGGAATCGCCGGACAGAACGGCTTCCTGAAAGTTGAAGCGCTCTGGCACGTCGTAACGCGCACGGTTCTTCTCGAACCACTCTCGCAGAATCTTGTCGTCGTACGGCGGAGCCTTGGTGTTGGCATCGACCATGCTCAATGCTTTGAAAATCACACGCTCGCGAATCGCGTTGTCGCCCTTGTCGAGGCCGAGCGCGAGACCTTCCCGGTACAGCACTTCATTGTCGAGCCACACCTGGCGCAGGGCACGCAGCTCGTCGACATTCGGCTCGCGGCCGCGCGAGGCGGCAAACACGCGCTGGATCTCGGCATCGGCCTCGCCATCCAGGCTGATGAGATGCGGATCGTCGGTACGGCTGACCATCAGGGCATCGATGCCGAACAGCACCGCACCGATCAGAATGAAATGCAGCAGTGGCTCGCGGATCCAGCGGCCAAGCCCGGCCGGCGTCGCGGACGCAGCTGCGGTAGACAAATCGGCAGAAGACAGAACGGAGGACATGAGTACGCCTTTGCATAAACAAGAGGAACGCCGCGCGTTGCCGCACGGCGTTCCCGATCATCGTGGCTTGACTGCGCGAACGATCAGTTCACACCGGCAACCAGCTGCCCCTTCTTCACTTCGATGAAGACCGGATTGCTGTAGAACCACAGGTCGGACCAGGCAGCGACGTCATAGCTGACGTACTTCTGACCGGTGACTGCGGGGTAGCGCGCCAGGTGATCCGGGCAGCCGTCGATGGCGGCGCCGGTGTAGACCGTGTCGGCCGGAATCGTCGTGGACATCTTCGCCGTGCACGGGATCGTCAGCTTCGACGGATCGCTTGCGTTGGTGTAGACGTCCGGCAGCGGATTGCCGTTCGTGTCGGTCTCGAACGGCACGGCCGGCGGCAGGTTGGTGCCGCGCAGACGCAGGTACTGCGACGCCTGCACCGCCGGAATGCGGTAGACCATGGTCTTGAAGCCCGCCATCTCGTCGTTGCGACGGCCGTCCTCGTTCTTCCAGCTGCCCGAACCGAAGGTGCGGATCACGGTGGCGGAAGTGTTCTTGGCCGCGGCCGGCACGGTGCTCAGATCCGGGTTGTCGATCCAATTGTCCGGCCAGGCACCCGCATAGTCGGGAGCACCGGGCTGCCGGTAACCCGTCACCAGGCCACGGATCAGGTCGATGTGATGCAGCTCGGGCTTGTTGAGCGGCACATTCTTGCCGATCTGCGCGAGAGACGGATTCGCGAAGGTGTACGGAGAATAGTTGGTGCCGACCGGATCGCGCACGGCGATCGCCACGACCAGATCCTCACCCCTGTTGATCCGCAGCTTCTCGCCCATGGTGGCGCAGTTCGCGTTCGGCGCCGTGTGCCAAGTCGTGCGGTCCATCGCCGCCTGCAGCACTTCGCGCGCCATCTCGGCCTCACCCGAGCCGTGCTTGAAACGTCCGCCGGCGCAAACGACGAAGGACAGGCGATCGATCAGCTGGCCGCTCGCGGTCCAGCTGTTGCCGCTGCGAATGCCGTCGACGATCTCCTGCGGCGACAGCATGTCCTTGTCCTTGCGCTTGCCGCCGGTGTCGCGAACCATCACGAAGTCGCGCTGATACTCGCCAGGATAGAAATCCTGCGTGCTGCGACGATCGTCCGGACCGAAGCTGCCGCGGTTGTGCCAGTCGGAGCTCGCGAAGAACCAGAAATTGCGACCTTCACCCAGCAGCGCGTCCCACACGCCGCCGACCTGAGCACCGTAGACGCCAGTGCCGCCCCAGGTGGTGCCGCCGACGCTGTCGACGCGCACGCCGCCGATGCTGTTGCGATCGGGGCTGTATTCACCACGGTTATCGGAAGCGCCGTGACCAGGCTGGGTCTCCATGCCGACCGCGACCGTCGGGGCGGCATTGTTGAAGTTGCGCAGATGTTCGATGTTGAAGCCGTTGTTGCCGTCCGGATTGAACGGTCCGGCGCGCTCGATGTGAGCCGGCACGTAGTAGCTCTCGTTCGGGTGATAAGCGGCCATCCACTTCATCGCCTCGACCGTCTTCAGGTGGCCGCGCTCGCCGCTGCCGACGCCACCCGCCGGGAACAGCTTGGCCGCCGCCGGCTTCCAGTCCGGATTGGCAGGTGAGGAATAGTCGCTGCCCGGCACCGAGCAGTCCCAGTTGTTGCTGCCGCCGCGGCTGTTGTCGGTGTCGCCGCGATCGAAGCAGTACGACCACTGGGCCAGCGCAGTGGCATCGCCGACCGGCACGTAGCCATTGGCACCCACCCGACCTTTCGCGCCAGTGATCTGGCCGCTGATGACGGACATCGAGGTGTGCTCGTGACCGGCGACCACGGACTCCATGCCCATGAACACCGGCACGTTGCGACGGGCGCTCAGATATTCGGCGACCGGGTACTGGTATTCCTGGATCGACTGCCAGCGCCACATGCTCGGATTCGCCTGCGAAGCGAGCGGCGTGGTGGAGCTGCCATTGGAAGAGCCGGTGTTGCCCTGCACGGCCGCGGCGCCGATGCTGTTGGCCCAGGTGGTGGTCGGGCCGACACCCTGCACATACGGATAAGCCGGCGTGCTCAGCGATTCGTCTTCGACCAGCGTGCAATTGCGATTGCCGTTGCCGCCGTGGCCCGCCTGCACGAACCAGTCCAGGCCCCAGGGCGTGTCCTGCTTGTCGGTGGACTTCTTGATCAGCTTCTCCATCGAAATGGAGCCGTCCGAGCAGGTGGTGTGATTGTGGAAATCGCCGGTGGCGTAGAAGCCCTTCGGCTTGGGTCCCTGATGGTTGCCGTTGCCCGAATCCTTGGCTGTGGCGGCGGTCATCGTGACCGCACTGAGTGCCGTAGCGACCGCAACTGCGATCTGGCTTCGGGTGATCGTGAATTTCATCTTTATCGACGCTCCCTTCAAGGCTATCGGTGTGTGGGAAAGGCGGTGAGCGTAGATTGCGTATGTGACTTCGATATGAACTATTTATGTGCTCGCACGTCGCGTGACTTGCGTCCGCCACAGCGTCATGAAGCTGTAGCAATCGCATTCATACAATTGAAGGTTGCAGTCGCGTCCATTCATCGAAGTCAGCGTCCATGTCCGAGGTCATTGGTCTTTTCCCCACTCCATTCATGCGGGCTCCGGGTGCGCTGGAGCGCGCGCTGGTCGCCGGACTGGTCGAGCATTTCAGCGTGCAGGCGCGGCAGCTGAACAATTCTTCGGCCAATCTCGCCCATACGACCATGCTCAAGCCGTCCGACAGTCCGCTGCTGGTGACGGTCGCCACTGCGATCACGCCGCTGCTGAGTGAGTTCGGCGCGTTGCTGTTCGGCGAGCGCCTGCCGTGGTCATTGAAGGAGATGTGGGTGAACCTGCTCGATACCGGCGGGCGGCAGGCCATGCACAATCACGCCAACAGTTTCATCTCCGGAGTTGCCTATCTCACGCCGACTCACCCGGATGCGCGAACGGTCTTCATGAAGGCGCCGGGCGGTACCGACTTCTCGTTCAAGAACGATCATGCAAGCGTTGTCAGCGGCCCGTACAACGCGGAGAAGTGGATCAGCCCGCAACCGGAGCCCGGCGACATCGTGCTCTTTCCAAGCTATCTCATGCACGCGGTACCGCCGAATCCGGGGGAACGGCGCATCACGCTCGCGTTCAACGCCATTCCGACGCGGCTGGATTCGTGGGGCTACACCATTGGCTTCAGCGGTTGAAAGCGACGGTGTCGCCGCTACGGTCAGCGGCGAGCGCAGCCAATTGCACCACATGATGTTGGCCTGCGCGCTGATGGTGGCGTCGGGGTTTGCAGGGCTTGCCTATCAAATAGTCTGGACTCAGCAGAGTACTTCGTGGCTCGGTCACGAATCGGCAGCCGTGCTCGCAGTCGTCGCGGCGTTCTTCGGTGGTCTGGCGCTGGGCGCATTGACTCTCGGCTCACGTATCGACCGCAGCGCCCGGCCGGCTCGCTGGTATGCGGCTAGCGAGATAATGATTGGCGTCTGGAGCCTGGCGTTGGTTGCGCTACTGGATCCAGCATCGAAGGCGTTGCTCACCGTGCTCGGCCCGCAACCCGCCGCAGCGTGGCACTGGTTCGTAGCATTCTTCGGCACGTTGCTGCTATTGCTACCCGCGACCATGGCCATGGGAGCGACGTTGCCGGCCATGGACCGAGTGCTAGCGAGCACTTCGTCCAGGACCATCTCCATCAGTGCTCTGTATGCAGCCAATACCGCAGGGGCGGTCATCGGCGTGATTGCGGCCGCATTCTGGCTCGTGCCGCAACTTGGACTGGCGCACTCAGCACTTGTCTGCGCGATCCTCAACTTCGCATGCGCAGCAGCTGCGATCCGCTTGCAGAGAAAGGGCAACATAGGCACATCCACGTCATCTGTGCCGCAGATGCCACCGCCTGCCGACCTGGGACGGCGTTTGGATGGACGCTCGGACGTAGTTGAGTCGAGCCCTGTGCTGCCATTACTGGCAGCCACCGGACTGCTTGGCATCGGCTATGAAGTGCTCGTTGTTCGGGCACTGAGCCAGGTCGCAGAGAACACGGTCTACACCTTCGCGCTGCTGCTCGCCGTGTATCTGATCGGCACGACGCTGGGAGCTGCGATTCATGCGCGATGGCTCGTGACTGGCCGCCCACGGGGTCGACTTCGCAGCGGGCTGATGCAGACACTTGCTGCAACCTGCCTGCTCGGCACGGTGCTGCTGGCAGGCGCAGACGACGTAAAGAACGGGCTCCTCGTTGCTCTGGGGCCGAGCGTGTCATCAGCACTGATCGGCGAAGCCGCAATCGCGGCGCTCGCGTTCCTCCTGCCAACGATTGTCATGGGCGCACTGTTCAGCCACCTGAGCACATGCGCTCGCGATAGCGGTATCAGTTTCGGACATGCCATCGGCATCAATACTCTGGGCGCTGCAGTTGCGCCGCTGCTGTTCGGCGTCGTCCTGCTGCCGCTGCTTGGCGTGAAGCTGACTCTGATCCTGGTATCAGCCGGATACCTGTTGCTGGTGGCGCACGATGCCTGGGCGCAGCCGGGACAGTGGGCAATGGTTGCCGCGACAGCAGCCTGCGTTGCCTTGGCACCGCATTTGTTCAACGTGCGCATCCCACCAGGTGGCAAGCTGGTGAACCATATTGAGGGCGTGATGGCGAGCGTCAGCGTCATCGAAGACGCCTCGGGCGTTGCCACATTGCACATCAATAACAGGCAGCAGGAAGGCAGTAGTGCCACGCTTCTGGCAGACGCGCGCCAGGCGCTGCTGCCGATCCTGCTGCATCCATCGTCCAAGCATGCTTTGTTTCTCGGCCTCGGCACTGGCCTCACTGCGTCCTCCGCAACACTGCAGCCGACATTGGAAGTCGATGCCGTCGAACTCGTGCCGGAGGTGATTGCCGCCTCATCCTACTTCGCCAGTTCATATGCGCCCGCAGCGGACCTCAGGCGCATGCACATGATGAGCGCCGACGCGCGGCGTTTCGTGCGCACCAGCAAGCAGCACTACGATGTGATCGTTGCCGACAACTTCCATCCGGCTCGCAGCGGCTCCGCGTCTCTTTATACGGTCGAGCATTTCGCGAGCGTGCGGGAACGATTGACCGATGACGGTCTGTTCTGTCAATGGCTACCGCTGCACCAGCTCGATCTCGACACTCTGCGCAGTATCGTCCGCTCCTACCTCGAGGTTTTTCCGCAGGGCTCGGCGCTGCTTGCAACGTATGGCCTCGATACACCCACGATCGGGCTGATCTCGCACCGAAACGGCAAACATTTCAGCATCGAGCAGGTGCGCGCTCGACTTGCCGGCGCACATGCCCACGAGATCGAAGACTTCGGCATCACGGACGATCTGGCCCTGCTTGGCAACTTCATCGCCGGCCCGCACGCGCTCGCAAAGTTCGCGGGAACAGCACCGCTGAATACGGACGATCGACCCGTCGTTGCGTACCGTGCGCCGAGCATCACGTACTCACCGGTGTCGACACCGCGCGATCGACTACTTGAACTGCTTCACGAGATGGACATCGCGCCGAGTGAATTGCTGACCGAGGGTGACGCAGCGGTCGAGGCCGACTGGAACGCCCGACTCTCTGCCTATTGGGCGGCACGCAATCGTTTCATCGAGGCGGGCCGCAACGTCCGGCCGACCTCGGACGTACATGAGATGCTGGCCCAGGTTCGGGAGCCGCTGCTCGCAACCCTTCACGTCAGCCCGGACTTCAGGCCGGCCTACGATCCTCTGTTGCTGATGGCTACGGCGCTGGGGCGAACAGATCGCGAGGCCGCTCGCTCTCTGCTGCAGGAGTTGCAAGCGATACAACCGTCGCGGCAAGAAGCTGCCGATGCTCTGCAGGTTCTAGGTTCGCAGCCGTCGCCATAGGCGCCGACCAGCCGGTAACTCCGGCAAGCGCTTCACAGCGCTGCTGACCCACCTCGCCCGTCGCTTCCGTCGCTAGACCGGTCGCTTCAGCTAGATGAACGTCGCCACCTCCGCCAGCGGCTTGCGCGAGATGTCCGGCACCACGCAATCCGCAGCCGGATAGCCGACCACCAGCAACAGGAACGGACGCTCCGAATCGGCGGGACGTCCCAGGATTTCGTTCAAGAAACCCATCGGGCTCGGCGTGTGCGTCAACGCTACCAGGCCACATTCATGCACGGCAGCAAGCAGCAGTCCGGTGGCGATGCCGACCGATTCGTTCGGATAGTAGTGTTTGACCTTGCGGCCGTCGGCCAGGCGTCCCCACTTCTGCGCAAAGATCGCGATCAGCCACGGCGCGGTTTCCAGGAATGGCTTGTCCTCGTCCGTCCCCAGCGGTGCAAGAGCATCCAGCCACTCCTGCGGTGCGCGCTGTGAATAGAACTGCCGCTCCTCGTCTTCTGCCGCAACACGAATGCGGCTCTTGGTCTGCGCGTCTGACACTGCGACGAAGTGCCACGGTTGAAGATTCGCACCGCTCGGCGCACTCGCCCCAGCCGCAATGCACTGCTCGATCACCTCGCGCGCCACCGGCCGATCCGAAAACATGCGTACGGTGCGCCGCCGCTGCATGAGCTGGTTGAAGCGTTGCGCACGTTCAAGCATGGCATCGGGCGCAACCGGCTCATGACCGGCCAGGGGCACGGCGCGGGGAGGCAACTTCATGCGGGAGACTCCGTGTTGGATTATTTGAGTCGCAGGTTACTACGACTTCTGCACCGAACGCAGCGCGTCACACCGCCAGCCTGATCACGTCGCCGACCGCATGGGAATCGGCAGCTCGCCGCTGAGCGGCGACAAAGACACATCGGTCGTCCAGCCAGCAATCCCACAACTGCAGATCCAATGCAGTCTCCGGCTGTTGACTTATAGATCAACATAATTATTATTCGATTGATGCCAACGTCATCACATCTGGCGCCCCTGCTGGAGCTCCTGACCCGACGGGCACGAGTACAGGGCCTCACCGATTCCGCGTGGGCGGCACGCGCGGGGTTGCGCAAGGAAACCCTGTCGCGCCTTCGTGGACGCAGTGATTGCGATTTCGAGACGTTGTCGGCGCTGGCCCAAGCCGTGGGCGCCCGCATTGGAGCAACCGACGCATTCGCCGCCGAATCCACCACGCCGGATGGCCATTTCGTACGCAATGTCGATCGTGACTACGAAGAACGGCTGGTCGACCTGTGCGCCTCTCGAAACATCAGCGTCGAGCAATGGCAGAGCCACGGCCCTCGCTTCTTCATGGCCGGACTGGCGGTGATGCTGGCGAACCTGCCCGAATTCGATCGGCGCGCGCTGCTCGATCTGGCCGAGAACCTGCATCCCGGAGCCAGCGCACCGGAAGTATTTGCCCGCTGGCTGGCCAGGAGCCCGCTGCGACCCTCCCGTTTTCTGCCTCTGGTGAGCGCCCGGGTTCGGCATGCAGCCTGATCGCAGCGCCAGACCGGAGTATGTCGCCGCATTCGGCGAGATCGTGAGCCGCATCGCCGCTTCGATCGCGAATGCACCGAAGCGAGCCCTGCCCATCACCATGTACGTTGCCGGTGGTGCAGCCCTGCACCTCTATACCGGTGAGCGTGTATCGCGGGACATCGACGCTTCATTCTCCAAGCGCATTGCCTTGCCGGAAAATCTCGAAGTTGCCTACAGGGACTCAGACGGGGCGGCACGACTGCTGTACTTCGATCGCCAGTACAGCGATACGCTCGCACTGCTGCACGAGGACGCGTACGACGACTCCGAAGCGCTCGAATTGCCTGGAATCGATGCAAGAATTCTGGAAGTCCGCCTGCTGACCCCACTCGATCTGGCAGTGAGCAAACTCGGTTGCTTCCACAGTCAGGATCGCGACGACATCGAGACACTGGCCCGCTGCGGCCTGCTCGATGCAGAACTATTGAAAAGCCGGGCCGAAGAGGCCGTGCACGGCTACGTTGGAGATACCAGCAGAGTGCGCGGATCGATCGAACTGGCGTACCGCATCGTGAAGGATGCGGCCGCCCGCCGCACAAAGCGGAGTAAACGCTAGCAGTTGGCGTAGCGCGCTAGCGCGGCACGCCGTCGAAAAATTCGACCTCGCCGGTTTCCAGGGAATATTCCGCGCCGACGACCAGCAACCCGTTCTTCTGGATCAGCTGCTCGAGCAACTCCGAGCCGTGGCGCAGATGATTGGCGGACACGCGAATATTGGCGCGCACGGACTGGTGCACCAGCGCCTTTTCATCGTGCCGTACGTCCGTCTCGAGCAGCGCTTCGATTGAGGGACGGATGCGATCGACGATCGAACGCAGGTTGCGCGACTGATCCTCCACGCGCAGACGCAACTCCTCGAGCGTCGCCAGAATCGCGCCGCAATTGGAATGGCCGAGCACGACCACCAGCGGCGTGCCGTAGCGAGCGGCGGCGAACTCGACGCTGCCGATCTGCGACGGCGCGACGATGTTGCCGGCGACGCGGATGACGAACAGGTCGCCCAGCCCCTGATCGAAAATGATCTCCGCCGGCACGCGCGAATCGGAACAGCCCAGAATGATCGCAAACGGCTCCTGTCCCGCCACCACTTGGCGCCGGCGCGTCTGGCTCGACAACGTATCCTGATTACGGATTTCGGTTACGAACCGGCGATTGCCCTCGCGCAGGCGGTCGAGCGCTTCTCGAGCTGAGATCATGAATGGGTACCTTCAGGGACAGGAGGGAGCTTCCTTGATGCCCGACACGCGAACGGTGAGCGACGGCAGCCACGGAGGCGGCCGGCAGTATAACAACCCGGACACGGCTGAAATCGCCCGAAGCGCCGCTAGATAGTCGTCGGCCACTCGACAACCCGCGCAGCCAATGCCCGCAAGGCAGGCATTCCGCCCGACGCGCGACGCCGCGCAACCCGCTGTATCGCCTGGAGTCAGCCGCCACCAACCGGCACGGCCACCTCGCCGCGCACGGTGTCGATCTCGCGCCGCGGTGGCGCGCCGAACAGACGGCGATACTCCCGGCTGAATTGCGACGGGCTTTCGTAGCCGACCCGGTGTGCCGCCGATGCGGCTTCGAGCCCTTCGGCCAACATCAGCCGCCGCGCCTCGTGCAGACGCAGCTGCTTCTGAAATTGCACCGGCGACATGGCGGTGACTTCCTTGAAGCGATGATGCAGCGACGACGCACTCATGTGCGCAACCGCCGCCAGGTCATCGATGCGCAGCGGCTCCGCATATCGCGATCGCAACACATCCACGGCACGCGCGATACGTTGCGCCTGACTGCCTGCAACGCACAACTCCCGCAACCGCTGGCCCAGTTCGCCGATCAGCACGTGATAGTGAATCTCGCGCATCACCAGCGGCGCCAGCACCGAGGCATCGCGTGGCTGCTCGATCAAGCGAACCAGACGCACGACGGCGTCGAGCAGCGATGCGCTCATGCGCCCCAGATACAAACCGCGATTGGCGACAGCCTTGGCGGCATCCGGCCGCATCTGCAACAACAGCTCGCTGATCACCTTGGTGTCGATGCCGATGCGCAGGCACAGGTACGGTTGCTCGTGCGTCGCTTCGATGATCTCGCCGATCATGGGCAGGGTCACCGACACCACCAGGTAATTGAGCGGATCGTAGACATAGATCTCATCCGCCAGCAGCGCCCGCTTGCGGCCCTGCACGACGATGCACAGGCTCGGGTCGTACAGTGCCGGCAGCGGCAACGAGGGCGAATCGGAGCGGAGCAGTGTCAGGCCGGTGATGGCGGTCGCATGCGCACCGTCACCAGGCGTCAAACGCGTGACGCGTTGCGCCAGCTCGGCCTGCTGGGTGATATGGCTTTGAGACAGATTGTGACCGTCGACGCGCATGGAACCATCGGACTCGCTGAGACGATAAGACAAGCGGCATGTGCGGCGATTATCCATGACGGGCCGCTGCAATGGCCGCTGCTGCAGATGGACTTTGCAGGATCGGGCAATCATTCGCCAGCAATGGGCTAATCGTTCGCCGGGCACGCGCCGTAACCTGCGCACGCCATCCGGCACTTACCAGATTCCAGGATCGGAGACCTTCGTCATGAGCAACGCCATCCCCCGTCGAACCCTCGGCCGCCAGGGCCTCACCGTGTCCGCCATCGGCCTGGGCTGCATGGGCATGTCGGATTTTTACGGTCCGGCAGATCATTCGACCAATCTTTCGGTACTGAACCACGCCATCGATATCGGCGTGAACTTTCTCGACACGGCGGACATGTATGGCGTCGGCCGTAACGAAGAACTGCTGGGCGAGGTTCTGAAAACGCGCCGCGCCGAAGTGGTGCTGGCCACCAAGTTCGGCAACGTACGCGCCCCCGGCGGCGAATTTCTGCGAGTGGACGGCAGCCCGCAGTACGTTGCGGCGGCCTGCGACGCCAGCTTGAAGCGACTCGGCGTCGATCACATCGATCTGTACTACCAGCATCGCGTCGATCCCAAGGTGCCGATCGAAGAGACCGTGGGCGCGATGGCGCGACTGGTGGAATCGGGCAAGGTGCGCTTTCTCGGCTTGTCCGAAGCCTCACCCGATACGGTACGTCGCGCAGCCAGCGTGCATCCGATTGCGGCGTTGCAGAGTGAGTACTCGCTGTGGACTCGTGATGTGGCGGAGAGCGTCCTGCCCGTTTGCCGCGAGCTCGGCATCGGCTTCGTTGCGTACAGCCCGCTCGGCCGCGGCTTCCTGACCGGTGCCATCCAGCAGCTCGATCAGCTCGCCAAGGATGACTGGCGTCGCAACAACCCTCGCTTCCAGGGGGAAAACTTCGATCTCAACCAGCAGCTGGTCCAGGCCGTGACGGCGATTGCCGAGCAGCGTCACTGCACGCCCGCGCAGCTCGCGCTCGCATGGCTGTTGCACCAGGGTTCGGACATCGTGCCGATTCCAGGCACACGCCGCACGGCGCGACTGGACGAGAACGCGGCCGCGACGCAGCTCAAACTGACTGATGCTGAGCTGAAGAAAATTCAGGACGTACTGACGCGCACGCAGGTCGCCGGCCCGCGTTACCCCGAAGCGGGCATGGCGTCGGTCAATCTCTGAACCGGCACGGAAGGGAGAGAGCCTGGCCCTCTCCCTTCCCCCATCTCTCTGCGATGAATCTCGAGTGCGCCAAGACGAGATTGGCCTGGTCATTGGTCGTCACTCCCGCGCAGGCGGGAGTCCACTTGGCTGACTCGGATGGATTCCCGCCTGCGCGGGAATGACGAGAAAACATCAAGCGTCGCTAGCGCTTCCTGAACACCAGCATCAGGCCAAGCAGGATCGCCGCCATGCCCAACGCACTCAGCCGCGACAGCGGATTACCGAGAAACAAGTAATCCAGCGCCGCCGTGCCCACCGGTACGAGATAGAACAGGCTGGTGACGTTGACCAGGTTGCCGTGCTGGATCATGCGATACAGCAGCAGCTGCGCCACCACCGAGATCAACAGCCCCATCCAGATCAGCGGGACCAGAAAGCCGCTGCTCAGCTCGAACTCGAACGGCTTTAACGGCACGAAGCACAGGCACAGCAGCAGGCTGACCGCGTACTGCAACGGCAGCACCTGGATCGGCGCCTGCTGAACTTCCTTCTGCAGGATGGCGCCGGCGGTCATGCTGGCGAGCGAGGCGAGCGCGAACAGCATTCCGGTGAAGGAGACATCTGGCGTGCTGCCTTGTGTGGCGATGCTCTGCCACACCACCAGGATCAGCCCGAGCAGCGCCAGCAGCAACCCACCGAGCCGGACACCCGAAAAGCGCCGCTCCAGCAGCACCAACGTCAGTATCGGCTGCACTCCGAGCACGGTGGCGAGCACGCCGGGCGTGATGCCGTGATCGAGCGCCAGCAGATAACAGATGGTGTAGCTGCCGATCAGCAACAACCCGGTGATCGCCACTCGCAGGCGAGTGCCGGGAAGCGGCAACCACTCACGCCGCAGAGCGCCCAGCATCAGCAGCACACCCGAGGCGAGCGCGAAGCGCAGAGTGAGAAACGCGAACGCCGAAGCGTGCGCCAGGCCAACCTTGGCGAAAATCGCACCACCGCTCCACAGCAGTACGAACAACGAAGTCGAACCGTAAGAGGTCCATGCAGTCCTGTTGGAATTCATGAAAGACACCTGTCGAAAACGAAGCACAGGCTCCAGCGCGCGCACGCGGGCGATACGCCCGGGGCGCAAGTCGAAACTCGAGGCTGGAGACGCGAAGAGCCGGCTGGATCAGCCGGCAACGATCGCCGGAGGCGGCGGAGCGCCGTCTACGACGACATCGCGCGACGGGATCTTCGGAGGAGCGACAGGTGCAATGAATGGCGGATCGTCCAGGCGCACACGACTCACGACGCCGATCGTGAATGCAAGGAAAGCCGTGTGGGCGCAGCCGGTCATGGCAATTGGGACTTGAGAGTATCCGCGAGGAGCCGGGAATCTACCTGCTCCGCCGCGCTCGAAGCAAGGCGCTCATGCGCGCACGTTTGCAATCTGGACGATGGAAGAAGCGCATCCGTGATCTTGATTGCGGTGCTTCTATCACCGACGGCCCGTAGGCGTCTTTACGCGAGCGCACTGGGCATCGATGCAAAATGCAGCGGATAGTGGCCGGAAGTGAACCGGATGCCGCCCGCACCGATGGTGAAGCCCGGCCGGTCCGGTTTAACCTACGGCTCTGTCCAACTCGATGACGGCAGGTGAGTCATGGACAAGCCCGACCTGGTGGCAGCCTACCTGGCCCGCAACCTCGCTTCGCTGCGACACGTGCGCAACCTGACCCAGGAAGCGCTGGCGAAGGCGGCGGACCTGCCACGCTCCACCATTGCCAATCTCGAATCAAGCGAAGGCAACCCGTCGCTCACGGTACTGGTCAAGGTCGCCAATGCGCTCGGCGTACCCATCGATGAGCTGATCGGCGCGCCTCGCGCCAAAGTCCGCAAGTGGTCACGTGACGAGCTGTCGACGCGATCGGCAGGACGCGGCATCACGATGCGCTCAGTGATTCCCGAGCGCGTGCCGGACGAAATGCTCAACGTAATGGAGTTCGCGCCTGGCGCAACGATGCGCGGCTCGCCCCATCTTCCTGGCACACGCGAGTACTTCACCTGCCTGGGAGGTGAAGTGACGTTGTTCGTAGCCGGCGATCGCTTCGATCTCTCGCCCGGCGATGCGCTGGCGTTCCCTGGCAACCTGCCGCATTCCTATCGAAATCCCGACGCAGCTCGCCCCGCTCACGGCATATCGGCGGTGATCCTGGCTCGCGCCGGGTTCTGAGAACGGCCACAACGAGCGGTCGGTGGCGTCTCCTGACGATAACGCCACGGTGTCAGCGGCTACGAAATCCCTCTCATCGACGCAGGCGCCTACCACAAGCGCTGCGGCCCAAGATCCTGCGCCGACAGTCCTGCTGAGCTGACCTCGTCTGGCACGCCGCCATGAAGCAGCAGCGCAGCAGCGGTCGCACTGAGCGCCGGCGAAGTCTGCAAACCCACCCCGCCCTGCCCGGCCAGCCAGAAAAATCCGGGCGCCTGCGGATCGAATCCCACCACCGGCACACGGTCCGCAACGAAGCTGCGCAGGCCGCTCCATGAGCGACGCGGACGCTCGACCTGTTGCGTGGTCGCCTGCTCGAAGCGATCGATGGCCACGGCCACATCCAGATCGTCCGGCTGCACATCGCTCGGCGGCATCGGCGTTTCGTCTGCAGGCGAGATCAGCAGCCCCTGACCTTCGGGCGCAAAGTAGAAGTCATCACCGATGCTGCGCACGAACGGGAACTGCGACCAGTTGGCGCCGGCAGGCGCTGAAATCGTCACCACGGTACGACGCAGCGGCTGCAGGCCGATCGGCTTCACACCCGCCAGCACCGCAACTTTGTCGGCCCATGCGCCGGACGCGTTGACGAGAATCGGCGCAGAGAAAGTCTTACCTTTCGCTTGCACCTGCCAGCGACCGTCGCGAAAGGCGATCTCCTCGCACGGTGCCTGTGTCACCAGCTGTCCGCCACGTCGACGAACGAATGACAGATAGCCTTGCAGCAGCCCGTGACCATCCAGGTGGAAGCTGGTCCGATCGAGAACCGCCGCCTCGATTCCTTCCGGCGCGATGCGCGCGATCGGCAGTACGCGCAGAATCTCGGTGCCACTCAACCATTCCGTTTCGGGAAGCAGATCCCGCAGTTCGTCATGCTGACGCCGCAGTTGCGGAATCCGTTCTGCATTGGCGACAGTTAGCGTTGCGCGAGCACTCCACAGCGGATGCTCGGCGAAACCGGGTGGTGGATCGAGAAAGAACGATCGGCTCAGATGCGTGAGCACGCGCGCCGCACGCTTTCCGAGCGAGATATTGAAGTGCGTGGCCGAGCGGCCCGAGGAGTGATAGCCGGGCTGGTCCTCGGCTTCGAGGATCGTCACCTTGCCATGCTCGCTCAGGCGGAAGCCGAGGGAAGCGCCAGCGATACCGCCGCCGATAATCAGAAAATCACAGCCGTTCATCATCGAGTGATACCTGCCCAACGGAACTGCCGACCGAACACCAGCAACGCCAACGACATCGCCGCCAACCCGCCAGCCGTCAGGAACGTCGCGCGGGCACCGACATGCTCCCAGAGCACACCGGCGATCACACTGGCGGCAAGGAGCAGCACGCCACGAAGCAGATTGAACACGCCGAACGCCGTCCCTCGCAGCTGCGACGGCGCTGAATCCGCCACCATTGCCGCAAGCACCGTCTCGGTGAATCCCATGTGCAGCCCCCAAAGCGCGGCGCCAGCGAGTGCAACCGCTGGTGTTTTCGCCCACGCGAGGACGACATTCGCAGATACGAGAATGACGCAGCCGAACATCAGCAAGCGTAGGCGCGGCACGCGATCCGCGAGCCGGCCGACCGGATACGCCGACAACATATACGCCACGTTCATCACCACCAGCACCAGCGGCGTCCACGCGAACTGCAAACCGACGTCGGAGCCGCGCAGGATAAGGAAGGCTTCGGAGCAGCGTGCCAGCGTAAAAAAGGCCGCGATCAAGCTCAGCGTCCAGAACGCCTGCGGCAGATCGCGCGGTCGGAGATCCAGCACGCGCCGAGGCGCCGCCACCAGATGGGGCGGCTCTTTCACCGCAAACCACAACAGGGCGACGCAGAGGACCGCGGGAATCACCGCAATCCACATGACGAGTCGCACGTTGTTGGCGAGCAGGATCATGAGCGCGACCGCAAGCAGCGGCCCGGCGAATGCGCCAACGGTGTCCAGCGATTGCCGCAGCCCATAGGCGGCGCCGCGCTGACCCGGCTCAGTATAGTCGGCGATCAACGCATCACGCGGTGCGCCGCGAATCCCTTTGCCGATGCGGTCGATGAAGCGCGCGAGAAAGACGGTCAGAGCGCTGCCAGCCAACGGGAACAGCGGCTTGGTCAGGGCGGCCAGTCCATAGCCCAGCAGGGCGAGCGGCTTGCGCTTGCCCCAGCGATCGGACAGCGCACCGGAGAATACCTTGACGATGCAGGCCGTGGCTTCGGCCACGCCTTCGATCAGGCCCAGCCAGCTCGCGCCCACGCCCAGCGTGCCCACCACGAACACCGGCAGCAGCGCGTGGATCAGCTCCGAAGACACGTCCATGAGCAAACTGACGAAGCCGAGCGCCCAGACGGCGCCCGGCAGCGCGATACGCCGAAGAGGGGTCGAGACGGAATCGGTCACGGGCGGCGTCGATGCGGGAGCCGGTTTTGCTTCCCGACGCCACGATACACGTTCGCCCAAAGCCGACAAGCTTCGCCTGCGCCCGCGATGACGCGTCAGCCGCGTTTAGTGGCTCTGCTCCCTCTCCCGGTCCCGGGAGAGGGCTGGGGTGAGGGTCCTCTAACGATCGACTCAGCGGCGCTTCAGTGGCGCACGTTCTGCGGTTCCATCCAGCCGAAATGCCAGCTCAACAGCAGCAACGCGAACAGCGCCACCGACAGGCCGACGCGAATCGTCAGAGCGCGGACCATTCGAGTGGAATTCCCCGGCCCGGACGACATGGCGAACAGCGCCTGGCCCAGGCTGGCGACGATGGCAAACAGCAGACCGACGATGAGAATCTTCATTGCGAACCTCCCGCCGAATCGGTGCGCGCCCGCTCGAGCGCTTCCTCGCGACGAATGGTAGTAACCAGCATGCCGATCGCCGCACTGATCATCAGCAGCAGCGCGACCATCAGGAACACCAGTCCACCCGCCAGCCGGTAGCCTTCGTAGACGCCGATGACCACGCCGAGCGGTGTCGTGACCAGCAGCAAGGGCTTGGCAATCTTCATGCAATTCACCTCCGACGGCCGCCAGAGTAGGCAGCCGCTGCCCTGCGGACCAGACGCAGATCGGTACAGAAAAACCGGATCAGATGCCGGCGGCCATGCGGTACCCTTGCCGCGGAAATCCGCTCAATCCGCCGAGCCATGAAACGTTACGAGCGCTACGCCGACGAAATCGCCCAGCTGATCCGGACCCAGGTGCTGCGGCCGGGCGATCGCCTGCCGTCGGTGCGGCAGGCCAGTGCCAGCCGCAAGATCAGCCCGTCCACCGTGTTCCAGGCGTATTACCTGCTGGAAGGACGCGGGCTGATCCACACCCGGCCGCGCTCCGGCTATTACGTCAGCGCGCAATCCTCTGCCACGCCCGAAATGCCACCCGCGTCGCGCCCGAAGAAGCGCTCGACCACGGTGGAGATCAGCGACCTGGTGTTCGAAGTGCTCGGCTCGGTGAAGGAGCGCGAGGTGGTTCCGCTCGGCTCGGCATTTCCTAGCGCCGAGCTGTTTCCGCTACAGAAATTGTCGAGGCATCTCGCGCATGGGATGCGCGACCTCGACCCCTGGCGCATCGTCGAAGATCTGCCACCGGGCAACGGCCGGCTGCGACGCCAAATCGGTCTGCGCTACGCCATCGACGGCCTGAGCATCGACACGGACGAAATCGTGATCACCAGCGGCGCATTGGAAGCGCTCAACCTGTGCTTGTCGGCGGTGACTCGCCCCGGTGACGTCGTCGCCATCGAGTCGCCGACCTTCTACGTGGCATTGCAGGCGCTGGAGCGGCTCAATCTCAAGGCACTCGAAATCGCCACGCATGCGCGCGACGGCATCGATCTCAACGCGCTGGCAACGGCGCTGCAACGTCATCAGGTCAAGGCCTGCTGGTTGATGCCCAACTTCCAGAACCCGCTCGGCAGCCTGATGCCCGAAGAAAAGAAGCAGGCGCTGGTGAGCCTGCTGGCCCGCCACGAGGTACCGCTGATCGAGGACGATGTGTATGCCGAGCTCTACTTCGGCACGCGCCGCCCGGCGCCGGCGAAAGCGTTCGATCGCAAGGGGCTGGTGATGCACTGTTCGTCATTCTCGAAATGCCTGGCGCCCGGCTATCGCGTCGGCTGGGTCGCAGCCGGACGCTTTGCGCAGCAGGTCGAGCGCCTCAAGCTCATGACGACCTTGTCGGCGGCGATTCCTTCGCAGGAAGCGCTGGCGGAATACCTTGATCAAGGAGGTTACGACCGGCATCTGCGCAAGCTGCGTCAGAAGCTCGCCTCACAGCGGGAAATCGCGTTGCGCGCCATCTCGCGGTACTTTCCGAGCGGCACCCGTGTGACACGGCCCGAGGGCGGATACTTTCTCTGGGTCGAGCTGCCGCGCCAGATCGATGCACTGAAGCTGCAGCGCCTGTCCCTGTCGCATCAGATCAGCCTGGCGCCGGGCCAGCTGTTCTCCGTCGATCGCGGCTTCACGCATTTCATCCGCATCAACTACGGTCACCCGGACAGCCGGTTCGAAGGTGCAATCAAGACGGTCGGACGGCTGGCGGCAACGCTGCTGTAAAGACGCCCTGACCTGCTCGTCGCTCCCGCGCAGACAGAAGTCCCTGGGCTGCTCACACCCGCACGTAACGATTGATGCCGTCGGCATCCTTGTGGCGCGCGACCCGGCCGGCGTGAACCAGGTACTCCAGATGCGCTAGCGCTTCTCCCAGCGCCAGGTACAGGTGCATTCCCTTGAGCTCGCGGCGGAACATGACCGGAAAAATTTCGGCAGCGGTTCTGGGTGACGTGCAGGCGTTCGCGAGCTTGTCCAGCTGTTCTTCGTGGTGCTGCGTCAAATCATCCACGCGCTGATGCAGGCCGCGAAACGGCAAACCGTGCGACGGCAACACCAACGTGTCGGCCGGCAGATCGCGCAATCGTCGCAGCGAGCTCAGAAATGATTGCAGCGGATTCGGGTCCGAGCCGCGCCAGGTGAAACTGATGTTGGAGGAAATGGTCGGCAATACCTGATCGCCGCTGATGAGCAACTCGTGCCGCGCATTGAACAGGCACAGATGGCCTTCGGCGTGGCCGTTGGTTTCCAGCGCCACCCAGCCGCTCTCACCCCACTGCAACACTTCTTCGTCGGTGACGTGGCGCGCCACTTCGGGCAGCCCGCTGGCGAGCCGTGCGAACCGGGCGGGTGAGAACATGCCTCGCACCGTCGACAGATCGGCAATCCCATTGGTGCGAAAGAAAACTTCGGCTTCGTCATTTGCGGAAGTGACTTTGCCGCCAAGCAGCAGCTGCGCCTGCTCGTGCGTGCGTTTCGACATGAGCACCGGCACCGCGAAGCGCTGTTGCAGCCAGCTCGCCAGGCCGATGTGATCCGGATGGATATGCGTGATGAAGATGGCGCGCAGCGGCTTCTGCGACAGCACTTCTTCGTCGATGAGCAGCCAGGCGTCCTTGACGATCTCCGAGGCCATGCCGGTATCGACCAGCACGCAGCCGTCGCCGGTGTCGAGCAGCCACACGTTGATGTGATTCAGGTCGATGGGCAACGGCACCCGCCCCCAGTCGACACCGGGCGCCAGCGGCACCGTCTTGCCCGGCTGCGGCGCCGGCGTATCGACGAATCGCAGACGCCGTGGCCGCGACGGATACGCCTCGCCTTCGGCGGTGACATCGTCGGCGGACATTTTTTCGCGTTTGGAATCGGAAGACTGGGTCATCGAGGGAATCTCTGCAGCGGCGCCCGGCCCTCGAAGCTTCGAGCGGCCTGGATTTCAACTTGGAAGAGCCTGTGCGGCGCTTCCAAGGACCTGCAGCTACAGCGCGGGCGGGGCTGTCGCGTATCATGCGGCCTATCATCTAAAAGGTGAAATTCCACCATGCGACACATCCAGTCCCCGCGCCTGTTGCTCATCGCAATCCTGACGTCGGTGTCGTTTGCAGGCCCCGCACTGGCGAAAACGCCCGACCGGACCGAGAAGGCCATCGTCGCCTACGTGAAATCGCAGCAGGAGCCCGCCGTGGCGCTGCTGGAGAAAACGGTCAACATCAACAGCGGCACCATGAACTTCGCCGGCGTGCGCCAGGTCGGCGACATATTCGCGCCGCAGTTCGAAGCGCTCGGCTTCAAGACCCACTGGGTCGACGGCAAGCCGTTCGGCCGCGCCGGCCACCTAGTGGCCGAGCGCAAGGGCAAGGGCAAACACATCCTGCTGATCGGTCATCTCGATACGGTGTTCGAGCCCAGCAGCCCATTCCAGCGCTCCGAACGTGTCGACGCCAACACATTGCGCGGCCCAGGTACGGCCGACATGAAAGGCGGCATCGTGGTCGCGTTGACTGCGCTCGGCGCCTTGAAGAAGGTCAATGCACTCGACGACCTGAACATCACCGTGGTTCTGCACGGTGACGAGGAAGATTCCGGGGCGCCGCTCGCGCTCGCGCGTGAAACACTGATCGAAGCAGCGAAAGCCGCCGACATCGCCATCGGCCTGGAGAACGCAGCCGACGATCCGTCAACCGCCGTCACGGCACGCCGCAGCTCCGGTCGCTGGCAGATCAAGGTCAGCGCCAAGAGCTCACACTCCTCGCAGATCTTCACCGACGAAGTCGGCGCCGGCGCCATCTACGAGCTGTCGCGCATCCTGAACGGTTTCTACAACGAGCTGCACGGCGAAGAGTATCTGACGTTCAATCCCGGCCTGGTCGTCGGCAGCACCCAGGTCGAATACGTTCCCGAACCTTTGCAGGCCAAGGCATCCGGCAAGGACAACATCGTCGCTCCGATCGCCGTCGCTTCCGGCGACCTGCGCGCGATCAGCAAGCAGCAGATCGAACAGACGCAGGAGCGCATGCGCAAGATCGTCGCCGCGCATCTGCCGCAGACCCAGGCAGAGATCACGTTCGACGAAAGCTATCCGCCGATGTCCCCGACCGAAGGCAACAAGCGTTTGCTCGGTCTGTACGACGCCGTCAGCCGCGACCTGGGCTTCGGCCCCGTGACCTCCGTGAATCCCCGCCGCGCCGGCGCGGCAGACGTTTCATTCGCGGCCGACCACGTCGAAATGGCCATCGACGGCCTCGGCCTGCTGGGCGGCGGATCGCATACGCCGGATGAGTTTGCGGATCTGCGCACGATGCAAACACAGGCGCAGCGTCTGGGTGTGTTGCTATATCGGCTGGGACGATAGGACTCCACCCACGCGCTGTCGTATCTTTCTCTTAGAAAGCCCGATTTCACTCCAACGGGTCTTCACGATTCCTCGCCTCTCCCTCCAGGGAGAGGCCGCGCGAAGCGCGGGTGAGGGTCCGCGACGATGGCGAGTTGCCGAGGTTCCAATCAACAGCAGCCGACCCTCACCCTGCCCTCTCCCTGAAGGGAGAGGGGAAGATCATCACTCTCTTCTTGTCGTTTCTTGTTCTTGAGACCCATCCAACGCCACCGCGGTGTCTGGCGGGGGTGTCTCGTTTCGGGACCCTCAAAAACAGGATGTTTTTGCGGGAGCCTCCAGGGACGGATTCACGGCGGTCCCGAAACGAGACACCCCCGCCAGACACCGCCGCCAAGGAAAACCGCTGCTCTAGCCGAGCGTCCGGAAGCTCCGCACCGATGCGTTGATGTGTGCCTCCAACAAAAGGCACTGAATTCCCTCTTATCCAACCATCTGCTCCGCCGGCGACAACAGCTCCGACTCCGCCGTGAGTTGCAGCGGCCGGTTCGACGGCAGCAGGTCCACTACCCGCTCGCCGCTGCGCAACACGAAGCTGTTGCCCTCCCGCTGCTTGGCAAGCTTCTTCACATGCGCCAGCAGATGCGCGACGGCATCCCCGCTGGTTGCGCCGTCGGTATTCGAATCCAACGCCGCGACTGAAAGCGTCAGCAGCGGAAAATTACGCACGACACCACTGCGATCCGCGCTCGTGATATAGCCAGCCGCAGCACGCTCCGGCGAATAGAACCCCGCAACGGTTGCCGAGAACTGCTCGAGCACTTTCGCGATGCGCTCACGCCAATCGGCGCTGCGCAACACCACCACGAAATCGTCGCCACCGATGTGGCCCACGAAATCCAGCCGTGCCGAGAACGCGTTCTTCAGCAACCCGGCCAGATGCAGAATCACTTGATCGCCCTGCGCGTAGCCGAAGACATCGTTGTAAGGCTTGAAGGCATCGAGGTCGAAGTACGCGACCACGAAACGCCGCTTCGCCTCGATCAGCCGGTCGATGCAGCTGCGCACCGCACCGTTGCCCGGCAACAGCGTCAGCGGATTCGAATGCTTCGCCGCCTGTAACTGTTGTTCGGTGATGAGCCGCAGCAGATCGATGGTCTGGCCCAGGCCGTGATACAGCCCGTCGCGAGTGATCACGAACTCTTCGGTGAGCCGCAGCTTGCCCTTCTGCGTGACCAGCCGGCTGACCTGCTCCAGCCGCAGCTGGCCGTCGATCAGCAGCGTCGGCGACTCCATCACTGCGGAGACCGGCTTCTTGTTGTAGATCTCCGGATGCAACGGCTTCGCCAGCATCGCGAACAGATCGCTGCGGCGAATCACACCGATCGGGCGACCGTCGCGAACCACGGCAAATGTCAGTGTGTCTGGCGACTGGTGGAACAGGTCGGCAACGTCGGTGACGCGCATGTCCGGCGGCACCGGCGGCACGTACACCGCGATATGGTCAGCGCATAGCGCATTGTTGAGCACGACGGAGCGATCCAGCGATTCGATCTGCTGCAACTCGGCCATCGGTATCGCGCTCGGACGCCCGAAGAGATGACCTTGGAGCCGATCCAGCCCCAGATCGACCAGCTCACGGCATTCACGCTCGGTCTCGACGCCTTCGGCGATCACGCGGCAGCCCATTGCCCGCCCCATGTCGAGCATGGAGCGCACGAATTCGCGCTTGGTGCTGTCGGCGTCGATGCCACTGACGAAGTAACGATCGATCTTCACGAAGTCCGGCTTCAACTCCGACCAGGTGCGCAGACCCGAAGAGCCCGCGCCGAGATCGTCAATGGCGATCGAGCAACCTGCTTCGCGCAGCAGCTGCAGCGTGGAGCGCAACCGTGCATAGTCATCCAGCAAGCTTTCCTCGGTGAGCTCGATGACGCAATGCGTCGGCTCCATTCCTTCGATACGCGCGCACTCGAGAAAGCGCGCTGCGAAATCCGGAGCTTCGTAGATGCTGTCCGGAGAAACATTCACGAACAGCTGACCGGCGACGCGCGCGGCGGTAAAACGCTTGAAGGCGTTCTGGATACAGAGAAAATCCAGATCGAGCTTCATGCCGTTGCGACGCGCGGCCTCGAATAGATTCTGCGGCGAATGCAACCAGCTGTCCGATGGACCACGCGCCAACGCCTCGAAACCGCAGATGCCGCGCGAGCGCGGATCGACGATGGGCTGAAACAGGGTCGCAATTCTCCCCTCGCGCATGAGCTCACCGAGCTCATGCGCCGATGCATCCAGCCTGCGCAAGCGCAGCGTGGGAGAATCCGCGCGCGAATCGGACATAAAGAGAGAAATAACCCAAGCCTGAACGGTCGTTACGTTAACGACCAGGATGGGCAGGGTCCGAGAACCCTATCTCAGGCTTAGGGGAGGAGCCGATGAGCGACTGCGGGATGGCAGCAAATATGTGATGCGGTTGGCAGTTGCGCCGCCTCGCCATCCCGTGAAATTTCCGCTGCACCGCGGTGTTACACGACCACAGCCGCCTCCGAACATGGATGGCCGCTGGATTGCCGCAGGTGGCAATCCATCCGCGAGAACGCTCAGGTCAGAAAACTGAAGCGGCCGCCCCGATCAGGGCGGCCCGGCATCGCAGGGGTACCGAGCCGAAGCGCTCAGGATCAGCGCTTCATTGCGTCGAAGAACTCGGAATTGGTCTTCGTGTCCTTCATCTTGTCGATCAGGAACTCGATTGCCGCCAGCTCGTCCATCGGGTGCAGGAGCTTGCGCAGGATCCAGATCTTCTGCAGCTCTTCCTGCGAAGTGATCAACTCCTCGCGGCGCGTGCCGGAGCGGTTGATGTTCACTGCCGGGAAGACGCGCTTCTCGGAAACGCGGCGGTCGAGATGGATTTCCGAGTTGCCGGTGCCCTTGAACTCTTCGTAGATCACGTCGTCCATGCGCGAGCCGGTATCGATCAGCGCGGTGGCGAGAATGGTCAGCGAGCCGCCTTCCTCGATGTTGCGCGCGGCGCCGAAGAAACGCTTCGGACGCTGCAGTGCGTTCGCGTCAACACCGCCCGTCAGCACCTTGCCCGAGCTCGGCACCACCGTGTTGTAGGCGCGGGCCAGACGAGTGATCGAATCCAGCAGGATGACCACGTCGCGCTTGTGCTCGACCAGGCGCTTGGCCTTCTCGATCACCATTTCGGCGACCTGCACGTGGCGGGTGGCCGGCTCGTCGAAGGTCGACGACACCACTTCGCCGCGCACCGTGCGCGTCATCTCGGTCACTTCCTCGGGCCGCTCGTCGATGAGCAGCACGATCAGGTACACCTCGGGGTGGTTGGAGGTGATGGAGCTGGCGATGTTCTGCAGTAGCATCGTCTTGCCGGCCTTGGGCGGCGAGATGATGAGGCCGCGCTGGCCTTTGCCGATCGGCGCCACCAGGTCGATGATGCGCGCCGTCATGTCCTCGCTGGAGCCATTGCCGCGTTCCAGCTTGAAGCGCTTGGTGGGATGCAGCGGCGTCAGGTTCTCGAACAGAACCTTGTGCTTGGCACCCTCCGGGGAATCGAAGTTGATCTCGCCGACTTTGAGCAGCGCGAAGTAGCGCTCGCCGTCCTTCGGCGGGCGGATCAGGCCGGAGATCGAGTCGCCGGTACGCAGGTTGAAGCGGCGGATCTGGCTGGGGCTGACGTAGATGTCGTCGGGCCCGGCGAGATAGGAACTGTCGGCGGAGCGCAGGAAGCCGAAGCCGTCCTGCAGGATTTCCAGCACGCCGTCGCCGTAGATGTCCTCACCGCTTCTCGCGTGCGCCTTGAGGATGGAGAAGATGATGTCCTGCTTGCGCGAGCGAGCCAGGTTCTCCAGGCCCATCTTCTGCGCGATCTCCACCAGCTCCGGCACCGGCTTCAGCTTCAGCTGCGTCAGGTTCATGGACTGACGCGAAGCGGCGAGCTCGGATGGGGAAATGATACCTACGTCATCGGCGTCGAAATCGTCGATGGGCAGGTCATCGTGTTGCTGCTGCTGGCGGTGATTGCCGCGCTCGCGGTTGCCGTCGTTGTTGCCGCCGCGGTTCTGCCGACCGCCGCCCTTGTTGCCCGGACGATTGCGGGCCTGATTGCCGAGATAGCCTCTCACAGTTTGCTTTCCAGAAATGCGGTCAGGTTCGCCTTGCGCTGCGCGCCGACCATCTGTCCTTCGACCTGGCCGTTCTTGAAGAGAATCAGCGTGGGAATGCTGCGGACGTTGAAGCGCTGGGGCGTTTTGGGGTTGTCGTCGACGTTGACCTTGGCGATGGTGAGCTTGTCCTTGAACTCCTCGGCCACCTCATCGAGCATGGGCGCGATCATCTTGCAGGGGCCGCACCATTCCGCCCAGAAATCCACCAGCACCGGCTTGCCGGCCTTGACGACGGCTTCCTCGAAGCCTGCGTCGGTGACGTGCACAATCGTGTCGCTGCTCACCAGAAACTCTCCTGATACTTGCGTAGGGCTTTGTGGGATGGATGCGGTTGGTCGAAATCGGCTGGGAACTTTTAAGGGCGAATCGCACTTCGAGGCGGGAAATGACCGTATTTAGTGACTTGAGCGTGCTCGGTCGGGCACAATGACGGCGATTAAGCCTCCGTGAAACCTTGTAACTGCGCAGTGCTCGTGCTCGATGTCAGCGACGTATTTGGCGAATCAACCCCGCCGGGGGTCTTATTCACGAGGAGCTTTGGCTGGTGCCGGTATTCCGGTCGGGGCGGGCGCGGATGAGTCCGCTGCGTTGGGCCTTATTTAAACCGCACCGATTTCAATTTGCAAGCCTCGAACCGACCCGGCTCATGCCAATCATCCATCGCCTCACGCGCGCACCAACACGCGCCTTCACCTTCAGGACCTTCCAAAGCAACTAATGGCTGACTCACACCTCACTGAACTGTCATTTTCCAGTCTGCATCTACCGGAAACGCTGCAAAAGGGACTGGCCGACGCTTCCTTCGAACGCTGCACGCCCATCCAGGCGCAGACTTTGCCGCAGGCGCTCGCCGGAATGGATGTCGCCGGTCAGGCGCAGACGGGTACCGGCAAGACCGCAGCATTCCTGGTCGCGCTGTTCGCACGACTGATCCGCGAACCGGTACCACCGACGAGGAACCTCAACGCGCCGCGCGCGCTGGTCATTGCCCCAACGCGGGAACTGGCAGTCCAGATCCACCGTGATGCGGAGACCCTCGGTTCGCATACCGGCCTGCGGCTGGGACTGGCGTTCGGCGGCGTCGACTACGAAAAGCAGAAGACCCACCTGGAACAGGGCGTCGACATCCTGATGGGCACGCCCGGACGCATCATCGATTTCGCCAAGCAACATGTGATCGACCTGCGCTCGATTCAAGTGCTGGTGCTGGACGAAGCCGACCGCATGTTCGACTTGGGGTTCATCAGCGACATCCGCTGGATCCTGCGACGCCTGCCGGCGCCCGACCAGCGCCTGAACCTGCTGTTCTCGGCGACGCTGTCGCAGCGCGTGCTGGAACTGGCGTACGAACACATGAACGATCCGCAGCTGGTGCGGATCGAGCCGGACAAGATGACGGTCGACCGGGTGCGTCAGGTGATCTACTACCCGTCCAACGACGAGAAGCCGCGTCTGCTGGTGGGCCTGATCAAGCACATGGACCCGCGACGCAGCATGATCTTCGTCAACACCCGGCGTGCCGCCGAGGACATCGAGCGGCTGCTGCAGGCCAACGGCATCAATGCCGAGGCCATCTCGGGCGACGTACCGCAGCGCAAGCGGCTGCGCATGCTGCGCGATTTCCACGAAGGCGCGCTGTCGGTCCTGATCGGCACCGATGTGGCCTCGCGCGGCCTGCACATCCCGGATGTCAGCCACGTCTTCAACTACGACCTGCCGCAGGACCCGGAAGATTACGTGCACCGTATCGGCCGAACGGCACGCGCCGGCGCCGAAGGCGACGCGATCAGCTTCGGCTGCGAGGAATACGTGATCTCGCTGCCCGACATCGAAGCCTACATCGATCGCAAGCTGCCGGTCGCTCCGGTACCGATGGAACTGCTGCCCGAGATCACCATGCCGGAACATCGTCCACGACATCGCTCCGGCGAAGGCCACGGACGCGGTCGAGGCGGTGGCGGCAATCGGCAGGGTCGCGGCAACGGCGGCAGGCAGAGGCCGCCGCGCGGTGCCAAACCCGGACACGCCTCGGGACATTCGCATGCGCAACCTGCGGGTAGCGCCCCGCCGGCAGCATCCGAAGCAGCAGCACCAGCAGCGACCCAGAACGGTGATGCCGCGGGTACGGCTTCAGGCGGTGATGCACCGAAACGCCGTCGGCGGCGTCGCCGCGGCCGCAAGCCGGCCGAAGCAAACCCCGGCACCCCACCACCGTCGGGCGAATGAAACCAACGGAAATCGGGCTTTAGCCCAGCAAGTCGACGATCGCGGAAACCGAAGGAAATTCCGCGATCTGCCGCTGCTCCTGCGTCGAGTCCGGTTTCGAGATCGCGAAGATCTGCGCAATCCCGTGCTGCCGCGCCGAGCGCAGTACCGCCAGGCTGTCATCCACGAACAGGCTCCGCGCCGCGTCGAATTGCAGCTGCTCCTGTGCCTGCGACCAGAACTGCGGCGTCTCCTTCGGCGCTCCGTACTGGTGGGAGCTGATCATGGCGTCGAAATACCGGGTCAGGTGGGTCTGCCCGGCCTTCACGTTCAGACTGTCGGCGTGCGCGTTGGTCAGCAGGACCACCTGCACTGCACGGCGGCGCAGCTCCGAGAGAAACCGCTCGGCACCCGGCAGAAAACACACCTGTTCGCGCACTTCACGCTTCAGCGCAGCGATGTCCAGGTCGAGCTCGCGCGTCCAGAAATCCGTGCAGTACCAGTCGAGCGTACCCTGGCGAGCCGCGAATCGCGGTGTCAGCTCTTGCCGCGCCGCATCCAGCGTCAGCCCGCGACGGGCCGCGAAGCGCTGCGGCACCAGCTCCTGCCAGAAATAATTGTCAAATCGCAGATCGAGCAGCGTACCGTCCATGTCCAGCAGGACATGATCGATGCAATCCCAGCGCGGACGCAGGGTTTGGACTAAGGGTAAGGAGCGGGGTGCCGAATTCATGGGAAGCCGTATCATAGCGGCTAGAGGCCGTCGCCCGCGGCCGCCATCCGCCGATCGAGAGTCGAGTCGATGTTGCTGAGCTGGAGCGCCCTGGCTTTAATCATTCTCGCCGCCGCCGTTGCCTGGTTCTGGCAGGACAGCCTGGCCGCACGCGAGCGCGCCAATGCGGCGGCGATCGAAGCCTGCGAACGCCTCAGCCTGCAGTTTCTCGACGGCACCGTGGCCTTTGCCCGCATCGGGCTGGTCCGCAACCCCGGCAGCGGGTTCGCGCTGCGTCGTACGTACGTGTTCGATTACACGGCCAACAGCATCGAGCGCCTGCAGGGCTTCGTGGTGCTGGTTGCGCATCGCATCGAATCGGTGGGCTATGCGCCGGCGCAATCGGGCGCGCAGCCCGGATCCCGGACCCTCCCGAAGGCGTCGGCATCCGCCGACGAGCCGCGCCAGCACGGCTCCAATGTGCTCGACCTGGAGCAGTGGCGGGCCAGCCACCGTCCGCCCAACCATCCGCCGCGCGAAACCCGCGAAGACCGCAGTGACGGTCGGCATTGAGGTCCGGCACCCTCGCCACGCGCGTAACGCGTTATAGTGTGGCGGTTTTGTATGAAGTGTCTGCCGCGATGAGCGAATCGGAAAACAATGTCGAGACCGAGACGTTCCGGCGCCTGGAGCGGCTGCGGGACCTGCGCATCGAACATCGCGACCTGGACGATGTGATCAACCGGCTGCAGCTCGACCTGTACGTGAACGAAGTGCAGCTGCGGCGCCTGAAGAAACGCAAGCTGCTGCTCAAGGATCAGATCGCCCGGCTGGAAAGCGAGTTGATTCCGGACCTCAACGCCTAAGAAGAACCCTGCCCGCCAATGCCGGAATTGCTGCACAACGTAAGCCGCCAGATCCAGGCGCTGCTTGCTCCAAGCGCATTGCTGCAACTCGGTGCCGTCGCCATCGCGGTCCTGTTCGCATGGTGGTTCGGCCAGCAGGTGCGCGGCACCGATCGCGCCAAGGCCACGCTCGCCAATAGCGGTTTTCGGGCCCGCACTGCCGAGGCGCTGCTGATCGCGACCCCGCATCTTGCCGCGCTGGTGATCATCGCCGCACTCGGCGGCGTGCTGCACGCGATCAAAGCCCCGAGCCACCTGGTGGATCTGGCAATCACGCTGGCCGGACTGATGCTGATCATCCGCGTGTGCGTGTACCTGGCACGCCTGTCGGTCGGCAACCGCACCAAGGGCTGGGGCAATACCATCACCCTGATCATCTGGTCGGTGTTTGCGCTGCACGTGCTGGGCTGGTCCGAGCCGTTGGTACAGGCGCTGGACAGCGTCGGCATCAAGGCCGGCAAAACCAACGTCACCGTCTGGTACGTGCTCAAGCTGCTGTTCACGGTCGGCACGTTCATCCTGCTCGCAGTGTGGCTGGCACGCTGGCTGGAGCAGCGGCTGATGACCATGCAGGGCCTGGCGCTCAGCATGCGCATCGGCATCGCCAAGTTCGCGCAGGCGTTCCTGGTGGGCCTGTCGATCCTGCTCGGCCTGAACGCGGCCGGCCTGGATCTGACCACGCTCACGGTGCTGACCGGCGCCATCGGCATCGGCCTGGGCTTCGGTCTGCAGGCCATCGCGGCCAACTTCGTCAGCGGCTTCGTGCTGCTGATGGATCGCTCGATCAAGCCCGGCGACGTCATCAGTTTCACCGGCACCACCGGCACTACCACCGAAGGCTTCGGCTGGGTGCAGGAGCTGCGCGGCCGCTACGTGGTGGTGCGCGATCGCGACGGCGTCGAGACGCTGGTGCCGAACCAGCACCTGATCACCAACCCGGTCATCAACTGGAGCTATACCGATCCGCGCGTGCGCCTGAAGCTGCCGGTGCGGGTGAGCTACCGGGACGATCCGGAACTAGCCCTGTCGATCCTGCTGAAATCTGCCGAAGGACACCGGCGCATCCTGCGCGATCCGGCGCCCGTGGCGCGCATGATGGGCTTCAACGACTACGGCTTCGACCTGGAGCTGCGCTTCTGGATCTCCGATCCGCAGGAAGGTGTCAACAACGTGCGCTCGGACGTGAACCGCGCCATCTGGCGGCTGTTCAAGGAAGCGGGCATCACGATTCCGGTGGCACAACGCGAAGTCGTGCTGGAGATGCGCAAATCCGGCGACAACGCCCTGTCGTGACGGGTCGACGATGACGGCCGCAGCCATGGATATTCCCGAAGCGGCGATCGAGCTGCGCTTCGTGCGCGCCGGCGGCCCCGGCGGTCAGAACGTCAACAAGGTAGCGAGTGCGGTGCAGCTGCGCTGCGATCTCAAGGCATGGCCTGCCCTGCCCGAGCGCGTACGTGTCCGCCTGCGCACGCTGGCAGGACGCCGACTCACCGACGATGACGTCATCGTCATCAGTGCACAGAAATTCCGCACCCAGGAACACAATCGGCGCGATGCCTTCGAGCGTCTGGCGGAACTGGTAGCAAAGGCCCGCGTCGAGCCGAAGGTACGTCGACCGACGAAGCCGACCCGCGCTTCGAAGGAACGGCGACTGGAAGGCAAGCAGCAACGCGGACAGGTCAAGCGCGGACGCTCGCGCGTGACCAGCCTCGACTGATCACAGCGCGATCGAGATCCCCAGCCGCAGCTGCGCGTCCAGCTTCTTCTGATAATCGAGCAGGCTTTCACCGTAGCCGCCGAAGTACTGCAGCATCAGCCAACCGGTGAGATCGCCGCCGCTGAGCTTGGACAGCGGATACGACAGGTTGAGCTCGGCGCTGCCGTAGTTGCTGCGCGTGCCGCGGCGCAAGGTGGCCCAGAAATCCAGCCCGCCCTTGCTGCCGATGCCGAACATCCAGTCGACGTAGCCGCGGTAATCCTTGAGATCCGGATTCTCGTCGTCCGAGACGTAGTTGTGGATCAGCGGGGCGATGTAGGCGCGCAGGCCGTCAGGATCGCCGAAGGTCAGCGTCGGCCGCACGTACAGCATGTTGAAGCTGCGCGATTGATCGCCGTCCTTGCCGTTGGATTCATGACCGGCGCCCGCCTCCACGCCCAGCCGCAGGCGACCGTCGAGCACCCGACCCAGGTCGTAGTTGGAATAGAAGAAGCGCGGCCGGTAGCTGGAATCGCGGAACGGCTTGGACAGTTCGTTGAGATCCCACAGCGACGTCTGCGAGAACGACAGGTACAGATCGTCGATCCACGGCAGGCGGCTCGCCAGCCGGCCGCGATTGTCGAACAGTTGATAGCGCAGGCTGATCTGGAACTTGGCGTTCAGCCCGCCGTCGCCGCCCACCAGGAAATACACCGGCTCGTAGACCGACACCGCCAGCGGCGGCGGCTTGTCGACCAGCCGGCGCTCGCTTTGATCCTGGGCTGACGTATTCGCCGGTGCCGTCTGCGCAGCAGTCGCAGCCGGCGCACTGGAATCGACCCGTACGACGAGTTGGTTGGTGTCGAACCCGGTCGGAGTCAGCGTCACGGTCCCCTGTGCCTGCGCCGGTATCGAGCCCTTCAGCTTCACCCTGACGAATTCGCGCGGCGCGACGCTGATCGGCCCCGAGCGCTCGGGCGTGAACTCGAGCGTGCTGACCGCGGCGGCCGTTTCGAGCCGCACGTGCAGCGACGGCGGCAGCTCGATCAACAGCGGCTGCGCCTGGTCGTTGGTGATCGTGAAATCCAGCTCCAGCGGCGCACCTGGCGCGACGTGCGTACTGCGCGAAGAAATGACCATCTCGGCATGCGCCGCCAAAGGCAGCAGCGTCACGAGCAAGGCGGCGACGATGTTCCGCATGAAAGCCTCCTCAACCGTGAGTTGCCTGCAGCACGCTGTTGCGGATCTGCTCGTGCAGAACCAACTGCGCATCGCCGGCGACTTGTTCCAATGTCTCCGTGAACACCAGGCGGCCTTCCGCGTTCACGCTGACGACATTGCGTGCGCGCAGCAGGTCGATGAAATTCTTGAACAGCACCTTGTCGAAGAACTCCGGCGAGTTCAGCTCCTGCAGCAGCGAGATGCGCTGCGCCATCAGCTGGCACTGCGATTCGAGCACGTCCTGGTTGATGCGACCGCTGCCCGACTTGAGCAGCACTGCGATCACCAGGTAGTAGCGCTCGACGATCTGCACCGTACTCTGCGCCAGCACCGACAGCTGCACCGCGACGCTGGAGCCGGTCGCCGGCCGACACCATTGCGCACCATCCTCCAGCGCTTCGATCAGGCCGTGATTCGCCAGATCGTCGAGCACTTCCCGCACGGTGGCGGCAATCTCCTCCTCGCTCCAGCGCAGGAACAGCTCGTCGCGCACATAGGGATAGGTGCGCCACATCAGCCGCTGGATGTCCTGCGTGCTCATGGTGCGGTTGTTCAGGAAGCAGCAGGCGATCAGCGACGGCAACGCGATCAGGTGCAGCACGTTGTTGCGGAAATAGGTCATGAGCACGGAGTTCTCCTCCGTCATTTTCATGACGTCGCCGAGCGGATGCTTGAGCCGTTGCAGGACGCCCATGCGCTCACCGTGCCGGATCATGGAGGCGCCGTCCATGTCGGTGATCCACACCAGCGACGAATACGACGCCTGGCGCAGCAGCGAGGCGTACAGCTCCAGCTGCCGCGCCAGGTCGCTTTCCAGCATCGCCTGCTTCGGCATCGCCAGCAGTGCCAGTGCCAGCAGGTTGATCGGCGTGGCACAGGCCGCGCTGTTGATGTTCGTCATGATGCGCGTGGCCAGATCGTCGACCGCCGGCGCCAGCCAGGACGGCCTTTCGCTCTTCTCCGGCACACCACGCTGGCGCCCCGGGGCGTGCACCTCCAGCACTTCGTCGAGATGCACCGGCTCGCCGAAACTCACGTGCACCTTGCCGAAACGCTTACGCAGCGCCGGCAGCGTGCGCAGGATGCCGAGCACGGATTCTTTCTGCTTGGGCGCGCCGGAGAGCTCGCCGATGTAGGTCTTGCCCTCGACCAGCCGTTCGTATCCGAAATACACCGGCAGGAACACCACCGGCCGCCGCGGATCGCGCAGGTAGCTGCGCAAGGTCATCGACAACATGCCGGTCTTGGGCTGCAGCAGGCGCCCGGTGCGGCTGCGCCCGCCCTCGATGAAGTACTCGATGGAATGGCCGCGCGCCATCATCAGCCCGAGATACTTCATGAACACCATGGTGTACAGCGCATTGCCCTTGAAGCTGCGGCGCATGTAGAAGGCGCCGCCGCGCCTCAGGAAGCTGCCCACCACCGGCATGTTCAGGTTGATGCCGGCAGCGATGTGCGGCACCACGTAGCCCTTGTAATAGATCACGTAGGACAGCAGCAGGTAGTCGATGTGACTGCGGTGGCAGGGCACGTATACCACTTCGTTGCCCTCGGCGATCTTCTGCAGCTGCTCGAAATTGTGCAGCTCGACCCCGTCGTAGAGCTTGGTCCAGAACCAGGTCAGCATGCGTGCCATGATCGCCACGAACACGTGCGAGTAATTGGCGGCGATCTCGGTCACGTATCCAGTCGCCTGCTTGAGCGCGTCGCGTCGCGAGATGCGCTTGGCACGCATCTCATCGCTCATCGCATGCCGCACGGCGGCGGTCCGCAGCACTTGAGTGGCAATCGTCCTTTGGTGGGAAAGATCCGGCCCAATGGCCGCCGCACGCTGCCGGCCCATCAGCGTACGCAGAGTGCGATTGACTCTGCGCACCGCGCGCGAGGGCTCGACGCCCGCTTCGAGAACACCGCGCAGTGAAACCGGTTCGCCGAATTGCACGAACAGGTTGCGTCCATTGACGATCACCGACAGCAGGCGGCGGAAGCGGCCGACCCGATCCCAGTTCTCCGACAGCAGCAGCCGCAGCCAGGAGCCTTCCTTGTCCGGCGCGCGTCCCCAGAACACGCTCACGGGAATCAGATCCACGTCCAGCGTCGGGTCTGCGGCCGCGGCTGCGACCAGGTCACGCAGCGTCGCAGAAATGCGTCGATCGATGCGATCGCCCCAGAAACCGGCAAGACGCTCCAGGAAGAAGAAAGACCGCGACGGCAGCGGCGGCCGTAGCGCCTGCAAGGGATCGGGCAACGCGTCGGCGCGTGCAACCTTTTCGAGCACGACCAGATCCGCGACGCTGCGCCGGTCGAGCACGTAACAGATCGGCCGCGGATGCTGCGCGTAGCGCTTGCGCAGATCCTCGGGAAGCACATGCGGCCTTGCCCACATGGAAATCGGCGCGCGTAGCACCGACAACAGCAAGCGATCCCAACCGGACTGATCAGCCATCAGCTTCTTCGTTGTATTCGATGCGTCGCGTGGCTACACGACGCGGGCCTTCGTTCGACCAACAGCTAGTCTTCGTGCGAGGCGTCACCCTCGCCTTCCGCGGACTGCAACTGGCGATCGAGCTCCTGCTTCTGAGCATCGACGGTATCTTGCACGCCGCGCGCCTTGTCCATGGTACCGACCATGTCGCCGAATGCAGTGTCCTGAACCGGTGGCGGCTCCGCCGGCTTCTGCGATTCCGCACCGCTGCCGCAAGCACCCAGGGCAAACAGGCAGGTTGTCGCCAACAGGAGTCGCTGCTGCTTCATGGCCGTTCCTGGTCGAGTCGATGGCCGATAGTACCGTAACAGCGTTGCCTAAGTTGCTACGGCCGCGTGACCCGTTGCAGGAACAGATCGAACAGCTGGCAGATGTCGCCGATGCTCGCCGTCAGCCGGTGGTCCGAGTCGAGCAGGTGGAGCGTGCTGCGGTATTGCTGGGCGAAACGGATACTGTTCTGCGGCGGCACGATGTCATCGTTCCAGCCGTGCACGATCTCCACCGGACAGGCCGGGGCTTGCGGCGTGTACTGCTCGTATCCAGGCATGTAGAAGGCCGGCGCCAGCAGAAACATGCCGCGCATCGGAACCTGCGTCGACACCGCTGCCGCCACATGACCGCCCATGCTCGAACCGACCAGCAGCAGCGAGTCCGGCAACTGCTTGCAGAACGCCAGCAACTTGGCCACGCGCGCCAGCGGATCGGCCATGCCGCGATAATCGACCGACTCGGCCTGCAACCCGTGCCGGCGCGCCACCTCGGCCATCGCCACGATCTTCGAGCCCCAGGGCTCGCCGTCCTGGCCGTGGGAGAACACGATGTATTGCTGCGTCATGGAGAGCACTCGCACTGTTTCAATAGCGAAGCGGATTGTAGCCCGCGGCCAGGAACGCTCCTCTCGGACGCCAACTCAGCCGAAGGCTGCGCGCGCCGCGACAGCGGCACTTCGATCAGAACGTCACGCCGTCTTCCGGATTCGAGAAATCGAACGCCTGCGGATCGGCCAGGTGCGAAGGCACCACGTTGCGCAGGCTGGAGAAAATCGACTCGGTGCGCCCCGGATAACGCTGCTCCCATTCGCGCAGCATCTTTTTGATCTCCATGCGCTGCATGTTCTCCTGCGAACCGCACAGCGAGCACGGGATCAGCGGGAACTCGCGGGCGCGCGCATAGCGCTCGATGTCGGATTCGGCAACGTAAGCGAGCGGGCGGATCACGATGTGGCGACCGTCCTCGGACCGCAACTTGGGCGGCATGGCCTTGAGCTTGCCGCCGAAGAACATGTTCAGGAACAGGGTCTCGACGATGTCGTCGCGATGATGGCCGAGCGCAATCTTGGTGATGCCGTTCTCCGCAGCGTAGCGATAAAGCGCGCCGCGCCGCAGCCGCGAGCACAGCCCACACATGGTCTTGCCTTCGGGAATGACCCGCTTGACCACGCTGTAGGTGTCCTGCTCGATGATGTGGAACGGCACGCCCAGCGCGGTCAGGTAGTCGGGCAGCACGTGCTCCGGAAATCCCGGCTGCTTCTGGTCCAGGTTCACCGCCATCAGCTCGAAATCCACCGGCGCGCTGCGCTTCAGCGACAGCAGGATGTCGAGCAGCGTGTACGAGTCCTTGCCGCCGGACAGGCACACCATCACCCGGTCGCCCTGCTCGATCATGCGGAAATCTTCGATGGCCTTGCCGACCTCGCCGCGCAGGCGGGCCTGCAGGCGCTTGAAGTTGTTGGAAGGTGCGAGGACGGCGGACATGGAGGGATCGCTACAGGCTGTGGGTGGACGCTGCCATTACCGGGCAGCGAGCGGAATTCTAGCCAAAGGACTCATGCTTCGAGGTACTTGCCTTCCACATAGCGTAGCCAGGCCGCGGCCGACAGCGACTTGCCGGTGGCGCGCTTGATCAGCTCGGGCGTGCTCAGGCTCGCCCCCAGGCTGTGGACGTTCTGTCGCAGCCAGTCGAACAGGCCGCCGAAATGGCCGGCGGCGATCTCGTCGTCCAGCTCCGGCCGGTCGGCGCGCAGGCTTTCATAGAGCTGGCCGGCGATGACGGCGCCGATGGCATAGGACGGAAAGTAGCCGAACGACCCCACGGCCCAATGCACGTCCTGCAGGCAGCCCTCGGCGTCCGTGGCCGGCCGTACGCCCAGGCGATCCTCCATGCGGGTATTCCAGGCCTCGGGCAGATCCTTGACCTTGAGCTCGCCCTTGAGAATCTCGTTCTCCAGCTCGTACCTGAGCATGATGTGCACCGGATAGGTCACCTCGTCGGCATCGACGCGGATCAGGCTGCGGCGCACGCGGATCAGCAGGCGATACAGATTCTCGACCTCCCACACCGACCCCGATACGCCGAACGCCTTCTCCAGCAGCGGCTGCAGGTACTTCAGGAACGGGCGATTGCGGCAGATCACCATTTCCAGCAGCAGCGACTGGCTTTCCTGCATGGCCATGCCGCGGTCGCGGCCCACCGGCAGGCCGCGCCAGGCTTCGGGCAGGCCGACGTCGTACATGGCATGGCCGGTTTCGTGCAGCACCCCCATCAGGCCGGTCAGCGGATCGGTCGGGCTGAACCGGGTGGTCAGGCGGATGTCACCGGGCACGCCGCCGGTGAAGGGATGCTCGCTTTCGTCCAGGCGGCCGCGCTCGAACGGAAAGCCCAGTGCCTTCATGAGTTCCAGCGCCAGCGCGCGCTGCTTCGAAGGCGGGAAGCGGCCGGTGATTTCCATGGGCGGGCGGGCCGACTGCAGCTCGATGACTTCGTGGATCAGCCCGGGCAGACGTCGGCCCAAGGTGGTGAAGATGGAATCGATCTCGGCGCTGCGCAGGCCCGGGCTGAACTCGTCGGCGAGCGCATCGTACGGATCGAGATTCAGCGCCTTGCCGAGAATGGCCGCCTTGTCACGCAGCAGGTTGATCACCTCTTCCAGGTGCGGAACGAAAATCGAGAAATCGCTTTTCTGACGCGCCTCGACCCATTTCACCTCGGCACGCGCCGTGGCCTTGGCCAGCCGCGAAACCAGGCTCTGCGGAAGCGCAATCGCGTGCTCGCGCTCGCGCCGCATCTCACGCACATTGGCGACCTGCCAGTCCTCCAGCACCGAGGCGTTGGCGTCGGCCCGGTCCAGCAGGCGGGACACCTTGGGCGAAATGATGAGCGAGTGGCATTCGGTCTCAAGCGCCGCCAGCTGCTCGCCGCGCAGGTCCGAGCTGCCGCGCGGCATCATCACCGCCGAATCCCAGCGCAGGATGCTCGCGGTGCTGCGGAAGGCGTGGAGACGACGGAATTCCAGTTCGAGTTGTTGGTAGGGCGACAGGGCCATGGCGCACTCACATCGAAAGGGCCGAAAACGACGCCTGCCGCAGGGCCTTGGCGTCCAAGGCGCGAGGGGAGCTGCGGATGAAATCAGGACGTCAGCGGCGGAACGAGTGCGATTCTAGCAAGCCGCAGCGGCCCCGCCGCGCTGTCCGCAGCATGACCACATGTAAATATTTTCTTTACAATCCGACGGAAGAATTGAGCGAATGACCTAGGTGCTGTTGAGGGAATTTAACCCGCATCCGCAGGAACCCGAGGCTAGGCACGCCAGTCTCACTGACGTCCTCCTGCGAGCGTTCAGTCAGTGGGCGCTTTGGACAACCCTATGAGCCGGTGCCCTGCACCGGCTTTTTTTTGCCCGACGGGACTCGCCCTGAAGCCGGGTCCAGGGCGCAGAGCCGGCGCTCAGTGAGCCGGCTTCTCCTCGGTCTGGCTGGCCTGGGCCGGGCTGGCCGCTGGCTCCTTGGCAGCCGCGGCCCGCAGGCGCTCCAACAGCCGGGTGACATGCTCGGGCGACTTCGAGTCGCGCGCCACCAGCGTGTAGACGGTCGGAACGATGTAGAGCGTCAGCAGCATGGAGAAGCCGACGCCATAGACCACCACCGCACCGATGGCCCGCCGGCTTTCCGCGCCCGCACCTGAGGCGATCAGCAGCGGAATCGCGCCGAACAGGGTACACAGGCTGGTCATCAGCACCGGCCGCAGCCGGATCGCCGACGCTTCGATCACCGCCTCGACGAACTCCATGCCGCGATCGCGCAGCTGGTTGGCGAACTCGACGATCAGAATGCCGTTCTTGGCGGCCAGGCCGATCAGCATGATGCAGCCGATCTGGCTGAACACGTTGATGGAGCCGTTCACCATGAACAGACCCAGCAGCGCTCCGGTCACCGCCAGCGGCACCGTCATCATGATGATGAAAGGATGGCGGAAGCTCTCGAACTGCGCGGCCAGCACCAGGAACACGATGGTCAGCGCCAGCAGGAACGTCACGTACAGCGCACCGCCGGTCTTCTTGAACTCGCGCGACTCGCCGTCGTAGTTGATCTGCGCCTCCGGCGGCAGATCCTCCTTGACGACCTTCTCCAGATAGTCGAGCGCCTCACCCAGCGAATAGCCGGGCGCCAGCGCCGAGGAGATGGTGATCGAGCGCAGCCGGTCGAAGCGCTTGAAGTCCAGCGGTCCGGCGGTCTCGGTCACCTTCACCAGGTTGGACAGCGGGATCATGGCGTTGGTGGTGGCCGAACGCACATAGATGTTCTCCAGGTCGCTTGGCGTGGCGCGGTCGTTTTCGCGCGCCTGCAGGATGACGCGGTATTCCTCACCGCGCTCCAGATAAGTCGTCACGACGCGCGAGCCCATCATGGTCTCCAGCGTGCGGCCCACCGATTCCAGCGAGACGCCGAGGTCGGCGGCGCGGTTGCGGTCGATGGCGACGTCGAGCTGCGGCTTGCGTTCGTAATAATCCGAGTCCAGGTTCACCAGCCCCGGGTTCTGCGCAGCACGCGCCAGGACGATGTCGCGCCACTTCGCCAGCTCTTCATAGTTCGAACCACCGAGCACCAGACGCACCGGCGAGTTCGAGCCGCGCTGACCCAGTCCGCCCGGCGATTGGACGATCACGCGCACGCCCGGAAAATTCGCCACTTTGGCGCGCAGACGCTCGACGATCTGCATCTGCGATTCCTTGCGCTCGTCCCACGGATTCAGCGGCAGCATCACGCGGCCCACGTTCACGTCACCGCCGCCGCCCCAGTTGCCCGACCGGGTGAGCACGCGGCGCGCGTTGCCGCGGTCGATTTCTTCCATGGCCACCGCTTCGACCTGCCTGAGATAGCGGTCGATGTAGCCGAGGCTCGAGCCCTCCGGCGCGGTCAACATGATCATCACCCAGGCGCGGTCTTCGGCCGGCGTGTACTCGCTCGGCAGCAAGCTATAGAGATAGCCGCCCAGGGCGATGGCCACGGCACCCACTCCGATGCCCACCAGCGGGCGGCGGACGGCGCCGCGCAACGACTGCTCGTAGCGTTCCGACAACCAGTCGAAGAAGCGCTCGACCACCTTGGTGGTGCGGCTGCGCAGCGCCCCCTTGGCGAAGAACTTCGAGGTCATCATCGGCACCAGCGTCAGCGAGATCAGTGCCGAGAACGCCACTGCGGCGGCGATGGTGATACCGAACTCGGCGAACAGCCGACCCACGTTGCCGGGCAGATAGGAGATCGGCAGGAACACCGCGATCAGCACCAGCGTGGTGGCGACGACGGCGAAGCCGATCTCGCGGCTGCCGTCGACCGCGGCGATCAGCGCCGGCTCGCCTTCCTCGATGCGGCGCACGATGTTCTCCAGCACCACGATGGCGTCGTCCACCACCAGGCCGATGGCCAGCACCGCGCCCAGCAGGGTCAGCACGTTGATCGAGAAGCCCGCGACCACCATGACGATACAGGCGGCGATGATCGAGACCGGAATCGTGATCGCCGGAATCAGCGTCGCCCGCAACGTGCCGAGGAAGGCGTAGATGACCACCAGCACCAGCACCAGCGCCACGCCCAGCGCGTGGATCACTTCATTGATGGATTCCTGGACGAAGATCGAGTTGTCGCTGTTGATCTCGACGCGGATGTCGTCGGGCAGCGTGGCCTGAATGCGCGTCAGCTCCTCGCGGATGCCGCGAGCCACGTCCAGCACGTTCGCCGTGGACGTGGGAATGATGGACATGCTGATGCTGGTCTGGCCGTTGGAGCGCGAAATCGAGCGCAAATCCTCGGCGTCGCGCTTGACCTGCGCGACCTCGCCCAGCTTCACCAGCGAACCGTCCGCGCCGCGGCCGATGACCAGCTGCCGGAAATCGTCCTCGGTATTGAAGCCGGTGTCGGTGCGCAGCGAGAACTCGCGGTTCACCGATTCGATGCGGCCCGCCGGCAGCTGCAGGTTCTCGCGGCGCAGTGCGGCTTCGATGTCCTGCACCGTCAATTGCCGGCCCGCCAGCGCCTTGCGGTCGAGCCAGATGCGCATCGCATAACGGCGCTCGCCGTTGATGCGGGTGATGGCCACGCCGTTGACCACCGAGAAGCGGTCGACCAGGTAGCGTTCGGCGTAGTCGTTCAACTCCAGCAGCGAGCGCTTTTCGCTGGAGATATCCATGAACATCACCGGATCGGAGTTCGCGTCCACCTTGCTGATCTGGGGAGGCTCGGCTTCATCCGGCAGATCGTCCTGCACGCGTGAAACGCGGTCGCGCACGTCGTTGGCCGCCGACTCGATATCGCGGTCCAGACCGAATTCGATGGTGATGCGCGAGCGTTCCTCGGCGCTGGAGGAAGTGATCTTCTCCACGCCTTCCAGGCCGGCGATCTGGTTCTCGATGATCTGCGTGATCTTGGATTCGACGACCGCGGCGGTGGCGCCGCGATAGCTGGTGTCGACGCTGACGATGGGCGCGCTGATGTCCGGATACTCGCGCACCGACAACCGGTTGGCGGCCATGAAGCCGATGATCGTGAGCAGCAGGCTCACGACCATGGCGAAGACCGGGCGGCGAACCGAGATCTCCGAGAGGATCATGCGCGGCTCCGGGCACCAGAGGAATCGGCCACGGCGCTGGTGGCAGCACCCTCGCCTTCACCGGGAATGGGCTTGACCGGCACGCCGTCGCGAATCTTCTGCGTGCCTTCGACCACCACCACGTCGCCTTCGCTGATGCCGTCCAGGACCTCGACCGCGCCGGGTCGGCGGCGACCGGTCTTGACCTCGAGCCGCACCGCCTTGTCGTCACGCACGCCGAACACGAACTTGCGGTCGCCTTCCGGCACCAGCGCCTGTTCGGGAATCAGCAGCGCCGGCGCTTCGGCGCGCATCAGGTTCACGGTCATGAGCATGCCGGGCTTGAGCCGGCCGTCGCGGTTCTGGATGGTCGCGCGCACTACCACGGCGCGGCTGATCGGATCGAGCCGGCTGTCGATGCTCGACACCTTGCCGTTGAACAGCGCATCGGAGTACGCGGTGGTCCGCGCGTTGATCTGCAGTCCTTCCTTGAGCGTCGAGAGGAACACCTCGGGCACCGAGAAATCGAGCTTGATGATGCTGGTGTCGTCGAGCGTGGTGATGACGGTGGTCGGGCTGACGTAGCTGCCGACGCTGACGTTGCGCAGACCGACCCGGCCGGAGAACGGTGCGCGGATGATGGTGTCGTTGAGCTGCGAGCGGGCGCCGGCTACGCGCGCCTCATTCATCTTCAATGTGGCCTGCAGCTGATCCATCTGCGCTTCGGAAAGCGCCTTGGTGGCGTACAGCTCGCGGCTACGGTCGTACTGGCTGCGGCTGTCGGCGAGCGCGGCTTCGGCTTCGGCGAGATTGGCTCGCACCTGCTGGCTGTCGAGCTCCACCAGCACGTCGCCGGCCTTGACCTGCTGACCTTCGCGGAAGTGGATCGCGACGACGCGATTGGAGACTTTGGCCGTGACGTCGAGCGCCTCGTTGGCCCGCGCCGTGCCGATGGCTTCCATGTTCTGATCGAACGGCTGGAGCTTGGCGCTGGCAACCAGCACGCTCACCGGCCCACCCGGACCGCCGCTGGGCGCGGCCATCGGATCCGGGCGCGGCGCCTCTCCATCTGAAACGGCAAACCAACCGATACCGGTCAACGCGATGAGAAGCGCGGCGCCGACCGCAATGCTGCGAAGATTCACGACCATTTGATAAAGACCCGGAAGCCCCTGACCCGCAAAACGTTATCGCGGGCGCATGAACATCCGATTATCCCCCTACCCTGACGCTCGAACTATGCAAATGCCGGCGCGATCGCGCTTTACGGCACCGGTGTTGCCGGCCTTCCGGCGATAAATGAAGCGCGTCACTGCAGGACGGCGATCCGGAGAATACCCGCCCGGACCTCGCCCTGCGCTTGGCGCATTGCATCAGACACTAAAGCAACCTGCCGTCAGAGGCTGTAATGAATCGTAAGTTCAATCACAGCCCCTGATTTGTGACAGACGTCTTTAGGGCTCGGCGTCGGAGGCGTCAGCAATTCCCTCAAACAGCGGGGTGCTGAGGTAGCGCTCGCCGGTGTCCGGCAGCATGGCGAGGATCACCGCACCATCGGGCGCCTTCTGCGCCACCTGGAGCGCCGCAGCAAAGGTCGCTCCCGAGGAAATGCCGCAGAAGATGCCTTCCTTTGCAGCCAGGTTGCGCGAGGACTGGATCGCCTCTTCGTCACCCACGGTCACGATCTGGTCCGGCACCGAGCGGTTGAGCACGGCCGGCACGAAATCCGGCGTCCAGCCCTGGATCTTGTGCGATTTGAATTCGGCGCCGCCCAGCAGCGAGGCGGCGGCCGGCTCGGCCACGATGATTTTCGTGTCCGGGCGCGCTTTCTTGATCATCTCGCCGGCGCCGGTGAGCGTGCCGCCGGTGCCCCAGCCGGTGACCCAGAAGTCGAGGCGCTTGCCGGCGAAATCGCTCAGGATCTCCGGGCCGGTGGTGTTGCGGTGATACTCGGGATTGGCCTGGTTCTCGAACTGCCGGGCCAGGAACCAGCCGTGCTTGCGCGCCAGCTCCTCGGCCTTGCGCACCATGCCCGTGCCGCGCTCGGCGGCGGGCGTGAGAATCACCTTGGCGCCGAGCATGCGCATGATCTTGCGGCGCTCCACCGAGAAGCTCTCCGCCATCACCGCCACGAACGGATAGCCCTTGGTCGCGCACACCATCGCCAGCGCGATGCCGGTGTTGCCGGAAGTCGCCTCGATCACTGTCTGACCGGGCTTCAAGGTGCCGCGTCGCTCGGCGTCCTCGATGACGGCGATGGCGAGCCGGTCCTTGACCGAGGCCATCGGGTTGAAGAACTCGCACTTCACGTACATGGCCACGTTGGCCGGCGCGAGGCGATTGATCCGGACGATGGGCGTGCGGCCGATGGTGCCGAGAATGTTGTCGTAGATCATGAGAGGTTCCCAGTGATGGTTGGGTCGATGCCGGGGCGTGCAATGTACTAGCCGCCCTTCAGCAAAAACAGTAGTCGGAAGGGTATCGGCGGGGTCTTTTTCCGGTCCCGGCGCCGTGGAAGATCTGAAGCCTGCCCCTAGCGGTCGCGGGCGCGCAGCCAGTTTGCGATGCGTTCCGGCACCTCTCTCTGCGCGGAGCTGCTCACGTAGATACCTATATGTCCGCCCGGCGAGGCATAGGTGCTGTAGTCGCGCGAGCCGACCAACTGCTGCAGCGGCACGCTGGCCGACGGCGGCACCAGGTGATCCTGCATGGCGTAGATGTTGAGCAGCGGCATGTCGATGTTCTTCAGGCTGACGCGTCGTCCGCCCAGCTCCAATTCGCCGCGCACCAGCCGGTTCTCCTTGACCAGCCAGGTCATGAACTGCCGGAACATTTCGCCGGGCTGATCGGGACTGTCGAAGATCCACTTCTCCATGCGCAGGAAGTTTTCCAGCGCCTGGCGATTGTCGGCCAGGTCCATCAGGCCCACGTATTTCTGGCTGTTGAGCCGGAACGGCTGCAGCGACAGGAACAGCATGTTGAGCATGTCGCCGGGCAGATTGCCGGTGGTCGCCAGCAGCGCATCCAGGTCCACGTGCTCGGTCCACTTGGTCAGCAGGTTCTCCGGCGTGCGGAAATCCACCGGCGTGACCATGGTGATCAGGTTCTTCAGGCGCTGCGGCTGCAATGCCGCATAGCACAGGCTCAGGGTGCCGCCCTGGCACACTCCGAGCAGGTTGATGCGCTCATGAGCGGTGGACTGGCTGATGAAATCCGCGCAGCGCGCCAAGTAGCCGGACACGTAATCGTCCAGCGTCAGGTAGCGATCCGCGCCGTCGGGATAGCCCCAGTCGATGAGGTAAACGTCCACGCCGCGCCGAAGCAGGCTGCGGATCAAGGATCGGTCCGGCTGCAGGTCCATCATCCAGGGCCGGTTGACCAGCGCATAGCAGATCAGCAACGGGATGCGCACGCGATTCTTCGCGGGCACGTCGTCGGGCTGGCGGTAGCGATACAGCACCAGCTTGTCTTCCGAATAGACGGCGTCCTTCGGCGCGGTGCCGATCTCGACATCGCCGATCTGCGCCAGCGCACCGAAGCCCCGCGTCATCCGCTGCGTGAATTCTTCGACTTCACGCGCGAACCGTTGCTGATCGAACTGCAGCTCGCTCATCGCGATTTCCTCTGGGATTTCTTCACCGCCGACTTGCGAGCGGTCTTGGCAGCCGGCTTTGCCGGTGCAGCAGGCCTTGCTGGCCGCGCCGAGGCGGCCGGTCGCGCTGCTGCGACCGGCGTTGCTGCGTCTGCGCGCTGCTCGAGGGCCGCCAGCTTCTGCTTCAGCTGGCGCAGCTGCAGGTGAACCGAGTTGAGTTCCGAACGGGTCGGCAGATCGAACTGCTTGAGCGCGTACTCGATCACTTTCTGCTGGCGCGCCTTGAGGCGGATGGTGGCGTTGCCGAGCTCTCCCTGGAGCTTGCTGTACGCATCGCTGTGCGCAACCTTCGCGAACACCTGCTCGGCGCATTCCACCCAGAGATCGTAGAGCTCGCGATAGGTGGCGACCGGCTGGTTGCGCTCGCGACGTTGGCGCACTTGCTCATCCAGCAGATCCAGCGCCTTGCGCTGAACGCCCGCGAGCACCTCACGCAACTCCTGCTCCAGCTGCTGGCATTCGGCTTGTATCGTAGCCAGCTCCTGCCAGACCGCGACCTGCTCGCGCGCCAGCCCGATCGGCGGCAGCTTGGCGAACAGGTCCGAAAGCCCTTTGGCTGCGCCCGCCTGCGCGGAACTGGCGCTGGTCCAGGCGCCGCGCCAGATGCTCAGCAGTTCCTCACCCATCTTGAACGCAGAGGCCGGCTGGTCCGCGGATGCGGGTTGATTGAGCAATTCGCGCTGCTGCTCGATCCAGGCCTGCCACTGTTCTTCGATCGCTTTGGATTCCGCCTGCGCCATCGACTTTCCGCCTTTGCCTTCCGCCGCCTACCTTGCCTGCCCCGCCAATCCGGACGCTGCGCCGCATCAGCGCGCCCTGCATCGCTTGTTGCAGCGCCAAATCAGCGTCGCTACAGTAGCCCGCGCCTGCAGTACGCCTTGGGAGCGTGCCCGGCGGGCGCGCATTGTCCCAGAAACTGGCAGCAAATGATCCCGTCGATGGCCATGACCGAACCGCGCCTGATCAAGAAATACGCCAACCGCCGCCTGTACGACGCTTCGCAGAGCAAGCACATCACGCTCGACGACATCCGCAACATGGTGGTGGCGGGCGAGCGGGTGAAGGTGGTGGAGGACAAGACCAACGAGGACATCACGCGGCTGATCCTGCTGCAGGTGATCGCCGACCAGGAGCAGTTCGGCCGGCCCATCCTGTCCACCACCCTTCTGGAATCGCTGATCCGTTTCTACGGCAATTCGCTGCAGGGGTTCCTGAGCGCCTACCTGGAAAAGAGCGTCGAGACCTTCATGCGCCAGCAGGAAGTGGTGCAGACCCAGCTGTCGCGCATGATGAACAACGCGCCGCTGTCGGCCATGTCGGAGCTCACGCGCCAGAATCTGGAGATGTGGACCCGGATGCAGGAATCGATGCTGGCCGCGTTCTCGCCGCCGCCACCGCCGCGGGACACCAAACCCGGCAGCACGCCCACGCCGCCGGACGACAAGAAAAATCCCGACGACGACACGCAGCGCTGACGCCACGCCCTTGCGCATCTGCTTCATCGCCTCCGAGGTGGCGCCGCTCGCCAAGACCGGCGGGCTGGCCGACGTCGCCGGCGCGCTGCCGCGCTATCTCCACGGGCAAGGCCACGATGTGCGCGTATTCATGCCGCTGTATCCGAGCATCGGCATCGCAGCGCTTGGGGCTGAGCACGTACCCGGGGTGCAGGACGTAGCGCTGCAGCTGGGTGCGCACCGTTACTCGTTCTCGCTGCTCGAAGCCCGCTTGCCGGACTCGGAAGTTTCCGTCTTCCTGGTGCACTGTCCCGAAGCCTTCGACCGGCCGACCATCTACACCGATGCGCCGGACGAACACTTGCGCTTCCTGGTCCTGCAGCGAGCTGCGCTGGAATCCTGCCAGCGCATGGCTTTCTCTCCCGACATCGCACACTGCAACGATTGGCACACCGCGCTGGTGCCGTTGCTGTTGAAGTCGGCGTATGCGTGGGATCGTCTGTTCGAGCGCACGCGCACCGTGCTGTCGATCCACAACATCGGCTATCAGGGCATTTTCGATGCGGGCACGACCTACGATCTCGGCGGCGATGTCACCGCGCTGCTGTCACCGATGGTCGCTGCCAGCGGCTCGATCAACTGGCTGCGCGAAGGCATTCGTCATGCCGACCGCGTCAGCACCGTCAGCCCGACCTATGCGCAGGAAATCTGCACGCCGCTGGGCGGCCATGGGCTGGACGGTGTGCTGCGCGAACGCCCCGAGGGCGTAGTCGGCATCCTGAACGGTGTCGATTACAGCGAATGGAATCCCGCCACCGACCGCTATCTCAAGCATCGCTACAGCGAACGGGACCTGACGGGCAAGGCCGCCACCAAGCGCTCACTGCTCGACTGGCTGAACCTGCCGGTATCGGCCACCACGCCGCTCATCGGCATCGTCTCGCGCATGACTTCGCAGAAGGGCTTCGACCTGCTGTTCGACGCGTTGCCGGAGATCCTGAGCGACCGCGATTGCTGCCTGGTGGCGCTGGGCAGTGGCGAGGCGCGCTATGAGAATTTCTTCGCCGACCTGCAGCAGCGCTTCGCCGACCGCATGGCGTTCCATCGCGGCTACAGCGATGAGCTGGCGCACCTGATCGAAGCGGCGGCCGACATGTTCCTGATGCCGTCGATGTACGAGCCCTGCGGCCTGAACCAGATGTACAGCCTGAAATACGGCACGCCGCCGATCGTGCGCCGCACCGGTGGTCTGGCTGACTCGGTACAGATGTGGGATCCGGTCACGCGCCAGGGCACGGGCATCGTGTTCAACGATTTCGATGCGCAAGGCGCACGCTGGGCAATGCACACGGCGCTGGATCTGTTCAAGGACCGCGACGCCTGGGCGCAGATGATGCGCAACGGCATGGCCCGGGATTTCTCCTGGGACACGCAGGGCGCCAAGTACGTGGAGATGTACGAAGAGATCGCGCGGCGCGGCTGAAGCGGTCGCGAATCGCAGACTACGGCACGCCACATTCTTACCCTCTCCCTCCAGTGAGAGGGCAGGGTGAGGGTCTCTTCATGAAGGGCGGCAGGATGAGGTCAGCGTCGCAGACCCTCACCCGCGCTACGCGCGGCCTCTCCCTGGAGGGAGAGGCGAGAAACAATCGTTAGAGTTTCGTCTCCAGGTCCACCGAGCCGCTTTCGCGGAACGGGATTTTGCGCAGCATGCCCGAGCTGAGCAGCACCTGGCCTTCGATCACGTACTCCACCGACTTCTTGCCGTTCAGGCGCGTCAGCAGGCGGCCCAGGCTGCTGACGAAATTGGTGCGCACGGTCAGGTCGAACTCCTTCTCGCCCAGCGCCGGCACCACGAACGGCGCGGTGCTGACGCCTTCGGCGAACGAATCGCCTTGCAGGAACAGCTTGTAATCGATGCCCTTGATGGGCAGCTCGCGATCGTTCGGGTTCTGCACGTTCAGGTGCACCAGGAAATTCTGGTTGAACATGTCGCCCGAGGTCATGGAGACATCCATAACAGTCAGGCGCGGTGCTTCGAGCTTGGGGGCAAGGGTGCTGCACGCGCCGAGTGCGAAAAGCAGCGTAACGAACAGCGCGGCGCGCGTCAGTGTGCGCATCGTTCCGGCGAGCTTCATCAACCCTTCCCTCGTAGATGTTTCGAGGCCGGCAATGGTCGCCTAAGGCGCTTGTTTGCGCAAACGCGCCAGCATGTCGCGCGTCACCAGCACCACGCCCTTCTCGCTCACGTAGAACCGGCGGGCGTCTTCTGCGGGATCGACGCCGATCTGGGTGCCCTCGGGCACGACACCGGCCGTATCGATGATGGCGCGCTTGATGGTGCAACCGGCACCGATGCGCACGTCCGGAAACAGCACCGAGCGCTCGATGTAACTGCGTTCCTCGATGCGTACGTTGGAGAACATCAGCGACTGGTTCACGCGCGCGCCCGACACGATGCAGCCGCCCGACACCATCGAGTTGACCGCCATGCCGACGCGGCCATCGTCGTCGAGCACGAATTTCGCCGGCGGATACTGGCGCTGGTAGGTCCAGATCGGCCATTGCTCGTCGTAGATGTTGAGCTCGGGATTGACGTGCACCAGCTCCATGTTGGCTTCGTAGAAGGCATCGACCGTGCCGACGTCGCGCCAGTAGTGCTGCACGCGCGTCTGCACGTCCTGGAACGGATAGGCGAACACCTTCAGATTGGGCAGCGCCTCCGGAATGATGTTGCGGCCAAAGTCGTGCGCGGTATCCGGGCGCTGCGCCTGTTCTTCCAGCAGTCGGTACAGCAGGCTCGCCTTGAACACATAAATACCCATGGAGCCGAGCGCGAACTGCTCGCGGCCGGGAATGCCTTCGGGCTCACGCGGCTTTTCGGCGAAGCGCACGATGCGCAGATCCGGGTCGACCGTCATGACCCCGAAGCTGCGAGCCTCCTCGCGCGGCACCTCGACCACGCCGACGGTGATGTCGGCCTTCTTTTCCACGTGCGCCGCCAGCATCGGGCCGTAATCCATCTTGTAGATGTGATCGCCGGCCAGCACCAGGATGTGCCGCGGATGGTGCAGCTTGATGATCTGCAGGTTCTGGTAGAGCGCATCGGCCGTGCCGCGATACCACATCTCGCCGAGCTGCTGCTGCGCCGGAATGATCTCCACGAACTCGCCGAACTCGCCGCGCAGGTAGCCCCAGCCGCGCTGGATGTGCTGGATCAGCGAATGCGCCTTGTACTGAGTGAGCACCGAAACGCGGCGGATGCCGGAGTTGACGCAGTTCGACAGTACGAAGTCGATGATGCGGAACTTGCCGCCGAACGGCGTGGCCGGTTTGCAGCGGAAGTCGGTGAGATGTTTCAGGCGCTCGCCGCGGCCGCCGGCCATGATGACCGCCAACGTGTTGCGTGTGAGCCGGCTGACGTAGCGGCGGGCCGGCGCCTGGCCATTGTTGTTGCTGCGGCGGGAACGAACAGCCCCGTTGGGCGTGGCGGCATCGGACATGTCGGGTGCTCTGGCGATCGCTCGGCGGGCGGAACCGGTCTCCATGTTAGCCGACGCTGGCCGCCTTGGGCCGTCACCCTCGGCCAACTCACCGGGACATACGGGTAACACCGCAGACGATTTCGGCGATACCCGACGTCGCTTGCCTGGGCGCCGCAGGTTCGGCATTGTGCCGAGTGCCTGTGTCGGCGCCGCGCACTGCGCGCCATCAGCTCCAGGAATCTGCAAATCCGGATGTCGAACATTCTGCGTCACCCGATCGATGCCGTCGGCAGCCTCACCGCGTTCAATCCACATTCGGATCTCCTCAGCTGCCGGCCGTCTGGCCAGCGAGGTTGGTGGAAGAGCGCAGCCCTGTGCGCGCTCGCCTTCAGCCTGACGTGCAAAGTCCATGCTCAAGACCACACACCGGTTCCGGCGCAGCCGCCCGCGAGCACGACGCAGCGCTGCCTGCCGGACGACAGCGGCTATCTGCAAGCCCGCCTCAAGGGATCGATCGATGCTGAACTGAATTGGCGCAACGACGACACCGAATGCATCGGCGCGGTGCGGCCCACCGACGGCGGCATCCGCATGCGCTTCACCCACCGGGCCGGCCCCGACCGCAAGCCGGAGGAATCGCTGGTCCTGGTCTTCGGGATCGCCGGCCTGCATGAAGGCCGGAGCGCCAAGGCGTTGCCGGTCAACGTGACCGTCATCCGCGAAGGCACCGGCGAGTTCTACGGCACCCAGGGCGACGACAAGTGCACACTGGACGAGATCACGCAAACACCGCTGGTCGGTATTCCGAATCGCTCGCGTTCCTATCGCGTCGTAGCACGTGGCTTCTGTACGGAGCCGGCGCGCGCGGTCCAAGGTAAAGGCGCGGTACTGATTTCGAGATTCGACTACGCCGGCCGCGTGGATTTCGGCAACGAAGACACCGAATCCGATCCGCGCCCGGACTCCGGCGCACCCGACACATCCCTGAAGGCGAAAACCCAATGAGCATCATGAAGCTATGGAGTGCTGTATTGCTGGTATCGGCGAGCGCGTTGTCGCCCCTGTTTGCTGTCGCAGCCGACGCACCGGATGCGACGCAGCTCGATCAGGCGTTCCCGCGCTCATCGCTGCAGATCGCAACACCCGACGCCCGCCTGCATCCGTTCAACATCTGGGTCGCCGATACCAACGAGCGTCGTGCACGCGGCCTCATGTTCGTCCGCCAGCTCGATGCCGACGCCGGCATGCTGTTCATCTATCCGGCCTCGCAGCCCATCGCCATGTGGATGAAGAACACGTTCATCCCGCTGGACATGCTGTTCGTCGCCGCGGACGGACGCGTCGCCAAAGTGGTCGAGCGCACGCAGCCGCAATCGCTCAAGACCATCGAATCCGGGCAACCGGTGCGCGCCGTCATCGAGTTGAACGCCGGTACCGCCCGCAAACTCCACATCACGGCTGGCGCGCAGGTACTGCACCCCTTGTTCGCGAACCCCGAAAGCTGACGTCGGAATTCCCACTACATGTCGCCTAACAGCAACACAAAATTGCTGCAATGCGCAGTCATTTCGGTTGCTGCTTGTGCGGATAGCATTTCTAATAGCATCCGTTACCGTGGCACTTGTCGCAACAAAGCAACGACGACACCGTAGCGGCTAATTTTTTCAGGAGATTCAAAATGCGATTACGCGCAAGCGTGTTGTGCGCGCTGGGACTGGTTGCAGTCTCGGCCAACGCTGCCGACGAGACCGGCAAGTGGTATGTGACCCCGCAGAGCGGCTACCTGTGGACCGACAACGACCGTAACGTCGAAGACGACGCCTACTACGGCCTCGGCATCGGCAAGCACATCAGCCCCGAGTGGAGCCTGGAGCTCAACGGCGTCAAGGGCCGCTACGACGTCGCCCCCGGCACCAAGCTGGACATCTCCGCTTTCTCGCTGGACGCGCTGCGCGTATTCAAGCGCTCGTCGGTGGTTTCGCCGTTCCTGAGCATCGGCGCCGGCTTCATCCAGGACGATCCGCGACCCGGTTCCAGCGAAGGCAGCCCCCTGGCGCAGGTCGGCGCCGGCCTGCTGATCGACGTGGCCGAGAACGCCAGCAAGTCGTTCGTGTTCCAGCTGCGACCGGAGGTCAAGGCGCGCTGGGACTTCATCGATCTGCCCGGCAACAGCAGCTTCCTCGACTACTCGGCCGGCGTGGGCTTCCAGCTCGCCTGGGGCGCAGGCCGCACCCCGGAGCCGGCTCCGCAGGCTGCACCGCCCCCGCCGCCTCCGCCGCCCCCGCCTCCTCCTCCCGCGGATTCGGACGGCGACGGCGTGCTCGACAACGCCGATCAGTGCCCGGGCACCCCGCGCGGCACGGCGGTGGATTCGGTGGGCTGCACGCTCAAGGGCTCGGTCACGCTCAAGGGCGTGAACTTCGAGTTCAACTCGGCCAATCTCACGGCGGAGTCGCGTCCGTTGCTCGATGATGTTGCGGCGGATCTGAAGAAGCATCCGCGGCTGGTGGTCGAACTGGAAGGCCACACCGACAGCGTCGGCAGGGATGCGTACAACCTGAAGCTGTCGCAGCAGCGTGCGGATTCGGTACGTGAGTACCTGATCTCGCAGGGCGTGTCCTCCTCGCAGCTGACGGCCAAGGGTTACGGCGAAGCCAAACCGGTCGCCGACAACAAGACCGAAGCCGGCCGCGCGGAAAACCGCCGCGTCGCCATGGCCGTGGTCTCCAACCCGGGCGATGTCGAGGTGAAGGGCGCGGAACAGAACTGATCCCGCCTGCCTGACCCTGATGGGAAGAACGGCGGACGCCTCGCGTCCGCCGTTTTTTTTACTGCAGCGCTTCTGCAACCGTTTTGCGCCAGCCAGTGCGATCGGGCAGCATGCTGCAATGTTGGATATTCCCGGCTGGCCCGTTCTCGACAAGCGCTCGCTCATCGGCGGTTGCGCGCGTCTGCCACTGAGTTTCGATGCTCAGCGGCTGCGTGAGGAGATCGCGCGCCTGCCGACAACGGTCTGGGGCTCTACTGGTGGCCGAGTCGGCGTGCATCGCGCAGCCGATGCTTTGTTCCTGCGAGGCTATGCACCCGCGCAGGGCGAAAAGCCCGTCGAAGATCGCGAAGTACTCGACTCCCTGCCTTACGCGCGCTACCTCATCGAGCAACTGATCCCCGCGAAACCAATGCGCTGTCTGCTCGCACGGCTGCCCGCGGGCGCCACGGTGCCGGCACATATCGATCGCGCACCCTACTTCGCCAAGACCGTGCGCCTGCATTTCCCCATCGAATCGCATGACCGCGCATGGATGTATTGCGAGAACGCCAGCTATTTGATGCGGCCCGGCGAAGTCTGGGCACTGAACAACAGTACGGTGCACGCAGTCTGGAACGCTCACGAGAGCGCCTCGCGCACTCACATGATCTGTGATTTCCTGCCCACACCCGAACTGCTGGGCCTACTGCAAAGTGCAGAACGCACGCTGGGCCAGCGTCAGCCGGAAGTCGAACAGCACTTGCAGCTGACACCGGGCGGCGCCGCCGGCGCATGATCGTCACACCTCGCTTCGTCTTCCTGCACCTGCACAAGTCGGGTGGCACGTTCGCCAACGTCTGTCTGCTGCAGTTCGTACCGGATGCGCGGCAGGTCGGCTATCACCTGCCGCGCGAGCTGATTCCCGCTGCATTCAGCGCCCTGCCGGTGCTCGGCCTGGTGCGCAACCCCTGGAGCTATTACGTTTCCTGGTACGCGTTCCAGTCGTCGCGGCCCGAGCCCAATGCGTTGTATCGCGCCCTCAGCAACAACGGCGCGCTGGGATTCGCAGGCACGGTACGTAACATGCTGCTGCTGGGCCGCGATGAATCGATACTGCAGAAAGTACTTTCGGTCCTGCCGCCGAGCTATACCAACCGCGGCCTGAATCTGCCCGCCTTTGCCCTGGAAACCATCCGCGGCAGCGGACTGGGCTTCTACTCGTTCCTGCACCGGCATATTTTCGGCACGCGGATCGAGGATCTGATCATCGGCAAAATGGAGTCACTGCGAGCGGAGCTTCCGGCAATGCTGGAGCGCGTGGGTCAACCGGTGAGCCCACCGATGCGCGCATTCATCACGCAGTCGGCAGCGCTGAATACCTCGACACATGCCGAGTACTCCACCTATTACGATGCCTCGCTGGCGAAAGAAGTCGCGACGGCCGATGAATCCGTCGTGACGCGCTACGGCTACGGGCCTGCGGCCGGCACAAAGGCGTGACGGACCTTTCCCGCCAGACGAATGATGCTGGTCAGCTCGGACTTGTAATCAGCGCCGTTGACGCTGAATCAGTTCGAGCGCGGCGGCGGCCGTCGACGCGCCATGTCCTCGGCGTTCTGTCGGGAGATCCGCGCCAGCTGCTCCCACTCACGCTCGGTCAGACAGGAAGTCTTGAAGCGGGCGTGTGATCCGGTCTGCATCTCGCGCCGGCAGTACAGCTTCTCGCCGTTGACGTCCTTGACCTCGTAACCCGCCGCCTGCGCTGCCATCAGTTTCTCGTCGAGCTTTTCGCTCGCCGCCACGGGCGTGGGCGTGAGTTGTTCCTGGGCAGGCTTGGAGGCACAGGCCGTGGCCGCGAGGGCCAGCAAACCGATGACGACTGCGCGCATTGGAATTCCTTGTGGATTTTCCTTGTTGATTCGAACGTCCGCCGACGCAGCGGTCACAGGCGTTGCAGCCGCTGCCAGACCGGCTCGACCGATGGCAGCACCTGCATGATCTGGGATTCGTGCGCCCGCCATTTGTCCGGCTGCGGGGCAGTAAGCGTATATCGCGAATGTGGCAAAGGCGAGCGCAACCGTTGCTCCAATGACGCGTCCATCTCCAGGTTCAGAAAACGGCATAGCCGCTGCACGGTGTCGTACGGCGCCCGCACCAGATCGCCATAATTCACTGCCGTCCAGCGCTGCGCCGGCAGGGCCTGCAGGTCGTCCAGGACCATGCCGTTCGTACGCTGCCACTGCCAGGCCGCGATCTCCTCGAGCGGCCTGCCATTCATCTCGCGCCAACCCGGCGGCAGCAACAACGACCAGGGGCCGGCGAAGCCGTCGAGATTGTTGTAGGTCTTCCAGGCGCCCGAGCGCCAGGCTTCGATGATGCTCGCGATGTTCTCGCGCGGATCGCGCCACAGAAAAATGAAACGGGCATCGGGAAAGATGCGATCGAAGAACGGCACGCGCAGCGTGTTCTTGGGTGTCTTTTCCAGGAATGTAGCGGCGTCCGGCGCAGCTGGCTTGCCGTGCACATCTCGAAGCTGATCGGCGATCTGCCGCACGATCCGCTGCGCGATAGCGGGCGTAGCATGTTCCGCGGTCAGCCGGTTGGAATCGACCGTGCCCGCCCCTGGCGTGAGCTCGGGAATCGTCTCCACCAGCCAATGCGCCTCGCCGCCGACCGTACACAACTGCGAACTGGCGGCCAAGGTCTCGAACAGCAACGTGCTTCCGGAACGCGGCGCGGCAACGATGAAGACAGGCGCCCGCAGGCGCGGCGGTTGCGAATCCCGGCTGCGGACGACGGCTGGCGAGGAATCACGAGGCAGTGACAACATCGTCCTCAGAACCCGCGCTTCCAGCACCGTGTGCGCATCCACGCGATTGGTTCGCATCGCCAGCCCTTCGCCCAGCGAGCGCGAAGCAGTTCGAATAGCGTCGCGCAGCTTGGTGAACTCGCCCCAACCAGCGCTTTCGCTCCCGTAAAGCGCATAGAGCTGCCGCCAATCCCTGCACAGCGAGTCCAGCACTCCGCGGTAGCGAGCTAGTTGCATGCGCGTTTGCTGCGAGTCCTGCAACGCGATGACTTCCTCGCGTAGATTCATCACCAGCAAGTCGACTTCCGCCGGCGGCATCACGACCGCAAGCTGCGTCCGTTCAGTCAGTGGAACCAGATCGCGATCCGGCATGAACGGAACGTCGCGCACGCTCTGCGGATCGGCCTCGCCCTGTGCCACCAGCTGCCAGAAAGCCGCGCTGCCCGACGTATCGGCGACCAGGTGAATCCTTTCGTCCGGCGTGAAGTTCTCCACGCGATGCAGGCGCCAGTTGTCGAACACCCAGGCCTCGCCTGCAGCCATGTGTACGCTCTGATCGCCGCAATAAAAGCGCACCTCGGGACGGGTGACGATCGGAATGTGCAGGCGTACGCGATTGAACCAGTGGTAATTGATATCGGCATGCTCGGGCACCGTCGCGCCCGGCGCGAGGCGCAGCAATCGCGAGCGGCTCCATACCACGCCGAAGCTCGCCAGAATCTGCCGTACATATTGAAGCCGTTGCAGATGCGGCGTGATTTGCATTACGCCGTTGACGTCGTCGTTCTCGGTCCCGTCGACGCTGATGAGGCGCGCCGAGGTATTGCCCCGGATATCGTTGGGATGTTTCGCCCATGCGGCTGCATCGAGCGACCCCACTTCCTCGCGTAGCCGGGTAACGTCGAAGCGCAACGGCAGCCTGTAGAACGGCTTCGGCAGACGCATGATTAAGCCGCCTCCACGGACTGGCGGAAATCACCCATCGCCGACACCAGCGCGGTAACGGCTGCGCGCTCGGCTTCGGTGAGATGCGGATTCCAGATGTCGAAGATCAGCACCACCCGGATCTGGCTGCTGCGATTCCAGGCCTCGTGTTCGTACGTGTCGTCGAACACGACCGCGCGGCCTTCCTGCCAGCGATGCAGCTCGCCGCCGACATTGAGCGCACAATCCGGCGGAATGATGAGCGGCAGATGACCGACCAGCCGGGTATTGGTCACGCCTCGATGCGGCAGCAGATGCGTGCCGGCAGTAAAGACGGAGAACAGCACCTCGGGCCCGTGACCTTGGACGTGGCTCAAGGGTAATGCGTCCAGCGCATGCGCCGTCTGCGGACACGCAGCGCAATTGTCTTCACGCCGTTCGCCATGCCGATAGAAATAGTAGCCATTCCAGGTCGGCGCGATATCGGTGCCACGAAGATTCTGGCGCTCGATCTCCTCTGTCGTGAAGACGCGTTCGCGACCCGCCGCAGAGGGCAGCAGGCGCAGCAACTCTTCGCGAATGGCTGGCGTGCGCTCTTCAAGCGCGTCCATCCACGGGAACAGCGAGCGCTCCAGGTAAGGCGCAGTGGGCAGCCCCGGGAAATATAGAAAAGTGGGCTGCTGGCGGGCATCGACGAAATCAGCCGCAGCTTCTTTGTGCAGGATGCGCAGACACTGCTCGACGCGCTCCAGCGCTTTATCGCCGTGTCGACTGCGCACGGGCTCGATGACTTGCATGAGCGCCGCATGGCGGTTTTCGCGAACGAAGCGCACCGCGTGCTCGATCATCGGCCGCAGGGCAGCCGGCGTACTCTGCGCGTCGAGCCAACGACCCTGCGCCTGCGCAGTGTTCAGTGACCGCATGTAATGCATGACCGCCAGTTCGTGCTTGCCGGCGCGCTCGAGCGCTGCAGCAAAGTACAAACGCGCAATGAACAGCTCCGGCGCCAGGCGAACCGCATCAGCATGAGCAGCAAGCGCGGCATCCCAATCCGCGACAGCCTCGCAGGCGCGGCCAAGGAAATGCTCGACCAACGGATCCGCCGGACCAACCTGCGACGCCCGCTGCAGATACGAGCGAGCCTGCTTCGCATCACCGGCCCCGAGCGCAATCTGCCCGAGCACGCACAGCGCACCGACGTCGTCAGGCGATTGCTCTCGTACGCGGTGCGCGAGTTGCTCGGCTTCCGCGACCTTGCCCTGCTGCAGTAGCTTACGGGCGTCGGCGACAGTCATTGACGCATCTCTCCTTCGGGACTGACCGCCATAGGCCGGCGGCCGCTCCCGACGCTACTATAAGCGTCATGACCGCCGATCTGCGCCATTACGTCCGCACCTACGACCAAGATCTCGACCCAGCCCTGTGCCGGCAAATGATCGACTCGTTCTCGGCCTTGGAGCGCTTCCAGCGCGCCAACGGACGCACTGTGCGCGCCGGCCTGGAAGAGTCGGCCTGGACCGAGCTGAACGTTTCGCGCATGTCGGATGCCGGCTTCCAAGGGCTGTTCCGCGGCCTGATCGATCGGGCGCTGGACCGCTACAACCGCGACGTCGGCCTGCCGATCGCCATTCCGAACTCGCCGCTCACCTCGGACCTGGTCATGAAACGCTACCGACCGGGCCGGCAGGAGCAGTTCCAGCTGCACTTCGACGCCATCCACCACCTGGCCAACCGCTACCTGGTGCTGCTGTGGTATCTGAACGATGTGGACGGCGGCGGCGAAACCCGCTTCCCGCAACTCGAGCTGGCGATCCACCCGCGGGCCGGCCGGCTGCTGATGTTTCCGCCTTACTGGATGTACCAGCACGAAGGCGCGCCTCCGCTCTCCGGCGACAAGTACATCATCTCGACTTACCTGCTGTTCACGACGCCGGGTAACCCCAGCGCGCAAGATAAGGCTGCAGCTGTCGAATAGCCGGCGCCAGGTGCGACTGATAAACCTTCCAGCGATTCACCGCCGACTGGTTCACCGGCTGCACCACCTGAGAATAGCTCGGTGTACTGATGAATCCCTTGGCGCGCGCGTGAGCCGCGGGCGAGAGCATCACGTCGTCCCAGGGCAGCTGCAGGAAGTCCGCAAGCGCCCGCGCACCGCTGTCGAAATCTGCCACCAGTTCCTCGTAGCGTACTTCCAGGACTGCAGGCCGCAGCATCTGCGCATGCGTGTACCAGAAATCGAATGAACGACGGAAGCCTGTCGCCAGCGTTTCGAGATCCGCGCAGAGCAGCGCAAAGTCCGGCGCACGGAAATGCTGCATGAAGCAGCTGAGCACGACATCGCAGGGGTGCCTGATCGCCAGCACGATCGGCGAATGCGGGAACAGCCGGCGGATCACCGGCAGACGCAACAAATTGAGCGGATTCTTGTCCACCAGGCGCTGTCCAGGCCGCAACTCGACCCGGCTGGCAGCACGCTCGAAATAGCGAGCACGCAGTGTGGCGCGCTGCCTCGCATCGAGCGGCGCGAGCTTTTCTGGATAGTGCAGCCCCAGGCCGATGATGTCGTCGAGCGCATTCTGCACCAGTGGCTGTTCGTCCATGGATTGCAGCAACGGATGCGCGTCCAGCGTCTGCTCCAACAGCGTCGTGCCGGAGCGCGGGAACGCAACGACGAAGATCGGACTCTCGGCGAGAACCGGCGCATCGGAATCGTCCCACTGCGCAACGTCGGCCGGGTCGCAGCTGTAACGCGTGATCTCCATCACCGGCGCGCCCCGCGCAACCGCCAACGGAGCCGAAAGCTTCAGCTGCTCGATCTGCGATTCGTGCGCCTCGACCAGAGCGGGAAACGCCTGGTCGTACAGCCGCAGCGCATCCAGCGATTTCGCCAGCGGGAACAGTGCGTAATGCCGATCCTGCAGCTGCGGGGTCTGTTCGAGTGCCCGCCGGAACAGCTCCACGGCTTCTTCGTGCCGCTGCTCGCGCTGCGCCAACAGCGCCTGCGCGACCAGAAGATCGACGCCGAGCGCTGCGGCTCCTGGATCGGCCAGCAGCCGATCCAACATTTCCCGGGCCTGCGGCAGGCGGTTGGTGCGCTCCAGGATCTGCACCAGAGTGAGCCGAGCGCGCGGCTCCAGATTGTCGACTGCGCCGAGATGGCGCAGCGTCTCCTCGGCCCGCTGCGACTGCCCCAGGTTCATCATGCGATGACTCAGATCAGCCAGGTGCTCGGGACTCAGCCCACTGAAGTCCGCCCAGCCTTCGAGGGCAGCGTTGGCTTCATCCATCTGCAGCGATTCGTAGCAGGCCTTCACGTATTCAAAGCGAATCGACGCATCCTGCGGCGCCAGCTCTACCGCGCGTTTCAACACACTCCTGGCCGATTCGTAGTCGCGACGGTCCAGGTGCGTGAGGCCAACGTTGAAATAGAAATCCGCGGTGAGAAACCCGAGCTGGGCCGCACGCATGTACGCCGTCAATGCGTCATCCAGCGAACCGGCGCCGCGCCGGGCGGTACCTAGATTGAGCCAGTGTGTAGGCTCGGCCGGACGGCGCCGCACCAGATCCTCAAAGAGCGGCACGGCATCGGCGTGACGTTGCTGCGAGAGCAGCACGGCACCGAGCACGGTCAGGACATCGTGCGACTGGGGATCGAAGGCCAGCGCGCTGCGACACGAAGCTTCGGCGGCCGACAGATCGTTGGCGCGCAACTGCGCGACGGCCTGCGAAAGCAGCTGCCGTGCCTGGTCCGAGCTGTAGGGATTGGCGCGCATGCGCTCACTAAAACAGAAAAGGGCCGCACAGCAAAGCCGTGCGGCCCTCGAGCGCCAGCTTAAGATCAGAACTTCTGCGTGACGCCGACGAACCAGCGGCGACCCAGCGTGTCGTAGGTCGACACGTCGGTGTTCGCGTTCAGCACATTGTTCTGATAGAAGATCGGCGGATCCTTGTCCGTCAGGTTGGTCACACCCACCTGGAACCGGGTATCCGTCGGCAACGTGTAGCCCAGGGTCAGATCCACGTAGGTGACCGAGGGAATGTTGAGCGGCGGATTCGGCTCCGGGTTGGCACCGTCCGGATTAAGTACCTTCAGGCTGTGGGTGTAACGCACGCTGAGCAGACCGTCGAAGTCGGCCAGCGACCAGCCGATGCCCAGCAGGCCACGCCACTTGGCGTAGTTGCCGAACTGACGGTCGAAGGTGCCGGCAATCTCCACTGGCGCGTCTCCCGGTGAGGCAACGCTCTCGTAGCTGTTGATCTTGGTCAGATCCAACGAGATGTTGAAGTTGCCGATCGGGGTGCTGCGCAGTGCGTACTTCACGCCGAAGTCGATGCCGTCCGTCTTGAGCTCGCCCAGGTTCACCGTCGGCTGCTGGAAGACCTGGAACTGACCCGCGTTCGGACCAGAAGTGTAGCGGAACATCAGACCGCAGAACTGCGGCGCGCCGGTGGCCACGCACTGGTCGGCAGCGAAGTTCACATCCAGATTGGTGATGATGTCTTTGATCTTGTACTTCCAGTAGTCCACCGTAAAGGACAGGCCGGGCACCTGACTGACATCGTAGACCGCACCGAAGGTCACCACGTCACCCGTTTCCGGCTTCAGATCGGGATTGCCGATGAACAGACCGGTGATCTGGCTGAGCGGCTGCGAGAAGCTCCCATCGAGCGGGACACCCTGACATGCCAGTTGCAGGTTCGGATTGCCCGCTACGTCGCTCGGCTCCAGGCCCGTGCAGGGATCGGTGAAGGTCGGCGCGTTCTGCGTGGGCGCCTGCGACAGATCAAAGATGGTTGGCGCGCGGAACACCTCAGCATACGAAGCACGCAACAACACGTCGTTGATCGGGCGGTACTCCACCTTGAACTGGGCGTTGGTCGAGTCGCCGATCGTCTTGCGCGAGTAATCCGAATAGCGCACGCCGGCCGTCAGGTTCAGAGCGCGCACGCCCGGCAGATCTTTCAGCAGCGGCACGAAGAATTCCGCGTACAGCTCCTTGACGTTGTAATCGGCCGATGAGTTGCCGGTACAAGTTTCCTGCGCCAGCAAGCAGCTCAAGAACAACGGCGGGGTGCCGCGCGTCAGCACATCCGTCTTGAACACGCCCTGCTGGTAACGATACTCACCGCCAAACGCCGCCGATACTGCACCGGCCGGCAGATCGAACAGTTCGCCGTTCAGGTTCAGGCTGTACGCCTGGCTGCGGTACTTGTAGTCGGTCCGGTAGTTGGTGGACAGCGCCCGCATGCGCTCGACCTGCGCCGGATCTTGGACGTTGAAGATATCGATCGGGGTACAACCCGCGATCACCGCGCCGCCCGGTTGCGTCAGACAGTTTGTGCCAGTCGGATCCGTCGGCCCCAGCGCCTGGGCCAGCTGCGGCTTGAGCAGGTAGCCGTCGATGTTCTGATCCTGGGCCATGTTGCCGACACCGACGTTGGCATCCCATTGCCAGGTCTTGGTCATGGGCAGATCGCCGCGCAGGCCCGCATTGAGCAAGGTGCTCTTGGTGTGGACTTCGCTGTGACGGGTGCCGAGCGATACGAACCGGTTGCGCAGATTCGGATTGAGACCGTCAACGCCGCCAAAGTCGGTGCCGAACGGGTTGAAAGCATTATCGGCGGAGATGATGGTGTCATCACTCACCGCGTCGAACGGCAGCGGCGCAATCTCGAAGCCTGAACGGGTCTGGTTGTAGATGACCTCGGTATAGGCCTCCAGGCTGTCGTTGATCTTGTAGTTGGCCAGCGTGAACAGGCTGGCGCGCTCCTGCGGAGTGATCAGCAGGTTGTACGGCTGGTAGTTGAACGCATCGGTGCTGCCGTCATAGCAGCGATAGTCGCCGGTCAGCGTTCCGGTGCTGGCGCCAGGAATACGCGTCACTGCGCTGCAGTCGAATTGGCCGGCGCCGGTGCCGACCAGATTGCTCGGCAGTTCGATGCGGCCATTGGGCGTACGGCTCGAGCCACCTTGGCTGACCACGCCGCCGTAGAGGTACAGAGCGTACTTGGAGAAATCGCGATCGGCAGCCGAGACGCCTTCCTGCTTGTTGTAGTTGCCGCCGACCAGCACGCTCAGCTTGTCGCCGGTGGAGCCGAACGACAGGCTGGCGGTCTGGCGCTCGCCGTCGCTCTTGCCGGTCTGGCCGTACTCGACGCTGGCTTCGGCGCCGTCCCAATTTTTCTTGGTGATGAAGTTCACCACGCCCGCGATTGCGTCGGAGCCGTACACGGCGCCCGCGCCTTCCTTCAGGACTTCAACGCGCTCGATCAGATTGATCGGGATCATGTTGATGTCCACCGCAGAGGTGGTGGTGTTGCCGAGGATGCCGATGCGGCGTCCGTTGAGCAGCACCAACGTACGCTGCGCACCCAAGCCGCGCAGCTCGACGTTGGATTCGCCGGTGCCGCCGCCGTTGTTGACCTGCGGATTGGTCGCGGCGCCCGCGATGGCCGGGGTGCGCTGGATCAGATCACCCAGGGTCTGCACGCCCGAACTGGTAATGGCTGAGGTATCGATGACGAAGACCGGGCTGGCGGTCTCCGTATCCACGCGACGAATGCGCGAACCGGTCACCACCACTTCCTGAATCGTATCGGTCGTCTGTTGGGCCAGCGTCACTTCGGGCACGGCTGCGGTTGCAGCACCTGCCAGCAGCGCGCACTGAATGGCCCGCCTGAGGGCTGTGTTGGTCGACATTGAGACTTCTCCTGCGAGGAAACAGAACTAGATCGAGTCGCGAGAGCAATGCGTCGCCAGACGTTCGGCACCCGACCGGCATTCCGGTACGCGGTACTTCCAGCTCCGCGAGTAGCGCGGAGCATACATAGGCGCCGAGGCCAGCGGAAGCGTTGTTGTCCGAAATCCGCAGGGATAAAAGCTTTTAAATCGGCTATTTAGGCTGCAAGCTGCATCACACTTCGCAGCGTTCGCTGTATACCGTTGGTGGCAAGCAACAGCCTGTAGGTGAAAACCCAGCCCCCTCCCAGGGCTTCCGTACGCCGCTGTAAATAGGGGTGACCCCGCCAGATGACATAAAAAAGGCCGGCCCGAAGTTCGGACCGGCCTGAATTGCCGACACTAACAGTGGGCGTCGATCAGAACTTGTAGCTCAGCTCCATGAAGTAGAACCGGCCGATCGGATCGTAGCTGTTGATGTCACGCTGCTGATTGCTTTCGGAATCGATGAACGGCGGATCCTCGTTGGTGAAGTTGTTGATACCGACGGAAGCCTTCACGCCGGGTCCGAGGTCCGAGAAGTCATAGCTCAGCCGCAGATCCCAGGAGTTGTACGACTTGACGTTGCCGAACGGCGCGCCAAACGTGACGTCGTCGATGCTGGGGATGAAGGTGCCGTTGATATTGGCCGCGAACGCGCCCAGCGCCCAACCGAGGTTCAGGTAGCCCCGCCACTTCGGGAACAAGCCGTAGTCGTCGTTGTACACGCCGGACAGGTCTTCGATCGGCAGCAGGCCCGGGATGTTGTCCACCTTGTACGACAACAGATAGGCAGCGGTCACCTGGCCCGAGAAGGTACCGATGGAGTCGGTGTCGTGCGTGTAACCCAGCTTCAGATCCAACCCGTCCTGCGTGATGCCGGCGAGATTGATGTTGAGCAGGCTGAGCCAGACGCTGTCGGACGGCCGGTTGGTGATCTGTCCCGGTGAGGTGATCGGCGCGCCGTCGTCGAACCGCAGCTGTCCCGCCGCCGCCGCGCCCAGCCGGACGAACTGCGCGAAGGGCGAGGCCGGACCGAATTGCTCGACGTTCTGCAGCACGTCATTGGACGGCAGGGTATCGACGATGTCCTTTTCCTTGATCTTGTAGTAATCCAATGAGGCGTTGAGTCCGTTCAAGGCACCGTCCGGCCGCCAGTCGACGCCGAAGGAGAAGGTATCCGCCTTCGACGGCTCCAGGGCGGCATTCGCACCGCTACGCAGCATGTACTGGCTGGAATCCGTCAGTACACCCATCGCATTGCCGCTCGTGTCGTACCGCTGAATCTGCTGGCTGTTGGTGAAGCCCGACCCGACCGGCCCGTACAGCTCGTACAGGGTCGGCGCGGTGAACGACTCGGAGTAGCTGCCGCGGATCGCGAAGGTATCGCCGAACGGCTGCCAGCGCAGCGTGAACTTGGGAACGGTCGGATTGTCGTCAATCCGCTCGTAGTGCACCTTGCGCGCCGCCAACGACAACTCCAGTGCGTGGAAGCCCGGAATCGCATTCGCATCGGAGAACACCGGCACACGAAGTTCCGCGTACACGGCGTCGTTGTCCTGCTTGGCGTTGAATGCTTGCGTCGGCGTTGCTTGCAGCCAGCCACCGTTCGTGGTGTTGCGGTCGGCGCTATAGCTCAGCTTCTCGCGCGCGGTCGATACACCAATGGCCAACTGCACGGGACCGGCGGGCAAGTTGAACAGCTCGCCGAAGACACGGGCGTCATACATGTACAGAGAGCTGCGATAGTCTTCAGCGGACCGGCCCTGGAAGCTTTCGAGCACGCCTGGCTGCTGGGTACGCGCGAACGGATTGTAGCTGCCGTCAGCAACCGCCGCGTTGTACGCAATGGTATCGATCAGGCCACCGTTGCGGAAATTGCTGGTCGTCTCGTTCCAGTTGGCGGCCACCTCATACTTCCACGAGCCGACGATGTCACCCCGCACGCCGATCACGCCACGCCAAGCGGTCGTGTCGTTATCGTAGACGCGCGGAAATGCGATGAAGCGGTTGCGGGCGGTGAGGTTCACCAGCTCGAGCTCGCCGGAATCCGGGTTGATCGCGAAGACATCCGCGAACGGATTGTAATCGGGCGCACCTGCCGCCGGGGTGGCGTCGACGAAGCCGCTGACCGGCTGCGCATTGAGCTGCGAATGGGTCTTCGAGTTCGTCAACAGCACATCACCGAACAGGGTGTGGTGCTCGGCGATGTCGTGCTCCATCGACAACACGGCGCTCTTGCGCTCGGAACCGATCAGCATGGTCGGCGTCCGCGCCAGATCGAAGAACTGGGTCGCATCGCCCTGACTCATCGGACCCGAATAGATACCCTGCGCGACCAGCTGCTCCGGGGTCAGATTCAGCCCTGTCGGGGGCGCGTTGAGATCCGGGTTGAGGTGATAGTAATCGCTACCGATGTTGATGATGCCCGCATAGCTCGGGGTGCGGAACTGATTGCGTGCCCAGCTGCGATCCCACTGCAGCAGCGGATCGTTCTTCTGGTAGTTCGCCGAGAAGGTGACACTGGTGGTGTCGTTGGAGGTGCCCATGGTGGCGTAGTAGCTGCGCTGCGTGTAATCGCCACCCTTGTCGAAGCCGTAGCGACCACCCACCTCGACCCCATCGAAGTGGGACTTGAGGATCAGGTTCACGACACCGCCCACAGCGTCGGCGCCGTAGGTCGCCGAGGCACCGTCCGCCAGGATCTCGACGCGCTCGATGGCCGCGGTCGGAATCATGCTGACGTCGACGAAGGCGAAGCCACCCGAGGCCGCCACCGGCGAAGTCGCCGCACGGCGACCGTTGATGAGGACCAGCGTGGAGCGGTTGCGCAACGACACCATCGAGCCGCCGTTGGTCGAGTTGGACGAGATGTTGCCGTTCTCGGAGCCGATGTTCAGGCCACCGAAAAAGGCCGGTTGCGTCTTCTTCAGAACATCCAGCACGTCGGTGGGCGCACCCGAGAGCTGGATGTCCTCCGACGACATGACGGTTACCGGAACGCCCGGCGCATTGAGATCCAACGGAATGAGTGACCCGGTGACGACGACTTCCTGGATGATCTGTTCGTCGGCGGCGTGTGCCGGCATGGCAACGGCTGCTGCTGCACCCGTGAGCAGTGCATAGCGCACCGCCCGCTTGATTGCCTTGTTGGTAAACATCTAGAGACTCCTCCTGCGAGAGGGATAACGCGTTTTTTGTGAGTGACGGACTACGACAGTCCGCGATTCCGTGCGTGGGGCCGCAGATCGGATTGCGTCATAGCAACACCCGCGTCCATCAACCCCATGCGTGGCGCTGAGCATACAGCCGAGGTATTGGAAATTGGTAGTCTTGGTGGTCTGTTGACTGACCAAATAGCAGCAAAAATTAGTATTTTTTCGGCGTGCGTACGTATTACTCCCTACCCCGGCATGTTGTATACCCTTGTTGTTGCCGCAACGACACAAATCTGCACTCACGCTATGCAGCATGCGCTTGTCCAACGCCCGGGTCGCCTGTGACTGACAGAATGACCGCTCGTGATTGCCGCCCGTCGGATCTGCTCCGACAATACGCGGCATCTATGCTGAGACTGAGCAGATCCTGCCTGGTGGTGGTTGTATTGCTCTCGAGCCGCACCATTGCGGCCGCGGCAGAAGAAGCCGTCGAAGCGGCAGACGACCCGCAGCAAGACACGCTGTTCGCCACGCCGACTCAGCTGGATCGCGCCGGTCGCATCGTGGCGCCCGTGATGATCAACGGGCGTGGCCCGTTCCGTCTGCTGGTCGATACCGGCGCCAACACGACGACGCTCTCGACCCGACTGGCAGACGAGCTCGGCATCGACTATCGCAGCGGCCCCGGCATCTTCGTGAACGGCGTGACTGGACGTGCGCTGGTGCCGGTGGCGTCGATACAGCAGATGCAGGCCGGCGCCCTGATTCTTCAGGATCAACAAGTGCCCGTCGTCGATCCGCACATCATGGCGAACACCGATGGCATCCTCGGCATGGCGGCACTGACCGACAAACAGCTGGTCGTGGATTTCCGCCGCGACCTGGTCTCCATCGGCAAGTCCAGGCGCCTGCCGAGCTACCTGACGATCATCAAGGCGAAGCGGCTTCCTGCCGGGCTGCTGGCCGCACCGGCATTCGTCGGCCGGATCAGCACCCTCGTCGTCATCGACACCGGCGCTCAGCGGACTCTCGGCAACAACGCATTACACACCGCTCTGCAGCGCTCGCTCGGGGCTTCCGCGACCGTGCCCGTGAAGGGAGTCACGGCCGACATCGCGCAGGGCACACAGATACTGGTCGAAGATATCGCGCTGGGGCGAGGCGTTCACGTGAGCAAGAGCCCCGTGACGTTCGGAGATTTCCACGTGTTCGACCTGTGGGATCTGAACGATCAACCGGCGCTGATTCTCGGCATGGACATCATCGGCCAGGCCAGCGTGTTCGTGATCGACTTTCGCCGCCGGGAAATCGGTTTTCGCGGCTGAGCAACGCCCATTACCTTTTCGCAATGTCCCGATAGCCAAGCAACACTGCGCGTACGATGCTCGGTCAACCGGATCGACCGGCAGAGACCCGATCTCCTCTAGAGCACTTCGTGGCCAGCAATCTTCGTGTCCTTGTGACGGGCGCCACCGGCGCCCAGGGTGGCTCGGTCGCCCGCCATCTGCTCAGTAGTGGAAAATACTTAGTACGTTGCTTGACGCGTCACGCCGATTCGAGCGCTGCGATGGCACTGCAGCGCGCCGGCGCGGAAATCATGCACGGCGACCTCAACGACGCCGCCAGCCTGCGCACCACACTACGGGATTGCGACGCGGTGTTCGGCGTCACCAACTACTGGGAACATGGCGAGCGCGAATTCAATCAGGGCCGCAACCTGATCGACGCCGTCATGCACAGCAGCGTGCAGCACACCATCCTGAGCACGCTGCCGCATACCAAACTGCTGTCCGGCGGCCGCATGGAAGTGCCGCATTTCGACACCAAGGCACGCATCGAGGAGTACGCCCGCGAGCTGGGCCTGCCGGCCACCTATCTGCACGTGGCCTTCTACTACGAGAATTTCCTGAACCACTTTCCGCCGCGTCGGCAACCGAATGGCATTTATGTGTTCGGCTTCCCACAGGGCAGCGTGCCGCTGGCCGCAGTCGCCGCGGACGACATCGGCGGCCTGGTGACAGCGATCCTGGCGGAGTCCTTCTGGTATCGCGACAAAGTGGTAGGCGTGGTGGGCGACGACCTGCGCCCCGACGAGTACGCGTACACCATGGCGCGGCTGCTCGGGCGGAAGATCGAATATCAATACATCGCGCCCGGCGCGTTCGCGGCCCTGCCGTTTCCGGGCGCGCCGGACCTGGCGACCATGTTCGAGTTCAACCGCCTGTACATTCCCAACCGCAAGACCGACCTGGCCAAGTCGCGCGAGCTGTTCCCCGAGATCCGCAGCTTCGACCGCTGGCTGCGCGCGAACACGACAGCCATGGAGCGGGCGTTGGCTGGCTGAGCGTCGTCAGCTGCCCGTCTTCAGATCGTTGCTGCGCTCGCGCAGGAAATCGCGAAGGATGCGAGCGGTGTGCGACTTGGGCTTGCCACGGATCACCTCGTCCGGCGAGCCGTGCGCGACCACGTAGCCGCCACCCTCGCCACCTTCCGGTCCCAGATCGATCAGCCAGTCGGCTTCGGCGATGACATCCAGGTTGTGCTCGATCACCACCACGGAATTGCCGGCGTCGACCAGCCGGTGCAACACGCGGATCAGCATCTCTACGTCCGCCATGTGCAGGCCAACCGTCGGCTCGTCGAGGACGTACAGCGTCGAGTTCGCCGTGCGCGGACTGTTCGGCAACGGCCGTGCGGCGTTCGGCCGCACTTTCGCCAGCTCCGTCACCAACTTGATGCGCTGGGCCTCACCGCCTGACAGCGTTGGGCTCTGCTGCCCGAGTGTCAGGTAGCCCAGTCCCACATCCTGAAGCAGCTGCAAGGCGTGGTGGATGCGCGAATGCGCGGCGAAGAACTCCACCGCTTCGTCCACGCTCATCATGAGCACATCGCCGATGTTGCGGCCCTTGTACTCGATCGCCAGGGTTTCCTGATTGAAACGCCGACCGCCGCAGGCATCGCACAGCACGCGCACGTCGGGCAGGAAGCTCATCTCGATCTTCTGCATGCCCTGACCTTCGCAGGACTCGCAACGCCCGCCGGAGGTGTTGAACGAGAAGCGCGTTGCGTCGTAGCCGCGCATGCGCGCTTCGGTCGTTTCCGCGAACAAACGACGGATCGAATCCCAGAAGCCGACATAGGTCGCCGGACACGAGCGCGGCGTCTTGCCGATCGGCGTCTGGTCCACCTCGAGAATTCGCTCGATGGCTTCCCAACCGGCGATCTGGCGGCAACCCTGCCATTCGTACTGACCGCGCTTGCGCTCGGGCAGGCTAAGCACCGCTTGCAGATTGTCGTGCAGCACGTCACGCGCCAGCGTGGATTTGCCGGAACCGGAAACGCCGCTGACGACGATCAGCCGTCCCAGCGGCACGCGCACCGATTGCTCGCGCAAATTATGCAGCGAGGTTCCTTTGATCAGCAGCGATGGCGTGCGTGCGTTGATCGGTCGGCGCGGAGCGAGAGGATGCTGCAGAGGATTCGACAGCAGACGACCCGTAACCGACTCCTTGGTGCGCGCCAGCTCTGCAGCCGTTCCGGCTGCTACGACTTTGCCGCCGCGCGAACCCGCGCCAGGACCGAGGTCCACAACATAGTCGGCGCGCCGAATGGTGTCTTCGTCGTGCTCGACCACCAGCAGAGAGTTGCCCTTGGCAGCCAGACGGTCGAGGGTGTCGAGCAGAATTTCGTTGTCGCGCGGGTGCAGACCGATGGTCGGCTCGTCCAGGATGTAGCAGACGCCCTGCAGGTTCGAACCGAGCTGCGCTGCCAATCGGATACGCTGCGCTTCACCGCCCGAGAGCGTTGGCGCCGAACGCGACAACGCGAGATAGCCTAGTCCCACGTCTTCGAGAAACGCCAGGCGCGAGTTGATCTCGGTCACCACATCGCGCGCGATCTCCTGTTCGCGACCTTGCAACTTCAGCTGTGCAAACCGTTTCCGCATGTCCGCCACCGACTGGTCCGTCACCTCAGTGATGGACTGTTCGCGGAAGCGCACATTGCGCGCAATCGGATTCAAGCGCTGGCCGTGGCACTGCTCGCATTCGTGCGCTTCGCCGCCGTAGCCATCGTTCCAGCCGTTCTCCTCACCGCTCTGTTCGTGATCGAAGCCTTCCATCGCCACGCCGGTGCCATAGCAGCCCTCGCACCAGCCGAGTTTCGAGTTGAACGAAAACAGGCGCGGATCGAGTTCTCCAAAACTGGTGCCGCACGACGGACACGCGCGGCGCGTGGAAAAAATTCGAAGGTTCCGTGCAGCACGGCCGCCGACCGCGACCACGCCCATGACACCCTTGCCGTGCTCGAGCGCAGTCGTCAGTGCTTCACGCAGCTCGCGCTCGGACTTCGCCGATACACTCAACGTCGCCACCGGCAGCTCGATGGAATGCTCCTTGAAACGATCCAGTTTCGGCCATTTGCCAGTCGGCAGCAGTGCGCCATCCACCCGCAGGTGCGAATAACCTTTCTTCGCGGCCCAGGCGGCCAGGTCCTTGTAGATGCCCTTGCGCGAGATGACCAACGGCGCCAGCAGAGTGATCGTCGCTCCCTTGTAATCTTTCAGCAGGCGCGCGGCGATCGCTTCGAAGCTCTGCGGCTCGATGGCAACGTTGCAGGTCGGGCAGAACTGGGTGCCCAGCTTCACGTACAGCAGACGCAGGAAGTGATAGATCTCGGTCAGCGTCGCCACCGTGCTCTTGCGTCCGCCGCGGCTGGTGCGCTGCTCGATTGCCACCGTGGGTGGAATGCCGAAGATTGCATCGACATCCGGGCGCGCCGACGGCTGCACGAACTGGCGGGCATAGGCATTGAGCGACTCCAGATAGCGCCGCTGCCCTTCACCGAACACGATGTCGAAGGCCAGCGTCGATTTGCCCGAGCCTGAGACACCGGTCACCACCGTGAAGCGGTTGCGCGGCAGCGCGATGTCGATGTTCTTCAGATTGTGTTCGCGGGCGCCGTGAATCCGGATCGATTCGACCGGTTCGATGCGAGGCGTGGCCTCGCGCACCTGCAACGCTCCACCGGAATTCTTTACCGCCTGCGCCCAGCGACCGGCGGTCTGGCGATACTCCCGCAGCGCCTTGCCCGTGTGCGAAGCCGCACATTGCATCACGACTTCCGGCGTGCCGACGCAGACGATCTCGCCGCCCGCATCGCCGCCTTCCGGACCGAGATCGATCAACCAGTCCGACGCACCGATCACGTCCAGATTGTGCTCGATCACCAGTACCGAATGGCCGGCTTCGATCAGCCGGCGGAAGGCGCGCAGCAGCTTGGCGATATCGTCGAAGTGCAGGCCGGTGGTCGGCTCGTCGAAAAGGAACAGCTTGCCGCCAACCTCGCGGGGCATCGCTCCCGGCGTTTTCTTGCCGCGCGCCGTATCGGTCTGCGGGCTCTCGACCTGCTCGGCCAAGTGGCCCGCCAGCTTCAGTCGCTGCGCTTCACCGCCGGACAGCGTCGGCACCGGCTGTCCAAGCCGCAGATAGTCGAGTCCGACCTCGGCCAGCGGTCGCAACTTGCCCAGCACTTCGCGCTCGTCGGCGAAGAATTCCACCGCCTGGGCGACTGTCATTTCGAGCACATCGGTAATGCTCGGCGCAACCCGCCCGGGCTGCCGCGCCGCGGCCCGCGTGAGCTTGATGTCCAGCACTTCGTCGCGATAGCGACGTCCATCGCAATCCGGACAACGCAGATACACATCCGACAGGAACTGCATCTCGACATGCTCGAAGCCGTTGCCGCCGCAGGTCGGGCAGCGGCCGTTGCCGGAGTTGAAGCTGAACGTGCCGATGGTGTAGCTGCGCTCCTTCGCCAGCGGCTCGGCGGCGAAGAGCTTGCGGATCGCATCGAAGGCGCCGACATAGCTCGCCGGATTGGAGCGTGTGGTACGGCCAATCGGCGATTGGTCCACCATCGCGACGCCTTCGATCTGCTTGGCGCCCTGCAACGTATCGAACTCGCCCGGCGCCTCGGTCGGCTTGCCGAAATGCTTGCGCAGCGCCGGATACAGGATGTCCTGCACCAGCGTGGACTTGCCCGAGCCGGAAACGCCAGTGACGCAGACCAACTGCTGCAGCGGAATCTCGACGTCGACGGACTTCAGATTGTGCTGACGAGCGCCGGCGATGCGCAGTGAGAGGTCGCGCGCAGCGCGGGTGAGGGCGAGATCGTGCACGAGGTGCTCGACGCTCTTCTTCCCGGTCAGGTAGTCCGCCGTCAGCGAACGCGTGGCTGTTTCCAGTCGATCCGGCGTGCCGTAGAAAACGATCTCGCCGCCGCGCTCCCCTGGACCCGGGCCGATATCGAGAATCCGGTCCGCAGCCTGCATGACCTGTGGATCATGCTCCACTACCACCAGCGAATTGCCCGCTGCCTTCAGACGCTGCATCACATCGATGACACGCCCCATGTCGCGCGGATGCAGGCCGATCGAAGGCTCATCCAGCACAAACAACGTATTAACCAGCGAAGTGCCGAGCGCGGTCGTCAGATTGATCCGCTGCACTTCGCCACCGGACAGCGTGCGCGATTGCCGGTCCAGGGTGAGATAGCCCAGCCCGACATCCATCAGATACCCGAGCCGGCCGCGCACCTCGCGCAGCACCAGATCGGCCGCTTCGTCCAAAGGCGCCGGCAGCGCCAGCGATTCGAAGAACCCCCGGCAACGATCGATGGGCAGCAACATCAATTCATGGACGCTCAGGCCCGGCAGTTTCGCCAGCACCTCGTCGCTCCATTGCACTCCATTGGGCCGGAAACGCTCACCGAGCTGCGCGACCTGCACGTCCTTCGCCGAACCGAGGCGCCAGAGCAGCGCATCGGTTTTCAAACGCGCGCCATTGCAGGTCGTGCAAGGCGTGTAAGCACGATACTTCGACAGCAGCACACGGATGTGCATCTTGTAGGCTTTGGTCTCAAGCCAGTTGAAGAAGCGGCGCACGCCGTACCAGACCTTCTCGCTCCAGTCGCCCTCGCCTTCCAGCACCCATTCGCGCTGCGCGGCTGTAAGCGAGCGCCACGGCACATCCACCGGAACACCACGCTTGCGTGCGTACTTGATGAGATCGTCCTGGCATTCGCGATAGGACTCGGTCTGCCAGGGCCGGATCGCGCCGCCCTGCAACGACCTCGACTCGTCCGGAACGATCAACCCGAAATCGATGCCGATGACCCGACCGAAGCCGCGACAGGTCTCACACGCGCCCAGCGGCGAGTTGAAGGAGAACAGGCTCGGCACCGGATCCTGGTAACGGATGTCGCAATCCGCACAGTGCAGATCGGAAGAGAAGCGCCAGGTCGCGACCGGCGTGGGCGATTCTTGTTCACTCGAAGCCGCCGCTCTACCAGCGACGACATGCACATTGACCTTGCCCTGCCCCACTCGCAGCGCTGCTTCCAGCGCTTCGATCATGCGCGACCGGTCGCTGGCGTCGAAACGCAGGCGATCCTGGGTGATCTCGAACAGAACCTGCGACTCGCCTTTTGCCGATTTCTTCGTCGTGCGCTTACGCCCTTTGGCTACCGCGGCGTGAGTAACGGCCGAAACATGGCGCGCGAAAATTCGCGTGTAGCCCTGCTTTTCCAGCAGTGCCAGCACTTCCGCTGCCGTGAAATTGTGTGGCACCGGCACCGGAAACGTGACCATCAGTCGCGCATCGCTTTCACCGCGAGCAGCGAGTCGGGCAGCGATCTCATCACAGATGCTGTCGGCGGAATCACGCTTCACCGGCGCCCCACAGCCTCGGCAGAAGAGCTGAGCTGCGCGCGCGTACAACAACTTCAAGTGATCGTTCAGCTCCGTCATGGTGCCGACGGTCGAGCGCGAAGTGCGCACCGGATTGGTCTGGTCGATGGCGATGGCCGGTGGAATGCCCTCGATGCGGTCCACCTGCGGCTTGTCCATGCGATCCAGGAATTGCCGCGCGTAAGGCGAGAAAGTTTCGACGTAACGGCGCTGACCTTCGGCGTACAGCGTATCGAACACCAACGAGGACTTGCCCGAGCCGGACACGCCTGTGACCACGATCAGCTCGTTGGTCGGCAACTCCACCTGCAAGTTCTTGAGGTTGTTCTGGCGTGCGCCGCGAATGACGATGGAATGGGACATGCTGGCAGCCTGGTCACGCCTGCAACGGAGGATTCAAGGAATGGAGCCGGCGGCGAAACGCCGCCGAGGACAGCTGTGGATTGTAGACCGGCTGTCAAGCCGCCGGCCGGCAATCGTCCGGCATTGAACCGCAGAAACCTGTCAGGGACTGTCTGGTTATGGCCAGTTATGCCGCGACCAACGGCGGCAGCGGGCAGTGCAGAGACGCGCAGACGGCACGCAGCAGCTCCGACTCGCCGAGCGTCAGGCGCTGATCGTTGGCGATGGTTTTAACCAATCCGGCCACCAGCAGCTCCTTGCCGGCCGGCACCAGTTGATCGAGGCGACTCAGCGCCCGATCGAGCTCGGGAGCCCAATGAGCCGGCGCGGCGTAAGCGGGGCGCTCTCGTGGCAGCAGCTGATGCATACCGGCCTCGTAGGCGCGACGCGCCTGGTCTTCGTCCTGACTGCCGTGCTGCGCAAGCACGGAGAACAGGATCTGCAGCTCCCCGATCAGCGCGTTCAGCGGCTGTTTCCCTGCCCGTGCGCGCGGATCCAGGTCGTCATGCAAATGCACCTGCGCCAGCTTGCGCAACACATAGCTGTGCAGCGACATCCGTCCTTCCCGCTGCAACATGCCGTTGAGGCAGGCCATGAGCTTCAGCCGCTCCTCACGCGTCAGCTGCCGTAGCGCAGGAAACGCCTGCATCAGAACCGGCATTCTCTGCTGCGGCTGCAGCGCATCGACGTCGGCCTGCAAGCCGGCCATGGCATCCGCAACCTCGGCACCCAGTTGGCGCCCGATGAAGGTGCGCTGGCGCTCGCGCGTCGCAGGGTCTGTATCCAGCGCCAGGGCCAGAAACAGGGCACGTGACGACGCCGGATGACGGCCGGCGACCGACAAGGATTCCGGCAGCGACTGACGAATCCCCTGCGCCACTTCCATGTGGATCGTTCCCGGATTGGCGACCAGCTGCGCTACCGCGGCGGCAGTCGCACCAGGCACCGCGATCAGCGAATCCAGGCGCTCGGCTGCGGTCGGCTTGTCCGCGACAGTTTCCGCCGTGCTTGCAGCCCGCTCCGCCGCAATCAAGCGCGCACGCATCTCGGCAAATTCGCCCTTGTCGAAATGCGGATCGATGGCCTTGAGCCGGTCTTCCAGCGCCGGATGCGTAGCGAAGAACCGGCTCATGCCGGGTGCAAACAGCATGTGCGCCACTTCCTCCGCTTCCGGATTGCCAAGTCGCGAGCCACTGGCTGTTGCACCGATCTTTACCAGCGCACCGCGCAGGCCAGTGGGATCGCGTGTGAACTGCACCGCCGAGGCATCAGCCAGCGATTCGCGGCTACGCGATACCGCCGCTTGAATCAGTCTGCCGAAGAACAATCCGATATAACCGATGATCAGGATTGCCACGGCGGCGATCATGATGAATGCGATTCCGCCGCCTTTCTTGCCGCGACCGCGCGGAGCGAATCTCAGCACCGTCCTCGCCAACAACGCGATGACCAGCAGCCCGAACAGCAATCCCATCAAGCGCACGTTCAAGCGCATGTCGCCGTTCAGCACGTGACTGAACTCATGCGCAATCACACCCTGCAGCTCCGCACGATTCAGCGTCGTCAAAGCGCCGCGAGTCACAGCGATAGCTGCGTTGGCCGGATTGTGACCGGCCGCGAATGCGTTGATGCCCGCCTCCTGCTCCAGCAGGTACACCTCGGGCATGGGCACGCCCGAGGCAATCGACATTTCTTCCACCACGTTCAGCAGGCGGCGCTGCAGAGGATCCGTGGTATCCGCCGAAATCCGCACGCCGCCGAGCGAACGAGCAACGACGCCACCGCCGCCGCCCAGCACCGAAGTTTTGTACAGACTGGAAAGTCCGATGACGCCGATGACGCTCAGCGTGGTCAGCAACACCATGCCCGAGTGCTCGCTCAGCCAGGCCGCGCTCGGCAGCGCAATGCCCGGCGCATCCGGGTGCATGCTTGCCAGGATGGTGAAAACCACCAGATCGACGGCAATCACCACGGCGAGCACCGCCAGGACGAAGAGCACGACCAGCTGCCGCGACAGCCGGCGTGTCTCGGTCTGCCGCTGGAAGAAGTTCATGACGCGGGCTTCAGGTGAAGCTCACCTTGGGCGCAACACGCTTCTCCGGCGCTTCGATCTCCAGCAGCTGCGCCGGCCAGAAAGCGAACATGCCGGCGATGATGCTGTTCGGGAACATCTCGCGCAGATTGTTGTAGTTCATCACCGCGTCGTTGAACGACTGGCGCGCGAACGCCACCTTGTTCTCGGTCGAGGTCAGCTCCTCGGATAGCTGCATCATGTTCTGGTTGGCCTTGAGATCGGGATACGCCTCGGCCAGCGCGAACAATCGGCCAAGCGCGCCGCTGAGCGCAGTTTCCGCTCCAGCCAGCTGCTGTACCGCTTCAGGATTACCAGGATTCGCAGCAGCGCCCTTCAGCCCGCTGACAGCCGCGTTGCGCGCCGTGATCACCGCCTCGAGCGTCTCGCGCTCGTGCTTCATGTAGCCCTTGGCGGTTTCGACCAAGTTCGGAATCAGGTCGTAACGGCGCGTCAGCTGCACGTCGATCTGTGCAAAAGCGTTCTTGTAGGCATTGCGCCCGCCGACCAGCCGGTTGTAGATCGAGACGAAAAAGAAGATCAGCACGGCCACCACGCCCAGAATGATCCAGCCCATGTTTCATAACCTCCGGAAGAAACCTGGTTTGCGCACCGACCATCGAAGCCAATGGCGCGCAAGCATACAGAATCCACGATCCGCCGGTAGCCGGCGCCGGTCAAAGGCGGTCAGCGACCGGCCAGCGCGGTCGTCATGCGGCGAGCGATGCTGCCACTGTCGATCTGGCCGGCCAGCCAGGCGTTCACGGCAGCGATCAACCGATCGTCCCGCGGCAGCAGGATTGCCTTGTCACTCACGGTGAACGTGGCAGCCGTCGCGCGGCACAGCCCAGGCCGGTGGCGCGTTTGCAGCTCGACTTCCACATCGTCCGTCACCATCACGTCGGCACGCCCGGCCAGCACTTCATCGAAAATACTGCGATTGTCCGGGTACACGGCGAGTTGCGCATGAGTCAGCCGCTCGCGCGCGAAACGCTCATTGGTACCGCCAGGATTTACGACTACGCGCACCGTGGGTCGGTCGATTTCGGCCAGCGTGTCGAAACCCGCTTGCGTGCCACAGCGAACGATCGGCGTCTTGCCGCCATGATGGTACGACAAAGAGAACGCAGCCTCCGCAACCCGTTCCGGCGTCACGCTGATGCCGCTCAGCGCCACGTCGAAGCGGCCGGCCCGATAATCCTGCATCAGCGTCGGCCAGCTGGTGCGGACGAACCGGGGCTGCAACCCGAGGGATTTCGCCAGCTCGATGCCCGACTCGATGTCGGCACCGGACAATGAGCCGCCCGCGTCCGTAGAGAACGGCGCGTAATCACCCGTTGTGCCAATGCGCAACACGCCGCTCGCCTGGATTCTCGCCAGCGCATCGACAGACGTCCGCCGTAGCTTGCCAAGCGCGTTGATGACAGCCCGGGCATCCTCATCGGTGAGCACCTCTTTGACCCCTGCAGTGCGAATGCGAGCTGCGAGCGGGGCGTATTGTGCGGCGAAGTCCGTGCGCTCAAATTCCGGCAGCGATATGGAGATGCCTTGCAGCATGCGCACACCGATCCGGTCGAGCGCGGGACGCAAGTCGCTATCGAGGTCGCGGACCGGCTGTCCACTGCTACCTTTGACATTCCACTCGTCGAGATACTGCTGCTGGATTTTGCGGGCCAGTCCGATCTGAAGAACGAATAGCTCTCGCGCTGCCTGCGGATCGATTCCCAGACGCTGCGCCTGACGCAAGGTTGCGTCGAGGACTTTCTCTTCGCGTGCAGCATCTGTAACCGCTACCGTCTTGGCGTATTTCCAGGCGGCTACCGATTGCATGAGCTCGAGACGCTCGGCGATCAGATCGACAACGTTACGCACTTCGGCGGCGGGCTCGGAGAAGCGGACCTCGGCCGCCGCCGGAAACCCGAACGCCAGCGCCAGAACGATCATGCAGGCACGGAAAGACAGCGAGCGCACTTCGACCCCGAATATTGCAGTGATGGCCGGCGTGAAGATGCACGCAATCGCGGGATGCAATCAAGATGGCCGTAATCGTCGCGCCAACTCTCTACTTCTTCTCTCTTCTCCGAAGCACGCTCTCCCGAGCGTCACGGACCTAGAAGCCTCTGCGTTTCCGGCGGGGGTGTCTCGTTTCGGGAGCCTCAAAAACAGGATGTTTTTGTGGCAGCCCCCAGGGAGGGGTTCACGGCGGTCCCGAAACGAGACACCCCCGCCGGAAACGCACACCGCCCAAACGAGAGCCGCCTCTTGCATGAACCTCACGGCAGCCGCGGAGCCAAGCGCTCGTCAACAGGACCGCCACGCCGTCAAACGAAGCTAGTCTTCCGCTCAGACAACGAGCGGCTTGCAGAAACGGGCACTACCGGAAATCGGGACGAAACCACGGCCCCGTCGACTAGCGTAGAAGAATGCCCTGCCGAGCACTGCTGTGCTCGCTGCTACCCGGCCTCACCGTCGCCCGTGCGGCATCACCAGGTCCAGCAGCCGGCTCAGCAACGTCGGCTTCAGGCCCTCGACATCGAGCGTGTCCTGATATTTCGGAATATCCGCGAGATGGAGCCTGAAGTCCTCTTCGATGTCGGAGGATACGAATGCGTGGACCGCACGCATGGCGGGTCGCCCGGCAGCGGTGCCGGAATAGGCCTGCGGATCTGAGTGAGTGGCGACGCTCATACATTCTCCCCATCACAGAATGAAGCGCCTCCAGCCTAGAGGATCCATTCACGCGGTCGCGTGCGGCGGATCACATTCGCACCGCCGAGCGCAGGCGTCGCACGCCGGCTCGCTTATGAGATGCGCTTCTCAGCGCTCGTTGCAGTGCGCTGGCGACAGCCGGCAGGACTGTGGCATGTTGCCCAGCAGCTTCGTTATCCGGATCGACTCGCTTATGTTCAGAGGTTGTCGCCATCGGCAGACCGCGCTCGTCGCGGGCCTCGGCCTGATTGCGCTGCTGCCCGCCTGCTCGGAGCGCCATTCGCAACCACCGCCTCCGGCCGCGCCGGCAACGCAGGCCGCCGAGAACCAGAAGGCTGAATCGCCGGATGTGGTACGCGCGACTGTAACCGCGGCCGGGATACGAGCTCAGTACACCGCCTACTTCGATGATGACCAGCTCGATCGCATCGTCGAAAGCCGCGAGCCCACCGGCGATGGAGAGTATGTGTTCTACGGCGCGCGACTCACGCAGTACAAGGGCGCCGCTCTGAACTCACCAGCGCACATCGAGCTGACCTTCGACATGCAAAGCGGCGTTACCAAGCGCAGCAGCGATCCCACTGCACTGACCGATATGGAGATCGGCGCAATCCGCAATCGGGCGGAGCTGCTGCGCAGCCTGGCGCTGGCGCGTCGCTCGACGCGATCGCATGTTGCGGAGCAGGAGCATCGATAAGAAGGGCTACGTCTTGCACGCTGCGGTCGGCTGCAACGCATCAAGAATTGTCGACGCTTGGCGACAAGCCTACTGGAGACAAGACAACGGTCAGTAGATACAGCACAGGGCGTGCTCATCACCCTGTCGGACGTGCGCGGAACCGCGGCATCGCACGCGGCGTTGATTGTCGCGAGCGTGCGATCCCGACACGACGCGCCTTGGTTGCGATACGGATGGCGCCGCCGTCATGGAACCGGCTCACACGCTCGGGTCAGCTGGCAACTCACCGTGCCAGCTTGAGTTCACGGGCCCACTTTGCTGACAAGGAGACCGACCATGAAGGTGTTCATCACGCTCCTGACTGCCATGCTGCTGTCTACCGCCGCGCTGGGTGGCGACGACGAGTCGTCCAAGTCCGCGATGGCGACGTTCGAATCGCTCGACAAGAATGCCGATCAGCAGCTCAGCCGGACCGAAGCGTCCGGCGACAAGATGCTGTCGGACAGCTTCGCTTCCATCGATACCAACGGCGACGGCTACGTAAGCAAGTCCGAATACGCGTCCGCGCACGGCAAGTCCAAGTCGAAGACCAAGACCTGAAACAGCGGTCCGGCAACATCGCAAGGCCTCGCGGCACCGTGCCGCGGGGCCTTTCTTTTGGCCATGGCACATTGAATCGGCGCGCCACAGCCTTATGCTGCGACCTGAAACGACTCACGGAGTGTTCCGATGCCCGTACCCTGGCTGCAGATCGTGCAACTGGTGCCATCCATTCTCGATGTATCGCGCGAGCTGCTGCGCAAGACCCGAACCCTGCCGACGCCGCCTGCCGAGCCGGGCAGCGACAATGACGCGCTGGCATCGCACGTCGCGCGGCTCGAGGAAAACGAGCGGCGCCAGGCCGAGCTCATCAACCAGATGGCCGAGCAGATCGCCAGCCTGAGCCGGGCGGTGACCGTCCTGCATCAGCGCGTGATCTGGCTGACCGCGGGCCTGAGCGTGGCGATCGTGGCAGCGGTGATTGCGATCGCCCGCCTGGCCTGAGCTGAGCCGCTTCGGGGTGACTACTTCTTCGCCTGCTGGTACAGCCCGATCACTTTCGGCACGCTGGCCTGCAAGTCGCGAATGCGCGAATCGCTCGAAGGGTGGGTGCTGAGGAACTCCGGTCCGCCACCGCCGAGCTTGCCCATCTTCTCCCACAGCGCTACTGCTGCATTCGGGTCGTAGCCGGCGCGTGCCATCAGTTCCAGGCCGATGCGATCGGCTTCCGCTTCCTGCTCGCGGCTGTGCGGCAGCGTGAAAGTAACGGCGGCAACCTGGCTTGCCAGCTGCATCGTGCCCTCGCCCGCTCCGGTAGCAACTGCAATACCAGCCAAGGCGAGCTGCTCCGCATAGGCGCGTGACATGCGTTCGCGCGAGTGTTCGCGCAACGCATGGGCAATCTCGTGGCCGATGACGGCTGCCAGTTCAGCGTCGGTGGCCTTCAGCTGATCGATCAGGCCGGTGTACACCATGATCTTGCCGCCGGGCATGCAGTACGCATTCACTTCCTTGCTGGTCTGCACGTTCACTTCCCACTTCCACTGGGTGGCATCGGGACGGAACACGGCCGTCTGCGGAATCAGCCGGTTGGCAATCTGCTGCACGCGCTGATAGCTCTTCTTGTCGACGTTCAAGCCGCCTTCCTTGCGTGCCTTGTCGAGTTCCTGCTGATAGGCGACCTGCGCGCCCTTCTCGACGTCGGCTTCCGAGACCAGCATGTGCTGCTTGCGCTCGACGCCGATGGCTCCCGGCCGGGTGGTCTGCACCGTCTGGCAGGCTGCGGCGGCAACGGTAAGAACGACGACGAGAAGATGACGAATGCGCATGGCAGTGAACCTGGATCGAACTATGGAAAAAAACGCCCGTGCTCCGGGGGAGTTCCGCCGCGGCCAGGCGTAGGGTCGCGGCGCTCCATCAGGGTTTCGCCGCAGCCTTGGGCTCAGCCGGATTGCCGGTGGTGACGAACCGTCCCAGCCGCCTGACCTGCCCGCCCAGAACCTCGTCGACCAGCGGCGCCCATTCGGACAGTGGCCGGTCGGCAAAGCCGCCGACATTGTAGGTGAGCACGATGCGCGAGCCGCCGCCGGCGGCCTCGATCTGCCAGGTCATGCTGCCGTTGACGCCAAATTCCTGCAGCGGGCCGAGCGCGCCGACCAGCCGCAGCGTTTTTGCCGGCTGCGCGTAAACAACATGGGCATGCTCGATTCCGGAATACAGGCTGAGCTTCTCGCAGAAGCAGCCACGCACCACCGGGTCGAGGCTGAGGTTGCGGGCGTCGCCCGAATAGGTGTGCTCAGGGTCCCACCACTTGCCGATATCGGAAAGCGCGGCCCACACGGTCGGCGGCGGCACGCCAGCCGCATCCACGACCTGGCGAATGCTGAATCCGGTCGGCTCGGCGCTGACGACCTCGGCGCCGGCACCGCGCACGATACCCACCCCGACCAGCACGCCGGCCAACGTCACTACGATTGTTTTTGCTCGATGCATCGTGATTCACCCGCGACCAGAACGGCAGGAGGCGGATAATACGTCGCCGGGCGCGACCGTGCGCCCAAACTAAGTTAGCCTTGAATCGATTTGTCGCAACCGGGCACCTGCCGAACATGAAGAAAAAGACTCCACGCACCGGCAAGGCCGGCAACTTCCTGCCGGGCGCCAGCGCACCCACGGTTACTGCGGAGGAAGCGGAACAGGCAGTACGCACCCTGCTGCGCTGGGCTGGGGACGACCCCAACCGCGAAGGGCTGCGCGATACCCCAGGGCGCGTGGTGCGTGCCTACCGCGACTGGTTTTCCGGCTACCTGAACGATCCGGCGGACTACCTGCGCCGCACCTTCGAGGAAGTCGAAGGCTACGATGAAATGATCGTCCTGCGCGGCATCCAGTTCGAATCGCACTGCGAACACCACATGGCGCCCATCATCGGCCACGCGCACGTGGGCTACCTGCCCACGAACAAGGTGGTCGGCATCAGCAAGTTGGCGCGCGTCGTCGACGGCTACGTGCGGCGCTTCCAGGTCCAGGAAAAAATGACGGCGCAGATCGCGCGCTGCATCGACGAAGTCCTGAAGCCACGCGGCGTGGGCGTGGTCATCGATGCGTCCCATCAGTGCATGACGACCCGAGGGGTCCACAAGCGCGGCGTTTCGATGGTCACGAGCACGATGCTCGGAACATTCCGCAAGGACGCGCGCACGCGGGCGGAGTTCCTGCGCTTCATCGACATCCACAGCTCGTAGCGAGACCGAGCAACTTGGCGACATCCACCACTGCCTTCATCGGCAAGTGGTCAGAGGCATGGCGCGCGGATGGGCGGTGCACCCGTAGCGACAGCAGCGAGCGCAGCGGCCGCACCCAGATTCGAGTCAGCGCCAGGCAAGGCGCGAAGGAAGGAAACCCGACCGGCGCCGGCGGCTCGCCGAACTTCTCGTGAGCCTGTCGCAGCGTCGCGGCGCGTCGATACCACTCGTTCATGTCGCCGATCAGTATGGTGGGAAGATCGTCGGGCGCCTGTTCCAGAACCGCCATCAGCGTTCGCCATTGCGCGCGGCGTTCGGCACGGCGCAAACCCAGATGGGTTGCGATTACGCGCAGTTCGCGGCCTTGCAGCTCCATTCGCACATCCAGCGCACCGCGCGGCTCGAAGCCCGAATGACTCAGATCGTGGCGGCGCACGCTGATGACTGGCAAGCGAGTCAACACAGCGTTGCCGTACTCACCCGTATGCCGAACGATGCGCAGTCCGGGCACCGCGGTCATGTTCAGCACGCGCGCGAAATAGTCGAGCTGCATCGACTCCTCGTGCTCACCCGGTTGATTGTCGACTTCCTGCAAGGCGAGCACATCGCAATCCAGCTCCTGCAACACCTGCACGGTCCGGCTGGCGCTGCAACGGCCGTCCAGGCCAACGGCGCTGTGGATGTTGTACGACGCAATCGAGAGCGCGCCGGATCGGGCACGCGCATCGGCGATGCTGGCATCAGACAGTTCTGGTGCTGGCCGGGCCATGCGGCGCTTCTGGGTGGTGTGAGACAGTGGTCCTGGCGGCCGACAGCATGAGCCAGCGGCGCACGGCCAGCGTGGCTGCTGCCATCACCACGATGACGGCCGCCAGCAGCCAGTAGTTCACCGTGGCCGGATCTTTGAGCGCGGCGTGCAGCTGATCACCGAAGATGGTCGAAGCCAGCGTGCCGGGCAGAATGCCGATGGCCGACCCCAGCATGAAATGCCAGGCCTTCACGCCGACGGCGCCGGCCACCACGCTTTCGACCGAGAACGGTGCGAGCGGCACCAGCCGCAGCGCGGTGATCGCCAGCAGTCCACGACGACGCAGCACCTGAATCATGTCGTTGAGCCGCGCACCGGCCACTCGCCGCACCGTATTGCGATCGAGCTGCTTGCCGGCCACGAACGTAAGGCCAGCAGCCAACTCCGCGCCCAGCATCGCGTATAGAAATCCCAGCCACGGCCCGAACGCGATCACGGCAAACAAGGTGATCGGCGAACGCGGAAACATCGTGATCACTGCAGGTGTATACGCCAGGACGGTCACTAGCGGCGCCCACCATTGATCGCCGAACTCCTCGGCCCAGGCGGTAATGCGATCGGCATCGAGCAGCTGCGACAGCGGCGTGAGCTGCCACAACGCCGTCAGCGCCGCCAGCACCACAACGATGGCTGCGATCTTGCCCCACGCCGGCCCCGCCCGGAGCGGCTCTCCGACTTCGCCCTCGCCCGAGCTGAAGATCTTCATCAGGTCGGCCAGCGCCACGGGTTTCTCCGGATCCACGACGTTGGCAACCTGGATCAGCCCGGCAGAGACCGGCGGCAGATCCTCGAGCGACTTCAGCGTGCGCGACTCCTGGCGCAGCTCGACGATGGTGGCGCACAACGAGCCGGTACGCTCGATCGTCTCCTGCACCAGACGCGGCGTCGAACCCAGATGCTCGGCCAGCAGCGTTGCGCGCAACATGCGGATCGCGCTGCACACGTCGTCACGGCCATCGCTGTCGATGGTCAGGTCGCATTCCGTATCCAGCCCCATCGAGCGGTTGGCGATATTCGAAGAGCCGATGCGCACCAGCTTCTCGTCGACGATCATCATCTTGGAGTGCACATCGATGCAGCTGTCCGGCTCCAGGCCGTCGATGTGCGGATACACCACCGTGAGGCGGTCGTGCTGGTCCGCCTCGCGCAGCCGCGCAACCAGCAGTGAACGTAGCGACTCCATGCTCAGCTCTTCCAGCCAGCCGTGACTGAGCTTGCGCACCACGACAACGATCTCGGGCCCATCCGGTTCGCGCAGGCGGGCTTCGAGCGCATCGCCGATCCGACCGGCAGTGAAGTATTGGTTCTCGATGTAGATCGCCCGACGGGCACGAGCGATCATGTCGACGTACAGTTCCTCTACTTCCCTGACACCTTCCTCGTCCTCACTCGCAGGCGCGGTGCGCGAGATGGCGACACGCACTTTCTCCACGTTGGCATGTATGGTGTCTGGCCATGGCGTCACGGGCGCAACTGTGCCGGAACGCCACATTCTTCGCGGCCAGCGTGGTCGGCGCGCAGCAGCGGGCCGCAGGGCTTCGCCCGTCGCAAGCCTCCAGCGGGTACGCACCAGATCGCCCAATGCCGCGGCCGCATCGCCTTCGACCATCATCATGAGATCGTGGAACGGCGGATAAGGCGTTCCGTGCGCCACGCGACGACGCTCGTCGGCCGCGTGCTCACAGGTGTCCCAGCGCCGACCGGTCAGATCGATGCCGCCGTTGAACGCCAGCGCATCGTCGATCACCACGATCTTCTGATGATGCGAGCCGCCCACCGGATGCGTGTTGTCGTAGCGGAAATGCACACGGCGCCGCGGCTGCCAGCCCAGGCCATAGACCGGCGCCCATTCGCGATCGATGCCGAAGATCATGGGATAGTCCCAGATCAGGATGTGAACGTGCAGATCGCGCCGGCGCTGTACCAGTTCGTTGAGAAAATCACCCAGATACAGCTCCGACTGACGCGAGTCGGCGGGACAGGTCAGCCGCGTGCGGCTGTGAAAATCCCAGCCCACGATCAGGATGGAGCGCTGCGCCTTGCGCGCGGCCGCTACGAACGCATTGAAATAGTCGTCGCCGTCGATGAGAAACGCCGCACGCGTCGCGTGCTCGACACGCCAACAGTTGCGCCCGATCTCGAACAGGCCGGAATGCGCTTGGGAATCTGCGTCGCGATGTTTTGGCATCGTCTCCCGCTCCATCACGGGAGAAACGCCCTCGACGCGCAGCAGTTCCGCTTACTGCAGGTAGTCAGTACCCGCGCGTCACGTCGACCACGGACAACATGCGCTCGCCGGCGATGTAGCGCCGCAGGTTTTCCCTGGAGATCGCCAGCTCCACGTCGGATCCGAGATCCGAGTCGTTGGCGACATGCGGCGTGATGATGACGTTCGGCGCACTCCACAGCGGATGATCCGGCGGCAACGGCTCGGGGTCGGTGACGTCCAGGCCGGCACCGGCGATCCTTCTGTTCTTGAGCGCTGCGACCAATGCATCGGTGACAACGCTGCCGCCGCGCGCCACGTTGATGAAGTACGCCGTGGGTTTCATCCTGGCGAAGAATGCAGCATCGAAGAGATCCTGGGTCTGCGGCGTCAGCGGCGCGGTGTTGACCACTACGTCGGCATCCGCAGTGAGCTTCAGCAACTCCTCCGGCAGTCCCACGTAGCTGACGAAATCAGGACCGGTGCGGCCGCTCGCGCGGGTCGCGATGACGCGCATTCCAAGCGCATGCGCGCGTTTGGCAACCTCACTGCCGATGCCACCAAGGCCGACCACCAGCATGGTCTTGTCCTGGACGACTTCGACACGACGCTGCGGTATGGTGCGTCGCCATTCGTGTTTGGCCTGCGCCGGAAAATACAGATCCAGGCCGCGCGCCAGCGCGAGCGTCATGGCCATGACGTGCTCGGCAATCACCGGACCACCGAGGCGCTGCATGTTGGTCACGAGGATGTTCCGTTCGCGCACTGCGGGAATCGCGACGCATCGTTCGACGCCGGCACTGAACAGGTTGATCCATTGCACCGACTTGCCAGCCGCCAGTGCCTCCGGCGAACAGATGCCGAACAGCACGTCGGCCGTGGCCGCCTGGCGGGCCAGATCGGATGGGTTGGCCACGGTGAACTCGACCTGCGGCGCCACCTCCTTGAGCGCCGGAAGCATCGACGCGGCCGCGCCGCCCAGCAGAATCCGCCTGGGTTTGCGCCAGCCCGGCCGCTCCTTCACCGGCACCGTCGACTGCTCCAGCTGGTAGCGCTGGATCAGGCTTTCGACGGAAGCGCTGGGCCCTTCGGCGCCGTGAACCGGATCGCCCACGGCCAAAGCAGCCGCCGCCACCAGCGCCAGACGGATCGCAGACGGGCCCATCGCACCCCTATGGCTTCGGTTCATCGACCCATGACCTCGAACTAGTGCAGTTGCGACGTTCGTCGCAACGACCCGGCCATCGATCAGGTTCCCTCCGCTGCGGCTGCGCCCCTACACCAGCACTCGCTCGATGCCGCCGTTGTTCGCCGCCTTCACATACGCCGGCAGCCAATCCTCGCCGAGCACGTTGCGGGCAATTTCCACCACGATGTAATCGGCATCCGTGTCGGCATCGTCGTTGTAGCGCTTCAGGCCCTGCAGACACGACGGACAGGACGTCAGGATCTTCACGTCACCCTTGAAACCGTCGGCGCGCAGTTTGTCGGCGCCGGCGCGCATTTCCTGCTCCTTGCGGAAGCGCACCTGCGTCGCAATGTCGGGCCGCGAGATCGCGAACGAGCCAGACTCGCCGCAGCAGCGGTCGTTCTTCTCGATGCGACCGTTGAGCTGGTCGTTGATCAGCGTGTTCACCACCTTGAGCGGATCGTACTGCTTCATCGGCGTGTGGCACGGATCGTGGTACATGTAGCGCACGCCGGTGACGCCTTCGAGCTGCACGCCGCGCTCCATCAGGTACTCGTGGATGTCGATGATGCGGCTGCCCGGGAAGATCTCGTCGAATTTGTAGCCCTGCAGCTGGTCGTAGCAGGTGCCGCAGCTCACCACCACGGTCTTGATGTCGAGATAGTTGAGCGTGTTGGCGACGCGATGGAACAGCACGCGATTGTCGGTGATGATCTTGTCGGCCTTGTCGAACTCGCCCGAGCCGCGCTGCGGATAGCCACAGCACAGATAACCCGGCGGCAGCACCGTCTGCACACCCACCTGCCACAGCATCGCCTGGGTAGCGAGACCCACCTGCGAGAACAGGCGCTCCGAGCCGCAGCCCGGGAAATAGAACACCGCTTCGGACTCGGCACTGGTTCGCGCCGGATCGCGAATGATGGGCACGTAGTGCCGATCCTCGATATCCAGCAGCGCGCGCGCGGTCTTTTTCGGCAAGCCGCCCGGCATCTTCTTGTTGACGAAGTGCAGCACCTGCTCCTTGAGCGCCGGCTTGCCGGTGGTTGCCGGCGGTCGCGTGGTTTGCGACGCAGCGAACGCACCCAGGGTGCGGTTCGCCATGCGCTGCGCCTTGTAGCCCCAATCGATCATCGCCTTGCGCGTCAGCTTGATGGTTTCGGGGTTGGTCGCGTTCAGGAAGAACATGGACGCAGCAGTGCCGGGATTGAAGCGCTTCTTGCCCATGCGCCGCAGCAGATCGCGCATCGCCATCGAGACGTCACCGAAGTCGATGTTCACCGGGCACGGCGTCACGCACTTGTGGCAGACGGTGCAGTGATCGGCGACGTCGGAGAACTCGTCGAAGTGACGGATCGAGACGCCGCGACGCGTCTGCTCTTCGTACAGGAAGGCTTCGGTCAGCAGCGAGGTCGCCAGAATCTTGTTGCGCGGCGAGTAAAGCAGGTTCGCCCGCGGCACGTGCGTAGCGCACACCGGCTTGCACTTGCCGCAACGCAGACAATCCTTGATGGCGTCGGCAATCGAGTTGATGTCCGACTGTTGCATGATGAGCGATTCGTGGCCCATCAGATTGAAGCTGGGCGTGTACGCGTTGCGCAGATCGGCGCCCGGCATGAGCTTGCCGCGGTTGAAGCGGCCGTCCGGATCGACCCGGTCCTTGTAGCGCCGGAAGTCGGCCGTCTCCGCGTCCGAGAGGAATTCCAGCTTGGTGATGCCGATGCCGTGCTCGCCGGAGATCACGCCGTTGAGGCTGCGAGCGATGCCCATGATGCGCTCGACCGCACGATTGGCCTCGCGCAGCATCTCGTAATCGTCGGAGTTGACCGGGATGTTGGTGTGCACGTTGCCGTCGCCGGCATGCATGTGCAACGCCACCCATACGCGACCGCGCAGCACGCGCTTGTGAATCTCCTCAGTCGTCTGCAGCACTGGCGCAAACGCGCCGCCGACGAACAGCCGACGCAGATGCGAACGCACCTCGGTTTTCCACGAAGTGCGGATCGAACGGTCCTGCACCAGATCGAACACGGTGACGCCAGGCTCGTTCTCCACGCGCTTGGTGAAATCGCCGCGCATCGGCTCGAAGCCCAGCGCAGTCAGCTGCGGCAGCGCTTCTTTCAGCGGCGTATCGAGATTGGCGTACAGATAGCCCCAGCGTGCGCGCGTCGCAGCGAGCACCTGCTGAGCTTGCACCTGCCGATCGCCGATCAGCTCCTGGCGCGAGGCACGTTCCATGTCCGGATCGTCGACCTTGCCCAGCTCCAGCTCGCCGGCGAAGTAGCTGGCGAACTGGTCCAGCATGGCCAGCTTGTTCTTGAAGGACAGCTCGATGTTGATGCGCTCGATGGCGTCGGTGTAGTCGCCCATGCGCTCCAGCGGAATCACCACGTCTTCGTTGATCTTGAAGGCGTTGGTGTGCCGCGCGATCGCGGCCGTGCGCGAGCGGTCGAGCCAGAATTTCTTGCGCGCATCCGCATTGACGGCGACAAAGCCCTCGCCGGAACGCGCATTTGCCAGACGTACGACTTCCGAGGTGGCTCGCGCCACAGCGTTGTCGTCGTCGCCGACGATATCGCCGATCAGCACCATCTTCGGCAGTGCACCGCGCTTGGACTTGGTCGCATAACCGACGGCGCGCAAATAGCGCTCGTCCAGGTGTTCCAGGCCAGCGAGCTGTACACCAGTGGTACGCGCTTCGTTGTCGAGGAAGCTCTTGATCTCGACAATGGAAGGAATCGCATGCCGTGCGTGACCGAAGAATTCCATGCACACCGTGCGGATGTGCTTCGGCATCCGGTGCAGCACCCAGCGCGCCGAAGTGATCAGGCCGTCGCAGCCCTCCTTCTGCACGCCCGGCAGGCCGCCGAGAAACTTGTCGGTGACGTCCTTGCCCAGGCCGACCTTGCGGAAACGCCGGCCTTCGATGTCGATGCGGCCGGTATTGATCACGCGCGCACGATCCGGGGATTCGCGGCCATCCTTCCAGACCAGATCGAACGAAGCGACGTCGACCTCATGGATCTTGCCGCGGTTGTGCGCCACGCGCGTCACTTCCAGCCAGTTGCCTTCCGGATCGACCATGCGCCACCAGGCGAGATTGTCGACCGCGGTGCCCCACAGCACGGCCTTCTTGCCGCCGGCGTTCATCGCCACGTTGCCGCCGATGCAGGAGGCATCGGCCGAGGTCGGATCGACCGCAAACACGAAGCCTGCGCGCTCGGCTGCGTCCGATACCCGGCGCGTCACCACGCCAGCTTCGCTGTAAATCGTCGGGATCTTGCCTTCGACCTGCGGCAGGTCGCTCATCTCCACCGGATCCAGGCGCTCCAGCTTCTCGGTGTTGATGACCGCGGACATCGTGGTGAGCGGAATCGCACC